>Ga0209446_1000222_pt1 | contig 13858 bp, 11 predicted proteins | sample BogFormECP04_OM2_FD_188242 | JGI IMG/M metagenome (GOLD analysis project Ga0209446, IMG submission 188242) | Bog forest soil microbial communities from Calvert Island, British Columbia, Canada - ECP04_OM2 (SPAdes) (version 2) | ecosystem: Environmental > Aquatic > Freshwater > Wetlands > Bog ... | reverse complement strand
TCCTGAGTCGTCAAACAAGTGTCGAAATCTTGCGGAATCTTTGAATGAATTTGAAAGAAGAAAACACGCTGTCGGCGGAAAAACGCTACCAGGTATTATACGCCGTCCCATCGAAACGCGAAGTCAGTGGAGAATGCGAATGCACGTCAACCATCCCGGTGGTCACTTGATCCGGACTCATTACCACATTGTCGAATACGGGGTCCCAGTCCGTCGCCTGAGTCATGGGATCCATGGGCACTTCCCGCAGATAACCCGCCTGGTGAAGATCCTCCAGGGATTGTGGCGCGGCTTGCTTATCCAGCGTGAAATTGTCAATCGCTTCGCGCAATACCTGCAAATCATGTTTCAGCACCGCTTCGCGTGATCGCTGGATGGTCATGTCATATCTTCCAGCGGCCAATCCCAACAGGATGAAGATGATCGCGATCACAATCATCAATTCAAGCAGTGTAAACCCGCCGTTAGAGGAGCGCCCCGCGCGCTTCCTTCGGGCCGCTCCGATTTCCCTATATCCTCTGATTTTGTTCATCTCAACGACCGACCAATCTACCAATCGCTATACTTCGTCCCATCGAGCGCCGTGCCCGACGATTTCGAGTACACATCGAAAACATTTTTCCCGCCCCAGCTCGTCGAATCCGGATCGTCGCTGATCGACCGCAATCCCCAGTCTGCCCGGCCCGTCATCGGGTCTACAGGAATCTTCCGCAGAAACCGCAGTCTTTTGTCGTCTCCCGCTCCCAATTGCACGCCTTTCACCAACGTTTCCAAATCCGGCGGATAATTCTCGCTCCCCACCTCCGTCCGGAATTTATGCTGGTCCGCCAGGTCTTTGTACCGGTCGACCGCGTCCCTCATCGACCGCAAGTCATAGTGAAGTTCCGCCTCTTTTTGCCGGATCACTGTATACCGGAAAACTGGCAGCGCCATGGAAGAAAGAACCATCAAGATAGAACAGGCAATAATCAATTCGAGCAGCGTCATTCCCGCTGTCCGAGAGAGGCGCCGCTGCCGAGAGCTTGTTTTGAAACGAAATTCGCGCCACATCATTTAATTCCTCTTGCTTGAACTAAGGCTGAACCTGTACCGTGGCCTCATTGGTCACCAATGGAATGGGGCGCTGCTGTGAATCTTTGGCATTCTGCTGTGTAATCGTCAGATTCGATGAGCCCGGCGCGATTCCCTTGATCACAATGCCGAGCAGCGTGCCGCTCCCGCTGACCCCTTGTGTATTTGGTTGACGCGTCGCGGAAATGATGGCCTGGCCCTTCTCCGCGTTGAGGCTCTTCACAATCGCGATCTCCTGCGTGCCCCCGGAGAGGAATCCGCCATGCTGCCCTTCGCTCACCGCATGCTGCACATCTTCAATGCTGATCACTGCCGGGTTGTATTGCAGCAACATCGGTATCGAGAACAAGTCGCTAACGTTTTCCACCACTACCGCAACCGTTTTGGTCTCGCCCACTTTCACCGACAGCGCTTGCGGCTCAAATCTCAGCTTGCCGGGTTGTCCTTGCGGCGGATTCACAGCTGCTGGATTGGTGGCACCGCCAGGCGCAATGGCTCCAGCGGCTGCCTGAGTCGGTCCAGGTGTAACCCCAGCCGGAGCTTGTGCAGCAAGCCTCGGGACTTCCGCCGTGGGTGTTCGGGTTGCATTTTCAAGCTTCACCTTAATATCTTGATCCGTGCCCGAATAGATCCCCCGCAAATTTTCGCGCGTCCAATCCGGCAGCCGCACGATGTGCGGAATCAGCATGATTAATACTTCGTCTTCCTGATGATCCACGCTATCGCTAGAGAATAAATACCGTAAAACGGGAATCTTCGCCAGCCCGGGCCACCCGTTTAATGTCTTGGTGTCCGTCCTCTGAATGAGGCCGCCGAGAATATAAGCCTCGCCATCTCCCAATCGAATGTCGTGCTCAACGACACGCTGGCTGATAATCGGCTGGCTGATTCCGCCGATTGTGGATGTGCCCGTGACGGAAGACACTTCAATCTTTATTTTCAAGCTGACGTCGTGATTCGGGTGCACTCGCGGCGTCATGTCAATATTCACGCCGACGTCCTGATACTGGAACTGTGTGTTGACCAGCGGGTTCACCAGGCCGGCGGTGCCTACCGCTCCCACACCCACGCCGGCTTGAAAGCTGCCCGTGGCAATCGGGATGCGGTCGCCGATTTTGAGTTTTGCCTGCTGCCCGTCAACGGAGCGAAGCTCGGGGTTCTGGATAATCTTTGTGAACGTGTCGGTCAGCACGGCGTTGGCCGTAAAGTTCGGAAGCGTCACGACATAGTCGCTGCTATTCAGATGGGCGAGCGTATTCAGCGTAATGTTGTTCGTCGTTGTTGATGGAGTTCCTGTCACCGTGCCTCCCGATCCGGTTGTTACCGAACCCCCGGTTGTCGTTGTCGCATTCGGATTTATGGCAATCGACGCAGTTTGCCCCGGCTGGACTCCCAAAACCCGCAGACGATCCGAACGAGCCTCCAACACCTCCACCTGAACCACCACTTCTGGCTTGGCTTTATCAATGTCATCGAGCACTTTGCCGACGAGTTTCAACACGTCTGGAGTCGCCCGGATGATAATCGCGTTTTGCGAGTTGAGCTGCTGAACGCGCTTTAAATCGAACAACTGCCGCAGCCCGGTCAGGATTTCCGTCAAGTCCTGCGGTGTCACCGTGTTCGACAGATAAAACGTCTTCAGCACCTCTTCCTCATAGTCCTTCCGCTTGGCTGCCTGGTCCGGAATAACCATGATGATGTTTTCCGTGATCGCTTTCGTGAACGCTTTGCTCTCCAGGCAAACAACTTCCAGCGCCTGCTCTAAAGTCAAGTTATTCAAATCCACGGAGATTCGCCTGGCGGGGAAGTCTGCGTCATAGATCACTGTTAATCCTGCCAGCTTCCCGATCGTATCGAACACGACCCTCGAGTCGGCGGTCGCCTTATACGTAATCGCTACGTTTGAGAGCGGTTTGAGCCGCGGCGGCTCGGACATGTATTTCTCTGTCCCTTCCTCCGAAGGCAGCCTTGCGTTATCCGCTGCGCGGGATTTCTCCACGATCATCGCCAGCGTTTTTTTCAGTTCCTGTCCCGCAATCGCGCTGGATGGGTCATCCATTTGTGCCCGCTGGAACTGGGCTGCTGCGCCCTGCAGATCGCCGTTTTCCCTCTGCTTCACTCCCAACTTTATGTGCTGTTCCGCGGCCTGGAAGCGCGTCTGATTGAGCCTGATTTTGTATTCCGCGTTGTTGGGTTCGGACTTTAGCGCCTTTTGGTAATACTCCAGGGCGGCGTCGTAGTCCTCAATCGTCTCAGCCTTCCGTCCCTTGCTATAATCCGTCTGGCCTTTTGGGCAGCCCACTGCGAACAGACCCATTCCCAGACATAGAATGACGCTACAGCAACGTCGCATGGACTCTCCGAGGCCCCGACACGAAGCCAATGCAATCTAACCCAGTCTAACACTCGGTTTAGAGCATGGGCAACACGCGGAAGGTTGGCTGTACTACTTCCGATAATATGGTTTTTTTTATGCCCGTAGCCAAGATTTCACACTCCAGCTATGATGAAGGATTGTGCCGAAGCCTGCTAAAAAACTTGAGAAGGACAGCAAAGCTGGCGAGCAAATCGTGGCGCAGAACCGCGCCGCCTCCTATAATTTCCATCTGCTCGACCGCTTTGAGGCCGGTCTCGTCCTGCATGGCACCGAAGTGAAGGCTTTACGCGAAGGAAAAGCGAACATTCGTGACGCGTATGTCGATTTTAAGCCCAGTGGCGCCTGGCTCGTTAACGCACACATTGCACAGTACATGCCCGGAGGTCCCTGGAATCACAAGCCCCTTGGTTCCCGCAAACTCCTTCTCCATAAGAACGAAATTCATAAGCTCTCGGGACGTACTCAATCCAAGGGCTTGACCGTCATTCCACTGCGCATTTACTTTCGCAATGGCCTCGCAAAGGTCGAAATCGCTCTGGCGCAAGGCAAAAAGTCGTGGGATCGGCGCCAGGACGAACGTGACAAGGAAGCTCGCAGGGAAACTGAAAAAGCTATGTACAACAACCGGAGGCGTTAAAGAACTATGCAAATTTCACTGGAAGCAAAGCCGTACGCAGCGCTGGAAACCGAAGCTCTCGTTTCCTACGTTTTCGAAGAGACCGACCCCGTTCAGGGCCGGATCGCGGAACTCGATCAGGCCACCAACGGCTTACTGCGCAATCTCGCCAAGAGTGGGGAACTCACCGGCAAGATTTTGGAAATGACTCTCATTCACGCTCCGGCAGGACTCAAAGCGGCTCGGTTACTGCTTGTCGGAGCAGGGAAACGCGAGCAATCCAACAGCGCGACGCTGCGAAAGGTCGCCGGTGCTGCGCTGCGTTACCTGAAAGCACGTTCGGTTAAGCAATTCGCATTCCTGGTTCGCGAGAATGCTCCGGCCGAAGATTCAGCACAAGCTATCGCCGAAGGCGCGCTCGCAGCCAATTTCGAAGCTGACAAATACAAGACCGAAAAGAAGAACGACAAGTCCATCGACACAGTCTTGCTCACTGGCTATTCCGATTCGGAGCGCGGCACCGCTGAAAAAGGACTGGCGCGCGGCAGAATTATTGCCGAGTCGCAGAATTTTGCTCGCGATCTTATCAACGAGCCCTCAAACAAGCTCACACCGAAGATTCTCGCGGAAAAAGCCGAAGCCATGGCCAAGCAAGCCGGCCTCAGCGTGGAAATTCTCGACGAGAAGAAAATCGCCGACCTCAAAATGGGCGCGCTGCTCAGCGTTTCACAAGGCGGGCCAGAACCTCCTCGCGTCATGGTTGTTACTTATACGCCCGCGAATCCCAAGCCCGGAGCCCCCGTCATCGGACTCATCGGCAAAGCCGTCACGTTTGACACCGGAGGCATTTCCATCAAGCCCGCCGATGGCATGGAAAAAATGAAGTACGACATGGCTGGCGGCGCCACCATGCTCGGCGTCATGCGCGCTCTCGCCGCGCTAAAGCCCAATGTCAAAGTTATTTGCGTCGTGCCGTCCACGGAAAACATGCCCGGCGGCACAGCGCAAAAGCCCGGCGATATTCAAACCGCAATGTCCGGCAAAACCATCGAAGTTTTGAACACGGACGCGGAAGGCCGACTGATTCTGGCCGACGGCATTCACTACGCGAAGCAGCTAGGCGCCACGCATCTGATCGATGCTGCCACTCTCACCGGCGCGATCGTTGTGGCTCTCGCGAACGTCAATGTTGGAGTCTTCGGTTCGGACCAACCTTTCACCGACAAGCTGCTCGCTAGCTCCAAAGTGGCCGGCGAGAAAATGTGGCAGATGCCGATCGACGACGACTACCGCGAATTCATCAAGGGCACGGTGGCCGACATTCAAAATATCGGCAGCGGCAAAGGCGGGGGCGCCATTACTGGCGCTATGTTCATCAAAGAATTCACCGGCGACTCGCCGTGGATCCACCTCGATATCGCAGGAACTGCCTGGAACGATGACGCGAAATCTTGGCTCGCTAAAGGCCCAACCGGCGTTGCGCTCCGTACCCTCGTACACCTCGTCATGTCGTACTGATTTTTCCCGTTCGTTTTGCTTTCCTTTGCAGGGGCACAGCATGCTGCGCCCCTGCAAGGCGGGCACGATATAACGTGGCCCTACATTTTCTCCGGCGCTTCGATTCCTAGAAGTGACAGTGTCTCGACCAGGCGCGCTTCTACCAGTTCCGTCAGACGCAATAGGAACGCGCGCTTTTGTTCGTCTGGCTCCGTCAAGATGTGATGCTTGTGGTAGAAATTGTTGAACTCCTGCGCCAGTTGGAAGGCGTACTTCGCGACGAAGGCAGGTTCTTGCGCGCCGATGGCCGCTTCCACGGCAAGATCCTGTGAGCCTACGCTTAGCAACAATTCCCACAACCCGTTTCCTTCAGGCCCTCCGAGCAAAGCGGCCACAGTTTCCGGGGGCACGGCGACACTTGTCGCGCCGGCTTCTACGCCTTTGCGGCGTATTCCACGAATCCGCACGACCGCATACTGACAGTACGGTCCGGTTTCGCCTTCAAAACTCAGCGCATCCTTGAAATCGAACGCGATGATCGCGTTACGTGTGAACTTCAGCAGGAAAAACCGCAGCGCACCCACAGCAATCGCGTGCGCGGTCTGATTTTGCTCCGCCTCGCACATTTGCACATGGCGCTGCTGCACCTCGGCAAGGGTTGCTGCTTCCAGTTTGTCGAGCAGGTCATCGGCCTTGACGCCAAATCCTTTGCGGCCGCTGACCTCGACATAGGGTTTTTTCGCTTCTTCTGGCGTCAGCTCATATCCCATCTCTGCGGCACAGCGCGGCGTCAGAGCAACAATCTCATATGACAGGTGAATTGACCTCTCCGCGGCCTGAGCATGTCCGAGACGGCGCAATCCCTCTGCAACCACGTCCTGCAGATACGATTGCCGCGCATCAATCACGTTGTAAACGATCGATGCTGGCTCACCAAAATGCGGGGCGCCGGGGTCGACTTTTCCGCTCGTCGTAGCCCAGACCGTTTCGCCTTCAGGAACGTTGGGCCATTTCCGGTAATGAAAATCCTTCCCGAGTAATCCAAATTTCCAGAGCTGATACGCGATATCTTTGCCGACGTACGTCACCGTGCCATTCGACCGCACAATAATTTTGTCCTGCGTGTTCTCTTCGTCTTCGTTCTTCTCCGCGCCCTCTGCGTCCGCCGTGTTGGTTCCTGGTTTTTCTTCTTTCCAGGGCATGATCCAGCAACCCACCATTTTTCCGGTCGTAGCCAGTTGGATCGCGCCCGAGGCTTTCAGTTTCTCGAACGCGGCATCCCAAAACCTCAAATGCAGGATTTCGCTTTCGCGCGCCAGCAATTCATACGCAATACCCAGCCGCGCCATGGTTCGCAAATGCAGGGTGACAATGGCGTCTGCCACCACCTGGGCGACTTCGGCTTCTTCGCCGCGGTCTTCTTCAATCGCTTTTAGCGTGCGAGCGCGCAAAGTTGCCGCTCGCGCTTTGTCCTCTTCAAAAAAGTGCGTGGCCTTTGCGTAGAGATCCCAGCAGTAATAGTCGAAGCGAGGCTCCATGGCGAACATCTTGACGCTCACGGGAGTGCGGCGCTCCATATCCAGGAAGCCGATTACGACGTCCGCGACTTGCACTCCAGTGTTGTCGATGTAGTTTTGCACCTGGACGGAATGGCCGGCTTGGCGCAACACGCGTGCCATGGTGTCGCCCAGCACGGCGTTTCTCACGTGGCCGATGTGTGCGGCCTTGTTGGGATTGATGCTGGTGTGTTCAACGATGACCTTTCCGGATATTTTTGTGGAAGGAAGTGGCGAGTGGCGAGTGGCGAGTGGCGAGAGATCACCCCAGAACGCGGCACGATCGAAGTACGCGTTGAGGTATCCGGCGCCAGCAACTTCCACACGAGCGATGCCTTCGACTGTGCCAAGCCCAGTGGCGATTTCTTGCGCGATGATGCGCGGAGCTTTCTTGAGGCGTTTCGCCAACTCAAAGCAGACCGGAGAGGCGGCTTCGCCCATTTCGATTTTGGGCGGGCGATCGAGAACGATGGCGAGAGAGACGCCATAGTGCTCCTGGACGTGACGGGCCAGAGCTTCTCGCAAACGGTTTGTGAGCGTCAGGTACACGGTTCCTCGCGTAAGAGGAGCAGTGAGTATAGGAGGAGAATGGGAAGGCGGTCAAAAGTAGCCAGACGTTTCAGGAATACACGGAGGGGCATACCCCACCCCGGGTGTTTTGCCCGAAGAGTGCGTAAAATGCTGAAAATGCAAGGGATGTCAGATTGCGCGGTGCAAAAGAGTGCGTAAGAGTATGAAAACAAAGGACACCTAAAGTCTTTGGAATGAGATTGATACGGGGAGCGCGTAAGAGTGACAAACAAAGGAGTTACGGACGCAATGCGTGCAAGAAATTTAGATGTATTGATGCCAGGGGATTTAGAAGGGACCACGTGGCGAGAGAACATTCGTCATCCGGCACAGATAATCGTGCCGCTTAATTAAGGGCGCTTATAACACAATCATACTGTTTGTCAAGTGATTACTGCTAACCGGCCTGTTTGCTGGGAGTTAGGCAGCGTTAGTCCTAGGATTCTTGACGCTCGCAAGGCTCTAAAAAAGCGGATGAAACAGGGCGGTTCGTTTGACACACCTGGGTTGCGTCGATAGTATCGAAAGACTCCAACGGAACTTATCCAACCGGCGTTACTGCGGCGGCTGTGCTCTATGAAACTTGCTTATTTTGATTGCTTTAGCGGGATTAGCGGGGACATGACGCTTGGCGCGCTGGTGGATGCGGGCTGCGCCGTTGAGCATTTGCGCGCGGAATTGCGTGGGTTGCAGGTTCCGGGATGGGATTTGACGGCGGAGAAGGTTTGGAAGAATGGAATGGCAGCCACGTACGTCAAGGTAGTGACGGAGGATCAGTCGAAGCATCGGTCGCTTGGCGCAATTTTGGAGATTTTAGAGAAATCGCAACTGTCTAAGGGGGTGCGTGAGCGGGCTGGTGCTATTTTTCGGAAGCTGGGAGAGGCGGAAGCGCGGGTTCACGACGTGCCGGTGGAAAAGATTCATTTTCATGAAGTTGGGGCGGTGGACGCAATCGTGGATATTGTTGGAGCGTGCATCGGGTTTGAAGCGCTAGGGATCGAGAAGTTTGCTTGTTCGCCTTTGAATGTTGGTGGCGGGACGGCGAAGATGGCGCATGGGGTTTTGCCGGTGCCCGCGCCGGCTACGGCTACTTTGCTTCAGGGAATGCCAACTTATTCTAACGGAGTGCAGAAGGAGCTGGTGACTCCAACTGGGGCGGCGATCGTGGCAACACTATGCGATTCGTTTGGGCCACAGCCGGCAATGAGTGTGTCGGCGATCGGATATGGGGCGGGGACGGCGGATCTCGAGGGGCAGCCGAACGTGGTGCGGATCATGGTTGGCGAGACGGCTGAGAAAAGTGTTGCTGGGTTCGATGAAGAGATTGCCGTCGTCGAAGCCAACCTTGATGATATGAATCCGCAGATTTACGGGTATTTTTTGGAAAAGGCGCTGGGGGCGGGGGCGCTGGATGTTTACACAACGCCGGTGCAGATGAAGAAGAATCGGCCCGGGACTTTGTTGACGGTTTTGTGCAAGCCGCAGGATACGAATGCCCTGATGTCGCTGATTTTTGCGGAGACGACTACGTTTGGGGTTAGGACTTATCGGGCGCAGCGACGAGTTTTGCCTCGGGAGTGGGTGAACGTGGGTACGGAGTTTGGAGAGGTACGGATCAAGGTGTCGCGGGTGAATGGGCGGATACTTCATGTGGCGCCAGAGTTTGAGGATTGCCGGAAATTGGCGGAGGAGAAGGACGTGCCACTGCAGAGGGTGATTGCTTCGGCTTTGCGGAGTTATGAGAAGGGTGGAAGGTTTTTTTAACACAGAGCTCACAGAGAGCACAGAGATCGAAAAAGAGAAATGGGGATTGGAGGGACCATGGCGCTTGAGATGTCAGGCGTTTCGCCGATGTTGAAGACCAGGGATTTGGCTCGGACGATTGCGTTTTACACCAAGACGCTGGGATTTTCTGTCGCGAACCAGATGGCCGACGACGACGGGAAACCGTCATGGTGCTGCCTGCAGTCTGGAGCGGCTACCGTGATGTTCTACAGTGCGGACGGATTGGATTCGCCGCCGGGGCCGCCTGCGATGACGGGAGTGCTTTATTTCAATCCAAAGGACGTGAAGGCAGCGTGGGAGCAGTTCAAAGACAAAACGCCGGTGGAATGGGCGCTGCAGGAGATGCCTTACGGAATGCTGGAGTTCGCGATACGGGATTGTAATGGGTACATATTGAGTTTTGGGCAGGAGATCGAGGAGAAGGCGGCAAACTAGATTCGCGGCGAGGCGGCGGTACGGGAAGGCGTGAAGTTTTTTCAGAGAGCGCAGAGAGCACAGAGAAGAACGGGACGGAGACTGATGGCTGCGGGAAAACAGAAATATTATTTGACGACGCCGATCTACTACACGAACGGGTTGCCGCATATTGGGCATACGTATTCGACGATTGTTTGCGACACCATTCGGCGGTACAAGCGGATGCGCGGGTATGAAGTGGTGATGACGACCGGGACGGACGAGCACGGCGTGAACGTGGAGCGGTCCGCGAAGAAGGCGGGGATCCCGGAGTCGGAGTTTGTGGCGAAGATGGCGGCGCAGTGGAAGGCGCTTTGGGATGAGCTGGGGGTGCAGGGCGACGAGTTTATTCGCACGACCGATTTGAAGCATGCGCACACGGTGCAGTGGCTCTTTAAGTTATTCCGCGAAAATGGCTACGTTTATCCCGGACACTACACCGGGCAGTACTGCATTTATGACAACGCTTATGTGGATGTGAAGCCGGGGGGGAATTGTCCAGATTGCGGGCGGCCTACGGAAACTGTTACCGAGCCGAACTACTTTTTCAAGCTGTCGGCATTTCAGAAGCCCTTGCTGGACTTTTACGGGAAGAACCCGAACTTTATTCAGCCGGAGGCGCGGCGGAATGAGGTTTTGAGTTTTGTCGAAGGTGGATTGCGGGATTTGAGTATCACTAGGACTACGCTTCGCTGGGGGATTCCCGTTCCGGGCGAAGAGACCCACGTTTTTTATGTGTGGTTTGACGCGCTGACGGCGTATTTAAGCGCGGTGGGCGGGCCGAATTACGAGAAGGTTGGGTATTGGCCGGCGGATTTGCATTTGGTGGGGAAGGAGATTATTCGGTTTCACGCTGTTTATTGGCCGGCGTTTTTGATGGCGGCGGGATTGCCGTTGCCGAAGCAGATTTGGGCGCACGGCTGGCTTTTGATGGACAGCGCAAAGATGAGCAAGTCGCTGGGAAATGTGGTACGGCCACGGCCCATTGTGCATGTGCTGGGGATGGACGCGCTTCGCTATTATTTGCTGCGCGAGACGGTGTTTGGACAGGACGGCAATTTTAGTTATGACGCGCTGGTGCAGCGGTATAACAGCGATTTAGCGAATGGGCTGGGGAATCTTGCTAGCCGTACAGCGGCGATGATTGAAAAGAATTGCGGTGGGAAGATTCCGAAGCCCGGAGCATTTCAGCCGCAAGACACGGCGCTCGCTAAAGAGGCGCAGGCTGCTGTGGGCGAGGTGATGGAACACTATGAGAAGCTGGAGTTCTCGCGAGGGTTGGAAGTCATTTGGTCGCGGATTTCGGCGGCGGATAAGTATCTGACGGTGGAGAAGCCGTGGTCGCTGGGAGAATCGGCCGACGAGCAGCAACGGCGCGCTACCGTGCTTTGGACTACCGCTGAAGTTTTGCGCGTCGTTACTGTGCTCACGCATCCCGTTTTGCCGGAGAGCACGGCGAAGGTTTGGGCGCTGCTCGGGCAGTCGGGCGCGCTTGGATCGGTGGACCTCGACGGATTGGCGTGGGGACAACTCGCGCCTGGAACTGCGCTTGGTAAGTCGCAAGCGCTATTTCCGCGAATCGAAAAAGCAGAAGCGATTGAGAGGATGGAAGCCATGGAAAAAGAAGCACAGAACGCACCTTCACCTGATGCCGCGACGACGCCAGCAGCTGCGCCCGCTACTGCGGGAGCGGCCGCTGCTCCGGCTGCTGCACCTGCGGTGGCGGAAAAAATCGGGATCGAGGATTTTGCGAAAGTCGAGATGCGCGTGGGGCAGATTAAGACGGCTGAGCGGATTGTGGGCGCTGACAAATTGTTGAAGCTTACCGTGGATATTGGCACGGAGATTCGGCAAATTTGCGCGGGGATCGCGCAGTTTTACGAGCCGGAGAAATTGATTGGGCGGAAGGTGGCGGTGGTGGTGAATTTGGCGCCGCGGAAATTGCGGGGCGTTGAATCGAACGGGATGATTGTGGCGGCATCGGTGGGGCCAGAGGGCAGGCCAGTGTTGGCAGGATTTCCGGATGAGGATGTGGAGATTGGGGCGAGGTTGAAGTAAAGCAGCCTCGATCCCGTTTGAGAACGACGCCAGGGGGCGGAACACAAAAGCGCAGGCAAGAGTACCTGTGCTACCAAAATATGGAACTAATTGATTCACATGCGCATATTGATGATTCCCAGTTTGATGGGGATCGCGAGACGATGTTGGACCGCGCGCAAAGAGCGGGCGTGAATACGCTGTTGGCAATCGGCACTGGGCCGGGGCCGGAGAAATTGGATGCGGCTTTGCCATTCGCCGAGGCGTACGAATGGATTTATACAACTGTTGGAATTCATCCACACGAGGCGAAGGAAGTTACGCAGGCGCATTTGGATGAATTGGCGAGGTTGGCGAAGCATCCGAAGGTGATAGCTTGGGGCGAGATTGGGCTCGATTATTTTTACGATCATTCGCCGCGGGATGTGCAGGAGCGCGTGTTTCGCGAGCAGATGGCGCTGGCTGCGCTGGCGAAGCTGCCGATTATTATTCATTGCCGCGACGCTTGGGCGGATTGTTTGCGATTGATTGAGGAAGTTTGGCGTCCTACTGGACTTGGCGGAATTTTGCATTGCTTTACCAGCACGCTGGAAGATGCGCAGCGCGGAATCAACATGGGATTTATGGTTTCGTTTGCGGGAAATTCGACTTATCCGAAAACGCAGAATTTGCGGGACGTTGCGAAAGTTTTGCCGATTGAGAACATTTTGATCGAAACGGACGCGCCATACCTTGCGCCGCAGCCATACCGGGGGAAGCGCAACGAACCTGCTTACGTGGCGGAAGTGGCGCGTACACTCGCTAGTGTGAGAGACTTAGCCGCGGAAGAGTTCGCCGCCAGGACAGCAGGGAATTTCCGGCGATTCTTTCACCTTTCCCAGCCGTCTGTGTCCGCGGCTGCGGAGTCCCAAAGATGATTGCAGGCCAGGGGAGGAAGGCTATCGCGCTGCTTACTGCCAAAGAGATTTTTGATCTCGTGCGAGACGATTTGGTGTTGGTTGAGGAAGAACTCGCGCGACAGAGCGCTGGCGCCTTCGAGCCGGTCTCGGAAATTACGAGTTATCTGCTTGGCGGCGGAGGGAAGCGGCTGCGGCCGGCGCTGCTGCTGCTTTGCAATGCGTCTACTGGACGGCGGAGTCCGGGAGCGATTCGGTTGGCTGCGGTGGTGGAGTTGCTTCACAGCGCTACTTTGATTCACGACGACGTGATCGACAGCGCGGACACGCGGCGGGGGCGGCCTTCCGCGAATTCGCGTTGGGGGAATCATCGCAGTGTGCTTGCGGGGGATTGGCTGTACATGCAGTCGTTTCAGATGGCACTGGAGGAAAGAGATTTTCGCATACTTGACGTATTGATCGATCTGACGCAGAAGATGGTTGAGGGCGAGTTGATCCAGCTGGCAAAAATTGGGCGGATCGACGTTACGGAAGAAGATGCGTTGCGGCTCGCGACGTATAAGACGGCGTGTCTGTTTAGTGGTTGCGCGCGATTGGGTGCCGTGCTGGGCGGGTTGGAAGGGGCGGAAGAAGAGGCGCTGGCCGATTACGGGCGCTATGCGGGGTTGGCGTTTCAGCTGGTGGACGATCTTTTGGATTTTACGGCGTCGGCCGAGCAGCTTGGGAAACCCGTGTTGAGCGATTTGAAGGAAGGAAAAGTTACTTTGCCTTTGATCTACGCGATGGACAACGGGCACCGGGATGCGCGCGGGATGGTAGCTCGGGTGCTTGAGGAGAAGGAGTTTCATTCGGTGCGTGCGGAAACGATTGTTTCGCTGGTGCAGGATTCTGGGGCGCTGGATCGGGCGCGGAATCTTGCGCATGAGTATGCGCGGCGGGCTAAGGCTTGTTTGGAAGGGCGCGTCGATTCGGAATATGCGCGGGCGCTGATGACGTT
>Ga0209446_1000220_pt1 | contig 13931 bp, 8 predicted proteins | sample BogFormECP04_OM2_FD_188242 | JGI IMG/M metagenome (GOLD analysis project Ga0209446, IMG submission 188242) | Bog forest soil microbial communities from Calvert Island, British Columbia, Canada - ECP04_OM2 (SPAdes) (version 2) | ecosystem: Environmental > Aquatic > Freshwater > Wetlands > Bog ... | reverse complement strand
TTTAACGTGTCCCAGAAAGTGGATCTCTACGACAGTGCGTACGGGAACTATGAGTCGGACGGTTACCGACTGGTGCGCATCGAGACCTATGGGGAGGACCTTGGGCAAACAAGCTGGGTCACAACTGAAGAGTCCAACGAAATCCCCCAACTGCTTGACCTGAGACTCAATTCGTCCGTCTTGGAGGTTGGGTGCGGTTCGGGAGGATATGCGCTGCACCTTGTGGAAAAAGTCGGCTGCCGCCTTGTAGGGTTGGACATGAATGCAGCCGGAGTTCGCAATGCGAACCAACTTGCGCTGGCAAGAGGTCTCGCTTCACGGGCGCATTTCGAGCAGTGTGACGTTTCGAAGAATCTCCCTTTCGACGACAAGATCTTTGATGCCGTGTTTTCGAATGACGTTTTGTGCCATCTTCCAGGGCGGCCCGAGGTCTTGGGTGAGATCTTTCGCGTACTGAAGCCGGGCGGGCGGATGCTGTTCAGTGACGCTTTGGTAGTCGGCGGAATGCTTTCCCACGAAGAAATCGCCACGCGCAGCTCAATCGGCTTTTACGTGTACAGCCCGCCTGGAGAGAATGAACGACTCATTGCGCGAGCAGGGTTTTGCCAGATCCGCGTAACCGACACAACCGACTGCGCGGCCCGGATCGCGCAGCGCTGGCATCATGCACGGGAGAAAAGGAAAGAGGAACTGGTCGCAGCGGAAGGCAACATCAACTTCGAGGGCCTGCAACGGTTCCTGTCCTGTGTACAACTCTTGACGAGCGAAAAGCGCCTGCTGAGGTATCTGTACATTGCGAGTAAGGAGCCCTGAGGTGATCTCACCCGGCGATTGCGGGAACTGACTGTCGGCGAAGTGCTGAACGACGCGCTACGCGTTAAAGTGCCGTTCACGCCAGGCTCATTCCGGGCGTATCGTCGGCTAACAGGAAGTAATGGCGCGAATCGGGTCTGCTGGGATTACTTCCGGCTTGCCCGTAATCTGTTCCCAATCGATGGCAAGGACTAATCGAGCTTCCACAGAGCAGCAACACGCCACTGCAACTTTGCGCACTCCACCTTCGCTTTTTTCAAGATGGGAATCTCGGAATCGGCGTTCTTCCAAAGGGTGAGGAAATCTTGCTACTTCTTGCGAGCGAAAGCACTACTCTGGTTCCGAGTTCGAGCGAGCCCACGGCCAGTTCTTGCGGATTCACTTCTCCTGAACCTAAAAGGTGAACTACTCGTAACGGAGGGCGATTATCGGGTCCACGCGCATAGCGCGGCGCGCTGGAAGGAAACACGCCACAGCGGACACCGCAACGAGCAGCAGCACGACGCCCGCAAATGTTAGCCGATCTGTGGGCTGCACGTCGAAGAGCATGGTAGCCAAGAAACGCGTGAGCGCAACGGAGGAAATCACGCCGGCGATCACCCCGCAAACCACCAACAGCATTCCCTGCCGGAGCAACAATCCGAGGAGTTCGCCGCGCTGGGCACCGAGGGCAATTCGGATACCGATTTCACGGGTGCGCTGCGCAACGCTATACGCCGTGACGCCATAGATTCCGACCACCGAAAGCGTCAGCGCAATCGCGGCGAAGGCGCCAATGAGAATCAAGGCAAATTTCCGCCCTTGCACAGAAAGGCCCACATAGCTTTCGAGCGGCATGATGCGCGAAATCGGCTGCGTTGCATCGATGGAGTGAATGGCTTGTTGCGCGGCGGAGGAGATCGCTGCGGGAGTGCTTGCGGCACGAATGACAAAGACCATCAGGCCGTCCGGAAATGGCCATTGCTGGTGTGGAATGTACATCTGCATGTCGGGATCAGCGTCGAGCCCAACGTGGTGCACATCTCCGGTGATGCCGACGACTGTCCACCACGGCTGATCCACACCGCCGAGCTTGACACGCTTGCCAATCGGATCTTCGCCGGGCCACATACGGCGCGCCGTGGTTTCGCTGACCAGCAGAACTTGGGGCGCGGTTGCTCTGTCGGCGAGAGAAATGTCACGCCCGCGAAGCAAGGGAATTCGCATCGTTTCAAGGAATCCTGGAGTGATGCAGTAGCGTTGGGCGCTAGGGTCTTCTTCGGGATTGGCGTGCATTTTGCCTTCGACGTGAAAGCCGTACCTGTCCATGTTTCCAGCCAGTGGAATCTGACTGGCGGCGGCGGCCGATTGCACGCCAGGAAGCGCACGAAGACGTTCGACGGCATCGGCAAAATATTGACGCACGATGGCGTTGTCGTTGAATCGTTGGCCGAGAACGGAGGTTTGCATGGACAGTACGTTGGATGGATCGAATCCCGGCGAAACTACCAGTAACCGGCTCAAGCTGCGTAGCAGAAGGCCCGCGCCGATCAGAAGGGTCAGGGAAAGCGCAACTTCGGATACGATCAGCAGCCCTCGTAAGCGGCGGCTCGCCACACTCCCGCTGCCGCGCATGCCCTCCTTCAAAGAATCATGCATATTGTTTTTCAACAGGCGATATGCAGGCGCAAGGCCCGCCGCGATGCCGGTGAGCAACGCAACTCCAACGGTGAATAACAAGACCTGCCAGTCGAGCTGCACTTGATCGAGACGCGGCAGATCGCCCGCGCCGACACTGGCCAGAACTTTAGGCGTCCAGTAGGCGGGAATGAGTCCCGCCGCGGCACCCAGCAGGCCGAGAAAGCAGTTTTCCGCGAGCAGTTGGCGAATGATCCTGCCGCGCGTCGCGCCCAGTGCAGTGCGCACGGCAACTTCACGTTCGCGGTGGGTGGCGCGAGAGAGAAGCAGGTTGGCAAGATTCGCACACGCCACCAGCAAGACGAAAGAGACGGCCCCGAGCAGGATGTAGAGCGGCGTGCTGGCCGGGCCGAGTAGTTGCTCGCGGATCGGGGTGAGAATTACACCGATATCGTCATATTCCTTGGGATATGCTTTGCTCAGTGCGGCGGCAATTGTGTCCATCTCCGCGTTGGCCTGGGTAATGGCTACGCCGTCACGCAGTCGACCAATCGCCACCAGGTGATGGCAGGTGCGGCAAGCCCAGGGTTGCGAAACGTCGTAGCCGAGCACACGCCAGATTTCCACGGCACCCCCGCGCGGGTCCTGGTTCATCAAGGATTGATATCTCGCCGGCAAAACACCCGCCACGATGTACTGGGTTGCGTTCATGTTGATGGGCTTGCCCACAATGTTGGGATCGGAGTTGAATTTGCGCTGCCACAACGAGTGGCTGAGCATCACCACTTTGTTGGCGTTGGGAACATCCTCTTCGGGCAAGAAATCGCGTCCGATTTCCGGATGGATGCCAAGGGTGCGAAAATAATTGCTGGTGACGCGAAGGCCGCTGAGCTGTTCGGGCTCCCCAACTTGCAGCGCGGGCTGCCAGGAGCTGTAAATGGCAATTTCCTCGAAACTCTTATTCTGAGATTTCCAATCAAGATACGTCGCGTAGCCGACGTTTTCTGGGGAGCCGTCGCGGCTTTTCTCCCACACCATCATAAGACGGTTTGGGTTGCGATACGGGAGCGGCCGCAGCAGGACTCCGTTGACCAAGCTGAAGATAGCAGTGTTCGCGCCGATGCCGAGGGCAAGGGTGAGGACGGCGACGGCGGTAAAGCCCGGAGACTCGAGCAGCATGCGAACGGCAAAGCGCAGATCTTGCCAGCAGGTTTCAACAAAAGATTCCCAGCCGGCAGAGCGGACCTCTTCCTTCGTAACCTCCAGGCTGCCACGCTCCAGGCGCACGGCGCGAAGGGCATGCTTGCGGCCCATGCCCTGCTTCATTTTCTCCTCGGCCGCCATCTCAAGGAAGCCGTTTAGTTCTTCGTCCAGATCACTATCTACCTGTTTCTTTCGAAACAGCGACCGCAGCCCGCTCGCTATGCTTCGCAGAAATGACATGGTCCCTTACGATGCCTCCAAGATTCTGGCGATGGCCGCCACTTGCCTTCCCCATTCTCGCGTTTCGCTATTGAGCCTCTTTCGTCCCTGCTCCGTCAGGGCGTAATACTTTGCGCGCCTGCTATTCTCGGTGGCTTTCCATTCGCTCTTGATCAACCCAGTTCGTTGCAGCCGTTGAAAGGCCACAAACAGCGAACCTGCATTGAGGCGGAAAACGCCATCGCTCATCTGTTCGAGCCGGACGGCGATCCCATATCCGTGCATGGGTTCGAGCGCGAGTGTTTTCAGTATGAGCATGTCCAGAGTGCCTTGGACGAGATCACTCGGTTTCTCCGCCATAGACGCATTCCTCCTGAGCATCAAGAGGAAGAATACACTCGTCCTCCTGATTGTCAAGAGGAGAACTATTGGGCGGTTAGAACATGTTCCTCCCAGAACCGTAGCCCCAGGTCCCGAAACGCGCTTGTATTGACTTGTCTGGCCACCTTCCGGGTGGTTAATCCGGAAGCTATCCGGCTTCCACGGCGGGATTTGTCCTGTGAAGTTGGCTTCTCGCCGGCAATCCAACGGTCACGGCTAGCGCGTTTACAGGACCTGAGCGCGATTGTGCCAACTGCCACGCGTGAAATGCGGACACGGGGAGACATCGCTCACCCCACGCCCAGCAAAGTCAGGGTGCGTTCCGAACATGACTCGCTAGCCATGCTCTCATTGTCTGCAGATATTCGGGATCGATCTGGCCATAGCCCTCGCCGGACATAAGCCGCATGCCGTGGTCATCGTTTGGAAACTCCCGAATCGTGAAGTTGTGATGACCTTCTTCTGCCAGAACTCGCCGAATTGCGGCAACACTCTCCGCGACCGGTATCAGCTGGTCTTTATCTCCGAACAAAAAAAGCGCTGGCACCCGCACCATTCGCAAGGTGGGAACGGGGTCATAGTTCATTTCGTGCTGGAACCAAATGAAACCTGGATGCTCTCGTTTGCTGAGTTCGGCGGGGATCTGAAGCGGCCCAAACAAATCGTCTTGTTGCGCTTTCGCCTGTTTGTACCAGCGTTTGGTTCGCCCTTGCTCCAACTCGGCCTTCGCCTTCTCATATCCCGCGCCGGTGGAGAGGTAGTTCCAAATGTCCCTCCGCAAAACGCTTGCTTCCTGAACATCACTTTCAGTCACGCCCTCGGAGCGCAGCTCATTCGCGTAATAAACGATCATCTGTTCGCCGGGAGAGACTCCAGGACCAGACACGGCAATCACGAAGGACACTTCCGGGGAGCGCGATGCTGCGAGGGGTCCCAGCCAGCCGCCCTGGCTGAGGCCCCACACACCGATGCGCTTCGCATCGATCTCCTTCCGCGACTTCAAGTAGTCGATAGCAGCTAGGCCGTCGTCGCAAAGCTCCATGAATGGGACCGTGCGGAAGTTTCCGGTGGATTCGCCCACGCCCCGTTTGTCGTAAGCCAGCGCTGCGATGCCCTGTTCTGCGAACCAGCGGGCTGTGAACAGATCCCTCTTCTGCGCACCGGAGCCATGGAAGAGGACGACAGCTGGATGTGAATGGGGACCGGCTGGAAACGATAGCGTTCCTGCGAGCGTTGTATTTCCGCTAACAAAATGCACAGCCTTCTCAGTGACTGTACTTGTCTCGGAAGTTTTCTCAGCATCGGTGGGGGCCCCCTGAGTACAGGCTGTGAGGGGAAGAACGAAGGTAAGGGCGAAGACCGAGCGCCATCCACGGCGGAGTCTCGTGGCGGGGGAATCTTGGATGTTTTCTAACGCGCGACACTTGTTTGAGAATAAAAGACGCCATATTCGAAGCCTAGCGTCGGCTGGTGAGAGGGCCAAGGGTGGCAATTCCTTCCTTACTGCCCGATTAACGCGCTTAATCCCCAGGGGACGACCCCAACTCGGCCTTCCACATGATGGCGCCTCACCATACCGTGTCTCGGGCTTATCTTCATGGTCCGTTGTAGTCGCAGAACCGTGATTTATTCGTAGCGCAAGGCCACGAGGGGATCGACACGCGTAGCACGGCGTGCGGGAATGAAGCACGCGGCGAGCGCGACGAACGCGAGCAGCGCAGCGGCCATGCCAAGGGTCAGTGGATCGCCCGGCTTCACTCCGAAGAGCAAGCTGGCCATCAGGCGAGTGAGCGCGAGCGCGGCGACAAGGCCGAGCGCCAACCCTAACGCCGCGAGGCGGCCTCCTTCTAAAAACACTTGTTTCAACACGTCCGCTCGAGACGCACCGAGGGCCATGCGGATGCCGAATTCCTGCGTGCGCTGCGTCACCGCGTAGGCCATCACCCCGTAAACGCCGACTGCCGCCAGCGCAAGCGCCAGCACCGCAAACGCAACGAGTAGAGAAAGGTTCAGCCGTGGCTGGCCGACAGACTTCGAGATGAGTTGATCCATCGTGGCGATGTTGTAGAGCGGGAGATCCTTGTCGATTGCGAAGACCTGCTCGCGGATCGCGCTGGTCAAGCTCGACGGATCCAGTGCAGTGCGAACCGCGAGGGTCATGTTGCGGGGCGCAAAGGTTCCGTAAAGCGGCTGCTTGTGCGGAAAGTAGATCTGCTCCCGCCCTTCGACGTCGAGCCCATAATGCTTCACGTGCCCGACCACGCCCACGATGGTGCGCCAGCGCGGCGCCGCAGGCTTGAGGTTGGGTATGGTGTCGATGGCCACGCGTTGCCCAATCGCATCCCGATGCGGCCAAAAGCGCTGTGCGAAATTCGCATCCACGACGGCGACTAGCGGTGCGCTCTCATCATCAGCGTTCTTCAGAAACCGCCCGCGCACGAGCGGAATCTCCATCGCTTTAAAATATTGTGGTGTAGCCGAACGTTGATCGATCTCGATGTACGGCAGATTGCCTAGCTGTTGCACTCTCGGAAGGTCAGCAATCGACGTGTCCTCGAAAAAGACAGAACCGGACGTATAAGAATCGGTCAGCGGCATTTGTGAAACAGCTCCCGAGGACTGGACACCCGGAACCTCATTCACCTTCGTCATCAGCTCCGTAAAAAACTTTTGCACCGCCGCGCCGTCCGGATAAGTCTTCCCTGGCAGCGAGAGCTCCATCGTAAGTAGGTGTTGTGTTTGGAAACCGGGAGAAACGTCGAGCAACCGGCTAAAGCTGCGAATCAAGAGTCCCGCCCCGACGAGCAACAACACTGCCAGCGCCAGCTCCGAAATTACAAGCAAGCTACGCAGGTTCAGGCTTCCTCCCCCCGCTGAGGTGCCGCGCCCGGCTTCGTTCAACCTTTCGCGCAGATCGATTCGCGCCACATGCCAGGCCGGTGCAAGGCCGAAGATCACTCCCGTTAACAGCGAAACGCCGAAGGTGAAGGCGAGCACCGCTGGGTCGATATGGACTTCATCCATACGTGGCGTGTTCGTTGGAACAAGCGCGCGTAGCGCATCCACGCCCCAGTATGCCAGCACGAGTCCGATCGAGCCGCCCGCGATCCCCAGAAGGAGGCTTTCCGTGAGCAATTGCTTTACAAGCCTCCCGCGTCCCGCACCCATCGCCGCTCGAATGGCAAGTTCCTTCTCGCGCGCGCTAGCCCGCGCCAGCAAAAGATTCGCAACGTTGGCGCACGCGATGAGCAGCACAAATGCCACCGCGCCCAGCAGCACGAGCAAAGCCGGGCGAAGCCTTCCGACAAGCTGCTCCTTTACGGGCACCAGGTACATGTCGAAATTTTCCTGTTCCGGTCCATAACTGTTGGGATCCGCGCGCCGCAGGTCCCCCGCGAACCGGGTCAGCACCGCCGAAGCCTGCGCAAAATCCACTCCAGGTTTCAGACGCCCCACGACGTGAAGATAATGCGACCCACGACTGTTCGGTTTTGCGTGATCCAGACCAAGGGGAACCCAGAGATCCTGCTTGCCGCCCAGAGAGAATTGCTTGGGCAGAACGCCCACTACGTTGTAGGTTTCTCCGTCGAGCTGAATCGGTCTCGTTACGATATTCGGGTCGCCGCCAAACTGGCTTTGCCATAGCGCGTAGCTGAGAAGCGCATAGTGAGAATGGCCGGGCTGGTCTTCGTCCGCCCCAAAGCTGCGGCCGAGCATGGGTGTAATCCCGAGCAGCGGAAGGACACCCGCCGTCGCGCTGGCTTCAGAAACTTGCACAGGTTGTGCATCCGCGCGAGTTAAGTTCGCTCTACCGCCCAATGCGTATGCGGCAATCTGCGAGAAGGATTCGTTGTGGTCCAGCAAATCCCAGTATTCCGGCTCGGAGATCCAGTTCTGCGAAATGCCGTCCTTTTCGAATTTGCCCCAGATGTTGACCAGCCAAGGGGAATCCTTGTACGCCAATGGTCGCAGTAGGACGGCGTCCACGACGCTAAAGATCGCTGTGTTCGCGCCAATACCGAGTGCAAGCGTCAGCACAGCCACAATTGTGAAGCCCGGTGACTTCGCCAGCATCCGCAGCCCGTGGCGCAAGTCCTGCCAAAGAGTTTGCATGGCTACACCCCTGAAGTCTACTGAGTCAAGCGCACCTATCCTTCCAAACAAACTCTTTGTTAAGTCTCGATGCTGCCTGAGCTTATCCCCTCCTTGCAGGTAGGTACGATCTCGGAATTGTGCGCTTGCGGGAAACAAGTGTCGCAGAAGCGGACAACTATCTTTCTTCATATTCCAGACTTTTGCGAACCAGACATGCAGATCATCATCAAGAAGCGAAAGACAATCCTGGAAGAATCGTCGGCAATCCGGAACTAATGGCGCGATTGGGCCTCTTGGCATTACTTCCGCATGGCCCGTCATCCAGACGGAATCGCCAAGTTGACCAAGCCAACCGGATCTGCTTTTAGCGGACTCTTCCTCCGATGCATGCGGACGACGCATGCAAACGCGGATGGGGGGCACAAGCAGGTGTGTGGTTGCATTGACCCTCAACCTTGACTTCGGTGCCAACACGCAAGAAAATACGCGGCGAAGACTACTTCTTGAATCACTCGGCCTTTCGGTTTCCAAAAGATCCGCTACTAACCAAGGAGGCCAGCATGAAACGATTCACCTTGATTTCCATTGTGGTAATCGCCGTCTGCGCGACATTCGTCACACCCGCTGCTGCCCAGCATGAGCACCCCGCAGGCGACACGGGCAAACTCGGCAAAGTGAATTTTCCGGCTTCCTGCGACCCAGCGGTACAACCGCAATTTAACAGTGCCGTCGCCATGCTTCATTCTTTTTGGTACGAGAAGGCCAGCGATACGTTTTCTGCCGTAACTGAGAAAGATCCCGCGTGCGGCATAGCCTACTGGGGAATTGCCATGACTCATTACCATCCGATCTGGGAAGCGCCCGGCCCAGCGGACCTGAAAGCAGGCGTGGCGGCTGTAGAAAAGGCAAAGTCAGCCAGCGCCAAAACCCAGCGCGAACGCGACTACATCGCCACCATCGAGACATTTTACAAGGACAGCGACAAGTTTGACCATCGCACTCGCGCCATGGCTTATGAAAAAGCGATGGAGGAGCTGCAAGCGCGCTATCCCGACGACCGCGAGGCAGCTGTTTTTCATGCCCTCTCTTTGCTCGCGACTGCACCTCCAACCGACAAAACGTACGTGAACCAGAGGAAGGCAGGTGCAATCCTCGAGCCGATTTTTGCCGAGCAACCAGAGCACCCCGGAGTGGCCCACTACATCATTCACGCCTACGACTACCCACCGCTGGCGGGCGACGCTTTGGAAGCGGCGCGGCGTTACGCCAAGATCGCACCGGAATCGCCGCACGCGCTCCACATGCCGTCACACATTTTCACCCGGCTCGGCCTGTGGGAGGAGTCCATTGATTCCAACCTTGCTTCCGCAGCGTCGGCCGAGAAAAACGACGCGCCGGGTAACGAACTTCATGCCAAGGACTATTTGATTTATGCATACCTGCAGGAAGGGCGAGACTCCGAGGCGAAAAACGCGCTCAAGGCAGTGCTTCACGGCAGGTCAGACGATCCGCAGTACATGAATTGGCTTTACGCCACGGGTACTTCGCCTGCCCGCTACGCTGTCGAAAGACATCGATGGTCGGAAGCGGCCGCGCTGTCGATACCCCAGAACACCTTTCCCCGCGAACGCTATGCTTGGACGGAAGCGAATCTGCATTTCGCTCGCGCTCTCGGCGCGTCACATATCGGAGATACCGAGTCTGCGCGAAAAGACTTACAGCAGCTTGCAGCGATCCGGGACGTTCTTATCCAAGAGAACAACAAATACTGGGCCGACCAAGTAGACATCCAGCGCGAGATCGCAGCTGCCTGGATAACTCTGGCTGAGGGCCAACGCGAGGACGCTTTGCAGCAGATGCGTTCTGCCGCTGACCACGAAGACAAGACCGACAAGCACAACGTCACCCCGGGAGTCATTCTGCCGGCCCGCGAGCTTCTTGGAGAGATGTTGTTAGAACTGAAGCAGCCAGCCGAGGCGATGGTAGAGTTCGAAGCCACGCTGCGCACAGCCCCAAACCGTTTTAACGCGCTGTCAGGTGCTGCCCGTGCGGCAAAGCTGTCCGGGGACAGCGGGACAGCGAGAAGTTATTACGTCAAGCTGCTGGCCATCTGCGGCCATGCCGATGGAGATCGGCCCGAGCTTCAAGACGCCCGCTCGCTCTTGGCCAAGAAATGAGTTGGTGCTCCCGCGTGGGAGCAGCTCTATAACTGCGATTCCAATGACGCCTGGACGTGCAAGTGGGGCACGAGCTTAATAGAAAATTCGAGCCGCATCGCGATAGCTTCCGGATCGTCGGCAAGCCGGAAGTAATGGTGCAGTCGGGTTTACTGGGATAACTTCCGCATAGCCCGTTACCCGCTCATAATCGACCGCGAGCGCCAATGAAACTCCTGACTTTCCGAAGCTGACGTCATGGGCGACTTCGCAGAGATGGAAATCTATGCGATGTTTGTGTGATGGTGCTCGTCAAATTCGCCACGCTCGGCAGGCGTAAGCAGACTCACGACTGCGACAACAACGACGTTACAGCACAACGCAATGAAGCCGGCATTGAGTCCCATGACGGGATCGTGCCTGGTAAGCCAAAGAGCAACAAAAACGAAGACGCCAGTCACAACTCCAGCGAAGACGCCGGGCATGGTCACTCGCTTTGAATATAGGCCCAACACTACGCCGGGAAAGAACTGTCCTACGCCTCCATATCCCACGAGGAGAAGAGAGACGAGAGTTGGGGAGCTGTAGATCGCAGCGCACAGAGCAGCGACGGTAATCACCAAGACTGTAGTTTTAGCCAATTTAGCAACCTGTTGATCCGTCATGCCGGGCCGGAAAATTGGGCGGCACATGTTCTTCGCGAATAATGTTGCCGCGGTAAGAATCATGACCCCTGCCGGAACCATTGCCGTGAGAGCCCCTGCCCCGCCAATCAAACCGAGGAACCAGGCCGGGAAAGTCTTTCGCACCATGGTTAACATCGAAAGGTCGCCGTTGGAGAGACCGGGCAAGATTAGGGTTGCGGCAAGCCCTACGAAGAACATCAGCGGCATCGTGATGCTATAGAAGGGCATTACGACGGCGTTGCGGCGCAAGGTGTCGCTGCTCTTCGCGGAAAAACTGGCACCGAAGAATTGCGGCCACATATAAAACCCGACCGATACCAACAGAACCGTTGAGACATACCAGGAGTGTCCGAGATTCGTGGTGGCGCCGGGCATAACAAGGTGAGCGGGCTTAGCCCGCACGAGCGCAGCGAACATCGGGCCGATTCCACCAAAGTAAATGTAGGGCACCGCTACGCCCACGAAAACAGCAGAAAACAAGAGCAGTAGGTCCTTCAAGACACTGACCCACGCTACGCCCCGGATTCCGCTGGTTAAGACAAACGCGGCGACAATTAAGAAGGAGATGACCATGGCGGTGGTGCGATGGATCGCTCCATAACTCGCTACTTCTACGATCATCCCGAGTCCCATGAGCTGAAGCTGCAAATAGGGGACGATGAACACGACTCCCACCAGGGCGACGAAGGCGGCAAGATATTTGTTGTTATAGCGAACCTGAAAGAAATCCGCTTGCGTTTGCATACGGTATTTCCTTCCAACCTCCCAAACTTGAGGCAGAATGAAGAAAGAAACTACATACATTAATGGCTGGTACGCGAGAATGTACAGAACGGGTCCCCCTTTGGAGTACGCCCAGCCACTGGCCCCGAGGAATGTGAACGTGGTATAGACCTCTCCTGCCATCAGCAGCCAGACCAGCAGCATTCCGAAGCCCCTGTCACCTACTATCCATTGTTCCAGATCCATCTTGCGGCGAGCTCCGGCATAAAAACCTAGAAACGCGCCTGCTGACACGATGAGAGAAATGAAAGCCAGGGCTACGACGCCTGAGTTCACGCCGTGCCGCCGTCTTCACGATGCCGGTCAGAAGAGCGGGGCGCCTCCAGCCGATATGCGCCCCACATACAGACTGGCGTGAGGAGTAGCCACGCGATCAGCCAGAAAAAGTTGAACGGCAAACCCAGAACTATGGGATAAATGCGGTCCCATAGAGACACCGAGAAGCAGACTGCGACAAAAGGCGTGAGTGCTAACAGAATCGCGCCTACAGATGGCTTGCGCACTGATGCTCCTTGCTGACCAGATCCGACGCATGAATCACAACCATAGAGGGGAACAGCACTTGGCGCGGATTCTGCTTCAGAAAGAGAGGGAGCGCAAGGGGGGATAAGATTTATCGTAGCGACTCTGGTCTCTCCGTTGCATGGTGGCGTAATGCGCTGAAGAGGAAGCCGCCGTATTCTTTATTTCGATTCGAGCTGCGATGCGATAACTCCTGGATTGTCGGCAACCCTTCCCTTGGGATTACTTCACGTTTGCCCGTCATCCATGCACAATACCTATCCCGCTTTTTTCAATGCGCTACTATCACACGACACGCTGTGCCTTAGACTCCCAAAGCGGCAGCGCTGAAATCCGGGTTGACCGCGTCGTCTTCTTTGGAGTTACCTGAGTTCAATAAGGAGAGTGAACATGAAGCCCCAACTGTCAAAGCACCGGATTCTATCCTTATGCCTGATCGGTCTCTGCGCCCTCAGCGGTGCGTGGTTCGGAATACGCGCCGAGCCGCAACAAGACAAGGTCACCCAAAAATTGATAGGAGCTTGGCGATTGGTTTCCGTGGAGGGCACAGACGCCATTTTTCACTTTGCTTATGATCACCCTACGGGGATCATCACCTACGATCGGTCCGGCTGGATGGCTGTCCAAATCGACATTAAGGGTATTCGCAAGCCCTTCGTTAACGGGCCTGCCGGCGGTACTGGCGAAGAGAAGGTGGCTGCCTTCGACAATTACATCGCGTATTACGGCACCTACAAGGTGGATTTGAAAGCGGAAACTATCACTCACCACGTGGAAGACTCAAGCCAACCAAATCGGCGCGGCGTCAATAATGTCCGATGGTTCGAATTTCAAGGCAATGATCGCCTTCTCCTTATCCCCCGCGAGGACGGGAAAGGAGGAGTGATTGAGCGAAAGAATGCGACGTATAAGCTTCTGTGGGAGCGCATCAAATAGGGACTGATCCGCAAATCCGGGTTCCGGACGAGTGGTCGGCAAGCCTTACCTTACCGGGATTATGGAAGTGTTGCCCGTCATCCGACCAGAATCGGTGGCAAACGTCAACGGAGTTTTCACTTCGTGCCAGCGGACGCTTCCATTCGCAGCCCGAGAGGAGCGCCCTTTTCAGACGCGATTGATCGGGTTGTAGAGTAAGGCAGCAGCCATTGGGCCTGGCAAGATCAGGTCAAGGCTGCTTGCCCGATGAGGCGAGTTGCCTCAGTTCTTCGGTCCAATTGGGGTAGCAAGTGTCGCTTGTAACGAGGCTATGTCTTGCAGCTAATGGCTCTAGGCAGGATCGAACCTTGCCGGGTGCCCGTTCGCCGGTACCTTTTCACACCCCCCTGACCCGCGGAGGCCGCAAGCCCGGTCCTTTTTGGGGCGGGGTAAGGCCGACTTTAGCCACTTGCAATCGTAACACATTCGGCATACATTTGTATGATGGTCAAAGAACTCAGAGTCGTTCGCATCAATGAGC
>Ga0209446_1000219_pt1 | contig 13937 bp, 14 predicted proteins | sample BogFormECP04_OM2_FD_188242 | JGI IMG/M metagenome (GOLD analysis project Ga0209446, IMG submission 188242) | Bog forest soil microbial communities from Calvert Island, British Columbia, Canada - ECP04_OM2 (SPAdes) (version 2) | ecosystem: Environmental > Aquatic > Freshwater > Wetlands > Bog ... | reverse complement strand
CGTCCGGGCCCATCCGCCGAAGCGGTAGGAGCTGCCGACGAGGCCGGTCCAGCAAATCAGCAAGTGATGGCGCAGGCTTTTTAGAAAGGTGCTCATCCGACTTTGGGGTGTGTAGCCCAACGTGGGGAGTAGCTCTGCATGGATTTTCCAACCTTTCAGGCCGAACTACGCCGGATCGCTGGTCACGTGCAGACATTCGCCGCGGTCGGCGCGGCGTTGCGGCTGCATCAGGCTAAACAACAAGCCGATCCCGCCGTCCAGGCTCAGCTGCTTGGCGCCGTGGAAGCGGTGCTGCCCGGCGCACTCGACGGGCTGAATCCGCAGCAGATTTCCGATGCCCTGGCGTATGCGACCTTCCAGATCGGGGAGGCGACGGATCTGTTCCACAATGCTGACCGCCGTCCCGGGTGGGTTCTTCGGGACCCCACTATACTTCAGGCCCTGGGCCAAGCCTCTCGCCAGAACGTCCGCAGTATTGTCGCGCTTGCCACTGAGCGTCCACGACTGGCTGCCTCACTCGCCGGCCGCTTTCTAGATGTCGGGACGGGCGTCGGAGCCATGGCGCTTGAGGTGGCGGAGCAATGCCCGTCTGCGCAGGTGGTCGGCATAGACATCTGGGAGCCATCCCTGGCGTTGGCCCGTGCTAACGTCGGGGCCAGTCCGCACGCCGCGCGTATCGAGATTCGTGCGCAGGATGTGACGCAACTCAACGAGCCTGCCGCCTATACGGTGGCATGGCTGCCTGCGCCCTTCCTGCCGCGCCCGGTGGCCGAGGCTGCGTTAGACCGCCTCGCTGTAGCCTTGGCACCGAACGGCCATCTGGTGGTGGGCCTTTACGCCATGCCGATGGACAAGACCGGCGCCGCACTGACAGCGCTACGCGTCGTGCGCAGTGGTGGTCATGTGTGGGACATCGCCGAGATTGAGCACCAACTTCGTGCCCGAGGCTTCGTCGACGTGGAGACTCACATCATCCCTCCGACGAGTTTCGTCATAGGTCGCCGACCCTAGCCATAAAATGGGAAGGCGTTGCGGCCGGGCGCGGGAAGGCGCAGGCTGTGTACCAGCATTTGTGCGCAACGGGAGGAACAGCGATGAGCGACATCACCCAGGACTTCAACTTTCTGCAGGGTATCAAGGTGGTGGATTTCACCCAGTTCGAGGCGGGCACCACCTCGACCGAGGTGCTGGCCTGGTTCGGCGCCGAGGTGGTCAAGATCGAGAACCCGGGACGCGGCGATCCCGGCCGCCGGCTGCGCCCTGGCAAGACCGATGACGATCCGTGGTACTTCCACCAGTTCAACGTCAACAAGAAGTCGCTGGCGATCAACCTGAAATCGCCTAAAGGGCTCGAGATCGTCAAGGAGATGTTGAAGAAGGCCGATGTCACGGTCGAAAACATGGCACCCGGCACGATCGAGCGCCTAGGACTCGATTACGATTCAGTCAAGAAGCTCAACCCCGGCATCATCTATTGCCAGGTCAAAGGCTTTGGAACCGGCAGCCCGCATGAGAAAGGGCTGGCATTCGACATGATCGCGCAGGCTGCGGGCGGCCCGATCAGCGTCACCGGCGAGCCCGACCGGCCGCCGGTCAAGCCGGGCTTGAGCTTTGGCGACACCGGCACCGGCATGCTGATGGCGGCCACCATCCTCGGCGCCTTGCACGAACGCAACCGTACCGGCCAGGGAAGGCGGCTGCAGGTGGCGATGCAGGACGCGATGATCCACTACATGCGCACCTGCTTTGCCAACATGGCGCGCACCGGCCAGCCGGCGCGGCGCAACGGCGCCAAGTCGGGCGGCGGCAACAACGCCCCGTCGGGACTCTACCCGGCCAAGGGCGGCGGTCCCAACGACTACGTCTACCTGACCACCAGCCGGGCCAACCCCGAGCACTGGTCGCGCCTGATGAAGTTGATCGGGCGCGAGGAATTGATCGAGGACCCGCGTTTCGCGACCGGCGATGTCCGCGTCAAGAACGAGAAGGAGCTCGACGCGATCATCGGCGAATGGACCCGCCAGCACGACAAGCGCGAGGCGATGGAAAAGCTGATTGCCGTCGGCGTTCCGTCGGGTGCGGTGTTCGACACGATGGAATTGCAGAACGAGCCGACCTTCGAAGAGCGCGGCATCATGCAGACCGTCCATCACCACAATGGCGACTACAAGATGGCGACCTGGCCGGTGCGGATCGACGGCAAGACTGTGCGGCTCAAAGGATCGCCGGCGCTCGGGGGGGACAGCGCCGAGGTGCTGCACAATTGGCTCGGCATCGACGCGGCGCAAGTCGAAGCACTGCACCAGGAAGGCGTCATCTGACATAAGTCTCGACGTCACGGCCCCACCCGCGGGTGGGGCCGTCTTTTTTTCAGCGGCAGGATCGACCGCGTTGCGCGTCTTGAGGACCACCGGTCTCTCCTTTTGGCGCCGCCCTATGCGGCACGCGCAAAGGCTTCGGCGAGGGCAGTCCGTATGAGAAGGGCCTCGCCTTCGACATGATCGCTCAAGCCGCGGGCGGCCCGATCAGCGTCACCGGCGAGTCCGATCGGCCGCCTATCAAGCCCGGGCCGTCCTTAGGCGATACCGGGCCCGGCAGCTGATGGCCGTGACGGTCCTCGATGCCCTCTACAACCGGCGGCTGACCGGCAAAGGGAGGCGGCTGCAGGTCGCAATGCAGGATGCCATAGTGCACTACATGCGCACGTGTCTGGCCATGCAGGCGCGAACCGGAAGGCCAGCGCAGCGCCGCGGTGGCAAGAGCGTGGGCAGCAACAATCCGCCCTTCGGTCTCTATCCCGGCAAACCTGGCGGGCTCAACGACTACGTCTACATCACCGCCAGCCGCGCCGACCCCGAGCATTGGAAGCGTCTCCTAAAAAGCTGATCGGTCGCGAGAATCCGATCGGCGACGAACGCTATGCGACGATGGATGCGCGCATCGAACGCAGCGCCGAGATCAACGAAATCGTCAGCCAGTGGACCCGGCAGCACACCAAGCAGGAGACGATGCAGTTTGTTAGCGACGTCGGCGTTCCGGCCCGTGCGGTCTTGGACACGGGGGAGATTCAGCACGATCCGAACTTTGAAGAGCGCGGCATCCTGCAGACGATCCATCACCCCAAGCACGGCGACTTCAAGATGCCGTCCTGACCGGTGCGGGTCGACGGTGCCCCGCGGCGTCCGCTGACTTCGCCGATGCTCGGAGGGCACAACGCGCAGGTTCTCGGCGACTGGCTGGGCATCGGTGCCGCGGAGGTCGAAGCGCTGTGCCAGAAGGGCATTATCTGACACGAGCTTTCGGCCATTGGCCCCACTCCGGCCGAGGTGAGGCTTTTTTTACGGGAGCATCGATGGCCCATCCGGAATTCCTGCTCGCCGACCTCGCCTGAATGCGCATTGCCACCGTCAGCGAGTGCCGACGCAGCGCCCGATCGCGTATGAGGCCTGCGTCGACAATCGCCTCGCGCGGCAAGTCCTCGCAGATTGATCCCGTCGGGTTCTGGGTACTGCCTCGACTCTGTCGGCGATTCGCTGCTTTTCGCTGCCGGGCAGCGACGACTACGCGGCCAGCAACGGCGGGAAAATGGAGGGGCATGGCCGAAGATATTGCCCGCAAAGCAGGATCGCTCGTCTCTCGCCACCATCGAATCCGCTCCGCAATCCCTGGAAAACTGCGGGTCGAATATCGCTCCGAGCTCCGCTACGCTGCACGACACCGCACTGCGGAGGCACGGGGCACAGCCATCAAACGGTAACAATTTTTCAGCAAGCCGTCTTTTTTCGGTGCAGGGATCTTCTATTTATTGCAGGATACCGGCACAGTGCGTTTGGTAGTTGGCATGGGGGAAAGAGGAGGGAGAGAGAGCAAATGGCGACTTTGGACGAGATTGGACAGGAGAAGCAGAAGGTTTCCGAGCGGCTCACACGGCTCGAGGCGGAACGGACGAAACTGGCGGAGCAGCTCACTGAGCTGGAGACCGCGGAGCGCGTGCTGGCGCGGTTCACAAGAGGCGCGAGAGCGCCGGAGACTGCGGAGAGGCGCAGACGGGGACGTCCCGCGAGAACCGCGCCCGCACCCGTCGCCCAGCGCCCCAGAGCTCGGGCCGCCCAACCGGCGCAGGCTGTTTCGCTGAGCGACGCGACTCTGCGGGCCGTGCAGGCGCATGGCGAAGGCGCCACCGCCAGCGAGGTTCTCGCTTATCTCTCTCGGGAATTCGGGATGACGGTCAGGCCGAACCATCTCGGCATTGCGCTGCAGCGCCATCGGCGGGCCGGACGGCTCGAGTCCCGCGATTCGCGCTGGTTCTTGCCGCACGGTGCGTCAGCGGCGATGACCGCCTGACGGTAGGCAGAGGAATGTGAACCGACTGCAGCACTGTCCCAGGCGTCGCGAAGCATTTCGACGCCCCAAGGATTGCCGCCGGCGGCAGAGGCGGACCGAGCTACGATGTCCAAGCCCGGTGACGATCAGGCCCCTGAGTTCCTGACTGACGATTGGGTCCGCGTCGGGACCCTAGAGGAGCTCAGGGCCCGAGGCATGACCGTCGTCCACGGCGGCGCCTGCCCGTTGCTGGTCGTGCACGATCGGGACAGGGTCTTTGCGCTCGACAATCGTTGCCCGCATCTCGGCTTCCCGCTGCACCGCGGCTCGGTCGAGGACGGCATTCTGACCTGCCATTGGCATCATGCCCGTTTTGACCTCGCCAGCGGCGGAACCTTTGATCTCTGGGCAGACGACGTCCCGACGGCCCCTGTCGAGCTGCGGGACGACGGGGCCTTGTGGGTCTGCAGGCGGACGCGCTACGCGGATGACGACGCCCACTGGCGCAACCGGCTGCGCGAGGGCTTGCAGCATGATATCGGTCTTGTCCTCGCCAAGGCGGTTCTGGGCCTCGGCCGCGAGCGCGTCGGGTATCGCGCGCTGATTCGCGATGCTGCGCTGTTCGGCGTGCGCAATCGCGACGGCTGGGGTGTCGGCCTGACCATCGTCACTGCGCTCGGCAATCTTGTTCCGTTCTTGCCGGAGGAGGAGACCTACCTCGCCCTCTTCCACGGTCTGAGACGAGTAGCGAGAGACTGTGACGGCGTGCCGCCGCGCCGCGACCGCGAGCCATTGGCGGCCCGTGGTGCGCGCCCGATGCCTATGCTCGGCCGCTGGCTGCGGCATTGGACCGAGGTCCGCCACCGCGACGGCGCCGAGCGCACCCTGCTGACGGCCATCACCGGCGGCGCCACGCCAGGCGAGCTCGCGGCGCTGCTGCTAACCGCCGCCACCGACCGCACCTTTGCCGATGGCGGTCACGCTTTGGACTTTATCAACAAGGCGTTTGAATGCCTCGACATCATCGGTTGGCAGGAGGCGCCATTGGTGCTGCCGACCGTTGTCGTTCAACTGGTCGACGCCCGCGGCGGCGAGGAGCTGAATGCGTGGCGCCACCCGCGCGACCTGGTACGACTGTGCGAAGCCGCTTCGGCCGAATTGCCGGATCTCTTGGCAACCGGATGCGCCGAGCGTGGGCGGTGGCATGCTCCTGCCGGATTGGCGCGGCAATTGCTGGCCGACGATCCAGAAGCGGTCATCGCAGCACTCGCGGGCGCGATACGTGCCGGCGCGACCGCAGACGACCTCGGCCGCGCGCTGGCCTACGCGGCGGCGCTTCGAGTGGCCTGGTTCGGCACCGCAAACGAGCATTCGGACTGGGAGGCAGCGCATCACGCTTTCACCTATTGCAACGGGCTGCACCAGCTCCTGAAGCGCATCGCCGCCGAACAGCCGGCGGAGCTGGAGAGCCCCGAGCTTTTGCGCGGCGTTATCCACGGGGCGATGCGGCTCTATCTGATCCGTTTCCTGAACGTGCCGCCAGCGCGGCTGCCCGGCGAGGCCGACGACCGGCTCGACGATCTGCCGTGCGACGGCGAGGCATTGCGCGAGGGATTTCTCCACGCGCTCGACCGCCAGGGATCAGTGCGCAATGCGGGCCGGCTCGTCGCCCGCTACCTGACGCTCGGCCATTCGGTCGATATGTTGATCACCACGCTGGCACAGGCGGTCCTGCGCGAGGACGCCGACTTCCACACCTACCAGATGCTCGAGGCCGGCATCAGGCAATATCGGGAGTGGGGCGAGAGCGACGAAGGACGTCACATCCTGATCGCCGTCGCTCGTTATTTGGCCGCCCACTCGCCGACCGAGCGGGCCCAGCTGCAGACGGCCATGGTAGCGCGCCGCCTCAGCCGGGGCGAGGCGCTGCACGAGACCGAGGACGGCGAGGCGACCCAGCCCTGAGGCGCCGGCCCTCACCCGCCTCAATGCGTTCGGCACCTCTCCCGCAATGCGGGCGAGGGGCTTGCAAGCCGCATTTCTCAAAGCCCCTCTCCCGCAAAGCGGGCGCAATGCGGGAGAGGGGGGACCCAGCCCGCAGGGCTGGGTGGGTGAGGGTCTCGCACCGTTAAATCTTCAGCAGCCGTTTGGCGTTGCCGTTCAGCAGCTTCTCTTTGTCCTCGGCGCACAGCGGCAGGGTTTCCGTCCACTTCGTTCCCGGCGGGTTGTCGACGAACGGGTAATCGACCGAGAACAGGATCCGATCGATCCCCATCTCCATCATGCAGCACAGCAGCGCCGGGTCGGAAAAGAAGCCGCTGGTGGTTATGTAAAAGTGCTCGCAGAAGATGTCGCGAAAGCTCTTGCCGCCTCTGCCGTCGCGCGCCAACCCCATGCTGATGCGCCAGAGATAAAAGGGCAGGCCTTCGCCCATATGGCCGAGGATGATCCTGAGACCCGGATAGGCGTCGAAGACGCCGCTCAGCACGAGACGAAGGCCTTGGGTCGCGGTCTCGACGGTGAAGCCCCAGGCAGCGCGCAGCAGCGAGGGATACTGCTCCACATAGTCTTTGTAGTAGACCTCGACGACAGCGGGATGCGGCAATGCGGGATGCATGTAGAGCGGCACGTCGAGCGCCTGCGCCCGCTCGAAGATCGGCCAGAACCGCTTGTCGTCGAGAAAGAGCCCGTTGGTAAGGCCGTTCACCAGAGCGCCCTTGAAGTCTAATTTGGTCACCGTGCGCTCGAGCTCGTCGGCCGCCGCCTTCGGATCGGGGGTTGGAATTGCAGCGAAGGCTGCGAACCGGTCGGGGTGCGCGCGGACCTTCTCATGGAGCCGGTCATTGGCGCCGCGCGCCAAGCGGACGGCGGTCTCCGCGTCGAGTTTTTGCAGCCCGGGGTTGGCGTGCGACAAGACCTGCAGGTCAATGCCGGCTTCGTCCATTTCTCTGAGCCGCAACTCGCCGACATCATCGAGCCGTTGCACGATCCGCGGCGCATTGGTCGGCTCCTGACCGACGGTGTGACGCTTCACCTCCGGGTCAAAGTAATGCTCCTCCAGGGCGATAATGTAGGGTTTTGCGGGCATTGCGCTCCTCCACGGGTCGATTCGCGGATTTCTAACAGGCCGGGGTCAACCTGTCATTCGGTAGCGGAGCGCCCTACAGCCTCAGCAACCGCTTGGCGTTGCCGCTCAACATCTTTTCCTCGTCCTCGTGGCACAGCGGCAGGTTTCCGTCCACCTCGTCGCCGGCGGGTTGTCGACGAACGGGTAGTCGACAGAGAACAGGATTCGGTCGATCCCCATCTCGATCACCAGCACAACAGCGCGGGATCGGAGAAGAACCCGCTGGTGGTGACATAGAAATGTTCGCAGAAGGTGTCGCGGAACGATTTGCCGCCGTCGCTGCCGCGCAGCCGATGGCTGATGCGCCAGACATAGAAGGGCAGTCCCTCGCCTAAATGCCCGATGATGATCTTGAGGCGGGGATAGGCGTCGAACAAACCGCTCAGCACCAAGCGAATTCCTTGCGTTGCGGTCTCGACGGTGAAGCCCCATCCGGCGCGCAGTATCCCGGGGTGTTTCTCGACATAATCCTTGTAATAGGCCTCAATGACGGCCGGATGGGGGATCGCCGGGTGCATGTAGAGCGGCACGTCGAGCGCCTGCGCGCGTTCGAAGATCGGCCAGAAACGCTTGTCGTCAAGAAACAGCCCGTTGGTCAGACCGTTCACCATGGCACCCTTGAAGCCCAGCCTGGTGACCGTGCGTTCGAGCTCGTCGTCGGCGGCCCGGGGATCAGCGGTCGGCAGTGCCGCGAAGGCAGCGAACCGCTCGGGATGAGCGCGCACCGCCTCGTTGAGCCGGTCGTTGGCGCGGCGCGCCAATGGCACAGCGGTTTCCACGTCGAGCTTCTGCAGCCCCGGCATGGTATGCGACAGCACCTGCAGGTCGAGGCCGGCCTCGTCCATTTCTCTCAAGCGCAGCTCACCGAGATCATCCAGGCGCTGCACCGTCGCCGGCGCCGCGATCGCGTCCAGACCGCGGGCGTGCCGCTTGACCTCGGGATCGTAGTAATGGCTCCTCCAGAGCGATGATTTAGGGCTTGGTAGCCATCCCTGTTCCTCCATGGTCGATGGTGATTGCGGCATTCGCAGCACGGGTTTGATGGCCTGCTCGCAACTCAGCTCCCGAGATGTGCGTCGTGCCGCCGGTAGAGCTCGTCATCGGCATAGCCCATCGTGCCCGGACGGCCGCGCCCGAGCATCACCTGAAAATATATCGGCTCGAGACTGTCGTTCTGATAGCCGTGAACGACGCCCGGCGGGCAGGCAATGCATTCCCATGGCCCGAGCGTCCGGCTGACCCTCCGGCCGCCTTCGTCTTCCATAAAGACCGTCAAATATCCTTTGAGGACGAAGAAGACCTCCTCGACCTCGTGCGTATGCGGTGCGTTGCCTTGCCCCGGCGGCACATACATGACGCTGAGGGTGAAGGCACGCGCCGGGATAACTGTCGGATCGTCATGCTTGCCCGACCCGCCGGCGCCGATAAAGCGATGTCGCGCACGGCGGTAGCCGTCGATCTTCGCGTCCTCGAAGGCTTCCCAATCGCCCTTCTTGTCGCGAAAGCGTCCGATGTAGCGCTCGGCGATCTCGTCGAGCGACAGGGCGGCAATTTCGGTCGGCATCTCGTGCCGGGCTTTGGCCATCGGTTTACTCCCTGCGTTGTTTCTGAGCTTGGCGCGCGGTTTCGATCAGCTGCCAGATCCGCGGCGGCGACAGCGGCAGCTCGTGCGGCTGGACATTGAGCGATGCCAGCGCCGAGGCGACCGCGTTGGCAATTACCCCGCCTACCGGAACAATGCCGCCTTCGCCCGCTCCCTTGGCGCCGAGAGGGTTGATCGGCGAGGGGTACGTCTCGGTCACGACGGCTCGGATCCGAGGGAAATCGCTGGCGGTCGGCAGCAGATAGTCGGCGAGCGAGCCGGTCAGCAGCTGCCCCTCCTCGTCATAGACGAGGTGTTCCAGCAACGTCCCGCCCAGACCTTGCACGATTGCGCCGACGATCTGGCCCTTCAATAACACCGGGTTGATGATGCGCCCGACATCCTCGACAGCGACATAATCGACGAGTTCGACATGCCCGGTCCCTGGATCGACCGCGACATGGGCGGCGTGGGCGCCATAGCTGTAGGCATGCTTGCTGTTGGCGAAGCTCTCCTCGGCAGACAGGCCCTCGGACGCGAGCTCGGCAAAGGTGACCGACTTGCCGTCGGGAGCGGCCGCAATACGGCCTTCGACGAGCTCGACCTCGCCCGCTGCGCATCCGAGGCGTCGTGCCGCGGCGGCGCGAACCATCTCTTTGAAGCTCTCGGCGGCCAACAGGATCGCCGACCCGCCCATCACGACGGCGCGCGAATGAAACGATCCAAACCCCTCGCGGACAAAGGCGGTCGAGCCGTGAAACACGCCACGGATACGATCCATCGGTATTTCCAGGGCATCGGCGGCGATCTGCGAGAACGCAGTTTCGAGACCTTGTCCGACTGCCGATGAGCCGACGAAAACCGAGACCCTCCCGTCGGCCTCGAGCACCAGCCGCGCGTTCTCCCTGGGCCCGGCGGCGCTCCCTTCGATGAAGCAGCCAATCCCCAACCCGTGATAGCGCCCGTCCACCAGCTCTCCCTGGAGCTTCGCCTGTTCCTCCCAGCCGATCTCCTCGAGGCAGCGGTCGAGGGTCAGTCGATAGTCGCCGCTGTCGAACGCGTCCTTGTGTTCATAGGGGGTGATCGTCGCGATCGCATAGGGCATTTCCGCCGAGGTCAGCAGATTGCGCCGGCGGAACTCGACGCGGTCGATGCCGAGATCGCGGGCGACCATGTCGAGGAGTCGCTCGCGAAAGAAATCCGCCTCGAACCGCCCGGGTCCTCGGTAGGTGCCGACCGGCGTCTTGTTCGTCAGCAGCACCAAAGCGTCGATACGGATGTCTGGAATGCGGTACGGACCGGACAGGAACTGGGCGATATTGCGGGCGCCGACCATCCCGTTGGTCCGGGTGTAGGCACCGACATCGACATAGACGTTACCCGTTAGAGCCAGGATCGTGCCGTCGTAGCGGCAGGCAATCTGCAGCTCGCATTCGGCCTCGCGCGCATGGTTTGCTGCAATCAAATGCTCGCGCCGGTCCTCGACCCACTTGACCGGCCGCCCGGTGAAGCGTGCAGCAAACGGAATCAGAAAATCCTCGGGGTAGAATTCGCCGCGCACGCCAAACCCGCCGCCGACATCGTTTTCGACCATGTCGATCGCGTCCTCGGCCATACCCATCTGCGACATCAGGATGCGGCGATTGAAAAACGGCACCTTGCTCGCTCCGGAGACGGTGAGCCGGCGGCGAGCGGCATCCCATTCGGCGAGTAAGCCGCGCGGCTCCATCGTGACTGCCGTATGCCGCTGCACTGCAAAGCGCTCGCGCCGGACGTAATCGGCACGAGCCCAGACCAGGTCCGGATCGCCCTTTGCGGCCGTGTATTTGATCGCGAGATTGGTGGCGGTCTCTTCGAAGAGAAGAGCCTCGCCGATCGCAGCTGCGCGCCGGTCGGCCACTGCCGGCAGCCGCTCGATATCGACCCGGATCTCGGCCAATGCGTCTTCGGCGATCGCAGCGCTGTCGGCCAGGACGACGGCGATCGGCTCGCCGACATAACGGACCTTGCTTTCGGCGATGACCGGCTGGTGAAAGGGTTCGAGAACCGGTAAAGGCTGCAGCCGTATAGGGATCCTCGGCACTGGCTCGCCGATCATCGCTGCGGTGATCACAGCATGGACGCCGGGGAGCGCCAGCGCCGCAGTGGCGTCGATCGAGCGGATGCGCCCGTGCGCCAGCGAACTGCGTAGAATCGTGGCGTGGAGCAGTCCCGGGCGCGACAGATCGTCGAGGTATGTCCCCTTACCTCTGAGAAAACGCAGATCCTCGACCCGCTCGATAGGGCTGCCGATGTAGCGGTTGGCGGTCACGTCTGCCTCCAATTCGCGGCGCGTGCTTCGAGCACCGCTTCGATGATCGGGATACAGCCGGTGCCGGCGTGGCTGATTCCGCGAGCACCTCAGCGCCGGTGAAGACCGCATTGACGCCCGGCGCGGCGCCCGCCTTGCCGGTGTCGATGCCGGCGATCTCGGCATGCGCATGCAGGCTTCGCCGAATGTAGGCGTAGAGCTGTCCTGGACGATTGATATCGTCGGTGTAGTTGCCGGCACCGGTGAGAAACCGAAAGTCCTCCTTGCGCCGCACCGAAGCGCCGATGACCTCGCCGTTCATAGACCGCTCCCTCGCCTCCATCCAGGCCACAAGGATAGCTTCGCCGGGTCGCGAGCCCAAGCGACTGGACAGAGTGAAGCGACCCGTGCCATTCATTTGCCTGATAGAACATATGAGGAACATCATGGCAGCGAGTTCAAAGCTGATGATGATCGAGGCGGAGCGTCGGTTCCCGGTACGTATCCGGATCGGCCTCCCCCCGGAAGGGCTCGGGCAGCGGCTCACCGAGATGACAGCCTGGCTCGACGAAAATTGCGGCGCGAGCGGCTGGGCGATGACGCCCTCGGGGATGCGAGGCGTGCTCAACGATGCCCTGTCGATCTATTTCCTCGACGCCACGCTCGCGAGCGCGTTCGTGGCCCGCTGGTGCGCCGGCTACAAGGTCGAGAGCGCAGAGGGCGTGTTCCGGATCCGGGTTGATGAACCGACGGCGCGGACCGGGGCGAGCATGCACCGGACGCCATGAGCGGAGGACGCCCTGCCTATAGGCTGATCTTTAGGACAGTGACGTAGACGTAGGGCGGAAAACCCCCGCACGGCCGCCCGCCAGAGCTTGCCCCCGAGCGAAGGCTGGGGGCGGGTGTTCCGGGGGATTCCGCCGATTTTCCGTCACGGCTGGTCCGCCCGGGTACGATCGATCACAGACAATATTGCTTGCCGTTCGGCGCGATTGCTGCGGGGGTGGGCGTCTGTCGACCCGGTCGCATTGACGACCCGCCATCAAGAGAGACTGGCGCGGATCCATCGATGGCAGAATGCGCTGCGCTTTTCCGCCCTACGCTCCTCTTCACACAACTCGACCGACAGTCCGCCGAAGTTGGGCTAACGATGCAGCATTTTGCCCGTCACCCGCCGCCATCGATGACGTGGAGTGCAGCCCTGCCGCGCCGAACGGCCTTTGTCGATAGCCGCCGATCAAAGGTCGCTAACTGGCCCTTGTTGGCGACGGCGAGGGCCAAGAGATATGCGTCGGTGACCTGACCCGGCGTCATGATCTGATCGACGTTGACGAGGTCCGATCCGATCAGACTGAGATCGTCCTTCCAGAAGACGTGGCCGGGAAGCGCGCGCAACCCCGCGACGAACGGCGCAACCGCGGCGGGGGAGGCCGCGGAATTCGGGTATTTCGGGTGACCGACAACGCGGAAGACGCCGTTCTCGGTGAGCGGGCAGGTTGCCCATGACGCGGCTCCCGTCTCGCCAAACCAATTGTGAGCGGCGTCATGCCCGACATGGGTCGGATCGATCAGGGCGATCAGCACGTTAACGTCAAGGAGAAAGGTCACGTAAGCTCGTCGCAGAGCGCGTTGACGATCTCGGGGGTAACGATGACGCCTTTCTCGCGCACCGGAAGAAGAGGCACGCCGTTTCGTTCGGCCCCTACCACCGACGGTCGCAGAGAATGGCGCGCCAGTTCGGAGACGATCTTGCCAACGGTCTGGTTGCGCTGACGCGCAATAGCCCGGGCCGCCGTCAGAACATCGTCGTCGATGGCAATCGTTGTGCGCATCAATGGGCCTGCCATGTTGCATCACGCATCATACATCAATATGTGCGCGATGTCACGATACGGCAGAGAGATGAGGCGATAAGCCGATCCCACCGCTCGGCTCCTAAAGAAACAGCACGGTTCCACGGACGCGATATGTTAAAACGCTTCCCCGATATTAAAACGCTTCGCCGGCGAAAGCCGGGGCCCACCCTTCCAGCGCTCGGCAGGCGGATCGATGGGTCCCGGCTTGCGCCGGGAAAGCGCTCTGGTAGCGGCTTCATCCAGGGCGGGTCGGCCTGCTCAGGCCGGTGGGTAACTCGCAATCTCGTTGAAGCGCTTATGCCGCGGCCTCTGCTGTCGTCGCCTCGCGCATGCGCGGCAGGCGGATCGCGAACTCGGTGAACTCGCCGACCCGGCTGTCCACCGCGATCGTGCCGCCGTGCTGTTGGGTGAAACGAAATATCGGGATTATCCGTAATGGGCCCCGATTGAAAGGCTATCCAGCGACGCCTGTTTCGGACGCCGAGCACGGAGGGCTACGCCGGCTGAAGAAGAAGTGTGGAAAGGGCGCTGCGCCGGCGAGCCCACTCCCGAAGGCACCGTGCTCAAAGCCGCCGCCAACCCGCGCGGCATGCAGGGCTACGCCGTCGGCCGGTGAGAGCAGTACCCTGAATGTTGGACAATATGGCTATGGGATGGCTATATCACTCCCATGAGCACCCACAGCGTCGCAGAAGCCAGGAATAGGCTTTCGCAATTGATCCACCGAGCCCTCGAGGGTGAGGAGATCGTGATCACGCG
>Ga0209446_1000215_pt1 | contig 14031 bp, 14 predicted proteins | sample BogFormECP04_OM2_FD_188242 | JGI IMG/M metagenome (GOLD analysis project Ga0209446, IMG submission 188242) | Bog forest soil microbial communities from Calvert Island, British Columbia, Canada - ECP04_OM2 (SPAdes) (version 2) | ecosystem: Environmental > Aquatic > Freshwater > Wetlands > Bog ... | reverse complement strand
TTGAGCCAAATCACGCTGCCCGCCATCAGGGCGAAGATCATTACCAAGAACAGCTTTGCCGCGATGTCGAGCGGAAGCACCCGCGCAAGCGGTGGAACAATCAGATCCTCGGCCAGATTGGGCAGCACTGCCCAATGCACGGTATAGAATGCATCGCCGCCCTCGGCCAGCAGGTGCATGCGCGCGAGATGGTTCGGATAATCCACCAGCGGCGGCAGGACCGTCGAAAATACCGGCACTGCCGATAGGCTCAGCAAGACCGCGAAGGCACTCCAGACCCAAAGGGCGTGACCCTCCGGGCGGGCCGCGACCGACGACTCGGCGGCTGCATTATCGGGGTCCCGTTGCCTCAGAACCGCTCGACCCACGGCCGCAACTCGATCTCCCAGATCCACGCCGAGCGCGGCTGTCGCAGCACACTGAGGTAAGTGGCGGCGATAGCGTTGGGGTCGAGCATGCTGTCGGGCCGGTCTGCCGGCTCGACCCGGCCCGGGTTGCGGATCGCCCCGTCGATGACGAAGTGGGCGATGTGAATGCCCTGCGGGGCGAGTTCGCGCGCCATGCTCTGGGCCAGGCCGCGCAGCGCAAACTTGCCCATCGCGAATGGCGCGGACAGCGGGTAGCCCTTGACGCTCGCAGAGGCCCCGGTGAAGAGAATCGCGCCGTGCGCTTTGCGCACCATGCGGGATGCGGCCTCTCGCGCGACGAGGAAGCCGCCGAATGCGCTGACCATGATCGCCCGCTCGACCTCGGCCGGAACCAGCTCCGCGACGGGACCGCGGGCGCGGGCGCTCGCATTGTAGACGACAACGTCGGGCGCGCCGATCGTCGCCTCGACAGCTGAGAACAGCCGTGCGACCTGATCGGGCTCGACCGTGTCGCAGGCAAAAGCTTTGGCGCCGGTCTCGGCGCACAGCGGAGCGAGCTTTTCGGCATCGCGCGCCGCGAGCGCCACGCGCAGACCCTCACCGGCGAAGAGGCGCGCTAGGGACGCGCTCAGGCCGCGCCCCGCGCCGACGATCAGCGCGGTCTCATAGGTTGGATTCGGCATGTCCGGTCTCCTTGATCGATGGTCCAAGCGTCATCTTCGGCTACGTATAGCATTTGATCACTCCGCCTCGAGCGCGTGAGCTGGAGCATCTGGCACTCCCCTCCTCAATCCATCAGCAGGCCGCCGGAGAGGTTGATCGATTCGCCGGTCATGTAGGCCGATTCTTCCGATGCGAGAAAGGCGGCGACCCGCGCCACGTCATCGGGCATCGAGACGCGCCCAATCGGGATCAACTTTTCCCGCTCCGCAGTCTCGGGAAGTCCGTAGCGGCCCTGTTGTGCCTCGATCGCGGTGCGCATCGCCGTGTCGATGACGATCCCCGGGCAGATCGCGTTGACCCGGATCCCGTGCGGCGCCATCTCGCGCGCCAACGATTGGGTCAAGCCGATCACCGCAAACTTGCTGGCGCTATAGCCGGCGAAATAAGCCGGCCCGGTCTTCCCGGCCCACGAAGCGAGATTGACCACCGATCCCGTGCCGCGCGCGATCATATGAGGCAGCACCGCGCGGCTCACGATAAACACCCCTTCGACATTGACACGCAGCATCGACTGCAAGGCCTCGAGCGGCATGTCGAGCGCCGGCCCCATCCAGGCCACGCCGGCATTGTTGACCAAGAAATCGATCCGGTCGAAGCGGGCCAGGGTCGCATCGACGGCGCGATCAACCTGCTCGGGCTCGGTCACGTCAGCGGTGATCGCGAAACCGCCGATCTCGGCCGCGACAGATTGCGCAGCGCCGCCGTCCCGATCGAGCACGGCAACTGCCATACCTTCGTGCGCCAGCCGGAGCGCGATCGCCCGCCCGATGCCGCCGCCGCCCCCGGTGACCAGCCCGACCCGCTCGTTCAGCGCGTACATGCCCCCTCCTCGTTGCCGGCCCCGATCCGGGTGAATGTAATCGCAACCGTGCGGTCAACGACCAGCCAAATAGAGGGAAAACTCCGATTCGACGCAAAAATGCGCCCGTCGCAACCGAGTTCATCGCATTCGGTCAATCACTTACGCGGCAAATTCCCTAAGCGATCGAACAGAGAACTAATTCGGCTCATCACGGAACGAAAATCGAACTTATCAGGGAAGCCGCAGGGAAAGAAGACCCGGTAGAATTCCCTGATGGGAATTTGATCTCGGCTACAACAACTTGTATTCCGAAAGCCTAAATCTTACCACATTTGTTCTCACGAGCTCAGCCTTCGGCTCGACGCGGCAGGGGGGCAGCTCTCGGGAAAGGCGCTTTCGGGCAATCGGGTCTCGCTGGCAGCTCCGGACCGCGCGGCGGCGTAGCGCTGGTCCAATATCGAGGCAGGAAACGATCGCAGGCTTGGACTGTCGTCGATGACGGTCGCAATTCGACGTCGCTGCTCGCCAATTATTCCGATCCAGCCGGAAGAGCGCCTTCTCGGCTGAACCATATATTTCAGCAAATGGATGAGCAGTACGGTCAGGCGGTTGCGAATTTCCCGCCGGTCGCTGCGCGCCATGCCTTCGAGCTCCTCGGCGATGTTCTCGAGATCGAGCCCGTCGGTCTCGCCGCGCCGCGCGCGCTGGGCCTGGTCCTCGAGCCAGGCGACGAAGTCCTCCTCATAGCCAGGTGCGTTTCGTGTCTCCATCCTAGGCCAGCCCGTAAACGTCGACGCGCGCATCGTAGGTCGGCACGTAGAGCTTGCCGTTGGCGACGACCGGCGGGGTGAACTTGCAGAAGCTGAAAGTGAGGTTCCAGTCCTGGCTGTCCCACAACACGCGAAGCTGCTTGCTGCCGTCGCCGAATATGCCGAACGAGGTTGCATCATAGGCGAGCAGACGGCCCGGGCTGACCATCATGTTCGCGTCGAGGTACGGGATGCAGGCCCACAGCACCGCGGTATCCGGCGCCGTGCCGTCGACTGACAGGCACATCATGCCGCCGGGCATCCCGCCGGGCGGCACCGGGGACTGCGCCGAAGCGACCTCGGCGCCGCAGGCGCGGAAGGTCGCCACCCCGTTGGCGCCGACGCTCCAGGCGCGCAGATCGCCGTTTTCCCCCCAGCAGAACAGCATCGGCCCGTGCTCGGCACTGCGCCAATAGATCGGCGCCGCGTGCTGATGGTGGGTGCGCTGAAAGAACAGCCGATTCAGCGTCGAAATGTCGTCCGGCGCGGCGCTGGCCCCGGGTCCCGGGAAATAGGTGAACCAGATCGGCGGCGCCGCCAGTTTCGCGTAATTGCGGGCCGGAGCGTCGAGATCGGCCGGGCGGGTCTTGCCCATGTCGCCGGTCTTGACGACGAAGAGTATGCCGTCTTTGCCGGCGCCGACGACAAAGCCGAGATCCTGCAGCAGCACCGGCCCGCCGGAGCCGAGGTCCATGTCGTCCCAACCGGCTTTGTCGTCCATCGTGTAGACGCGCCGGTTGCTCGGCCTCGGTATCATGTACTCGTCGCCCGACGGGTCGAGGCCGGAGCGCCCATCGTCGGTCCACGGCGTCCACCAATCCACGACCGCGATCGCGCCGGCCTGGCGGCCGGCGGGTGCGGTGTACCGAAGCTTCAGAAAGCTTTCTGACCATTCGGTTATCGCATCGAAAGTTCCGTTGCCGGTCATGCAGTAAATAAAGCCGTCGCGGTCGGCGACCGGGCCGGAGCCGGCCTGCCAGATCCCGGCGCCAAAGCCCTTCGCCGCGCCCGCCCAGGCCGCCGAGATCCGCCACGCGCTGGTGTCGCAGGCGATGATCCAACCCCAGCTGTCCCGGTTTGTCTCGAACAGCGAGCCGAAGGCGATGAACACCGTCCCGGAGACCAGCAGCAACGAGGCGCGCTGCTTGCGGGTGGCGGAGGCGAACTTCTGCTGTGGCTGGCCGTGGCCCGGGTCATAGGTCGCGCCCTCGAGGTCGAGCGGCGGATGCACAGCGTGACCATCGACGATACTAAGCGCATGAAGCCAGTGCTGAACGTTGCCAGGCGAGCCGTCCGGGCTCATCCAGGCGCAGGCATACATTACGCCGGCGGCGCCATCGACGACCGGGGTCGAAAGAATGCCCCAATGGTCGTTGATCGGGTGCTCGCCCCGAGCTGGTGATCGGCGTTCCGAGGGTGCGCTGCCAGACCGGCGTGCCGTCATTGGCGTCGAACGCGAAGACCTGGTTCGCCATCGTCGCGAGCAAGACCAGATCGCGGGTGCGGCCACCCGGCAACGCGACGCCGGGCACGATCAAGGGTTGCGCCTCGGCGCCGCCGCGATCTCCCCGGCAACGGCAGCGAGAACAGCCGCTTAATGCCGCGGCTGCGGACCGCCGCGGCCGTCAGCACGCTTTCCTGGCCGTTCGTGCCACTGCGGTCGTTGCCGTAGGCGCGGGTGAGTACGGAGAAGCTCATCAGGGTGAGAACTCCTGCGTTGCGGTATAGGTCACGCCGAGCTCGAAGGGTGCGCCCGCGCCGCGCGGCAGGTCGGTCCCAGTGGTCGTGAAGCTGTGCCACCCGCCCCGCCGAACTGTCGTCTGCAGTCCGGCCGTCCCGTTCGACCCAACCCTGGTCGAAGCGAGCGAGGCACCAGCCGGATCGAAGAGCTCCACGACAATCGAAGCCCCCCGCGGCCAAGGGGCGAGCAGGCCCCTGAACTCGGCAGCGATATGGGTACCCGCGGCCGTCCAAACACGCCCAACGGCCGTGCCGCCGTCGCGCGCGGGAGCGATGTCCAGATCGGCGGCGCCGAAGAACACCTGGGTCGTGCTGCGCGGCTGAAGCGCGGGCGGCGTCCCCTGGCCGCTACGGGAAAAGCAGAGATAGCTCTGGCCGGTCCCGAAGGCATTGCTCGGAACCGTAAACGTCGCGCGCCCCTCGCCGTCGGTCCAAATGTCCTGATGTCGGCCGGTATAGTCGTGCAGCTGAACATTCGAGCCGAAACTGGTCGCACAGGTGGCGGTGTGCCGATTCCAAGGATCCTTGCTGATTGCCGTCAATAGCCCGGGGTGGCCCTGTCGCTCATGGACAAAGACTTGCGGATCGGCATAGCGGCTGAGGGTGTTCCCTGACGCCAAGTTCTCGTGGATCCAGACCAAATTGTCGATCCACGGCTTCAGGCCGTAGCAGCCGGGCTCGGTGCTGTAATCCTTGTGATAGACGAACGGGTAGCCCTCGGCCGTCAGGAGAAACGCATAGGCGAGCAGCTTGTTGCTGATGATCGGCTCGCCCGGTGATAGGTCGGTATCGGGGTTGTCGACAAAGGTTGCCGAATGCAGCGGGTCGAGTGCCGTGTAGCCGAGGCCGTCGAGCTGGCGCATGTCGAACCCGGGATCGTCGCACATGCTCTGCAGCCCGAAATGCGTCGTGAAGTCGAAGACCAGGGAACGGCCGCCCATAGCGCTCTCCGCCCAGCCGTAGAGGTTTTGCGGAGAACCGTCGAAATATTCGCTGACGCAAAACCGGCCTGCCATCGCCTTGGTGTTCATCCAGTGCTTGACGAAGGCAACGGCCATTCCCTTGGTGTCGTCCACCCGATAGCCCTGACAGTCGAGCGAACGGGTCAGCCAGTCGCCGAAATCGGTCATCCCATTGATCGTGTAGCCCGGCGGCTCGCAATTGACGTACACCAGCTCGTCGCCAAACGAGAAATCGTCGACCGGCACTGGCACCGGATCCTCCGGGCGCCGCGGAGGAGCGCCGCGGAAGCATCCCGGGTTCTTCGGGAAGCGGCCGATGCCCGCAGCACCATTTGCCCCCAAATATCGATACACCCCATTGTCGCCGCCGATCAGCTGGTGCAACACCACGTCGATATAAACGTCCAGCCCGCAGGCATGGGCAACCGCGATCGAGCGCTGGAGCTGCTCGCGGTTGCCGAAGCGGGTCTCGACTGAACCCATCTGGTTCTTCGAGCCGATGTCGTACTGATCGTAAACGCCGTAGCCGTCCCCGGTATTGAAGTGACCGGATTGAGTTTTGCATACCGGTGGATAGAGGATCGCAGTAAAGCCGGCGCGCCGCAGGGCGGCGGCGTTCATTGCGATCCAGTCGTACCACCAGGGCACCGTCGGTGTCTGCGGATCGACCGGTGCCGGCACCGTGATCTTTTGACCTTGCCGGTCGAGAAAGCGCGCGTGCGCGTGGTAGGCAACGCCCATACCGAAACCCCGCGTTTTGCCGGCCGAGCCGGTATTAACCAATCGCAGGTGTAGCATGAGTCGGGCTGTCCTCGGAAGGTGGCTCGCGCGATGCATCACAAGTCGGGCGCTTGGACGGATACCGTGGTGCCGCGGGCAATAGAATGTTGCTAGATAATAGATTGACGAATTCGGATAAATATGATATAAATTATCGAAATTGGCAAAGATGGGTAAGCGTATCCTGAAGCGGAGAACTGCGCCCACCTTTCGTCGAGCGGGCGAAACCACACTTCGAGCTCACCCAGCGCTCAAGCCCTAACAAACGCGCCAGGCCGCAGATCGATCCGCGGCCTTTCTCATTTTCGGCCAAGCCCCTGATCCCGGTGCTTTCCACGCCGGCAGACCACTGCGTGCAGCCGGGCCCATGAGGAAATCGTAACTGTGACGGCATCGACGCCGGCTGACAGCAGCCCGGCATCCGCCCCTCACCATCCCATCCCACGGCTCGAGGGCCCAGAGGCCGCGGCGCTCCGCCTCGCCGCTCGACCAGCAAGATCGACAATCCGGAGAAGGAACCCAATGGGACAGGTATTCGTCACCATCGTGCTATTGCTCGTTCTGTTTGCCCAGCCAAGTCGTGCCGAGAGCCAACTCGAGCGCGGCCGGTATCTCGTCGAGACGGTTGCCGCTTGCGGGAACTGTCATACCCCAAAGGGACCGAACGGTCCTTTGACGGACAAGAAACTCGCGGGCGGCGACATCATCAAACATGCGGACTTCACCGCGGCTACCCCCAACATCACGCCCGATCCGGAGACCGGCATAGGCAAGTGGACCGATTACCAGATATTTGCCGCGATACGCGAAGGACGGCGGCCGGACGGCACTTTGATCGGTCCGGCGATGCCGTTTCGGTCCTATCGCTACCTGGCGGACGAAGACGTCGCGGCGATCGTTGCCTATTTGCGCAGCGTGCCGCCGGTCTACAACCCGATTGGCGCCAGGTCACATTATGATGAACCGCTCCCTGCTTCGTGGGGGCCGCCGGTCGGTCGCGTCGACGCGCCGCCGAAGGAGGACAGGATCGCCTATGGCGCCTACCTCGCCGGCCCGCTTGCCCGCTGCATGGACTGTCACACCGAGCGGCGTCCCGGGGAAGCGACCAGGTTCGGGGGCGGCGGAAAGCCGTTCTACGGTCCCTGGGGCATCTCGGTCTCCGCCAATCTCACCCCAGACGAAACGAGCGGGCTCGGCGATTGGAGCGACGCCGAGATCGAGCGGGCGATCCGCACCGGCGTCGCACGCGACGGCCACAAACTCTTCCCGCCAATGCCGTTTGCCGCGTACCAAAATCTCGCGGCCGATGACATGGCGGCATTGATCGCCTATTTGCGGTCGTTGCCGGCGGCCGAGTGAAGCGCTGGGTGCGGGAAATGGCCTTTCGACCCAAAAAATCGTCTTTCCGGCCGTAGCGAAGCGGAGAGCCAGAGTCCCATAAGAATAATCCGGTGTCGGTCGGCCGAACTGAAACTCGCCGATCAGTTCGGGCTTCCCCAGTGCGTGAAAGCGCACCCATTCTTCGTCGGCAAGATCCTCGCGATAGACGTTGAAACTCACGACGTCACAGTATCTTGCGCATGCCGCGACCGCTTCGGGCTTGCGCGCCTGGAAGCGGCTGCCCAGGCAAAGATGTTGGCTTCGCGCAACTCATCCCACGAATGAGCGGCAATGCCCCACGCCGCGGCGAGATGTTCGGCGTCGCGATATCTCTCGGTGAGCTGAGCGATGAAGGCCAGTTTCGCCGGGCTGGTTGCCCCGAGCCGCAGCGTCTCCACTGCAAGGCCATAGCGTAGCCGCGGGTCCACGGCATTGCCGAGGTCCCAGGCCAGTTCGTTGTCGACGAAATAGCCGATAAGATAGGGGTCCTGCCTGTAGGTTGACGCCGCTTTTGCTGCAAGTGCGTCGACTGCGGCGGCGAACGCCGGATCGAAGGGATCCGGCATCTTTCCCCACCAATCCGAGCCGCTGCTAACCCTCGCGAAATTTCCGTATGCGTGGATCGGCACGACATAGGGCATCTCGTGACGCTCGAGCAACCGGGGCTCGCTCCAGTTGCCGATCGTATTGAAGCCCCAGGCCGCAGCCGCTCGAGCGCCGTGCGGCGCCAGATCGGCAGGTAGTCTGCCCCGTATTTCCGCTGCCGATTGGCGGCAAGAAGTCGAAACTTCGCCCGTGGTCGTATTGCCGGCCCCGCTGCGCGGGAAGGCCCGAGCGTTCGTCCGCATACCCGTAATGCGCAGCCAGAGGGTCGCCCGGCTCGGGAAGCCCCGCAAACATGAACTCCCGGCCCTCGACAAACGTCGCCCCGACATCCGGTCTCACGACATCGACGCCGAGCGAGAAAAAACCGTGGCCGTGTGGTGTGACGAGCCACCAACGACCATCCCGCCGTTCCGTGCGAAAGAACCCGGTCGCGTCAAAATTGGGACCCTCCAGCAATCCGCCGTAGCGATCCAATCCCAGGGCCGGCGGAAGCCACTCCCGCACCCCCTTCTCCTCCCGCAGTCGCGCGCGTTGAAGCTCATCGTCTGAGCCTACTTTCCCATCCCAGTGCGCGCGGGTGTACTGCCCAAAGCCGTCGACGATCGACTTGTAGGCCTCTGGACCTGATCGGCCCCCTGATGATGCCGGGATCGCCGAGAATCAGGGTGCGTCCTGATGAGCGCTTGAGCAGGATCAAGTGGATTGCCATCACGTGACGCCGGTCGACCGCGCCCCGCGCTCCGCCGATCACGCGGACCGGGCCGTCAAGCCGGGGGGCCTCGGGAGGAGGCCCGGCGCGCATGCCCATGTTCAGAGCGTCCGTGGCTTGCAGAGGCAGGATCAGCACTCCGACGTCACCGGAACGAACCCGCGCGCGGCCGGTCAGCGAGTGCCGATCCGCGTCGGCGTGCGGGCCGTCGTCGACGCGGACAACCAAGTCGATCGGCTCGGCTGTCGGGTTGTCGAAGGGCATGGCGAGTGCTTGTACGCCCGACCAATCGGCCGGCTCTTCGGTCGGCCGAATTACCAGCTCCGGCCAATCGGCCAACTCGAAATCGACCTGCGCAGCGATGCCACCGGCATTGACGCGTGCCCCGGGGATCCGGGAAAGGCTGGCCTTTACAGCCATGACCCGCACCGCATCGGCCGAATCGCCGAAGCGGATGATCAGCGTCATCTCCGGTTCCGATCCCCAGGCCGGCAACGCCGCACCCAGCGCGGCGACAACGAGAACAAAGGGCAGTCGCCGGATCATTGGCTTCCCGTTTCGGCGCTGGACACGCCGGCCTGCATGTCGAATGCTGAAGCGATTAGTCGCCGCTTATAGGGGGCCGCTGCCATGCCTCGATCTGCATCGGGCCAAACCAGCCCGAATAAAATAGCGCTCTACGCCAGCATCGGGCCGGAGCTCACGCAGTACGAGGTGGACGTCGACAGCGCCACATTGGTCAAGCGAGACGCGGTGACGTTGCCGGCGAATGTCCACTACGCGTGGCCGCATGCTTCGGGGCGGCATCTCTACGTAGCTTCGAGCAACAGCGCGTCCGGGATGGGTCCGGCCGGGGACAAACACCACGTGACCGCGTTCCGTATCGACCCTGGTTTGGGGGCGCTGGCGCCGCACGGCGATCCGATTTCGCTGCCGACCCGCCCGATCCACATGACCACCGACATTCCCTCCGAGCACCTGCTGGTCGCGTTCAGCAATCCGAGCGGACTTCGGGTCTATCGCATCAATTCCGACGCGACGCCGGGTGCGGAGGTCACACAGTCGGAGCCGATCGATCCCGGCATCTACGCGCACCAGGTGCGGGTGAGGCCGGACAACAGATCGGTGATTCTGGTCACCCGTGGCCACGACGCCGCCTCCGGCAAGCCCGAAGAACCGGGTGCCCTGAAGGTCTTCGCCTATCGGCGAGGGCTGCTGACGAAGGAAGTCTCGGTCGCACCGAATGGCGGCTATGGATTCGGCCCGCGCCATCTCGATTTCCACCCGACGAACCCCTGGGTCTACGTTTCACTGGAGCGGCAGAACAAGCTCGACTTGTTCGAATTCTCCGGGGACGCGCTGTCGCCGGCACCCGTCTTCCGCAAAGACACCTTGGCCGAGCCGGGTAATATCCGGGGACGGCAGATTGCCGGCACCGTTCACGTGCATCCGAACGGCCGCTCCGTCTACGCAGTCAATCGCGCCTCCACAACCATAGAATTCGAGGGCAAACGCGTCTTTGCGGGCGGAGAAAACAATTTTGCGGTGTATTCGATCAACCCGTCGACCGGCGAGCCGAGTTTGATCCAGCACGTCGATACGCGCGGCATTCACTGTCGCACTTTTCATATCGACCCGAACGGGCGCCTGCTAGTCGCCGCGCACATCATGCCGCTCCCGGTGAAGGACGGCGCAACCCTGCGCATCGTACCAGCGAGCCTGGCCGTCTTTCGGATCGACGGCGACGGCAGGCTCGACTTCGTCCGCAAATACGACGTCGACGTCGGAGACAGGACGATGTTCTGGATGGGGATGGTCGCGCGCTAGCCGACGCTCTATCCCCATGCTCGACCGGCTCGCCCTGGCGCGCGGCAGCTCCTAAGGGTCACGGGGCGATGAAGCGGTCGATCTTGCGGTAGCGGAACAGCCACCGCCCGTCTGCTCTGACCATTTCGTCGATGTAGGCGCCGCCCGACCCGACCCGTGGGCCCTGCGGGCTGTTCTGCATCACCATCCAATTGGAACGGACCTGGGCGCGGTCGCCGTCCAGGGTAGTCGCAATGTTCGTCACCAGATGCACCGCGCGCGGTCGCGGTTCTTCTGCGCGTGCCCGCAGGCTGCGCGCCAATTCGGCGATTGCCGCCCGGCCGGTAGCCTTGCCGAATGCCGTGTCCCACGTGCCGTCTTCGGTGAACAGCGCCGCCATCTCGGCGAACCGACCGTCATCCAGTCGGAAGCAATACTCCGCCAGCACTTCCCTAATCGCATCCTTGTCTTCGACCGCGGTAGGCATTGCAATTCCTCCCCTCATTTGCCGAACGACTTCGATCCTGCAATCTTCGCATCGCGCAGTGCAAGCAGCGCATCGACGATCGCCTTGTCGTCGCGATCCGTTGAGGCCTACCCTGACGCGAGAGATTACGATCGCATCAGGGCCGGGTTGATGATCGTCGATGTCCACGCCCATTACATCCCGAAGAACTTCCGCGACTGGATGGGCGACCGGTTCCTTCCCCGCGTCGGCGTGCCGGCAAAGGCCGGGATCGCGCGTCATGCGGTCTCGGACTTGGAGGAAGACGTCAGCGGGCGCTTCGAGCTGATGGACGCCGCCGGCGTCGAAAAGATCCTCCGCCACAACGCACAGGCACTGTTCGGCTTTCAGCATTAGTGCCTGAACCGAGAGAGAGACAGCATGAGTCAAACGGAGCAGGGCTTTGGGTTCGCTCCCGAACACGATGCGCCGATCCCCTATATGCAGCGGATCCGCGACTATTATCTGGCGCTCGGCTATGCGACGCCTTATCACTGGGCGCATTACGCCGAGGTGCCGTTCCAGCCTATTGGCCAAGGCGCAGTCGGCGCCGCGGTGAGGTATCGGTTCTGGAAGGGTGCGTCATTCCGGCGTTAGCGCACGGGTCCGGCCTGTGGCCGTGAGCCTTCAGCCCGGAGCCTGCCCCCGGGGCAGAGCCCGGCTCGGACCCGGGGCCACGCCCCGGGATCAGACCCTGGGGGACTTGATCCCTGGGCCCGAGGACAGGCTCCACGGCGCGCCGGCCCCCGGGTTTCGCCAGCGACGGACCGACCAGCCAAAGCCCGGGGGCATAACCCGCTGATTCAAATGGCTTTCTGCTTTCGCCCAAGGCAGTCCGGGGAAAATTGAGCCCGGGCCTCGGGAGGGGCGCTGCATGCAGGCTAAGTTCACCCTCTCCCCTGCCGGCCGGTGCCGGCCGGGGGGAGAGGGTAGGATTGAGGGACTCGCGCTTAAAGCTGAGGTTGTGTTAGACCTGCTCGCAGGATCGACGACCGATTGCCAAGCCGCCAAGTGCAAGAAACGCACCGAGCAGAGGCATGGTTCCAGGCTCGGGAACAGGCGTGTTCGTGCTGCAACCCGATGTCCCCGGAGTGCACGCTCCGGTAGTGAGCACTAAATTGTCGATCCCGATGCCCGCGGGCCAGTCCGCAAAGGTAAGCTCGGTGTTCCCGGCCGGAATGCTGAGATTGGCTGAGCCGATAAGCTGCGGAGCAAGTTCGTTGCTGAACGCTCCGCTATCCGGTGAATGGGTGTAAGGCGACGAAGGAGTGTTGCCGAAATATTGGGCGATCGAAGTGGTGCCCGCCAGGACATCGAGATCAGGTCGGTTTGGGTTTCCCGTGCCGCCACAGTTTGCGGCATTGAGCGCCGTGCAGGAAGCGTCCGGGAAGATCTCGTAATTGAAGGCGATGCCGCTGAGCGCGTTCGAGCCGGTGAAATCCGGGCCACTGAACGTCATCGTGATCTGATTCGCGCCGCCGACAACAAAGTCGCCGCCCGTGCCGATGAAGGTCGTTGGCGTCGGCAGACCACCGAGAGTAAGTGATGTTACGGTGGTGCCGCTGACCGGACCGACAATATGACCATCTGCTTGATAGGGGCAACCATTGCCTCCCGTGTTGCAGCTTCCCGCCGCGCCGGTCACAACCACTGAGTCACCCGAAGGCAACAGACCGTCAAGGTAGGTTTGAACCTGCGCATCGGTGGCGGCGTTGGACAGCCCGGCGAAATCGAGCGTGATCGTTCCGGCAAACGCTGGGCTGGCAACCGTCAAGGCGACGGCAGCCGCAGAGGATAGGAGCAAGTGCTTCATCGTATTCCCTTTTTGGTGTGGTGTGAAGGAACCCACACCCGGAATAAGAGATATATCTTGTTATATGTTTTGGATCAATCTCAAAAATAGTTAAAATACTCTCTCTTAGGGATCATAAGAGCATCAACTCTCATTAAGAGTTTTAGAGACTCGATCCTAACCGGGGTTGGAAGACGGGATCCGCTCGCGAGGTTGGTTTTTTACGGTCGGTTGAAGGCGGGAAATAATTCGTCGGGGTCGTTGACTATACGAACGGTATGCCTTGCTGATCGGCGCAGTCCAGGACGTGCCGAAACTCGGTCTCTACGGTAGCGCCGACCCTGCTCTGGTCAATGACTATCGCGACGGGCTCGCCAAAGGAAAAGCGCCAACTGCCCAGAATGCGATCGGGGTCGGTGGGCTCCGGTAGACTTTGAACTCGATGTCTGATTGGCCCTCTGACCCCGATTGGCCCTCACAAAATCAGCGAATGATTTACGGCTACGCACGAGTATCGACGGACGGCCAGAGCGTTGAGGCGCAAGTGCGCCAGCTTCGTACCGCCAGAGCGGGACGGCCGGTTAATGCTGATAGCGCTTGGCGGAGTTCCAGCGCTGGATCTTATCCGCGCCCGCACTGGCGAAGGCCGGGGACGTGCGAGGCAGCGCGGTGTGAAGCTCGGCCGTTCGCCAAAGCTCATCCAGGAGCAGCAGCGCGAGGCGATCGAACGGCGCAACGAGGGCGAGGAAACGCGCGCGGAGATCGCTCGCTGCTACAACGTCCAACCTCACCGGCTTCTGGCAATCACCAGCTCGCTTTGTCGCTTTGGTCGGCTCTACAGTCGCTCGTTGATGGCGAGTATCAACCCGATGGCCCGCGCCCGTGCGTTGTTGTCCGTCTAAGTAAAGGTCACACTCGTCACGTTGTTGGCGTTGATGGTTTGCCAGCCCCCCTCATGCCAACGGGTCGGTCTTTTCCAGCTATTGGCCAAGGTGTAGTAACGGCGCGGCCGGCTAAGCCCCTCTCCTTTCCAGCCAATGGCTGGATGC
>Ga0209446_1000214_pt1 | contig 14034 bp, 12 predicted proteins | sample BogFormECP04_OM2_FD_188242 | JGI IMG/M metagenome (GOLD analysis project Ga0209446, IMG submission 188242) | Bog forest soil microbial communities from Calvert Island, British Columbia, Canada - ECP04_OM2 (SPAdes) (version 2) | ecosystem: Environmental > Aquatic > Freshwater > Wetlands > Bog ... | reverse complement strand
GACCGCGCTGAGACTACTGCTCAGCCATGGCGAAGCGATCGTCTCCGGTGCGCCGGGCGAGACGCTCGGAGCTCGTCCGTTGCAAGCGTGTGCGCTAGTGCGATCCCGAGCGCTTGCTTCGCTTCGGAAGCGGAACTACGTGCCGGCTCGAGCGGATGGGAACGCCGCTGCTGGCCATCGCCGGACAGCCTACGACGCCGCCCGCTCGGCCTCGAAGCGGTGCCGAGTCCTACGCCCTAGTTCTGGCCATGAGCTGATCGCGCAGCACCTTGCGCTGGACCTTGGCGCCGCCGAGAACCGCCGGCAGCTCGTCGACGAACACGACGCGATCGGGTGATCGCTGCCCGCTGGCCGCGCACCGCGCGAGGATCTCGGCTTCGAGCTCGCTGGAGGCGCCAGTGGGATCCTTAAGCTCGACTGCGGCGACCAACTCGGCCGAAGCATCCGCGCCGAGGCCCACCACGGCGCAGTTCTTGACGGCGGGTTGGCCGAGGATCTGCGCCTCCACGTGATGGGGGTAGACGACGGTGCCCGCGACTTGGATCTCCTCGCCGGCGCGGCCTGCGTAGTACACGAAGCCGTCGTCGTCGACGTAACCGAGGTCCCGCGGCCGAAACCAGTCGTTCTCGAAGTACGCGGCCCGCGTTGCCTCCTCAAGGCCCCAGTAGGAACCGATTGACATCGGGCTGCGCACCGCGATCTCCCCGATTTCACGAGGGGCGAGACGCTGTCCGGAGACCGGATTGAGGATCGCGACATCGAAGAACGGCGAGCCGCCCCGTCCAACGCTCTCGGCCCGCTCGGGATGGCCCTCGAGCTCGGTCGGCAGCAGCCGCGTCGTCACGCCGCCCTGCTCGGAAGAGCCAAAGCCGTGGGCCCAGACAGGGCCGAGAAGGTCCGTCGCGCGCCTGAGAATGTCCGGCGTGCCAAAGACGATCACCATTCGCCGCAGCTGGTGTTCATAGCGTCCGCGCGCGGCGACCGCGTCCAGCAACGGGGTCAGCAACGACGCGGGAACAAGCGTGCCCGTGACTTCCTCAGAGGCAATCGTGTCTAGAAGTACCTCGGGGTCAAACGCCTCATCGTCCACCAGCACGGTTCGCGCTCCGCGAAGCATGTACGGATAGAACGTGAGGAACCCGGTAGCCCACTGCAGAGGGTGAAAGTGCAGGTTGACGTCCTGTGGGCCAATCGAAGGTGCCCCGGGTGCGAACGTGTCGAGGTGGTGCATATTGTGGTTGACAACCGCGTGCCACGATCGGTACGTCTTGACCCACGGCTTCGGATTCCCCGTCGTACCCGAGGTCAGCTGCAGGAAACACGGCTCGTCCTCGTCCACGTCGAGAAACGGCTCCTCAGGCGAGCCCTCTGCGAGGAGTTGCTCGAACGGTGTGGCCCAGTCCGGGGCACCGGGACCGATCGCGACGAACAGCCGCACGTTCGCGAGCTCTCGGCGGTGGGCCTCGATTAGATCCGTCATCCGCGTGTCGAAGATCAGCCCCGTCGCCTCGACGTGGTTCATCGTGGCGACATTCGCTGCGATGTCGATGTGGCTGTGCAGGAGGGTCCGGACCAGATTGTGCTTTTCCAAGCCGAGCCACGTCTCCGCTAGCTCCGGGCAGTTGAAGCCCAGCACTCCCACGCGGTCGCCGCGGTACAGGCCGGCCGAGCGAAGCCCTGATCCGACTCTGCAGGCAGCTCCGTTTAGTTCGCTGAAGCTAAGCGTTCGGCCGTTGTAGGTGAGCGCGCCCGTTGAACCGAATCGTTCAGCTAGCTGGCGGGTTAGCAGGCCGGCTTCAATCTTCATCTCCAAGCTCCCTGAATGTGCGGACGCGGCCTGGCTCGGAGCTGGCTGCGCGAGGTGATCTCGAGCTTGATGAACACCTTGTGCAGGTGGTACTCGACCGTACGTGGACTGATAAACAGTCGGGTACCGATCTCCGGGTTTGACAGTCCATCGCGGGCGAGTCGCGCGATCTGGGCCTCCTGAGCGGTGAGCTCATCGCGCGTCTCCGGCGTGCGTTTACGGACGGTTCCGCCTGTGGCCAGCAGCTCGCGACGGGCGCGCGCGGCGAATGCTTCGATGCCCATTCCCGCGAGCATCTCGTGCGCGGTACGCAACTGCTCGCGCGCCGCGACCCGTCGGTTCTCGCGTCGCAGCCACTCGCCGTAGAGCAGACGCGAGCGGGCGAGCTCCCCGCGCACGCGGGTGCGACCGAGATGCTCGATCGACTCGCGGTAGAGAGCCTCGGCGGCCTCGCCCTCGCTGAGCAGAGCCCGTACGCGAGCTTCGATCCCCAGCGCCCACTCGGCGGGCACCGCACCCGTGCGCTTTACGAGCCACTCAAGTGCGGTATCGACGAGCGTGAGCTCACCAGTCCTCGAGGCGGCCTCGGCCAGCTCGGACACAATGAGCGGCCCGTATCCCACCGGATTACTCTCGAGGGCTTGCCGAGCAGCGTCCCGTGCGTCGTCGTGGCGACCGAGGCCGTTGCACAACACCGAGCTCGCGTAGGTCGCGGAGATAAGTCCCAGACCGCCCGCGGTCAGGTCGCGCACGGTGGCCTCGATCACCGCAGCTGCCGACGGTTCCTCGCCGCGCCACGCCGCGAGCATCATCGCCATATGGGCGATCGGCGAGTACTCCGTGGCCTCCGCGACCAGCCTGCTTTCCTCCACGAGAAGTGCGGCAGCGTTCAACTCGCCAGCGACGACGTGGGTCCAGCCGAGGAAGCCCAGCGCGGACTGCAGGTGGAGGAGCGCGCCCGTCTCACGCGTGGATAGAACCTGGTCAGCGGCCAGGCGATGCCAGGATTCGTAGTCCCAGAGTTCGAGGGCGGCGATACCGGCGGCTCTGGAGCCCGCCCGCCAGAGCCAGCCGCCGACCTCGTCGCCGCCGACTTTCAGAGTGAGAAACCGCTCGAGGCTTTGGCTCAGCGTTGGCGCCGCGGCTGCGTAGCCGTCGGTCAGGAGCACCGCGAAGGCGTCGAGCATGAGATCGACTGCCCGCGGCGGGTCCGGCCCTGGCGGCGCAGCGCGCGCGGCCTCGCCCGCCTCCCTGAGGGCGCCCGGGATCTCCGGGCCGCCGGCCCACATGGCGGTCAGGAGGGCCTCCAGGTGCGTCTCGCGGGCAGAGTCGCAGTTGACGTGCTCGAGGCGTCGGGCGGCCGCGAGGAGCAGCGGAGCGGCATCGCCGTAGCGGCGCTGGTCGAACGCGATCTGTCCACGCAGCCGCTCCACCTCCGCGGACCGGCGAGCATCGCGCGGCCCCGCCTCCGCCGCGACCAGTAATCCCAGCGACTCGTCGAGCGCGCCTGCGTCACGCTTCGCTCCAGCAGCTGCGAGCAGACGATCCGCGCGGCGAGCGGGCTCGGGTGTCAGCTCGGAGGCGCGTTGATGGAATGCGGCCGCGGCGGCCAGGCCCCCACGGGCCTGCGCGCGACCGGCCGAGCGCTCCAGCTCGCTGGCCACGTCCTCATCGAGCTCGGGGGCGGCCTGCGCTCGATGCCACGCGCGTCGATCGGGATCGACCTGTGGATCGGTGACTTCCCCGAGCGCACGGTGCACGTCCTGGCGCTCCTCGAGAGACGCAGAGCGATAGACCGCCGAGCGCACGAGTGGATGACGAAACCGCACGCGTACGCCGAACTCCAGCAGGCCGGCGTCGGCCGCGGGTGTCGCAGCCCCAGCGCCGATTCCGAGCCGCTCAGCCGCTCGCCGGATTAGCAGCGGTTCGCCAATGGCATCGGCCGCCGCGAGCTGGACGAGCCGCCGGGTCTCGACCGGAAGAGCGTCAAACTGACGCTGGAAGCTCTCCTCGATACGCCCCGACACGGAGATCGCGCCGGGGAGTCCGAACCCGCCCGCCAACTCAGCTGGCGTCATCCCTCGCGGAAGCTCCAACAGCGCCAAAGGATTGCCGCGCGTCTCACTGATGATCTGCTCACAAACCCTCGCGTCCAGAGGCCCGCTGAGCACCGAGTCAAGCAGCGCGCGCGCATCGGCCTCACCCAAGCCCTCGACCCGCAGCTCCGGCAATCCCGCCAGGTCCTTGCCCGGCACACGAGCCGCGAAGACCAGCCCGACCGAATCGGAATCCACGCGACGCGCAACGAACGCGAGGGCTTGCGCGGAGGCACGATCGAGCCACTGCTCGTCATCTACCAAGCAGATCAGCGGCCGCTCCTCGGCCAAGTCTGAGAGCAGGCTCAGCACGGCGAGGGCCACCAAAAAACGGTCTGGCGGCGGACCGACACTAGCGCCGAACGCGATCTGCAACGCATCGCGCTGTGGCGTCGGGAGACGTTCCAGGCGATCCAGCATCGGCGCCAACAACTGATGCAAAGCCGCGAAGGCAAGCTCCATCTCTGACTGGACACCCGCGGCACGCGCCACACGGCAGCCCGACGCCTGCTCGACCACGTACTCCAACAGCGCCGTCTTGCCAACGCCGGCCTCGCCCCGCAGTACGACCGCCCGACTCTCACCTCGGCGGACCGCCGAGAGCAGATCATCCAGCAGCGCGCACTCCCTGGATCGCCCGCGCAGGCTCAGGGCACCGCCCAAGCCGTTGCTGAGATCGTCGACTACGCCGCTAAGAACGCCCAGCTCCGGCTCGCGCCCGGGCAAACCGAGCGGCGGCATCTGTTTGGCCGTCGGGCTCACGGAGCTCTGACTGCCCAGGGTCTCGCCAGCCGCCATTGTTGCCTCCTCGAGGGCGTTGTGACGCCCGATACTAGACTACTACTGCGCTCGCCGAGCAGTGAGATACGCAAGCTTCGCGAGAACATCCGGCGCTTCGGAAACGCGCCCGCCGACACCCGTGCCCGTGATTCTCCCTCGCCGTTCGGGCACAACCGCCGACGAGGGCGTCTCCAAGTAGCGCCACGGGCGTGGGCGGCCGAGCCCACCAGCCGACTAGGGCATCGACTAGGGAGCTCACGGACGCGAGGGGCGGTGGGACGGAGGATCGTGCGCACACAGCACACGAGCGACGCGCCGTTGGTCCAGAAGACCCTGAGCACCGACGCAAAAGAGCGCGCTGGCGCGAGAAAGGAGAAAGCATGTTCAGCTCAACTCGTTACGACAACATTGCAGAGACGGATGGGGCAACCGCAGCGCAAGCGCCGGAGGCCGCGGGCGACGTCACCCGCCGGTCATTCCTGGCAACGGGAGTCGCGGTCGGAGCAGGGGCGGCGCTCGCGCCGCTCGGACGCGCCACGGCGGCATTTGCCAGCCCACCGAGCGGAACGCTTACGAATGGCGACGTTGCGCTCTTGAGGTTCCGCGCGGCGGCCGAGATCCTCGAGACCGACCTCTGGCAGCAATACAACGAGCTCGGCGGTATCCAGGACAGCCAAGTCCCGGGGGGTAGCGGCAGCAAGTTCTACACCAGAGCCCTGGAAAACATCGACGAGAACATGCCGCAGTACATCCACGACAACACGCACGACGAGCTCTCGCATTTCTCGTTCCTCAACGCCTACCTGGAATCGCGCGGCGCGGAACCGGTCAACCTCGACAAGTATCGCCAGCTGCCGAGCAGCAAAGCGGCGGGTGCGCGGCAGATCGGGCGGCTCACCAACCTCATGGAACTGACGATTGACACGAGCTGGTGGACGCGTTACCGCAGTAGCACCAAGAACCCCGATCTAGGCGACAAATTTGCGCAGGCGGTGCCGGATCTCTTTGCAGGCAGCTTCCCGGCGATCCCGCGTAGTGATGACGACCTCCATCCACACAAGCACATCCAGGCGATCGCAAACACTGCGGCGTTTCACTTCGGGACGATCGAGCAGGGCGGCACGAGCAACTACCCGCAGCTCGCGCAGCGCGTGACCGATCTCGAGGTACTGCGGGTGATGCTCAGCTTCGGGGGCGTCGAGACGATGCACTTCCAGACCTGGAATGACAAGGCGGGTAACGTGCCGCCGATCAAGGATCCGACGAACGGGCTGGAATTCCCGAACCTCAACGATCCTCCGTTCGGCAACGAAGAACTCAAAGCCAACCTGATCATGCCCGAGCCCACGGTCTTCCTGAACAAGAGCCTGCCGGTCGCCTCGATCGTTCGCCCTACGAAAACCCAAGGCGCGGCGACGGGAGCGGTCGCATTCCTCACCGCTGATGGGCTGTTCAAGGGCCAGTCGACCGAGTTCTTCGAAGTGCTGAAAAGGCTCGCAACCGAAGCCGACGCCGCCACCAGAGAATAGGCGGCGGCAACCTGCACCGCGACAACGTTCGCGTCAACGATGGCCGTCCCCACGACCAGCACCTTCCCATTAGCAACACCCCGATCGAAGGAGCCACACAATGCTTGGACTTGACAATCCAATTCACATCATCTTTCTGCTCGTCCTGCTGCTGCTCGTGTTCGGCGCCAAGCGGCTGCCGGAGATGGGCCGCTCGCTGGGCAGCGGCATGCGCGGCTTCAAGGAGTCGCTGAGCGGCGAGTCAAGCCAACCGGCGGCGCTCGAGCAGCCGCAGCCGCTCGTCGCGCGTGAGTCGGCGAGCGTCTCCGCCACGACGAGCGAGCCGAGGTCGGCTCGGTCCTAGCCGCCGAGTCGGCGTGTCGTCGCGGCAGCGAGTCGTGGCGGTGGACGTCGTCCAGCAGCGCGAGCGAAGAGCATGGCTATCGCCGTCGAAAAGATCGGTCACGAGGACCGCATCAGCTTCGTTGATCACCTCGATGAGCTGCGCACGCGGCTGATCGTCTCGTTGGCGGCGATCGCAGTGGCGTTCGGTTTCTGCTTGTGGCAGAACCATCTACTGCTGCACGTCATTAACAAGCCGCTCAATCACCAAACCCAGAGGCAGGTCCGCGCAGGGAATGGCCCGCTCGGCGCCACCTACACAGTGCAGCAGAGCGCTCGCGTGCTGGCATCTCAGTTGCAGCTCGTCGTCGGTACGCTGGAGCGTCCCGGGAGCGGCGCGAGCGCCGCAGCGCGCGCCTCTCTTCGGAGCGTCGCTCCGCAGCTTCGGCCGGTCCTCGTGCGGCTTTCGGCGGCGCCCCAAGGCGACAAGCCCGTGACGCTTGGGATCGGCGAGCCGTTTACGACCACGATGGGCATCGCCCTGATCTTCGCCGTCGTCCTGGCGTTGCCGATCGTTCTGTATGAGCTTTACGGCTTTGTGCTGCCCGCGTTCAGCCCGTCCCAGCAACGGGCTGCCACGCCGCTGATGCTCACGATTCCTGTCCTGTTCGTTGCCGGCGTCGTCTTTGGCTACTTGGTGGTCCTGCCAGCTGCGGTGCGGTTCTTTCAGAACTTCAACAGCGGCGAGTTCAACGTGCTCGTTCAGGCCAGTCAGTACTACCACTTCGCGGCCGTCACGCTGCTTGCGATGGGACTCCTTTTTCAGGTTCCCGTTGCAGTCCTGGCTGCGACCAGCGCCCGCGTCGTCTCCGTGCAGCAGCTGCGCCGCAACCGACGCTACGCGCTGCTGGCGTGCGGCCTGATCGCGGCCTTCCTGCCTGGCGACGCGATCACGCTCTTGCTGGAGACGGTGCCCCTATACCTCCTGTTCGAGGCGAGCCTGGTGGTGGCCGCGATCGGCGAGCGCCGGGCGGCGCGGTGAGGCCCGGCGTCGTTACAGCACATCGCAGACTGCTAAGCGTGCAACCCGCAGCTTGCGAACTCCGTGATCGTCAGCGATGAGAACCCCTCCTGGCGCTCGTAGAAGCCGTACAGTGCGGTCGGCGCCGTCGAGAACGCGGTCACCGTCGCGAAGCTAAAGGCGACACCCCAGAACGCTAGCGGCCGCGGCAACCGGCCGACTGTCAAGGCTAGGCCACCCCGTCTGGCTCGTGGCGTTGCCACCGTCTTATTCCCCGGCACGCCTGTGACTAGACCCCGCCGCGACTGGTCGCATTGGATCGCCGTCCGAGGCCAGTGCGTGACGCTCGATGCTTTCGGCGAAGAGCGGCGTCTCGATGCGATTGTGGGCTAGCGTCGCTTCTCGTCTCGCGACAACAGCCAGGTCAAACGAGATCCCGCGCTCGGCCAGGAAGGATAGAAAGTCGTCGGTCGCGGTGCCCTGCACGTAGTTGGCGAACTCGCAGGTTCCATCATCTATTCGCTTGACGCTGAGATCCCAGACCACTTTGATCGAGGTTCTTTCTCCTTGGGCCGTGAACACCGGCGAGACAGACACCATGCCGCAGTGGTGCGGCTCGGCTACCTCGCCAACGTACTCCTGGATCATGAGGCTGTCACCGATCTGCTCGACGTTGATCGACATCGGCCTGCCATCGTCCGCCGTGGAGGCGCCCGCGGCGATATGGGCTCCCGGACAGCAACGCTGGTACTCGGGACTGGGTAGGTTGAACAGCCAGCCGGCAATGTCGACGTGCTCGATTGGCGCGTTTATGACGTGAGTCAGGGCGGTCTCGACGATCGTCTTGTTGGACACCGGTGTCTCCTTTTTCTTTGGAATTGGGAGTCAGGTAGGACGCGGGGGGCGTTGCTCGAGCCATTGCATCAACGAGGCCATGTCTCGCAAGCATGCGCGTCTTGGCGCCGCCGATTAGACCGCCTGCCAGCCTCCACCCCACCAGCTCAAGAGGATCTCCGCGTACTCGTCTGGCGCTTCCTCCCAGCTGAAGTGGCCTGCGTCGATCACGTCGTATTTGTTCCTTGGCAGCCGGTCACGCAGAAACTCGCCATTGGCAGCCGGCACCGCGGTGTCTCTAGCTCCCTGAATGATCTGCACCGGAGTCTGGATGCCCGGCAAGAGATCCCGGAGGATCGGAAGCTGCTCCGGGTAGGCCCGAACGTAGCGCATCGATTCGACGAACCTGTCACCCACATAGCCCGCCAGGTAGTCCTCGCGAACGCGCTCCGGGATCTCGTACTTCTGGATCGAGCCCATCGCGGCGGTAACGATCTGCCGTGGATCTGCTAGTCGGTAGGAGTCGAAGTCGGGATTCTCCACCCATTCCTTGAGCACCCCGCCAAGCTGGATCGGAACCGCCGTTCCGCCACTCCCAACCGCGAGGCTAAGCAGCCGCCCCGGAGACTCGGCCGCCGCGAAAAGAGCCGTGCCCGTGCCGATGTCAGGCCCGACGACATGGGCTTGCGCGAGGTCAAACGCATCCGCAACCTTGATCAGGAACCCGCCCATGGCTTTAGGCGAAAGCAGATCCGCACGACGCTCGGAGAGGCCGAATCCGGGAAGGTCGATCGCGACGAGATGCATCTGCTCGGAAAGCCGAAGCCAGAGCTGCTCCCAGGCGAACATGCTCTCCGGCCATGGGTTAAGCAGGATCGCGTGATCCTCGTGCTGCTCGCTCTCGGCGAAGCGGATGGATACCCCGTCGATTGTGCGGTACTGCGGCTGAATCGCAGCCGTCGTCGTGGTGCTCATGTTGGCCTGGCCTTTCGTGTTATGCGGTTGCTAGGAGTTCGTGAAGAGCGGAGGCGCACTGTCGAGCGCCAATAGGGCATCGTTGATGGGGGTGGGTGGTGCTCAGCTCCTCCTCCTTGCTGGTTAGTCGCGCCCACCACTGAACAGGGTGAGCAGGAGCAGAAAGACGTTGAAGATGTCGAGGAAAATGCTGGCGGCGATCACGACCGCGCTGTCCGCACTTGCTCGGCGCAGCCGGTTGAAGTCGAAGATCGTGAACCCGCCGAAGATCCCGAGTCCTGCGACGGCGTAGATGATGTGGCTGTTGGGGATCGAGAGGAAGATCGCGACGATCCCGAACACGATTAGGCCCAGGAGCGCCCAGAACAGTGTGCGTGCCCAGGAGGAGAGGTCCCTGCGCGTCGCGTAGCCGTACGCGCCAAGGCCGGCGACGAACGCGGCGGTGGCTCCGGCTGCCTGCCACAGAGCGGAGGGGTCGGCCTTGGCGTAGTCGGCGATGACGGGGGCGACTGCGAGCCCGAGCAGGAGCCCCAGCCCGAACAGGAGGCCGATCGCGAGTTGCTCGCGGCCCTTGGCAGCGGCGATGTTGAGCGCGATGATGCATGCGAACGCGCCGATGAACAGCACTAGACCGGTCGCCCCGGTTAGATTGCGGCCGAGGTAGGCTCCGAGTGCGGCGAATCCAACCGCGACAGCGACGAACCCCATGACTTGGCCAAGCAGCTCTCGAGCGTCCCGTTCGATCGCCTTGCCGGCGGGAGCCGTGTTGCTGTAACTGGCTCGTATAGTGCTCATTGTGTGACTCCTGACTGTCGTCTTTGTCGTTGTAGTGATGCTGGCTCCATCACCACCACCACGGTTCCACCAACACAACGATCACGATGAGCCAAAACAACGCCCACCACGTCGTGTTGAGTCCCATGATGTCGGTGCGGCGGCGCGGCTCGGGCCGGAGGTGGTACCAGCGTCGTCCGCGGTCATCAGTGGCTTCGATCTCGTCTTCACGTTGCGAACCGGTGATGTGTTGCTCTTGAATGATCCGAGCATCGCCGGGACCAGTTTGAGCGTCTTCTTGCATTTGAGACATGAGTGTCCTCGTTTCACTAGGGCTGTCAGTTGACTGCCGATGCAGCTGAGCGCCGCGCCGTGCTTCGACATCGCGCGGTACGCGTAAGCTTCCTTTCACAGACTTGGACTACCGGGTTGGGACTTAGTGCCGCAGCGAGCTGAACGCTGCCCGGAGCTCGGCCGAGAAGAGCTCAGGCTCCTCCCAGGCCGCAAAGTGCCCGCCTCTGTCCACCTCGTTGAAGTAGGTGACGTTGGGGTACGCTTTCTCCACCCAGCTGCGGGGGGCCCGGAAGATCTCGCCGGGGAAGGTGCTGTAGCCGACCGGGAGTGAGACCGGTGGCGGAGCGTGTCCGGCGGCAAGCGCCGCGGCTCGAGCGCCCTCCCAGTAGGAGCGGGCCGCCGAGGCGCCGGTGCCCGTCAGCCAGTACAGGGTGATGTTGTCGAGGATCCGCTCCGGGGTGAGGTTGCCGGCGGGCTGGCCGTCGAGGAACGCCCGGGAGATCTTGTAGTAGCTGTCGGTGTCGTGGTCGAGGATCCAGGAAGCCAGCGCGACGGGTGACTCGAGTAGGGCGTAGCCGATCGTCTGGGGCCGCGTGGCCTGCTCGATGAAGTAGCCCTTGCCGCTGCTGGTGAACGTGTTGATCGCCTCGAGCGCCGCACGTTCCTGCTCGGAGGGTTCCGCTTCGTGATAGCCGCCGGCGAGCCCCGCGAGCAGCAGGTTCACGTGGATGCCGAGCAGCCCGTCGGGTGCCTGGCGGCCCATCGCGTCGGTGACGGCGGCGCCCTGGTCGCCGCCCTGGGCGACGTAGCGGCTGTAGCCGAGTCGCTGCATCAGCTGCGCCCAGGCGCGCGCGACGCGGCTGACGTTCCAGCCGACCTCGGTCGGCTCGCTGGAGAACCCGTAGCCCGGCATCGACGGCACCACCAGGTCGAACGCGTCCTCGGCGCTTCCGCCGTGGGCGGTCGGGTCCGTGAGCGGGCCGATGACCTCGAGCAGCTCGATAATCGAGCCCGGCCAGCCGTGCGTGATGATCAGCGGCAGCGCGTTCTCGTGCGGCGAGCGCACGTGGATGAAGTGAACGTCCGCCCCGTCGATCTCGGTCTTGAACTGCGGCAGTGCGTTCAGTCTCGCCTCGCACTTGCGCCAGTCGTAGTCCGAGGTCCAGTGGCGGGCGAGCGCCTGGATCGTCGCCAGTTGCACGCCCTGCGACCGATCAGCGACCAGCTCCTTGGAAGGCCAGCGCTCCGCGGCGATGCGGCGCTGGAGGTCGTCCAGGGCCTCCTCGGGAACGTCGATCCGGAACGGGCGGACGCCGGCATCCTGAGCCGTCGTCTGTGCTGTTGTGGAAATTGGTGCGGGCATCTGTTGCTCCTAGGGTTGTGGTCAGCCAACGGCGGGTAGCTCGTTGTGCGGTGCCTGCCCACCATCCCCCCTTGCCGATCCGCTCGCTTCCGTGGGACTCCCTAGTCACGTGCCCGGTGTGCAACTGCAACAGCCCGGCACCGGGCGCAGGGCCAGCTAGGCCCCAGAGGTGCCCAACGCGCTGGCGAGCTCTCGCCGGGATTTGACGCCGAGCTTCGGGAACACCTTCTGCCGGCAGCGCTATGCAGCTGTGACAATCGCCACGGCGATAAGCGCCATCCACGTGCTTCCGAGGAAGATGGGGATCCCATGTGCGAGCCACCACGAGGGTGACCGCCTCGGAAGAATCGACAGCGGGAAGGGCAACCGTCGTTGCGCGCGGCGTTCGTGGTGGGCCGTTCTGATGGCCCCGATCTCTTTATATCCAGGGACGCCTATCTCGCGGCTTCCTTGGGTGACGATCTGCTTGAGAGCGTCGAGCCTCCGCAGATTCTCGGTGAGCGCGCACCAGAACACGATTGTCAGCGCCAAGCCGGTCACGTCGATCGTCAGTGAGACCGGGAGCCAACGGGACGTTGCGTCGGTAGAGAGCGTCGCCGTTACGGCGGCGACGACTAGAAACGACTGCGCCAGGATATAGAACGACAGCCGGTTGGCGAAGATCTCCTCCTCGTGCCACCGGTCCTCCCAGACGATCTGGGTTCCGCCCTCCGCGATCAAGTCCTGACCCGGTTGATCTGCGCCGCGGATTTCAGACTCCGGGAGGCCGCCCGAGCTCTCCGAGCCGCTGGTGTGTATCTCGCCGCTCATACTATCTGCGGGTCCCGCGTTGTTGGCTAGCAACGTCGATCCCGGGTCTTCCGTGACCCGGGAGGGCGGCGTCTTTGGCGACGAGGACGACGGACGCTACGCGATGAGGACGCGAGCGACGCCGTCCTATCAACGGGGCTCAGGGAGCTATCGTAAACGGCACCCTGACGACGTTGGAAATCGGCTTGGTTTCAGGTGAGACGACCGTCGGAGCGGTGCCGGCCACGACATACACGGTGAGGCTGGAATGCCCAGTACCGAAGAGCGGCTTGCCAACCTGCCAGGTGTTCCACGCCTCGGCCTTGCCACCAACATTGGCAACGCCATTGAGCTGGAACAGCCCGGCCAGGTTCGTGCCAGGGCCCTGGAGAGGGGTGCCCGGCTTGTTCGGGGTGGTTGAGAGCATCACGACGAGGCCCGGGGCGCCCGGGTCGACGCCGGGGTGGAACGTGCTGCTTGTCGGGTCGTTGAAGAACGGCTGGTAGCCGTTCGTCGATGACAGCAATGCGTTGCCACCGGCGTCCGTGGCGTCTATCGCGAGGTCCACGATGAAGCCGGCTCCCGCCGTCCCCGACACATCGCCGGCACCGGGGGAGAACACCGTGACCATCACTGGCTTGACTGACTGGTGAGTATGCAGGTGCGGATGACGGCTTGAGGCCTGACCGATGCTCGTGAGCGTCCCGCCGAAGAGGATCGCGGCTATTACCGCGGAGCCGGCGACGAGTCGCGCACTACGAGCGCGGCGGTGGTTCGGTGATGAACTTGAAGACATTGTTCCTCCATGCGTTGTGATGACGGCCAGATGGCCAAGATCGTCGTTACTCGCGTCCGGCCAACGGCCGGTGGCTCGTTGTGCGGTGCCTACCTACCATCCCCCCTTGCCGGTCCGTTCGCTTCCGTGGGACTCCCTAGTCACCTGCCCGGTGTGCAGCTGCAACAGCCCGGCACCGGGCGCAGGGCCAGCTAGGCCCCAGAGGTGCCCAACGCACCGGCGAGCTCTCGGCGGGATTTGACGCTCGGCGTCTCCTGGCAGGACGAGCTCCCTGGCGGCGGAGTTGATCGAGCTTCTACTTGACGTCGAGGCGATTGTGCTCGATGCTCTCGAGCGGACTCGCGCGCTCGAGTTCTACCGCGTCTGAGGGACCCCGATCCGGCACAGTCTCCACGGCAAAGGTCGCAAGCGGCGTTTGCGCTCATCTGGGAGCGCATTCGGCGTCTGAACGCCAGCTTCCGACGAGTCTGGCAACGAGGGGTAGCGTTGCGCACCGCTCCGCCGAGCGACAGACCCAGACTGCTGGTCTCAGACCCGAGCGAGCGTCCGAGCGAGGCCTGCGCTGACGGTCGGGTCGGCGGGAGGCGCCTGGTTCCGCGCGGCAATGCCGACTGGTTCCGGTTTCCTCCCGCCGCCACGTCGATCCGTGCATGCG
>Ga0209446_1000213_pt1 | contig 14045 bp, 14 predicted proteins | sample BogFormECP04_OM2_FD_188242 | JGI IMG/M metagenome (GOLD analysis project Ga0209446, IMG submission 188242) | Bog forest soil microbial communities from Calvert Island, British Columbia, Canada - ECP04_OM2 (SPAdes) (version 2) | ecosystem: Environmental > Aquatic > Freshwater > Wetlands > Bog ... | reverse complement strand
GGGCCGATCTGTGCGGGAAACACCCGGAGGGTGATCGTCGACGGACAGCTCTTTACCGCCGGCTGATCGCGCTGGACATTGGCGGTCTGAAACAGGATTCTATCCGCCGATGAGCGGGGCCCAATGCCAAGGTCTCCGTCTCGCGAAGACTGAAATGCGCGGTGATAACCTCCGCAAGCCCTGCGGATTGCCTTACTCGTCGGCGCGAGACAACGGTAGGAGGAAGCGATGATTGAGACCAGTGGGGTCGACCATGTCGTGCTGCATGTCAATGACGTGCAGCGCTCGAAGAAGTTCTACACCGAGGTGCTCGGCATGACCGCGTATCGCGAGGATGACGGGCAGGTGTTTTTGCACGCCGGGCAACAGGGGGTGGCGCTATTCAAGAAAGCGGGCGACGCACCGCTGACCGCGGGCAACGATCTCAACCATCTGGCGCTCAACGTGGCGTCCGGCACTTATGAAACCCTCAAAGCGGAACTGGAGAGGCATGGGGTTGCGGTCACCGGCCGCCCGGGGGAGGACCGCTGCATTTATTTCCGCGACCCTGATGGGCATCGCCTGCAATTGATGATGCGCAGGTAAGCTAGCGGGAAGATGTTGCGCGCAGGCGCCTGCGGCGAATGGAAGCCCGATCCGACCTTACCCGGACGACTCTCGCGGTTCTTTTCGTCGCAGGGCTGATCGGCGCCTGCTTCTGGATATTGCGGCCGTTTTTGCCGGCGGTCATCTGGGCGACGACGCTCGTGGTCGCCACTTGGCCTGTGATGCTACGGGTTCAGCAGCGGCTGTGGAACCGGCGGCTGCTCGGCGTCGCGGTCATGACCCTGGCACTGTTGCTTATCTTTGTCGTGCCGTTCTGGCTCGCCATCACGACGATCACCGAGAACTTCGACCGGATCGTCGAGTGGGGGACATCGCTCCAGTCGTTCAAGCTGCCGCCGCCGCCGGATTGGCTGGCAGGCGTTCCACTGTTTGGTGGAGGGGCGGCAAAGTTCTGGGAAAGCGTCGCCGCCAGCGGCGTCGAGCCGCTGGTCGCTAAGGCAGCGCCGTATGCCGGCAGTGCGGCGACCTGGTTTGTCGCTGCGTTGGGTGGTTTGGGGATTGTCTTCGTGCAGTTTCTGCTTACCGTCGTCATCGCGGCAATCCTGTATGTGAGCGGTGAACGGGCTGCCGCCGCCGCCCAGCGTTTCGGATATCGTCTTGCGGGCGAGCGCGGCGCGCAGTCGGTCCGGCTGGCCGGCCAGGCGATCCGCAGCGTGGCGCTTGGCGTAGTGGTGACGGCGGTTGCGCAGTCGCTGCTCGGCGGTGTCGGCATCGCCCTGGCCGGTGTCCCGTTCGCCGCGGTCCTGACGGCCGTGATGTTCATGCTGTGCATCGCCCAGCTCGGGCCCTTGCCGGTGATGGTGCCGGTGGTGATCTGGCTGTACTGGAGCGGTGCGTCAGGGTGGGGAACCTGTCTTCTGGTGTGGACGGTCGTGGTCGGCAGCCTGGACAGCATCCTGCGGCCGATCTTGATCAGGAAAGGAGCCCATTTGCCGCTCGTGCTGCTCCTGGCCGGGGTCATCGGCGGCCTGATCGCCTTTGGTTTGATCGGCATTTTCCTCGGTCCGGTCGTGCTTGCGGTTGGATACACGTTGCTGCAGTCGTGGATGGGCGAGGAAATAGTTTCGAGCGATAAGGTCGTGACCCGTCGCTGAGGCGGCGATCGGTGATGCGGGCGACGATGCCGCAAACCGATCAGCCTACGTCTGGTAGCACCTGGGTACAATCACAATGGAGTACCGCGATGGCCCGCACAGTTCGGCGATTTTGGTGTTTCCTACTTTTGCTGACGGCGCTCGTGGTTTCGACGGCCGCGATCGCCCAGACTGCGCCGAGCACGGCCAGTCAGGGTAACGCTCGCTTCCTGGTATATTTCGATGAATTCAGTGCTTTCCTCTCCGACGAGTCAAAGACCATTATCGCCGATGCGGCGAAGCGCGCCCGCGAAGCGGGCGCCCGCAAGATTGTCGTCCAGGCGCGCGCGAGCGCTACCGGCACGCCCGAGACGAACAAATTTCTCGCCCAAACGCGCAGTTCGATCGTCACGGACCAGCTCGAGGCGGACGGCATCGAGCGGACGATGATCCGGCAGGAGCCGATAGGACAGACCGGGTCGAGCGACCCGTCTGTCAATAACCGCCGGGTCGACATCATCATCGAGCCCTGAACGCCAACGGCTGTCGACAGGGATATTGCCGCGTTACAGCGCGCGAGCGTATACTTTCCGCCGGTATTGAACGTACCCCCGACACGCAAACGGATGGGGTAGAAACGCAGAACAGGAAAGGCTCCGGCATGGACACCAACGCGGCCATCGGCTCCTCACCTTGGTATCGCTCGCTCAACCGCGAGCAGTGGAGGGTGCTCTTCGCCTCGAACCTCGGCTGGCTGTTCGACGGTTTCGAGATCCAAGCGCTGTTCCTGACGGTCGGCTTCGCCTTACACCAGCTGCTGGAAGCGGCGCAGTACACAGAAATGCCGCGCTATGCCGGCTACATCCTCGCCACCACAGTCTTCGGTTGGGCCACCGGGGGCGTCATCGGCGGCATCATGGCCGACTATATCGGCCGCAAACGAACGATGATGCTGGCGATCCTCGCCTACTCGCTGACCACCGCCCTCAGCGCCGTTGCCTGGAACTGGCAATCTTTCGCTATCTTGCGTTTCCTGGTCGGCGTGGGGATCGGCTCGGAATGGGTGACCGGAGCGTCGCTCGTCTCCGAATTGTGGCCCGACCACGCCCGCGGCAAGGGCGGCGGGCTGCTGCAGAGCGGCGCCGGGATCGGCAGCTTTCTCGCCTCCGCCGTCTGGCTGTTGATCGGCGGGTTCGGGCCCGGCGCCTGGCGGTGGTTGTACGTGATCGGTGTCTTTCCGGCGCTGCTGGTGTTTTGGCTCCGCCGCGGCATGCCGGAATCGGTGCGCTGGGAAAAGGCGAGCGAGCGTCGGCGCGCAGCGCAGGAGCAACGGCGCAGCGGTGCGGTCCTCGAAGGTGAAAACGTCGCGCTGGCGCGCTTCACGGTCGCCGACATGTTTCTTGACCCAAGCGTCCGCAGGCGGCTCGTTCCCGCGTTTCTGATGATGCTGTCGGTGACCTTCGGGTTCTGGGGCGTCGCCACCTTTGTTCCGACCTATGTCGGCACCGTCGCCGCCAAGGCGGGCTTATCCGCACCGTTTTATTCCGCGGTGGCCGGGCTCCTCGGCACCGGGGTTGCGATAGTCGGCTTCATCAGCCTCGGCTTCTGCGCCGACGCGATCGGCCGCAAGCCGACCGCGATGATCTGGTATGCGATGTGCCTCGTTTTGACGCCGGTCGTCTATATGTGGGCCCAGTCGATGGGGGCGCTGCTCGCAGCGGTCACCGTCTTCGGCTTTTTCACGGGCGGGATATGGTCCTGGGCGCCGATCTGGCTGCCCGAACTGTTTCCGACGCGGATGCGCGGCACCGCCGTCGCCTTCTGCTTCAACGCTCCCCGCTGGATCTCCTGCGTCGGTCCGCTGATCGCCGGCACCTTGATCGTCAGTCTCGGCGGCTATGGTCCGGCGGCGACGATCGTCGGCTCGTTCTTCATCCTCGGTGTCGTGGCCGCGCCGTTCCTCCCGGAGACCAACGGCAAGCCGCTGCCCGAGACTCTGTCGGCGGCGGCGGCTTTGGCAGAGCGGCCGGCCCTCACCAGCTGATGGTCAGCGCCCCCTCGCGCATCTCAAAGCTCTTCAATCGCTTCAGGAAACTCATCCCGAGCAGCGAAACGTTCAGATTTTCGTTCACTGCGGCGGGAACGTTGTCGATCGAGAGCTTCTCTATGCGGATCTCGCTCAGCGTCACTGGCGCTTCGGGAGCCAGGCCGTTGGCGGTCTGTGAGCGCTGGTTGAACACAAGCTCGCTGCGGCTGATACCGGCGTTGCGTGCATCCTCGGAGGTCAGCGTCACCCGGCTCGCTCCGGTATCGACGAGAAACCGAACTGGCGCTCCGTTGACCAAGGCTGTGAGCGCGACATGGCCACGAGGGTCGGCGCGGAAAACGAGTGCGTGGGTCGAAGGACCCGGCCGGAGGATGGTCGGCGACTGAACACCATTACTCGACGGTGTGTCGCTCGGTGAGGAGCCAATCGGCGGTGCAGGCAAATTCGTATCGAACGTCACCGATCCGGATTTCACGGGCGCGTCGGTGGGGCGCAAATTCCAATAAATCCATCCATACACCTGGCCGTCCGGGTATTTCACCTGGCACAAGTGGTTGCCTTCCGACACGACCACCCCGGTCTTGTTTTCTTGATCCGTCACCATTTGGCCGACACTACATTGGGTGAGCGCCTGGCCCACGGCGAACGAGGGCGCATCGGCGACCAAGATCGCGCACAGCGCTATGATCGGTCTGTTCATGGCCTAAACCCCTTGGTCCGAAACGACACATCGGCGCCACGCTCGGGTGATGCCAATATGTCATTGCGAGCGCAGCGAAGCAAACTCGTGACGGGGAGCCGGCCGTGGAAAAGGTCTACTGCGTCTACATTCTGGCTAACCAGCGCAACACTGTTCTATATACCGGCGTCACTAGCGACCTCAGGGCGCGAGTCCATCAGCACTGCGAGAAAGTAGTGCGGGGATTTACCAACCGCTATAAGGTATCGAAGCTCGTCTATTATGAACCGTATACGATGCGTCCGGCGCTGTCGCTCGTGAGAAGCAGATAAAAGCTGGCTCGCGCCGGAAGAACCGCTTCGCTCGCAATGACGGCAGCAGGGCGTGTCATTGCGAGCGAAGCAATCTCGGCCCCGTTGGCAACTCAATGCGGCCGAACGAGCTCCGGCGAGTGCCTGACGACCGTCCGTCGCCCGCGCCTATAGACTGCGAGCGGCTGGCGGATTTCGGCAATTGCCTGCTCCGGCGTCGCGGCGTCGATCACGACGATATCCGCCGGGTTGCCGACGGCGAGCCCGTAATCCGTCAGATTGAGGAGCCGAGCCGAGCGCTCGGTCAGCATCCCGAAGCACTCGCTCAGCCGTTCGCGACCGGCGATCTGCAGCACATTGGCATAGAGGTTCGCCATGCGGATCAGTGAGCAGTCGCCATAGGGTGTCGCTGGATTGAGCACGTTGTTGGTCGACAGCGAACAATTGACACCGTGCTCGACAAGAAAGTTGGCGTCGGCGACGCCGCGGCGGACATTGTGATCCCGGTCTCGCCCCATCAGGTAGAGATCGGTCGCCGGCAGGACAGTGACCGCGATGCCCGTATCGGCAAGGCGGCGCCCCAACACTGCCACCTCTTCGGGCGGCATCGTCGACAGCTTGGCCATGTGCCCGACCACGACCCGACCGCCGCGGCGGTATTTTTCGGTCAGCTCGCAGACGAGATGGATGTCCATCGCTGCGGGCGTGTTGCCGACATCGAGGTGCATGTCGATGTCGACGTCATAGTCGCGGGAGAGTTCGAAAATCCGCCGGATCTGGCCGGCGGGGTCGGTGTCGTAGCGCGGGGCGCCGCCGATCACCTTCGCCCCGCGCTTTAGCCCCTCGAACAACAGCTCGTCAGTACCCGGATTATTGGTCAGCCCGTCCTGCGGGAAGACGCAAATCTCGATGTCGATCGCCCATTTGTAGTCAGCGATCAACGACTGCACCGCCTCGAACCCGCGCATGCCGATCGCAGGATCGACCTCGACCTGGGTACGCATGCGCGTGGTCCCATTGAGAATGCACTCGACGAGCGTGCGCTCCGCTCTGCGCCGCACGTCCTCCACCGTAAAGCCGGGCTTCATCGCCGCGACCTGTCTCATCGGATAGATCTCGCGCCCCGGCTCGGGCGGACAGCGGCCGATGATGCGGGATTTATCGAGATGAATATGCGTCTCGATCAGACCGGCGCAGGCGAGGCGCCCACCCGCATCGTAGATCTCTGATGCTGCCGCCAGTCCGCGTGCAATAGCGACGATCTTGCCGTGCGCGACGCCGATATCGATGGGCTCCGGGAATCCGGCGGGGCGGACGTTGCGTACGATCAGGTCCATGCTATCCGGAGGTGATCAGCACGAAACCTCTACATGCGGCCTCAGCCGTAGATTTTCACAAGCTCGCCGTGGGCCCATTTGACGGAGTCCTCGGGCGGCATCCCTTGGACGGCTTTAGTGTACATATCGACAATGATGAATTTGGAGATGGTTTCAGCCGCCGCCCGGCCGGCTGGACCCGCATAGCCGGCAAAGCGTCCGCTTTCGGCCGCTGTGCGGAACGGCGCCATCACCGGGTCGACCTTCCACAGCTTGTCCTCTTCCCAAATCTTCGTGCTGCCAACCGAGAACCCCTGCTGCGAGGCGAACCACTGCTCGTAGATATCTTTGGACTGGAACCAGCGCAGAAAATCTTTCGCCGCCTTCTGATTCTTCGTATAGGCCGGCACGATGTTCGAGAACGGCACGTGATAGCTGAACTGGCCGCCAGGACCTTTGGGAAGGGGCGCGTGGAACATGTCGTCCTTGAGCGGCTTCCCTGTCTCGCTCAGGTAGCTCTCGGGCTTGCTCCGGGCCAGCAAGTAGATGGACGCACCGTTGCTGGTCGAGCTAATTGTGTTGGACAGAAACGCTCGGTTGTTGCCGGCGTCGTCCCAGGACAGAGCGCCCTCATCGAAGCACTCCTTCCAGAAGGGCACCGCGAATTTGACCGACTCGACCGTCTCCTTGCTGTCGAGCACAACGGTCTTGCCGTCGGCTTCGACTTCCTTGCCTCCCCACGACCACAGATAGGGATACCAAAAGGCCGGGCCGTCGCCGAAGGCGTGGGCGAGGGTCTGCCCATAAGGGTGCTGCTTGGCTTTTAGCTGCTTGCCGACGGCGCGATACTCGTCCCAGGTTTGCGGGAAGTTTTCGGGGCCCTTGCCCACTTCGGCAAACCATGAGGTGCGGTTGACGAACAGGACACCGAGGATCGTGTACGGAACAGCGATCCACTTCTTACCGTCATTGGCGACGGCATGCGCGGTATCGTAATAACCCCCTTGCGCCTTGCCGATCTCCTCGGCGACGTCGCTGACGTCGACGACGCTGTCCGCATATAGCTGCGACCAATTATTGACTGCCATCAGAATGTCGGGACCCGTTCCCGACTGTATCGCCGAGGTGATGCGTGCCTGAACACCGTCGCCGTTGATGGTCTCGATCTCGAGCTTGATGCCGAGCGCCTTTTGACATTCGTCGGCGATCTTCCCTCGAAGTAACTGATCGGAGACCGGCACGAAGTCGACAAATTTGAGCCAGTGGATCGACGTGGCCTGGGCATAGGCGGGCGCCCGCCCGGAGGCGAGGATCGCGGCGATGCCGCCGCTGGCGGCGATCGCGCCGGCACCGGAGAGCTTTAGAAGTCTACGCCGATCGATGCGCGCCATTCTGATCTCCCTCTCTGCAGTGTCGGTCAAATCGCCGCTTCCGACTGCATGTCGAAGAAGTGCAAGCGGTCCGGGTTCAACGCGAGACGCATCCGATCGTGAATATTCGCTCGGATATTGGGCTCGACCGAAGCCACCATCGTGTCCGAGCCCACTGCCACATCCAGCAGAATCTCGGAGCCGAGCTTCTCGACGACCTCGACCACGACGTCGAAGCCGAGAGCAGTCGGATCGGCAGCCGACGCGACGTGCAAATCCTCCGGGCGTATCCCGAGCGTCACCTCTTGCCCGACATAGCGGCCGAGCCGGTCGGCGCAATCGGGCGGGGCCTTGATCTGCATTCCGGCGCTCGCGGCCCAGATCGCCCCGTTCTCGCGGCTGATCTTGACGGTGGCAAAGTTCATGGCCGGAGAGCCGAGGAAACCGGCGACAAAGAGGTTAGCCGGCGCGTTATAAAGCTCGAGCGGCTCGCCGACCTGCTGCACCAGGCCGTCTTTCATGACGACCACGCGGTCGCCCAGGGTCATCGCCTCGACCTGGTCATGGGTCACGTAAATCGCGGTGGTGCCGAGCCGGTCGTGCAGCTTTTTGAGCTCGACCCGCATCTGCACGCGCAATTTGGCGTCGAGGTTCGACAGCGGCTCATCGAACAGAAACACCTGCGGGTGGCGCACGATCGCGCGTCCCAGTGCGACGCGCTGGCGCTGACCGCCCGACAGCTGGCGCGGCTTACGCTTGAGGAGCTCCTGGATGCCGAGGATCTCGGCCGCATCCTGCACGCGCTTGGCAATATCGGCGCGGTCGAACTTCCGCATTTTAAGGCCAAAGGCCATGTTGTCGTAGACGCTCATATGCGGGTAGAGCGCGTAGTTCTGAAACACCATCGCGATGTCGCGATCCATCGGCGGCAGCTCGTTGATTATCTTGTCGTCGATCAGGATGCGTCCCGAGGTGATCGATTCGAGCCCGGCCACCATCCGCAATGTGGTGGTCTTGCCGCAGCCCGAGGGACCGACGAGGACCACGAATTCCTTGTCGCGGATACCGAGGTTCACGTCCTTGACGGCGTGGACCTCGTCGAACTTCTTGTTCAAGCTCTGGATATGGACCTCTGCCATTGCTCTCTCGTGCGCGGATGCTATCCCTTGACCGACCCGGTCAGGCTGGCGACGTAGTGCTCGACGAAAAAGGAGTAGACGAAGGCAACCGGGATCGAGCCCAGCAGCGCCCCGGCCATCAGCTCACCCCAATAGAACACGTCGCCGCGTATCAGCTCTGACGTTACGCCGACCGGAACCGTCTTCTCCTCGGGCGAGGAGAGGAAGACGAGGGCGTAGAGGAACTCGTTCCAGGACAGCGTAAAAGCAAAAATGCCGGCCGATAGGATGCCCGGCACGGCGATCGGAAAGATGATGTAGATCATCGCCTTCCATCGGGTCGCCCCGTCGATGCGGGCGCACTCCTCGAGTTCTTTGGGTATGGACTTGAAATAGCCCATCATCAGCCAGGTGACGAACGGAATAAGAAAGGTCGGATAAGTCAGGATCAGCGCCCACGGCGTGTCGCCGAGGCGAAAGTTGCGGATGATGTCGGCGAGCGGGATGAACAGCAATGTCTGAGGCACGAGGTAAGTGATGAAGATCATCGTCCCGAGACTGCCGGCGAACGGAAACTTCAGCCGCGACAGCGCGTAGCCGGCCAAAAGACCGCAGAACAGCGAGATCGCCGTGGCGGCGAGCGAGATGATCATCGTGTTCAGCATCCAGGTGCTGAACAAGGTCTCGGTCAGCAGATCCGTGACGTGCTCCAGGGTCGGATGGGTGGTCCAGAACGGCGCGTAATTCGGGGCGTTCCACGGACGATACAGTTCACTGTCCGGCCGGATGGTGGTGATGATCATCCAGTAGAACGGGAACAGCAGCGCGACGACGAAGGCGGTTAGTGGGGTGTAAAAGAAGACCCAACGCCGCCAGAGCGCGCCTTCAACCATCGCTCAGCACCTAGCCGGAAACGACGTTAGCCTCGTCACCCCCGCGAAAGCGGGGGTCCAGGACCTGCCCCTGGCATGAACAGGGGGCAACCGCTGGAGCGCTCGGCCCCTGGATTCCCGCCTTCGCGGGAAAGACGGAGAACGTGCTGATACCGGAGGATGCATTTTAGCCAGCTCTCAGTGGGTCTCCACCCGACGGATGTAAAGCAGCTGCACGATGACCACCAGCAGCAAGACCGGGAATACCGCCAGCGAAATCGTGGCGCCTTGGCTGAGGAGGCCAGTGCCGATGCCGAGCTGATAGGCGTAGGTGGCGAAGAGCTGGGTGGCGTTGGCCGGACCTCCGCCCGTCAGAACGTAGACAAGCTGGAAGTCGGCGAAGGTCTGGATCACCGAGAACAGAACGATGACCAACGTGACCGGCAAGAGCAGCGGCCATGTCACGTGCCAAAAGCGCTGCCAGGCCCTCGCTCCATCAATGGCCGCGGCCTCGTGCAATTCGGGGCTGATGGTCTGCAACCCGGCGAGCAGGGCGATCGCATAGAACGGCACACCGCGCCAGACGTTGACGATGATCACCGAGATCAGCGCCAGGTTCGGGTCGCCTAGCCAGTTGATCCGGTTATGGATCACGCCCAGCCTGAACAGCATCCAATTGATCACGCTGAAAGTCGGGTCGAACATCCACTTCCAGGCGAGTGTCGACAGCACCGTCGGAATGATGAAGGGCAGCAGGATAAAGGCCCGCGTAATGGCCTTGCCTTTGAAATGGTGGTTGAGCAATAGCGCGAGCCACAGACCCAACGCGAGCTTGAATACCGTCGCGACGGCGGTGTAGACGCAGGTATTCCACACCGCGACATGAAAGATGTCGTCGTTCCAGATCCGCTCGAAGTTTTGCAGCCCAACGAACTGACCAGGAACACCGACTTTGGCGTCGGTCACCGACAGCCGCACCCCTTCGACAAACGGATAGGCGATGAAGAGGCCGAGTAAAGCGAGGGTTGGCAGCAGTAAGAGCATTGCCAGCCAACGCTCGTCTTCGAGCAATCGGGTGACCGGGCCGCGTTTCGGAGAGCCGGCATAGGCGCGCGGGGCGGCAAGGGTGGTAGAAGTCATTGCGCGGTTTCCGCCAAAATCAAGTTTCCTATGCGCCGTAAACTTTTACCAGTTCCTCATGCGCCCATTTGACCGAGTCTTCGGGCTTCATCCCCTGCACAGCCTTGGCGTACATGTCGACGATGATGTACTTGGTCTGAACCTCTGCAGCCTGCTGGCTCGGCGGCCCGGCGTAACCCATGAGCCGCCCGCTGTTCGGCAGGTCCCTGAACGGTAGGAGCACCGGGTCGACATCCCACACCGGGTCCTCCTCCCAGGCCCTGGTGGCGCCGGAGGTGTAGCCCTGCTGCGAGGTAAACCATTCCTCGAATACCGGCTTCGAATTAACCCAGCGCAGGAAATCCTTGGCAGCCTTCTGGTTCTTCGAATAGCCCATGACCATGTGGATGAACGGACCGGGCAAGTTGAAATGCCCGGCGGCGCCAGTGCCGAGCGGCGCGTGAAAGATGTCGTCCTTCATCGGCTTGCCATTCTCGGTGAGGTACGAGTCCGGCTTTTTCTTAGCTTCGAGGTAGATCGAAGCGCCGTTGTTGGTCAGGCTGATCGTGCCGGCTAGAAACGCACGGTTGTTGCTGCTGTCGTCCCAGGCGAGGCCACCTGGATCGCAGCAATCGTTCCATAAAGCGATCGCAAACTTGACCGACTCGACAGTTTCTTTGGTGTTCAGCACGACGGTCTTGCCGTCGGCCTCGACCTCCTTGCCGCCCCAGGACCACAGATAGGGGTACCAAAAGCCGGGTGCGTCGCCGAACGTATGACCGAGCGTCTGCCCGATCGGACGGCCCTTGGCTTTCAATTTCTTGCCGGCGTCATGCCACTGTTCCCAGGTCACCGGGAATTTTTCGTAGCCCACCTCGGCGAGCCACGATTTGCGATAAGCAACGAGGCCGCCGCCCACTGCCCACGGCACCCCGATCCATTTTCCCTGATAGATGCCGACGGCCTTGCACATGTCGTAATAGCCACCCTGCGCCTTGCCGATCTCCTCGGTGACGTCGCTGACGTCGGCGAGACTGGTTGCATAAAGTTGCGGCCAGTTGTTGAGCGCCATGATGATGTCGGGGCCGCTGCCAGACTGGATCGCCGAGGTGACCCGCGCCTGGATGTCGTTGGCGTTGATCGTCTCGAGGCGGATCTTCATGCCGAGCGCCTTCTCGCCCTCGGGCACGATTTTTTCGCGCAGAACCTTGTCGGAGGCCGGCACGAAGTCGGACCAGCGCACCCAGTGGATGCTGGTCGCCTGGGCATAAGCCGGCGCCCGCCCCGTGGCCAAGATTCCGGCGAGCCCGCCGCTCGCCGCAGCCACCGCACCGGCGCCGGAAAGTTTTAGGAGCCTCCGCCGGCCGATGGATGCCATGATTACTCCTCCCTAGCGTCCTGACGCGTTTCGCTTCGGTCAAGCAAATGTTTAGATGCAACCTCGCTGCAGCACAAGCTCGGCGGGAAACAAGGAGGGAGGATCTGAAGATGGGGCATAAGCACCACCTTGATGACGCCTCCCGGCGTGGGTTGTTGGCAGCGATCGCCGCGGCGGGAGCGGGCATGCTGCTGCCGCGGAGCGGGGTGCTGGCGCAGCCGGCGCCGGCAACCCGGCGCCTCGTCGATACCCACCACCACTATTATCCGCGCGAGATCATCGACGCCTGGCAGAACTACATGAGCCGGAACAGTGAAGCCCGGCTGCAGGCGAACGTCGCCAATTGGGCGCCCACCAGTTCGCTGGAGGAGATGGACAAGAGCGGCGTTGCGACATCAATCCTCTCGCTCGCCTCGATCCCTGGCGTGTGGTTCGGCCTCGATGCGTCGGGCATGCGCAGGATGTCGCGGCTGTGCAACGAATTCGCGGCGAGGATGGTGCAAGATCACCCGGGCCGCTACGGGTTCTTCGCCTCGTTGCCGATGCCCGATGTCGACGGATCGCTCGCCGAGGTCGCCTACGCGTTTGACGCCTTGAAGGCGGACGGCATCAACCTGTCGACGAGCTTTGGCGACCGGTGGCCCGGCGACCCCGCCTACAAGCCGGTGTTCGAAGAGCTGAACCGGCGCAAGGCGGTCGTCTTCTTCCATCCCTATGCGCCCAATTGCTGCGGTAGTCTGAATTCCGGGGTGCCGGCGGGATTTCTCGAACTTCCCTATGACAGCGGCCGCGCCATCACCAGTCTGTTGCTCAGTGGTAGCTTGGCGCGGATGCGCGACATCCGCTGGCTGTTTTCGCATGGCGGCGGGGTGATGCCGATGCTCGCCGGCCGCGTCGCGTTCTTCACCGCGGCCCGCAAGGACGCCGCCGAGATAGCGCCTAATGGGGTCCTCGCCGAGCTGCAGCGCCTCTATTACGACACGGCCAACGCCGCCTGGCCGGTATCGATGGCGGGCTTGCTCAAGATGGTCCCGCCGTCGCAGATCGTCTTCGGCACCGATTTCCCCTATGTGCCGACCACCCTGCAAGCCGACGCACTGGAGAAGAACGGCCTTTCAGCCGAGGCTCTCGGGGCGATCCAGCGCGACAACGCCGCGCGCCTGATCCCGCGCCTTGCCGCGTGACCGCCTTGTCCATATCGCCGGGGTGGGTTAAGGGGTCGCCGGCAACACGGGAGAGAGGCGAATGAGCGAAGCGAAGGGGATCACCGTTCTCGGCATTTGCGGCAGCTTGCGCGCGGGCTCGTTCAACAAGGCGACTTTGCGTACCGCGATCGAGCTGAAACCGCCGGGCATGACGATCGAGACCGCCGACATCGGCTCGATCCCGCTCTACAACGAAGACGTGCGCGCACAAGGCTTTCCGGCGCCGGTCGAGAAGCTCAGAGCGCAGATTGCCGCGGCCAATGCGCTGCTCTTCGTCACTCCGGAGTACAATTACTCGATGCCCGGCGTCTTGAAGAATGCGATCGACTGGGCCTCGCGCCCGCCCGATCAGCCGTTCGCCGGCAAGCCGGTGGCGATTATGGGCGCCGGCGCCGGCATGGCCGGCACGGCGCGCGCGCAATATGATCTGCGCCGCAGCTGCGTCTTTCTCGACATGCACCCGCTCAACAAGCCCGAGGTGCTGATCGGCCAGGCTCAGACCAAGTTCGACGCTGAGGGCCGCCTCACCGACGAGGCCGGGCGCGGATTCATCCGCGACCTGCTGGTCGCCCTCGAGCAATGGACCAGGGTCATCGGTCGGAAATGACGCGTCACCCCCGAGTAAATCCCTCTCCCCGCAAGCGGGGCGAGGCGATTGACGGCGCTGGCTCGTCCAATGACGAAATGAACGGAGGAACGCCATGGATCTGGACTTCACGGGCAAGGTCGCGCTGATCACCGGTGCCGGGAACGGCATCGGCCGCGCCACGGCACTCGCCTTCACCAAGAGCGGTGCTAAGGTCGTCGTCGTCGACCGCGACACGGCGGGCGGCGAGGCGACCGCCGGGGTCATCCGCCAGCAAGGCGGCGAGGCACGCTTCGTTGCCGCCGACGTCACCAAATCGGCCGAGGTCCGGGCCTATGTCAAAGCCGCACTCGACGCCTACGGCG
>Ga0209446_1000212_pt1 | contig 14052 bp, 12 predicted proteins | sample BogFormECP04_OM2_FD_188242 | JGI IMG/M metagenome (GOLD analysis project Ga0209446, IMG submission 188242) | Bog forest soil microbial communities from Calvert Island, British Columbia, Canada - ECP04_OM2 (SPAdes) (version 2) | ecosystem: Environmental > Aquatic > Freshwater > Wetlands > Bog ... | reverse complement strand
GATCATGGCGTGAACCTGATCGCCGAGGCCTGGCGCCGCAAGGATGGAGTAGGGCGGGTCGACGTCCTCACTCACTGCAATGCCGGCTGGCTCGCCGCCGTCGATTGGGGTACAGCCCTCGCCCCCATCTATCGTGCCCATGAGGATGGCATCCCGATCCATGTCTGGGTCGACGAGACGCGGCCGCGCAATCAAGGCGCCGGCCTTACCGCTTGGGAGCTCGGCGAGCACGGGGTTGCGCACACGGTCATCGTCGACAATGCCGCGGGTCACGTGATGCGAGAGGGCCTCGTCGATCTCTGCATCGTCGGCACTGATCGAACGACCGCCGGCGGCGACGTCGCGAACAAGATCGGCACCTACACGAAGGCGTTGGCGGCCCGCGACAATAACATCCCGTTCTACGTCGCGCTCCCCTCGCCGACCATCGATTGGGAGATCGAGTGCGGCGCGACGATCCCGATCGAGCGCCGCGACAGCCGCGAGGTCACCCACGTCGAAGGGTGGACCGACGACGGTCGGCGCATCGCCGTGCGGCTCACACCAAACAACAGCCCGGCGGTAAACTATGGCTTCGACGTGACGCCGGCGAGGCTCGTGACGGGGCTGATCACCGAGCGCGGCGTCTGTCCGGCCTCGCGCGCGGGCCTGCTGAAACTGTTCCCCGACCACCGATAAACAGGCCCGAACTCGGGGGAAAGGGACAGCCGGTGGACAGTGCCATCCCGGGACTAGCGGCCCGCCCGTCTACACGTTGAACCGGAAGCGCATGACGTCGCCGTCCTGGACGACGTAATCCGCCCCTTCGAGGCGCATGCGGCCGGCATCTCTCGCACCCTGCTCGCCACCATAGGCGGCGAAATCGGCATAGGCGATCGTCTCGGCGCGGATGAAACCCCTCTCGAAATCGGTGTGGATCTTGCCGGCCGCCTGCGGCGCCTTGGTTCCTTGCTCGACGGTCCAGGCATGCGCCTCTTTCGGGCCGGCGGTGAAGAAGGTGACTAGGCGGAGCAGCACATAGCCGGCGCGAATGACGCGGGCGAGACCGGTCTCCTCGACCCCGAGCGAAGCGAGGAATTCGCCCTTTTCCGCCGCATCGGCGAGTTGTGCCAATTCCGATTCGATTGCGGCGGAGATCATCACCGAGCGGGCGCCTCGCGCAGCGGCATATTCAGCGACCCGGTCGCTCTCGGCATTGCCCGAGGCGGCACTCGCCTCGTCGATGTTGGCAATGTAGAGAACCGGCTTGCTGCTCAAGAGCTGAAGCGCCCTCAGGGTCTTTTGCTGCTCGGCGCCGACCAGCACATCGCGCGCGGGCTTGCCCTCGCGCAGCGCGGCCAGCACCGGATCAACGACCCTGAGTTGCTCCTTTGCCTCCTTGTCGCCGCCGCGTGCACGCTTGACCAAGTGCAACGCGCGCCGCTCGATGCTTTCGAGATCGGCCAGCATCAGCTCCGTCTCAACCGTCTCGGCGTCGCGGATCGGGTCGACCGAACCCTCGATATGGGTGACGTTGCCATCGGCAAAGCAGCGCAAGACCTGCGCGATCGCATCGACCTCACGAATATGAGAAAGGAACTGGTTGCCGAGCCCTTCGCCGCGCGCGGCGCCGCGGACAAGCCCGGCGATGTCGACGAATTCGAGCTGGGTCGGGACGATCTCAGCCGATTTCGCGAGGCGGGCGCAGATTGTGAGCCGCTCGTCGGGCACGGCGACGCGCCCGACATTCGGCTCGATCGTGCAGAACGGATAATTCGCCGCGTCTGCGGCAGCGGTCGCGGTGAGGGCGTTGAACAGGGTCGATTTGCCGACATTCGGCAAGCCGACGATGCCGCAAGTGAATCCCATGGATCGGCGCGATTGATCTAGGACTGGCCGGAAACACCCGCCGCATCGAGATCAGGTGGCGCGAAGCAGCGCGCCACCTCGCTCATGAAGGCATCGGGCGCACCGGACAACAGGAGTCCGATCGCCTCCGCCACCGCGTCGAGCAGCGGTGCCACCCAGAGGCTCACCTCTTCGCCCGGAAAATTCTGCAAGACATAGGGAAGAACGAGCTCCTTGATCCCGGGATGCCCGACGCCGATCCGCACGCGCCAGAAGTCCGGCCCGAGCAGCGCGTCGATCGAGCGCAAGCCGTTATGGCCGGCAGTCCCGCCGCCGCATTTCACCCGAAGCTTGCCCGGCCGCAGGTCGAGCTCGTCATGGATCACCACGATCTCCGATGGCGAAATCTTGTAAAACCGTGCCGTTTCGGCAACCGACTCCCCTGAGTCGTTCATGAAGGTTTGCGGCTTCAGCAGCAGCCGTCGCTCCCCGCCGATCGGGCCCTCCGCGAGCTCGCCCTTGAACCGGCTGCGAAAGCTCGGAATACCGTGCCGCCGAGCGATCGCCTCGACCGCCATAAAGCCGATATTGTGTCGGTTCCGGGCGTAGCGAGAGCCCGGATTGCCGAGGCCGACGACGAGGCGCATTACCCTGGGCTCGCAGATGCCGCCAAGCTCCGGACCAAAGGGCTCAGATCGCAGCGGGCTGCTCCGGCGCGGCGGGAGGGGCTGAGGCAGCGGCGGCGGCTTCCTCGCGCACGGCCGAGGACGCGGCGATGCTGGCGATCGTAAAATCGCGGTCGGTTATTGTCGCGCTCGAACCCGCCGGAAGCGTCACCTTGCTGATATGGATGCTATCGCCAATGTCGAGCCCGGTGAGATCAGCAATCAACCGGTCGGGAATATCGTCCACCGCGCACCTCAGCTCCACTCCGTGACGGACGATATTGAGAATCCCACCGCGGCGCAGCCCGGCCGACATCTCAGGGTTGATGAAGACGACTGGAACGGTCACGGTGACCCAGGTATCGGCCCCGACGCGCATGAAATCGACGTGCAGGGGCGCATCGGTCGCCGGATCGTATTGCACGTCGCGCGGCAGCGCGCGATGGAGGGTATCATCCAGCCTGACGTCGACAAGGCTCGCGAGGAAGCCGCGTTTGGCCAGAGCGCGCGCTAGTTCGCGCGGGTCCAGGCTGATCATTATCGGTTCCTGATTGCCGCCATAGATGATCCCGGGGACGCGGCCCATGCGTCGAGTGGCCCGGGTAGCGCCTTTCCCGGCCCGTGCGCGCCGCTCAGCGCTCAAGGTCGTAATCTCGGGCATCGACTGTCGCTCCTTTGCTTGCAACGTGGCTGGCATCGTCGGCCGATTCAAGTCTTGCAGACGGGCGCGCGCCAATAACGCGGCGGGCCGCTGAGTTTCTCGCGATACTGGGAACCGCGGAATTTAATTGAACAGGCTGGAGACCGACCGCTCCTCGCTGATCCGCCGGATTGCCTCGCCCATCAGCGGCGCGATCGTCACCTGGCGAATGTTATGGGCGGCGCGAACCGGCTCGGTCGCGACGATGCTGTCGGTGATGACCAGCGTTTCGATCGGCGAGGCGGCGACGCGCGATACGGCACCCCCCGATAGCACCCCGTGGGTGATATAGGCGTAGACACCCGAAGCCCCGGACTCGATCAACGCCACCGCGGCATTGCACAGCGTTCCCGCCGTGTCGACGATGTCGTCGATGATGATGCAACGGCGCCCGGCCACGTCGCCGATGATGTTGACGACCTCGGAGACGCCCGCCCGCTCGCGGCGCTTGTCGATGATGGCAAGGTCTGCGTCGAGCCGGCGGGCGATGTCGCGGGCGCGCACGACTCCGCCGACATCGGGCGAGACGATGACGAGGTCCTGACGGGAATGGCAGTCTTGAATGTCCTTCACCAGCACCGGCGCCGCGATCAGATTATCGGTCGGGATGTCGAAGAAGCCTTGGATTTGTCCGGAGTGGAGATCCAGGGTCAGCACCCGGTCGGCGCCGGCCGCAGTGAGGATGTTGGCGACGAGCTTGGCCGAGATCGGGGTGCGCGAGGCGGATTTCCGGTCTTGCCGGGCATAGCCGAAATAGGGGATCACGGTGGTCACCCGCCGCGCCGAACTGCGCTTCAACGCGTCGAGGCTGACGAGCAGCTCCATCAGGTGGTCGTTCGCCGGGTAGGACGTCGATTGGATCACAAAGACATCCTCGCCGCGCACGTTCTCGTGGATCTCGACGAACACCTCCATGTCCGAAAAGCGGCGTACGCTCGCCTTGGTCAGCGGCAGGTCGAGATAATTCGATATGGCCTCGGCAAGCGGCCGATTGCTGTTGCAGGAGAGGATCTTCATGAGTGGGCGACGAAAGTCCGCACCGTCGGGCACAACCCTACAGCGTCATACATCTGCAATGTAGCCATGCGCCAGCGGGTTGGCAATCTCTCGGGTAAGTGTTGCCGACGAAGCTCCGCGTCCCAGCGCCGACTCCGCCATTTCCCCTGACGGCAGCGGAAAAGCGCGCCTCGGCGCCCGAAACTCGCCACTCTCCCGCCGAATAATCGTGTACGGTCAACGGCTTGAGTGTTAATCCGCCGAGCCGATCGTCAGCGGAATTCTGTACGGTTTTCGGGCGCCAAAACGGGTTTGCCAGCGGACTGGCAGCCGAATTCGGCGCCAGCGCTCGTTGTTGCTTTATCGGCATGGGGAGGCTCTTCGTAAATTGATAAAATAGTATACCTGGGGACATGAGCAGCAAGCTTGGCCTTCGCAACGGCGGACACCGCATCGGCGCTCGAGAAAATCAAGGAGTTAACATGTCCGAGACAAAGCGTGATTACGAGGTCGGCCGCGGCAAGTCGCCGTTGCATTAGCCGTTTCAAGAAGGGTCAGTCGGGCAACCCGCGCGGACCGCGCCCGAAAGACTCGCCGGCGCTGCTAGTCCACGCGACGCTCTTGCGGTGGCCGAGGAAGACTCCCGCATCGGGCGAACACAAAGGGGCCCGTCAGGGCTATTCCGCTTCGGGCACTCGCGGCGGATTTGCCACGGCGTGCGAATGATGCCGATGAAGTAGATCCCGGCATCAGTGTGCGGCGGCAGCGTGACGTCAACTCGCCCGGGCGGAGTTCGCTTTGATTTCCGAAGGCGCCGCAGTCACATCCACCGGGAGAGCATGGCGGCGATGCCGCTCGGCCTTCGTGCTGCATTCGCGGTACGGAACCTCTGACGATCAGATCGTAAGCGCTTCCGTGCCGCCCTGGGCGGGCTTTGCAGCGAGAGCCCAGGAGGACTTACACCTCGACGACTTTTAACGCGCCCGACGGGCAGTCAGCCACCACAGCTTTGATGGCGTCTTCCGATGCCCCCTTCTCATCGATCTCGAACTTGCCATCTTCTACTTTGAACACTTCTGGCAGATTCTTGACGCAGTTTGCACTATGGATGCAGACTTTATCGTTCCATTCCACTTTAATCATGGTTGCCTCCCACTTGAAAATACAGGTTTAGACGAAACTGATAAGCTTCGGCAACAGCGTGGCAGCCGGTTTTCGCCAGCCAACCTGTGAAACGCGGAAGTGACCCGGTTGCAGCTCCAGCGTTAGGCAAGGCGCCGCTGAAGATCGGCGGAAGTCGGTCCCCGTTTCCAAGCAGCAGCGGCTTGGCGCACGGCAGCCCACTTCGTCGGGCGCTGGCAACGGCCTGCGCCCGACGAGGCGGAGAGGAAGAATCAGAGCCGGGGAACTCGCCTGCGCCGCAGTGTTACAACGCGGCCGTCACCGCCTTGATCTCGGTGTAGTTGTGAAACACCTCTTCACCCATCTCGCGGCCCCAGCCCGACTGCTTATAACCGCCGAACGGCAGCGACGCGTCGAACACGTTGTGACAGTTGATCCACACTGTGCCCGAGCGGATGCGTTGGGCGAGCTTGTGCGCGGTGCCACCGTTGCCGGTCCATACGCTCGCCGCGAGGCCGTAGATCGTGTCGTTGGCCTGCTTGGCGATCCGGTCGAGATCGTCGTCGTCGAACGGTTGGGCACAGACCAACGGGCCGAAGATCTCCTCGGTGATGATCTTCATGTCGGGCCGGGTGTTCTCGAACACGGTCGGCGCGACGAAATAGCCGAGATTGCCCACCCGCTCGCCGCCGACCGCGATCCTGGCACCGGACTCGCGGCCGTCCTTGATGTAGCCGGTGACGCGGGCGAACTGCTCGTCCGACACCAGCGGCCCCATCTCGGTCGTCGGGTCGAGGCCGGGACCAACCTTGATCTTGCCGGCAATGTCAGCGACCCCGGCGACGACTCGGTCGTAGACCGATTTGTGTGCAAAGAGCCGCGACCCGGCGCAGCAGCATTGCCCGTGGTTGAAGAAGATCGCACTGGCCGCGCCGGCGATGGCGGCATCGAGATCGGCATCCGCGAGAATGATCGCCGGCGACTTGCCACCGAGCTCCAACGAGACCTTCTTCAAATTTCCGGCGGCGGCCTGAACGATCAACTTGCCGACCTCGGTCGAGCCGGTGAACGCCACTTTGTCCACATCGGGATGCGCGGCGAGCGCCGCCCCGGCGGTCTCGCCGAACCCGGTCAGGATGTTGACCACGCCGGCTGGAAAACCCGCTTCGAGGATCAACTCGGCAAGGCGCAGCGCAGTCATCGGCGTCTGCTCGGCCGCCTTCAGAACGACGGTGCAGCCCGCGGCCAAGGCCGGCGCGATTTTCCACGCCGCCATCAGCAGCGGAAAATTCCACGGGATGATCTGCCCGACGACGCCGACCGGCTCCTTCACCGTGTAGGACAGATATTGTCCCGGGAGCGACCAGGGGATTGTTCTGCCGCTGATTTTGGTCGCCCAGCCGCCCATATAACGGAACATGTCGACTGCCAGCGGCAGATCGGCGACTCGCGCCACCGCATACGGTTTGCCGTTGTCGATCGATTCGAGCTCGGCCAGTTCCTCTAGATCACGCTCGATCAGCTCCGCGAGCTTCCACAGCATGCGGCCCTTCTCGGACGGGCTCACCTTGGCCCAGCTTCCGTCGTCGAAGGCACGCCGCGCGGCGGCGACGGCGAGATCGACATCTGTCTTATCGCCTTCCGGCACGTTGGCGATCACTGCGCCGGTCGCCGGGTTGTACACCTCGAAGGTCTTGCCGGAGGCGGCTCCCACCATCTTGCCGTCGATTAACATCAGCGGTATCCGGCCGAGATATCCAGCCGCATGACGCAATCTCGGATCGAGCTCGAGTGTGTCCATCGCTTTCCTCCTGTGTTGGCTGGCGCCATCGCTTGCCAGGGGGCGAAAGCTGCGCCAGTATCGTTATATCCAATCACATATATCGTTGATGCGCCATATCACGCTGCATACAGCGCCGACCGAAAGGCACTTGCCACGTCCGTAACCGAAGACATCCGCCAGGAAGCCAACACCGAGCTTCGCCGTGCCCGGATGCTGATCGACGGCGCCTGGGTCGACAGCATGTCCGGTCGGGTGCTGCCCGTCGAAAACCCGGCCAAGCGTCGGCCGATCGCCGAGGTCCCGCGCGGCGATACCGCCGAGGTGAACGGCGCCGTCGAGGCCGCCGCCCGCGCCTTTTCGGCGTGGAGCAAGGTCGCGCCGCGCGATCGCGGCCGCTTGCTGCTGCGCATTGCCGACAAGATGGAGGCCGAAACCGAGGACATGGCGCGTATCATCGCGCTCGAAACCGGCAATGCGCTGCGCACGCAGGCGCGCGGCGAGGCGCGGCTCGCGGCCGACATCTTCCGCTATTTTGGCGGCCTCGCTGGCGAGTTAAAGGGCGAGACCATCCCCTTGGGCGAGCAGGTGCTCAGCTATACTCGGCGTGAGCCGCTCGGGGTCGTCGGCGCGATCATCCCGTGGAATGCGCCGGTGTTACTCGGCGCGCTGAAGATCGCGCCGGCACTCTGCGCCGGTAACACGCTGGTGCTAAAGGCGGTGGAGGACGCGCCACTCGGCGTGCTGAAGATGGCCGAGGCGTGCCAGGAATTCCTCCCGCCCGGCGTTCTCAACGTACTGACCGGGCTCGGCGAGGAGTGCGGTGGGCCCCTGGCGCAGCACCCGCTTGTCCGCAAACTGTCGTTCACCGGCTCGACCGAGGTCGGCAAGATCATCATGCGTGCGGCGGCCGAGCGGATCGTGCCGGTTTCGCTGGAACTCGGTGGCAAGAGCCCATCCGTTGTCTACCCCGACGCCGATGAGAATTGGGTCGTCGATGGGGTCATCACCGGTATGCGCTTCACCCGCCAGAGCCAGTCCTGCACCGCAGGATCACGCCTGTTCCTGCATGCCGACATCTTCGACAGCTTCCTCGACAAGCTGCGGACCAAGACCGAGACACTGAAGCTCGGCGACCCGCTCGACGAGGCGACCGACATTGGCTACATCATCAACGACAAGCAGTTCACCAAGGTTTGCGGCTATGTCGAGGAAGGGCTGAAGCGACAGGACGCGCGGCTAGTTTTCGGCGGCCTGCCGCCGAAACAGGGACCGCTCAGCGAAGGGTCTTTCGCCATTCCAACCGTGTTCGCCGACGCCTCGAACGACTGGCGGCTGGCGCGGGAGGAGATCTTCGGCCCGGTGTTGGTGGCGATCCCCTGGCGCGACGAGGCCGACGCGATCCGCATGGCCAACGACAGCCATTATGGTCTCGCCGCCTATATCTGGACCCACGATATCGGCAGCGGGCTGCGGGTGGCGCATGCGATCGAATCGGGCTGGGTCCAGGTAAACCAAGGGCTCGGCCAGGCGCCCGGGCACTCCTACGGCGGCTACAAGCAGAGCGGCATCGGCCGCGAGTTCTCGCTCGAGGGAATGCTCGACAGCTTTACCCAGCGCAAAAACGTCACGGTCAACCTCAACACGCCGCGCCGTCAATAGGAGGGCTTCGTATGCCTCAACACCCGGCATTGGCGGAGGGACGCGCCGCGGTTATCACCGGGGGCGCCAGCGGGATCGGCTTCGCGGCGGCAAAGCGGTTCGCGGCGCTGGGCATGAAGATTTGCCTCGCCGATCTGAGCCAGGAGGCGCTCGACCGGGCGAGGGAGCAGCTGCCGGGCGCGACCGTCGTCACGGTGCCGACCGATGTCAGCAAGATGGAGGAGGTCCAGCGCCTGAAGGAACGCGTCTATTTCGATTTCGGCGAAGTCGCCGTGCTGATGAATAACGCCGGCACTTCGCCGGGCGGCGGCCCGTGGGACCATTACGAGCGCTGGCAGCGTGTCCTCTCGGTCAATCTGTGGGGCGTCGTCAACGGCGTGCACGCCTTCACCCAAGCGATGATCGACCAGAAGACGCCGTGCGCGATCGTCAACACCGGCTCGAAACAGGGCATCACCTGCCCACCGGGCGATACCGCCTACAACATCACCAAGGCCGGGGTGAAGGTGCTGACCGAAGGCTTGGCGCATTCGTTGCGCAACATTGACGGTTGCCAGGTCACCGCGCATCTGCTGGTGCCAGGCTCGACCTTTACCGGCATGACCGCCCGCGGCCGCACCGAGAAGCCGCCCGGATCCTGGACGCCGGAGCAGGTTGTGGACTTCATGATGGCGGCAATGGCGGCGGGCGACTTCTACATCATCTGCCCCGACAACGACGTGACCCGCGATATCGACAACCGGCGCGTCCTCTGGGCAGCCGAGGACATTATTCGCAACCGCCCTGCGCTGTCGCGCTGGCACCCGGACTACCAAGACGAATTTGTCGAGTTCCTGACCCTCGCAACGCCGTTTCGGCGCTGATTACGACGGAGGTTGCCATGGCCGATCTGCCAAAGCGCGAACTGGGGTCGACCGGACTGTCGGTCACGATGCTCGGGTACGGCGCTATGGAGTTGCGCGGCGCGCCGCGCGCTCGCGACATCAGCGAGGCTCAAGCGGAAACCATTCTCAACGCGGTGCTCGACGCGGGCATCAATTACATCGACACCTCGATTGATTACGGGCTCAGTGAGGAGCGCATCGGCCGCTATATCGGGCATCGCCGCGACGAGTACTATCTCGCCAGCAAATGCGGCTGCCTGGTCGGCGCACCGCCGGCACCCCCGGGCGAGCGCAACCCGCACGTCTTCACGCGCGAAAACATCATTACCGGCGTGGAGCAAAGCCTGCGCCGCATGAAAACCGATCATCTCGACGTCGTGCAGTTCCACAGCTCGCCGTCGAAGCGGATCCTTGATGAGAACGGCGCGGTCGACGCGCTGCTCGAACTCAAAGATGCCGGAAAGGTGCGTTTCATCGGCATGTCAGGCACCTTTCCCCACCTCAGAGACCACATCGCGATGGGCGTCTTCGACGTCTTCCAGATTCCCTATTCCGCCGTCGAGCGCGAACACGAGGCGGCGATCACGGCGGCTTCCGAGGCCGGAGCAGGAATCGTCATCCGCGGCGGGGCGGCCAAGGGCGCGCCAGCGCCGGAGAAGCGGACCGGAATGCAATGGAACCGTTGGGCGCACGCCCCCCTCGATGATCTGCTGCAGGAGATGACCCCGGTGGAATTCGTCCTGCGCTTCACCTTCTCTCACCCGGACATGGACACGACGATCGTCGGCACCGTGAACCCGGCCCATCTCGCTGCCAACTTGGCGGCGTTGAGCCGGGGGCCGCTGCCTCCTGACATTTACGTGGAGGCGAAGCACCGTCTGGCCGCTGCCGGCCTCGTGCCTGAGGCTGCGTGAGAGGATCAGTCAATGGGTTTCAAGATTCTGCTGCTCGCACCCGATCTCGATCCGTCTTGGCCGGAGAAAATCCGGCGGGCGGTACCGGGCGTCGTGGTCAAAGTGTTCCGCGATCCCAAGGACGCCGCCGACGACATCGCCGACGCCGATGCCGCTTACGGCACCGTGCCACGCGAGTTGCTCGCCCGGGCCGCAAAACTGCGCTGGATCTGCGCCGCCCGAGCCGGGCTCGGCGGCGCATGGTTCTACGACGAGCTGGTCAGAAGCGATGTCATCGTCACCAACATGCGCGGCAGCTACAACGAGCACCTTGCCGGCCACGCCGTCGCGTTCCTCCTCGCCTTCGCCCGCCGCTTCGATCACTACCTGCCGCAGAAGCGGTGGCAGCGAGGCCCCGAGATGATCGATCTCCCGGAGAAGACGGTGCTGATCGTCGGTGTTGGCGGTGCCGGCGGCGAAGCGTCGAAGCTATGCGCCGCGCTCGGAATGCACGTGCTCGGCATCGATCCGCGGGTGACCGAACGCCCGGCCGGCATGGCCGACCTCGCGACCCCGGACCGATTGGAGGAGCGTCTGGGCGGGGCCGATTTCGTGATCCTGACCACGCCCGAGACGCCGGACACGGTGGGGATGTTCAACGCCAGGCGCTTTGCGCGAATGAAGCATGGGGCGTATTTCATCAACATCGCGCGCGGTCGCTGCGTGGTAACGGCCGATCTGGTCGAGGCGCTGCGCTCCGGCCAGCTCGCTGGGGCCGGGCTTGATGTCGCTGACCCAGAGCCGCTGCCGCCCGACCACCCGCTCTGGAGCATGCCGAACGTGCTGATCACGCCGCATGTAGCGATCCACGGCACTCCCTATCGTGAGAAATGGGAAGCGACGCTGATCGAGAACTGCCGACGCTTTGCCTCCGGCCAACCGCTGCTTAACCGCGTCGACAAAGAAAAATGGTTCTGACGCGACCGACCAATATCGCAGTGAGTTCCGCGACAGCGAACGGGCTCGGATAAACGATGGAATACACCAAGCTCGGCCACACCGGCCTCGATGTCTCGCGCATTTGCCTCGGCTGCATGAGCTACGGCGGCGGCAATCTCGGCAATCATGCCTGGAGCCTCCCCGAGGAGGAGAGCCGGCCATTCATCGAAAAGGCGCTCGAAGCAGGCATCAATTTTTTCGACACCGCGAACCGCTATTCGCTCGGCAACAGCGAGGAGATCCTCGGCCGCGCGATCAAGGATTTCGCGCGCCGCGACGAGGTTGTCATTGCCACCAAGGTCTATGGCCGGATGCGCCCCGGCCCCAATGGCGCCGGGCTGTCGCGTAAGGCGATCTTCGCCGAGATCGACAACAGCTTACGTCGGCTCGGCACGGATTATGTCGACCTCTATCAGATCCACCGTTTCGACCACGACACACCGATCGAGGAGACGCTCGAAGCGCTGCATGATGTCGTCAAGGCTGGCAAAGCGCGCTATCTCGGCGCCTCGTCGATGCACGCTTGGCAGTTCGCCCGCGCCCTCGGCATCGCCGAGAAAAACGGCTGGATCCGCTTTGTCAGCATGCAGAACCTCGTCAACTTGCTCTATCGCGAGGAGGAGCGCGAGATGCTGCCGCTGTGCGAGGCTGAGGGCATCGGCGTCATCCCCTGGAGCCCGCAGGCGCGCGGCAAATTGAGCCGCGACTGGGGCTACACCAGCACGCGCACCGAGACCGACGAGGCGATGACTCGGCTATTCGCCAAGACAGAGGAGGCCGACAAGAAGGTCGTCGATCGCGTGACCGAAGTCGCCGATGCACGCGGCATCCCACGCGCCCAGGTGGCTCTTGCCTGGCTCCTGTCAAAGCCGGTCATTACCGCACCGATCGTTGGCGCCACCAGGCTCCACCACCTCGATGACGCGCTTGCGTCGGTTGCCGTAAAGTTGACGGCCCAGGAGATCGCCGCCCTCGAGGAACCCTACGTTCCGCACGCGGTGGTCGGCTTCGCCTGATATCCTTCTTCAGGACCGAACACCTCGCGAGGCACTCATGTCCATCCGCTTCTCGACCCGCTGCCCCAACTCGGATTACCTCGGGTTCGAGACGTCGCCCGAGGCGATCGTCGCAGCCGCGAAAAAGGCGGAGGAGGTCGGGTTCGACGCCATCTTCGTCAACGATCACATCATCGTCGATAGCTCTTCCCGTGCTGCACCGTGGACCAACGTCTACGATCCGTTCGTCGCGATGTCGTTTATCGCCGCGCACACGACCCGCATCGGCGTCGGCGTCTCGGTGCTGATTATGCCGTACCGCAACCCGGTCGCCACCGCCAAGAGCTTGGCGACGATCGACCGGATGTCGGGCGGCCGGCTGATCGCCGGTGTCGGCGTCGGTTGGAACGAGGCCGAGTTTGCCGCGCTCGGCGTGCCTTTCCACGAGCGGGGCGCCCGCACCAACGAATATCTGCGCCTCTGGCAGGCCTGCTGGGCGCCGGGCAAGGTCTCGTTCGCCGGGAGGTTCTCTTCGTTCTCCGACATGCATGTCGACCCGAAGCCGGTGCAGCAGCCGCATCCGCCGATTTGGATCGGGGGTGCCAGCGATGCGGCGCTGCGCCGAGCTGCGCGGTTCGCCGCGCTATGGCAGCCGACCCCGCTGCCCCTCGCCGAGCTGGTCGAGCGTCAGACCGCGTTGCGCCAGGTGTGCGACCAAATCGAGCGCTTGCCGATCCCAACGCGCATGAGCTTCCGCGTCGAGTTCAGCACGATCACCGGCAATGCGCCATCGTCGGGCGACAAGCGGCCGGTTGGCCACGGCACCCCAGCCGAAGTCGCTGACGATCTGTTAAGCTACCGCGAAAAAGCGGGCCTCGATGCCTTTCAGATCAACTTCCATGGCAATTGTAACCCGGGCCAGCTCCTCCAATCGATGGAGTGCTTCATGCAGGACGTCGCACCGATAGTGTCCGGCGAGCGAATTGGCTCAAAGAACTGACCTACGATCCAGCGCTTTACGGCTCCCTGGAGGCTGAGAATGCCGAGAGAGATCGTGGGTAAAGGCCTGAGGTTTTCGCTGCGCCACGCGCCATGCGCCCATATATGCCGGTATTGCCTGATCTCGGAATCGCGCAAGCGCAGCGCGCTACCGTTTTCCCGGTTCGAGCAGCTCGTCCATCGATTTCACGATTGGAAGCGATCGAACGGCCGCGATGAACTCGAGATCGCGATATTTGTCGGTCCTTCCTTTGACTACGATTTGCAGACTCTGAAGGGCGTTGCGCGACTGCACGCGCGGCGCGGGGCTGCTCGATATCCTCGACGGCATTCCGGGAGAAGTACGCAGCCGTGTCACCAGTCCGTTCTTTTATGCCGGCCTGGCGACAAGATACGAAAGCGAGCGCCTGACCGAAGACGACCGAGACAATTTGCCGGAACGGATCAACGAGCTGCGACCGGCGAGGTTCGATAATTGGCGGTCGGAGCGGGAGTGGATTCCGGTGATGATGGAAACAGCTGCGCAGCCC
>Ga0209446_1000211_pt1 | contig 14062 bp, 13 predicted proteins | sample BogFormECP04_OM2_FD_188242 | JGI IMG/M metagenome (GOLD analysis project Ga0209446, IMG submission 188242) | Bog forest soil microbial communities from Calvert Island, British Columbia, Canada - ECP04_OM2 (SPAdes) (version 2) | ecosystem: Environmental > Aquatic > Freshwater > Wetlands > Bog ... | reverse complement strand
CGGCGGCCGCGTCAAGAGCACCTCGGAGGGGAAAGAGAGCTCGGTATCCGGTTTTCACGAGGTCACGATCCGGTTCAGCATCGAAGGGACATTGGAGACCGTGCAGAAGACCCTCGCCGCGATCGAGACGTCGACCCCGGCACTGTTCGTCAATGGATTGACGATCGCCGCTCCGTCAGACCTCGCGGCTCGCGATCGGCCGCCGGTCTTGAGTCTCGATCTCGATGTCACCGGCTATATGCGGCCACCGCGATCATGAATTTCCGCAGCGCCCTCGCCGCCATAACCGCGCCATTGTCTTGGCGCGCCGTCCTCGTTCTGATGGCGGCGCTGCCCGTCGCCGCCGAATGGATCGCGCCGCGCGAGCTGGCGCAATATGCGCCGGCTCTCGGCACCGCAATCAACGTCCCGCCGCAGGGCAGCCCGGCCGCTGCTCCCTCCGCCGGAACCTACCCGGCGATCGCCGCACACCCGCTGTTTTACCCGACCCGGCAGCCCTGGGCGGCGCCGCCCCCGCCCGCGGCGGCGCCGGCGACGGCCCAGACGGGTCCCACGCCTCTCGCCAACTACATTCTGAGCGGCGTGGTCATTACCAACGCCAACCGGGTCGCGCTGCTCAAATCATCGAACACCGCAAAGACCATCGCCTTGGCCGAGGGTCGAGAGCTCGATGGCTGGACCCTGCGCGAGATCAGCCGCGAGCGCCTGCGCTTTGAATCCGGCAGCGCCACCTACGACATGAGCTTCCCTCTCGCGCAAAAGCCTGCCCGCTAGCGAGGCCGATGGTCACGCATTCGAGGGAGCACGGTTTCGCGCTCGTGAGCGTGCTCTGCGCCGCGGCGATCCTGGCTATCATCGTGGCGAGCGTGCTGGCGACGAGTCGAAGCGAAATCCGGCTCGCGCAGCAGGACCAGCAGATCGCCGAGCTCGGCACGATCGCCGGCGGTGCGCTCAACATCGCGATCCTGCGACTGCTCGATCCTTCGATCGGCATGCAGCCGCCGGTCGACGCCACGCCGTTCACGGTCTCCTTCGCCGAGCAGGCATTGCGCCTCACCGTCCAGGACGAGGCCGGCAAGATCGATTTGAACATGGTCCAACCCGATCTGCTGCTGCGACTGCTGATCTCGACGGGCGTCGATCCGATCGCGGCGCAAACGCTGGCGGACCGGATTCTCGATTGGCGCGAGGCCGGGATCGGCAAGCGGCTGAACGGCGCGAAAGCCCCGGAATATCGCGCCGCCGGATACGCTTACGGGCCGCGTAACGGTGCCTTCGAGACGGTTGAGGAGCTGAAGCTGGTGATGGGAATGACCCCGCAATTGTTCGCTGCGCTCGCCCCCGCGCTGACCGTCTATTCGCAGACCCCGTGGGTCGACCCGAGCGTCGCGCCGCCCGAGGTCCTGCGCGCGCTGTCCGGCATGGACGAGGGTGCCACCGCCGGCCTGCTCCAGGCGCGCGCCGCGGGAGGTTCGACGCCGGTCGTCAAGCTCGGGCACGCTTTTACGATCACTGTACAGGCCAATGGGCAGGGCGGACTTTTGGTCAGACGCAGCGCGGTCGTCCGACTGACCGGCCGCCAGAGCGCGCCGATCTGGGTTTACCGCTGGGATTGAAGCCGGCCGCGCCGGGTCAAGATTCAGAACGAAAAGCTGGCAGAGTTCCGCGCCGCGACACCGGACCGTTTCGTGGCGGTCTCAACAGTGGGCCTTGCGACACCGCGGATCGCCGGTCAGCTCTATTTTGATTCGATCATGTTCACCGGCGAAGCGCTGCGTAACCAGGTCGCCGAAAGCTGGCCCCGGCCGGGTGGTGATCGGGACCGATTATCCGTTTCCATGGAACCGCGTCCCGGGCGACCACATCGTGTCGCCGCCGGGCTTGAGTGATGACGACCGCATCGCGATCCTCGGCGCACAGCGGCAAGCTTTTCGGCATCGAGGCCCGAGTAGAGGCTAGTGCTCGGCCTCATTTGACACGGAAGAAGGTTGACGGATCGCGACTCCATTAATTATAATGAACCACACGCCGGATGCGGGAGGAGCTGGTGTACGGTCAAATTTTGTCGAAAGGCTCTTACTCCGATTGGGTGTCGCCAGCCCAATCGCTTAGGGAGCGCGTCCTCCATCCGCGGCTGATTAGAGTAGCGTCTTTGATCGTGATATCGCTCTTGGCGCTCGCGCTGTGGCTCGCGATCTGGGATACTGTCTCGTCATTGGCTTCGGTTGTGCTGCGATAGGCTAAGCTCTGCTCCCTTGCTCCGCGCCTCTCCGGCTTTCGGTCAAGCTCCTCGGGATTGCATCCTGAGCGGTGACGCATCGCACGCCGTGCGGTGCCGGGGCGGAGCTAGCTCCTCGGCCTGCGGCAACGCTCGCCAGCGTCAAATGATCTTTCTTTCCCGGAAGTCCTCGATCTCCGTGGGCGTGTAGCCGAGCTCGGCGAGGATGTCGCCGTTATCCGCGCCGAGTTCCGGGGCGATCCCAATATGGGCCGGCGTTTCCGAGAAGTGCCACGGAGAACCGTGAACTTTCAGCGTCTTGCCATATCTCGGGTACGCGACCTCGGTGACGTAGCCGTTGGCCAGCACGTCGGGATCGTCGGCGGCTTCTAATAACGTGTTGATCGGTGCCGCGACGATGTCGGCGTCGCGCAGCCGCGCGACCCAATCATCGCGCGATCCGGTTGCGAACCACTCGTCGAGCAGGCGCAGCAGGGTTGCACGCTTTTCTTCGGATAAGACGATCACGCCGAGATCGCCAAAGCCGGCCTCTTCGAGAGCTTGGTAGAAGCCGACTGCTGTCATCGCGTCGCGCCATTTGCTGGCGCCGTTCAGCTGGAGCACCAGCGGTTTGCCGTCGCGGTCATTGAAGCTGGCGCTGAGGCCGGGGCGCTGCGGCGTGCCGGTGACACGGGCCTGGCCGGTGACCGGGTTGCGGTTGCGCCACATCGCGGTCGTCAGGGTCCAGCCCATCAGGCGGATCTGGCCGCCGAGCAACGAGCAATCGACCTTCTGGCCGATCCCGGTGCTGCGCGCATAGGTGAGTGCCGCGAGTGCCCCGCCAAAGGCGAGGATCGCGCAGGTTTCGTCGGCGACGGAGACGATGCCGGTTTTCATCGGCTGACCCGGCGTCGAGTAAGCCTCGGCGACGCCGCCCAATGCCTGGGCCATCGAGTCGGTCCCCGGCAGATCGGCGTGCGGCCCCTTCGGGCCGTAGCCCGAGACCGAGACGTAGACGAGCCTCGGGTTCACCCGCCTCAGTTCCTCGTAGCCGAAGCCGTTCTTCTCCGCGGCACCAGGCCGGAAGTTCTGGCCGAAGATGTCCGCCGTCGCGACCAGCTTGCGCAGAATCTCGCGGCCTTCCGCGGTCTTGAGGTTCAACGTGAGGCTCTTCACGCCGCGATTGTTGGTCTCGAAATAGGTGCTGGGCAACCCGGGCAGAACGGTCGAGCCGCGCGAATTGTCGCCGACCTCCGGCAACTCGATCTTGATCACCTCGGCGCCGAGATCGGCCATCAGCATGTAGGGCACCGTGCCGGCCTGCGCGGTGGAACAGGCGACCACTCTGACGCCATGCAATGGACCATGTGGCTCAGTCATGTCGTATGTCCTCAATCGAGCAGCCAGGACGCAGCACAGGCCTGGGCGATCTGGCGGATCTGGTTTAAGAGGCCCGGGCCGACCGGGATCCCTTCCCGCATGCGCTTTTCGGCGTTGTTCCACTGCGGGTCGCCCGCAACCATGACCGGCTGCGCCGGATCGACGGGCTTGGTCGCCCGCAGATCGTTGCAGAAGCGCGTCACATCGGCGGTGAATTCCTCGCGGTCGCGAAACAGGCCCGGATCGATCGCGATGAAGCAATGGCCGATATCATTGCCCTGCGGCTTCTTCGCGTGCATCGGGTCGGTAATCAAGCTCGCCCCGGACAGGCACGAGCCGAGGATGTTCACCATCACCGCCAGCCCGTAACCCCTGTAGCTGGAGTTCTCCGGCGAACCGCCGAGCGAGGTCAGGAACCCGCCTTTCTCCCGCGCCTCCAGCGGGTCGGTGCTGGGGAGCCCGTCCTTGTTCAGCACCCAGCCGGGCGGGCAGGGAAGGCTCTCGTTGGCCTTGTTGCGGATGCGGCCGGCGGCCACGGTCGTCGTCGCCATGTCGAGCAGAAACGGCCGCCCGTCCGCGCTGGGTGCGGCGAAGGACCAAGGGTCGGTGCCGAGCTTAGCCTCCTTGCCGAAGGTGGGCGCCACCTGGACGCTGGAGGCGCCGGTGCACGCCATGCCGATCAGCCCTTCCTTCGCCGCCATCAGCGTGTAATAGCCGGTGGCGCCAAAATGAGCCGAGTTGCGCACCGCCGTGATCGCCATGCCGGACTGCTTGGCCTTGTCGATCGCCACCTGCATGGCGAAACGCGCCGGCACATGGCCGAGCCCGCCGTCGCCGTCGACCAGTGCGGAGACCGGAGTTTCCCTGATGATGCGCGGCCGAGCCGCCATGTTCGCGCGCCTGCTGCGGCGCAGCCGGTCGTACCCCGGCAGCATCGATATGCCGTGGCTGTCGACGCCATGCAGATCCGCCCAAGACAGGACGTCGGCCGTCGTTTCCGCGCTCTCCTGCGGCATGCCCCAAGCCAGCAGAATGGCTTTGAGTTGTGCGCGATGCTTTTCGTAGGGTGCAGGCATGGACGTCTCCAAAAGGGGAGAAGCAGCTCGCTCGTTTCGTCTTGGACGGGCTTGACCCTGGTCTTTGCCGACAAGCGGCTCTGGGTACAGGGTAGTGGCATCGCCCCCTCGTCACACCGGCGCAGGTCGGTGCCCATTTCAGCCATGGGTCCCGGCCTTTCGCCGGGATGACGGAAGGGGCGGATTGCCTTCGAGCGTGCGAAACGAAAACGTGGATGCGCGGATCAAGTCCGCGCAAGACGACTTCGCATTGGCAGGCCTGCAGGACAACGGACGCGGCAACTGGATCAGGGTGCCGTCAGGCGATACACCCGTGCTGCAGTGCCACTGTAGAGCGCCGTCTTTTCGGCCGCCGACGCGCCCGATGTGATGCGCTTGAACGCATTCCACAGCTCGGTGTAGCCGCCCGACTGCTTGTCTGGCGGGAAGTTGCTCTCGAACATGCAGCGGTTGGCGCCAAAGGCCTCGATGCAAGGCTCGATGTACTGGCGCCACGCGGCGGCGAGTTCTTCGGACGATGGCGGAACGTCGCGCTCGTGGAAGTCGAAGCCGAACGAGGTCATGCCGACGCCGCCGAGCTTGACGGTGACGTTCGGGCATTTCGCCAATTCGGCGATGTCCCTCTTCCAACTGGTGAGGATCTCCTGACGACGTCCCGAATAGGGGCCGACGCCGAGAACGCCGCCGACATGGTTGAGGATGATCGTGGTGTCGGGGAAGACGCGGGCCAGATCGATCGCGTCCGGCAATTGCGGATGATACTGCCAGGACTCGAAGCTGAGGCCTAAGGGGGCGAGCTGGGCGAAGCCCTCGCGGAATTTGGGGTCGCGCACTTGATGCGGGGGAACGACCCGCGTCGCGAACTTCTGGATCGCGTCGCTGGCGTCCCATGAGACCCCGTGGCGGATGCCGCGGAAACGGCCTCCGCCGACTCTGATCTCGGCTTCCAGCACCTCGCGCACCCGCCCGCCGAGGGTCAGGTCGGCGTGGCCGATGATCGTCTCGGCTACGCGGCAGGGGCCGTAACCACCGGAGGCGCTCATTGCGGCGATGCCGTTGACGAACTCGACCTCGCCGACGGGCGTCAGCTCCGCAGGACCGTCCTTGCGGTACATCGACCGACATTCGAGGAAGACGGTGGAGACGATGTTGTGCCCGTTGCCGATATCGGCCAAGAGCTCGGGCAGCAGGTAAAGCCCGCGTTGCGGCGTGTCCCAGAAATGATGGTGCGGATCGATGATCGGCAGCGCCGGCTCCAGTGCGGCTTCGCTCGGCCGCTTGGCCAGCCACGCCTTCAGCTCGGCCTCATTGCGGTAGGCGAGCCCGCGGTATTCGCCTTGCGAGTCCCCAGCCATTTATTCCTCCTCACTCGGCCGCAGCCCGCGCAGGCGCCGCGGCGCTCCTGAAGGCCGGAATCACTTCTTTTGCGAACCGGTCCAGGTCTTGCAACTGGACGTCGAGCGGCGTACCGAGCGGCGTGGCGCACACCACCCGGTCGACTCCCGGATAGCGTTTTTCGACGGCCTTCAGCTGCTCGATGATGTCGTCGGGCGGGCCGGTCAGGAAGCCGCCCGCCTTCACCGCGTCCTCGATGCGCGGCAATTTGGTGGTGGCGGCGAGCCTGGGATCGCGCATCGCCGCGATCTGCTCGTCGCTCAAGGCCCGCACCAGGCGCAGCTCGCCGAACATCTTCATGTTCTCCTCGTAGTGCTTCGCCGCCTCGCGCATGCCGTCTTCGCGGCTCTTGGCGATGTGGAACTGGAAGCCCAGCGCCAGCTTCTCGCCGAGTTCGAGCTTGATGCCGCGCCGCGCATAGGCGGCCTGGAACCCGAGCATGTGCCGCTCCACGGCGCCGCCTTCCGCCGAGCCGCCGCCAATCATGCCGGAGATCCCGTGCTTGGCCATGAAGTCGAAGGCGCGGTCGGAGCCGCTCTGGATCGGCTGCCAGCATTCCACCGGCAGGCGCTCCGGCGCCGGCACCAGGGTGATCTCCTTCAAGGTGTAGCCGCGATAGGGCACCTCCGGCGGGATCGTATAGTACTTGCCCTTGTGGAAGAACGGCCTGCCCTCGAACGCCTCGAAGATGATGTCGACACCCTCCTCGAAGATTTCACGGTTGGCCTCCTGGTCCGTCAGCGGGGAGCCGAAGGTCTCCACCTCGCGGGTGTGATAGCCGCGCGCGACGCCGAAGATCACACGCCCGCCGCTCAAGGTATCGGCCATTGCGTAGTCTTCCGCGAGGCGCAGCGGATGCCACATCGGCACGACGTTAAAGCCGCAGCCGATCTTCAGGTTCTTGGTCTGGTTGACGAGGTGCATCGCCATTATCAAGAGGTTAGGGATCAATTCCGTGCCTTCGGGCTGGAAATGATGCTCGGCCATCCAGAACGTGTTGAAGCCGCGCTCGTCCATGCATTTGGCGTACTTCACCACCTTGTGCAGCGCGCCGGTCATTTGCTTGTTCGAATAGCGGCGGTCGTTGATCGGTGTGCCGGCATAGCCGAGATTTTCCATGTCGACCGTGCCGTAATAGGAGCTGTCGAATTTTGTGATCATTGCTTCCTCACTCTGCTGCGCGGGCGGTGTCTTCGATGCGCCAAGTCTTCAAGACCGGCAGAACCTCTTTGGCGAACAATTTCAGGCCGCGCTCGGCGAGCTCGAAGGGCACACCGCCGAAGCGGAACGCCGCATTGAGCTCGAACTCGCCAATCACCCCGCGCCGCGCCTCCAGCTCGCGTAGAATGCGGTCGGGTGGGCCCCAGATCGCCGCCTGCATGAACCCGGCGACCGCACCCTCGAGGCCGCCCTGGCGGGCGATAGCCGCCTTCTGCACATAGGCGTCGTAGCCTTTGACGGTGCTGAAGTGCTCGCCGAGGAATTCATAGTGGTGGAAATTGCTCTCGACGAATTTGCCCATGTATTTCCGCGCATGCTCCTCGGCTTCCGCCAGGTTTGGGCCGCAAACGCAGAAATCGGTGATCATCATCGAAGGTGCGGTGCGCCCGTGGAATTTCCGGTGCAGCTCGCGATTGCGCTGGATCGCCGGCAGCCGCATATGCCACGGCCGGTCGGAGAACATCACCATGTGGGCGCCGATCCGCGCCGCCGCCTCGACCGAGTCCTCGCTCGACGCCACGGCGTAGATCCGGCCGTCGAAATCGTATTTGGGCCGCGGCCTGATTTCGATCCGCGGCTGCCGGTAGTGCTTGCCGTTGCCTTCGATAAAGCCGGTGCGCAAGGCCTCGACGATCATTGGCGCCGCTTCGTCGAAGCGCTCGCGGGATTCGTCCATCGTCCCGCGAAACGCCGCGAACTCGCGGCGCGCCAGGCCGCGGCCCAACCCCAACCGCAGCCGCCCCTTGCACAAGAGGTCCAGCACCGCCGCCTGCTCCGCCACGCGCAGCGGGTCGTGCCACGGCACGATGACCGCCGCGGTGCCGAGACCGACGCTCGGGCAAAGTGCCGCGAGATAGGTCATCAGCTGCAGATTGTCGGGGCAGAACGAGTAGTCGAAAAAGTGATGCTCGGCCGACCACAATACGTCGAAGCCGGAATCGGCGGCCAAGCGGGCGAGCCGAATTTCCTCGTCCCAGACCTGATCGTCGCCGATGTTTTCCCAGCCATAGCTGGCGAACACCATCATCATGCCGACATCCATGGCTTCCCTCCTGGTTCTCGTGTGATGTGGAGTGTTCCACGCGCATTAGGGAATGACAACCTCCGGGCGCCCCGGACCACCGTCTCGCTGGGCCACTCCTATTCCCAGGGCGTCTCGGCTGCTGCATTGCGCCCGGAAACGCGGCCGAAAGCCAGACATTCGCCGATATTTCCGGTGCCCTGATACAAATAGCTGTAGATTGAGCCGAGTTCGCCGGCGCTGTAGAGCCTTGGGATGGGTGTGCCGTCGGGCCGCACGATCTGCCCCTTCTCGTTGCGTCTCGGGCCACCTTGAGTGTTGAGCATAGAGGGCGAGAGCTCGACCGCATAAAACGGCTTGTCGAGGATGGGTGCCAGCATCAAGGTCCGGCCGAAATCCGGGTCGCGTTTTGCGTCGCAGTAGCGGTTCCACCGGCTGACGGTGTCGGCCAGCGTCGCGGGGTCGAGGCCCAGGACCGCGGCGAGAGAACCGAGGCTGTCGGCGGTTTTGATCCAACCCTTCGCCAGTTCGGCGCTGTTGTCCTCGCTCCAATCGTAGCGCTCGATGATTTGCGTCCAACCATGGCTCGGATGCTTGTCGTAGAGCGGGCCGGCGGAAAACAGCGTGTGGTCGAAAATCAGAAACAGCGGGCACGGGGTGGATAATGGCAGCCAGCAGCCATTCACCGGGATTTTCCCGTGGCGGGTCTTATACTTCTCGTTGGTAAAGCGTTTGGCGTCCGGGCCGACCACGATCATGCCGCCCGGCGTTTTTTTGCTGAAGTGCAATGCCTGCATCGAAAACGTCGTCCGGATTTCCGGGACTTTGAGCGCCATCGAGGGGCCCGCGTAGTTGTTCATGTGCCAGAGATCGGCGCCGACCGACATTGCCATCGTGATGCCGTCACCCTCGTTGTAGGGCGAGCCGGAGGTGTAGCAGTAGGGAATGCCGGGCAGGTAATTGCGGATCATTTCCTGGTTGTTTTCGAAGCCTCCGCAAGTCAACACCACCGCCTTGCGCGCTTTGACGTAGATCGATTTGTTCCCCTGTTGGGCGCGTACCCCGAGAATTTCTCGGCTGGTGTCGTGCTGGATCAGTTCCCTTGCCGGCGTCTGATAGAGAACGGGGATCGGGCGCTGCTTGACCAGGCTCTCGAACCGTTTCCAGGTATAGGAATAGCCGTAGGTCGGGCCGTCGTGGAATTTATGCACGCATTCCGAGCCGGGCAGATCCGGGAATTTCGATCCCGACCGGCGGATGTTGATGCTCTTGCGGATCACCACCGAGACTTTCGAGCCAGGCATTGTTCCGGCACATCTCCTCCGCCCACACCTGCACCATGGCCTCGGGCACGGTGTAAGGGCCGCAGAGCGCGGTCAGATAGGCGGCGCCGTCTTCTGCCGATGAGGTATTCAGATAGCCTTGACCGGCGACCCGCGTGTTACCGCCTTCCTGACCCTCGGGCGCCTTTTCCAGGATGACGACCTCCGCGCCGAGATCGTGGGCGGTGACAGAAGCGGCGACACCGGCTGCCCCGAACCCGACGACGATGACATCCGCTTCGACGTCCCATTTCTGCGGCACTGACGCCTGATCTCCCGTTTGACTCAGCTTTGTACGAAGCGCGACATTGCTGCTGCACGATAGCGCCATCGGGAGAGCCGGAAGCTATGCCGATATTCGATGCCCAGGTTCACGCCTATGAACGCAACCACCCGGGCCGCCCCTGGGTCGGCACGTTGCACGGGCCGGCGGAGGTCACCGGCGACCAGATGGTGGCCGCGATGGACGCGGTCGGCGTCGACGGCGCCGTATTGGTCTCGCCGTTCAGCATGTATCGCTACGACGCGAGCTACGCCCTCGAGGTCTTCGCGGCGCATCCCAGCCGGTTCAGGCTGGTCAAGCCGGTCGACCCGACCGATCCTGCAGTGGCCGAGACGATCGCCGACTGGGCAGCGACCAATGGTACGGTCGGCATTCGGGTCATGTTGAGAGACGAGCTTTCGACCGACCCTGCCGATCCCGGCTTAAACCGGGTTCTCGCCGCCGCCGCGCAACATTCTTTGCCGGTCAACCTGATGTGTTGGGGGCGGCTGGAGCAGGCAGGACAGCTGGCGGCGCGAAACCCCAGCACGCAGCTGGTCATCGATCACCTCGGGCTGCAGCAGCCGTTCGAGCCGCCGCCGCCGGCGCAGCCCTTCGCCGAGCTGCCAAACGTGTTGGCATTGGCCGCGCACCCCAATATCGCGATCAAGATCAGCGGCGCCTGCACCTTGTCGTACGAGCCGTTCCCTTACAAGGACATATGGGATCCGCTCGGCCGCATCTTCGACGTCTTTCGCTTTGGTCGCTGTATGTGGGGCACCGACTGGACCCGCGCGGTCTCGTTGTTGACCTACGAGCAGGGGGTCGAGGCGTTTCGCGTCACCGACCGGCTCTCTGACAGCGATCGCGCTTTGCTGATGGGCGATACCCTAGCGCGGGTCTATGACTGGTCGAAAGCGGCCGTCTGATCCGCCGTTTCCAGGTGACGCGGCGCTTTCATCGCGCCGTGCAGTTCCGCGACGATCTCGAAGGACCGTTTGCGCTTGGCGTGATCGAAGATGTTGGCGGTCACCATCAGCTCGTCGGCGCCGGTGCGGCGGATGAACTCGTCGAGGCCGCGGCGCACCGTATCGGGCCCACCTACGACGGCGCATCCGAGCGCGTCGGCGAGGATGGCGCGCGCTTGGGGATCGAGCCGCGCCTCGAAATCCGCGACCGGCGGCGGCATCCGTCCGCGACGTCCGATTCTGTTGTTCAGCGACGATTGTTGCAATGACGAGAACAGAAACCGCGCCCCCTCGTCCGATTCCGCGGCGACGACAACGATCCCAAGCATGACGTGGGGCAGGGCGAGCTGCGTGGACGGGCGAAACCGCTCGCGGTAGATCTTCATCGCCGGCACCATCATTGCCGGCGCGAAATGGGAGGCAAAGGCGAAGGGCAGCCCCAGATAGGCCGCGAGCTGCGCGCCATAGGTGCTCGACCCGAGGATCCAGATCGGCACCTCCAACCCGGCGCCGGGAACCGCCTGCACCGCCTGACCCGGTTCGGCCGGTTGGAAATAGCTCATCACTTCGACGACATCCCGGGGAAATTCGTCGACGTCGCCGTAGAGGTTTCGGCGGATGGCTCGGTTGGTGATCTGATCCGACCCCGGCGCCCGGCCGAGACCCAGCTCGACCCGCCCAGGATGCAGGGCGGCGAGCGTGCCGAATTGTTCGGCGATGACCAGCGGGGCGTGGTTCGGCAGCATGATGCCGCCGGCGCCGATCTTTATATTGTTTGTGCCGGCCGCGACATGGGCGAGCGCCACCGCGGTCGCGGCACTGGCAATGCCGGGCAAGTTGTGGTGCTCGGCCATCCAGAAGCGCCGGTAGCCGAGCGCCTCGACGTGGCGCGCCAAGTCGAGCGAATTGCGCAGCGACTGACCGGCATCGCCGCCTTCGATGATTGGGGAAAGATCGAGAACGGAGAGTGGAACCATGAGATGAGAATCGCACCGGACGCAGCCGATGGAAAGCTGCTTGCTTCCGCGGGTCGCGGCGAGGCGGCGGCGATGACTGTTCTCGACCGCGTCGGCCGTGCCCTGTCAGGAAGACCGTCAGCATGATGCACGGCGGAGGCTCCGACAAGTGAAGCTGATTTGGAGCTGCGCTAACGGCGATCCCACGAATAGCCTTTGAAGTCGCGGGCGAGGTAGAGCGTGTAGGCGCGGGAGGCTCCGGGTCCGATTGGGATGACCACGGGCTGGAGACGGTCGATCGCGGCGAAGCTCGGCCGCATTTCGGGGATCAGCTCGTGTTCCGAGACGAGCAGAAAATTCTCGCCGCGGTGTTGCGATAGACCATCCGTTAGTTCCCACTGGTCCTTGGCAAGGCGGTTCTTCAGCTTCCACTTGACCGCATCGAAGGGATGCGGGTGCACATAGTAGATGAGCGCGGCGAGTGTCTCGCGATCGTCGGCGAAGAGCGTAAAGCCCGGATGAGCCGCAAGCGCCGCTCCGACCGTCGAGCCGAGAGCGCGCCAACCCCGCAGCCGGGCGAGCGCGTCGTATTTCGCCGGCAGTTCGACCCCGAACGCGGCGAGCGTATCGCGGCCGGTGAGCAGGACGGCGACCGCGGCGAGATGGAGTGCGATCGAAAAGATGACGAGCTTGCGCCAGCCGCGGCCGAGCGCCCAGGCGACGACCAGCACCGTGGCCGAGACAAAGGCGGGTGCAGCCCAGTTGGCATTGGCGCGCGACAGGAAACCGACCGCCAGCATCATCGCCAATGTCGGCAACGCGAACGAGGCGAGCAGGCGGGCGCGCGGCTCGGCCAGGGTGCGCGGCGATGCCGCCAGAAATATCAGGGCGGCAAAGAACAGCGGCCCAAACACGGCAAATTGCGAGCCGAAGAATTCGAGAAAGGCGTTGGGGTGGATGAGCGGCTCGTCCAGCCCCGCATTGTCCTTTACATGAAGGTAGCTGACGAACCCGTTGCTCCAATTCCACCAGAAATTTGGTGAATACAGCAGCAGGGCGATGCCGATCGCGGTGAGCAGCGGACGCAGGTGGTGACGCTCGGCCCGGAATACGAGGACATAGCCGAGCGCCGAGAAGATCCAATAGGACATCGCGTATTTGGCCAACAGGCCGAGCCCGCAGGCGAACCCCACGGCGAGCCACCAACTCCACTTGCCGTCTTCGCGCGCCCGGATGAACGCATAGAGCGCCACGGCCCAGAACAGCAGCAACGGCGCATCCGTCGAGATTATAAATCCAGAGATGGATGCTCCTGGCAGGCTGGCATAGGCGAGGGCCGACCACATCCCGACCCGGCCGTCGTAGAGCCGGGCACCGATCGCATAGACGAAAACAGCGGTGCCGGCATGCAGCAGCGGTGCGGATAGCCGGACGGCGAACTCGCTCTCGCCGAGGAGGCTTGTCGTCAGCGCGATCAGCCAGGCGACGAGCGGTGGCTTGGAGTAATAGCCCAAGGCGGGATGTTGCGCCCAAAACCAATATTGGGCTTCGTCCGGGTAGAGGTCAGCCGGCTGGAGTGCCAGCCAGAGCAGCCGCAAACCGGTGATCGCGATCACGCCGGCGAGCATGAGGGCGACCGGGGTGCGCAGCCGCGGCAACCGGAGGAAGGCCGCCGGAGCGCCGGGCGCGATCCGACCGATCGTCATGCCTGTTATACCCGCGACCACTCCGCCGACTCAAACCGGGAAATCATGGTCCTCTTCCGTCCGTGGCGGCCTTCGCCGGCATAATCCCGCCTTCTTGCGATTGTTCCCCAGCAGCAAATGCTGGCTGTCGATTAGGTCGCAGGGGAATAGCGGTAACGTGTTGACCGTTACATCGCGTCTTCGGCCGGAAGTCAAACCCCGGGAATGTGCGATGCCGCTGCTGATCGGAGCTGCCACTGTTGCGGCCACCTTGTTGAGCATGGCGTTCGGCCAGATCAATACCGGCTTCGAGGCTTTTGGTGTCCTCCTCGCCGCCGTGGTTCTGATGACCCTGCGCGAACGATAATCGGCTCTGCGCCAGTTCGTCGCAGCCGATCCAAATGCGTTGCCTGATCAAACCATTGGCATGGCAGCAGCGGCTCTCCTTTGTTGTTTACGAAGTGACACAAAGGGTAACTCTTCGCTAGATTCCCTCCGTACGGCCTGGATCAAGGCAAGGGGCGGGGGCACCAGGAATGCGGCGGTCTGTTCTGGCGG
>Ga0209446_1000210_pt1 | contig 14074 bp, 14 predicted proteins | sample BogFormECP04_OM2_FD_188242 | JGI IMG/M metagenome (GOLD analysis project Ga0209446, IMG submission 188242) | Bog forest soil microbial communities from Calvert Island, British Columbia, Canada - ECP04_OM2 (SPAdes) (version 2) | ecosystem: Environmental > Aquatic > Freshwater > Wetlands > Bog ... | reverse complement strand
AACATCGATCACCACCACAACATATGGTATGAAGAGACGGTTGTAAAACCATATTTCATTCTCTCAAAAGTCGATTCGTTTATTTTCTGACACATCCTAGTGCATCGTGCCGCAAACCGGGAACGAAGAAGCCGGACGCGCCAGCGGCTGCATATGCCTTCGCGCGGTCCAGAGCATCGCCGGTAGACTTCGCCGGATCGCCTTCTTGGCCCAGAAACAAGTCTGTCCGCGCGTTGATGAAGAGGTCGACGCCCTTTTTTCCTGCCGCGTCACGAATAGCTGCGATCCGGCGCGCCTGCCGGTCGATCGCATAAAGCCCCGCGCCCTGGACGACGCGGTCTTCGAAATTGATCCCGATCACGCCGAGTTCGAGAAGGCGAGAAACGTTTTCGGCTAACACACGATCGTCGTCGCTGTATCCGCCTTCAAAGTCCACACACAGGGGCATCTATTGTGCCCGCGATTCGCGCTATTATCTGCGCGACGAGGCCAATAGGAATGGCTTCACCGTCCCTGTAGCCATGCGCCTCTGCGACAGCCCAGCTACTGGTCGCGATTGCCTTTGCGCCCGCGTCCAGAATCGATTTCGCAGAGCCAGCATCCCACGCGTTGTACAGGAGCAGTGGCGCGCCTTTGACGTGGAGCTCGGCAAATCGCGCGGCTTTTTCGGCTTGGTTCATTTCACTCTCCTCTTGCTGTGCGGCTGCGAACGATCAAGCCGCTGCGGCCGCGCGCAGACCAATCATGCGTCGACCAGGCTGATAGGACCGAGAAAGTCCATCTTGCCGACACCAACGCCGTTGTGGCGGAGGATGGCCACCGATGCTTGCGGCGTTATAGGCCCATGACAGCGCTGGCGGCCGGAGGCGCACAAACCAGGGCGCGATGAGAGCGTTGATCGCGGCGCCTCCCATGGCGGCCCATCCAGCGCCGCTGAGGACTGTCGAAAAAAAGAGTTGCCACGGCTCGACTGCGGATAGGCTCAATCGCATTGCGCATCTCCGTGATGACGGCGGAGTTGGTGGAAGCCACACGTAACAACCTCGCGTGCCAGATCGTGCGAGAAGGTGGCAAGCCATTGACGATGCGCTGTTCGAAAACCGACTGCGCCATCGACGGGGTGCGTACTGCAACCGACGAGTTGCGCGTCATGCGGCTCACGGCCTCTCGGAATCTCCCAGACGCAATCGTCGGTCATCAGCGCCAAAGCGCCGTCGACATCGTGCCGGTTCCACGGCGCCAGAAACCGATCCACAAATGCTTCGTCATAGCGCGGCATTTAGATTCTCCGTTGTATCGTTGCGGTGTGATCGATCGGGAGCGGCGCCGGACCCAAGAAACTCGGTCACGGCCTGCGCTACAGCTTCCGGCTGTTCCAACAGCAGAAAGTGCGCGGCGCGAGGTAGATCGACGACCCGCACCCGCTCGCCCCACTGCTCGCGCAGCGCATATCCATTCCCCGGCGGCGCTACTTCATCGTCGAGCCCCTGGATCACGAGAAGGGGGGCAGTGCCGGCGCTCCACCAATATTCGAGCGGCACGTTCCGGCTGGTCGCGAGATGCGCGATATGGACGGCAGGCCAGCACTCGACCCGTTCGAGTACCTTGGGATCGGATGCCCGCGAGAGCCAGCGCGCGCCCAGTATGGTGACGCAATCGCTACCGTTCATCTTAACCTGCGTCGCATTGCGAAAGGACGTCCCGGGCGGTATCGTAGGTACGATGAGACCGCCCGCTGCAAGCAGCGTCACGCTGCGAACCAGCGGCGGCTGATCGACAGCGAGGCAGCGGGCGATCCGGTTGCCGAAGGCATGTCCGACCAAGTGCGCCGGACCACAGCCGATCGCCTCAATGACGCCGGCGACATCACCTGCCAGATCGTGCAACGTTGTGCCGTCGAGAGAGCCGCAACTGCCTCCGACGCCGCGCATATTAATCGAGATGGACTGGAACCCTCCGGTAGCCAGCACGCACGCCAGCTGATCAAAATAACCGGTGCTACAGCCTGCATTCGCAAGCAACACGACTGGTGCGCCCGAACCGCAAAGTGTGCATTCCAGCGTCGCGTCACCGACCTCGATGGTTCGATGCTGCTGCATTCTCACCTCCGCGCCTGCCCGCTTTCGGCAAGCATCTGCCTATGTCACACCGGTCGTCATATCCGGGGCGACCGCCGACGTTTCTGCCCAAGCTCGTTAGGAGAGGGCGAACACCGCCCTAAATTCCTGCCGTCAGATGTAACGAAAGATGGCCGCTATCGCTGGCCAAAACCGGACTCCATCCCCGAAAAGCATCGGGCATGGGGGAGAAGACGAGTATTATTGTGTCCATGTCGCTCGACTTTACGGAATGCGATCGGGCGCGCCTGGCGCGAGACTCGACCTATGACGGGCGGTTCTATACTGGCGTCCACACCACCGGCATCTACTGCCGTCCGGTCTGTCCGGTGCGCCCTGCACGGTCCGCCAATGTTTCGTTCTTCCCGTCCGCCGCGGCGGCGGAGGCGGCGGGCTTTCGTCCATGCCTGCGGTGTCGGCCTGAGACCGCTCCGTTCTGCAACGCTTGGATCGGCAGCCGGGCGACAGTTGAAAGGGCGCTGCGGCTCATCACCGAGGGCGGCGCGCTTGACGGCGAGGGGGCTACGGTCGAACGCCTGGCCGCTTGCCTCGGTATGGGGGCAAGACACCTGACGCGGCTATTCGCCCGCCACGTGCAAGCAAGCCCCTTAAAGGTGGCAAGAACTGCACGCGTGCAGCGAGCCAAACGGCTCATCGACGAGACGAGCCTGCCGATGACCGAGATCGCGATGCAGGCGGGCTTCGGCAGCCTGCGCCGGTTCAACTCCGCCTTTGCCGAAGTCTACGGTAGACCGCCGACTGAAACTCGCCGCAAGAGGCCTTCGGGCGCCGTGGTTTTGGCATGACCGCTATCGGCGCGTCGCGGTAATCCAGCACATCGATCCGTAAGCGCAGCTTTGCCGGAAAAGCCGACACTGCGAGATCAGATTGTTATCCGTTCAACCTCGTCGAGCGTGATCGCGTCGTCGGTGCGGTCATAAAGCTTCGTCGTGTGAGGGCTCTCATGCGCCGCCATGGCCTGCGCGTTTTCGCGGTATTATGGCGCAAACCCCTAAAACTACAGGGCTGCTGCCGTCCTACCGGTCCTCGTGCCGAGCAAGGGCTGGGATTGCGCTAGGGCGATGTGACCACGAAGCCGGCGCGCGGAAAATGGACACAGACCTCGCCGATCGCGGGATCGCTGCGCCGGATGACGATCTCATGTATGCCCGACGTAACCAATTCGCCGATGACAGGATCGCGTCCGGTATCGTCCGGAGTAACGCTGACGACTTGGCCAGGCTTCCGGCCGATGGGATCTTTCGCGTCAGTGGATGCTTTAGCGATTGAGGTAGCGGTTCTGGCCACATCGAGCGCTTGTTCGGAGGTCATTGGGCTCCGTCTGCCGTGGCCGATTGCGGCAACCCGCTCGGCCCAGCTCAGCAGCCTTGGAAAGCCATCGAGCGGCGCGGCTGTTAGTCCGAAATTTTGTTTCAAGAACCAAATCGGATGTAGGCGGCGAGGTCGGCAAGGCTAGCGGCGGAGCCCTGCAAAAATGATCGACTGTCAGCCAGGCTCTGGTCCAGCCAATCGAAATGCGCGCGCAGCTGATCGAGCAGGTTCGGCACTGCCGCCATCATTGCGGCGGGGTCTATATTTCGGCCGGAGAATTTGGCTCGGTCTTCAAGAAATCCCTCGGGCAACGCGTCGGGCTTCTTCGCGAATGCCATGCTGACAGCTGGGCTGAACGTTGTCTTCTCGGCCCACCAGGCAAGCGCGTCGGCCGCGCCGCGGCCGGCTGGATAAAAGCTCGGGGTGGGGTGCCGGCGCTCGAGTTCGCGCATGATCAACTGGCTATCGCAATAGATGTCCGCGCCGATCTGCAACACCGGCGTTTTACGGTAGCCTCCTGTCAGCGCCGTCAGGTCGGGTTTTGGCATAATCACGGGGATCTCCACCGATCCCCATGCCAGGCCCTTGAGACCAAGACCAATCCGAACTTTCTCCGAATAGGGAGAGATCTCGTAGTGGTGCAGGATAATATCGGTCATGAGGAGGTCCTCGTTCGTGGTGACGCAGTATGCTCGAGGGCGCGGCATTAAGCTGGCTGCTTCCGGACATCGTCATCCGCAGAAAGAGCGGCACTGCCGCGATCGCGCAGCTCGCACCGACAACGAATTGACCCGCGCCGGAGGGGGATTGCTATCGGCTGATCCGGTTGGTCTGCGACGGCTGGCATTCGCGAGCGCGTAGATCAGGCTGCGTTTGAGACGCGCCCTACCGCTAGGTCCTCAAGGCAGCGCCTTCATGAGCGAGCAGCCACCGTTTGCGGTCGACGCCACCGCCATAGCCCGTAAGGCTTGCATCCGCGCCGATGACGCGATGGCAAGGAACCACGATGGCAATCGGGTTGGCGCCGTTGGCAAGGCCGACGGCGCGAGCGGAGTTCGGGCGTCCCAGCTTTCGCGCCAACGCGCCATAACTTAGCGTTGTCCCCGGCCGAATTCCCCGAAGCGCCGCCCAGACCTCACGCTGAAAGGAAGTGCCAGCCGTCGCGGCCGGAATGGCATCGATCGCGGTTAGATCGCCCGCGAAATAACCGGCAAGTGCGTGCCGAATTGCCGCCGGCGTCTCGCGGCTCTTTACGACAAAATCGCCTCCGTCCTCGCCATAATGCAGCCTGAGGAGCTGCCGCATTCGGGCTTCGAAGTCATGAAAGTCGAGAGCCCGTAGACGCTCTTCGAGATCATGGATGAGGAGCATCGTCCCGACCGGGCTTTCGGCCCGGTCGATAAAGAACGTTTGAGGCGGCATCGGATTGGGCATCGAGATTGTCCTTTGAGTTGGTGCGGGCGCTCGCTCTCACTGCCTCCGCATCGCCTGTCCAGAGGTGTTGAGCCGCATAGGCTCGCCACGGTCGCCAGGCCTCCGCTCTAGCAAGGACTTCGGTAGCCGCGAGCCGCGCGCCGCCCGGAGGTCTTAAAGCTCGCATAAGACCGATATCGGCGGCGGGAAAGGCATCCGGCTCACGCAACACGCGCATGGCAATGTATTGCGCTGTCCATTCGCCGATCCCGCGCAGCGAGCGGAGCTTGGCTATTGCGCCCTCCAGCGACTGCGTAGGGCGGAAAAGACCCGCATCGGCGGCAGCAGCGCGAGCCAGTGCTGACAGCGCTTCCGCGCGGACAGCGGGCATTCCGAGCGACCGCAAATCGGCTTGAGCCAGTCTTTCGGGTGTCGGGAACGTATGCGTCAGGCTCGTCCCGTCGCTAGGACACAGCTTCTCTCCATAGGCGGCGACCAGTTTCGCCGCAAGTTTCAAGGCACCCGTTACGGTAATTTGCTGGCCGAGCATGGCGCGAACGGCGACTTCGAAGCCGTCCCACGCGCCCGGCACGCGCAGGCCCGGACGCCCGGCGACCAGCGGCGCAAGCAGCGGGTCTCGAGCAAGGTCCTCGCCGATGGCCAGCGGGTCCGCGCTGAGGTCGAAAACGCGTCGAACGCTCCGAACAATCGTGGCAAGCGATGCGATGCGCGGAAAGCGGATCGTCACGCGCAGGCCGCGCTCCCGCTCGTCCGGTTCAACACTGATCGCCCCTTGCGCACCTTCCAATGCGATCGAGCGCCGGTAGCGTTTACTCCCGTCAACCGCTTCGATGCCGGTAATCGCCCTTGCCGCGAGGAAGCCGATCATCGCATCCCAATCGTAGGGCGGTGCATAGGGCAGCATGAGCGTGATGCCTTCCGTGCCTGTCTGCTCGCCGACGGCACTGCTCGACCGGCGCAGCTCGCTAGGCGATCGCCGATACAGCGTGTGGAATGTCGCGTTGAAGCGACGGATGCTGCTGAAGCCAGACGCCAGGGCGACTTCCGTCATCGGCATGGTCGTCTCGACGATGAGCTGCTTGGCAAAGAGCACGCGGCGTGTCTGAGCGACAGCGATAGGCGATGCTCCGAGGTGCTGCCTGAACAGCCGCCGCAATTGCCGCTCACCGACTCCGAGCCGTTCCGCTAGCGCATCGACCGCCTCGCCATCGAGTGCGCCCTCGGCGATCAGCGCCAAGCCGCGCGAAACGGTGTTCGACGTGCCTCGCCACGCCGCCAGGTCCGGAGAACTCTCCGGGCGACATCGAAGACAGGGGCGAAAACCTGCCTCCTGCGCCGCGCTCGCCGTGGGGTAGAACGTTATGTTCTCCCGTTTTGGCGTACGCGCCGGGCAGATCGGTCGGCAATAAACCCCTGTTGTGCGAACGGCGATAAACATCCGTCCGTCGAACCGCGCATCACGGGTCGATAACGCTCGATAGCAGGCTTCGTGATCCAGTTTCATGGGACCAGTATGCCCGAGGGCGCGGCATTAAGCTGGTCGTTTTCGGACATCGTCATCCGCAGAAAGGGCCGCCTCGCCTTCAGATACCGTGTCCCTGGTTGCTCGCTACTCGACCAATGGCCGGAAGCGGCGCTCTGCAGCCGGTGGCTGACGACGCGGCGCATGGGCGAAGATGCCCCATACTGCCATTGTCGCGAACTGGTTGGCGCGTTTCGGCGAATCAGAGTGGCCAATCACTCTGAAGGCGGCTGCTATTCGATGACCTCGTCGGCGAGCAGCAGAAGCGTTTGCGGAATCGTCAGCCCTAGCGCCTTCGCAGTTTTGAGGTTGACGACGAGCTCGAATGTCGTCGGCTGTTCCACCGGCAGGTCGGCGGGTTTGGCGCCCTTGAGAATCTTGTCGACGTAAGTGGCAGCGTGGTGCCACAGCCCGTGCAAGCTCGGCCCGTACGATATCAGGCCACCCATATCCGCAAATTTTCTGTTAGATGAAATTAGCGGCAGCCGGTTTGTCAGTGCGAATTCAACGATCTGGGCATCGATGGGGATCGTGATAGCGTCCGAATCGACGATCACCGCTTCGGCGCGACCGTGAAGTATCGCCTCGAACGCCTGGCCGAGATTTTTGGCGTCGCGCAACTCGACAGATTGGAGCGCAAGGCCGAGCTGGGGCGCCAGCCCCTGCAGTGCATTCCATGACGAAGCGCTGCTGCTGTTCTTGGGGTTCCAGAGATAGGCGATCCGAGACACCCGCGGCGCCGCCTCTTTGAGCAACTCCACCCATTTGTCGCTGAATTGTTCCTCGATTGCGAGCGACATTCCGGTCATGTTGCCGCCGGGATGGGCCAGGCTCTCCGCGAACTTCGAGCCAATCGGATCGGCAACGACGAACACTACCGGGATGACGGACGTGGCCCGGCGGACGGCATCCGTGGCGGGGAAACCCGCCGGAGTTAGGATGTCGACCTTTTGGCGCACGAGTTCCTCAGCCGGTCCGGCAAAGCGGGCGTCGTTCCCTTCCGGAAATCGACATTCAAAGGCGATGTTCTTGCCGTCGACATAACCGAGCTCGCGAAGGCCCTGCCAAAGGCCGTCACGCGCGATCATGTCACTGCGGAAGCCGAGCCACCCGACCACCGGTATATCCGGCAGATGCCGCCCTGCGGTCTCCGCAGAGACCGGGATGACGGCGCAGAACGCCAGCGCAAGGACGTTCGCAAGTCGCATCATGTGTGGATGGCCCCGGCCCCGCAAGAGGTCATGGTGCGCGTGGTGCAGGTGTCGCTTGCAGTCATGTGTCCGGCCTGTTGGTGCAGTCCGGGCGGACTGCTGGCCCTGATGGGTTCCGCGCATCGAGGCATCATCATTCGAACGGGATCGCTGTCCCGATGAAGCGCCAAGCTGCTCTCGATTGCGTCGGATCGACCGACTGTACCATCACGCTTCCTTGCTCTCTCGCAAGCTCCTGGTCTGCCGGCGGTTTAGGCCGCTGCAGCCCGACGCCGGTAGCTCTGCTCGCGGCGCATCACCGCCCAGGCGATGCGCGCCGTCTTGTTCGCCAAAGCCACCGCAACGACCAGACTCGGCCGCCGGCGAGCCTCCAGGTCCTCCAGAGCATGTGTCGTCCCGCCAGGTTGCTCCGCAACATATCACCGGCAGCTGGCCACAATCAGCGAGATGAGTTAGCGACGCTTCATGAGGGCCGCTTTGGGTCGGCCCTGGATGTTCCGGGGTGAGGCCGGAAAGTCCAGAGTCGGCGCGTTGCAGCCGATCATGGTTGGCTCGTGATTAGGCAGGAGTTGCCCCTTAAACGACGTTCAGGTAGCCAGGGCAAACCGGCGGCTCGGATGGGAAGGGACCTTCGCTGGTCGTGCGCGCCGACGGTACTCGGTATAAGATTTGCCCGAGCAGGAAGCACGTCATGCATGCTGGATCGCCGGATCGGGCAAACCGCCGCCGCGCCTCAAGCCTCGCGGTGATTATTGCTGGCTGTCTTGTTACGATCCTTGCTGCCAACCTAATCTTGGTTCCTGCATTGGTTGGTCAGGCGCAGGTTCAGCCGACGGCAGGACCCGTTGGCAGCCCGGAGGGCGTTTGGCGGGAGCAAATCCATTGGATTCCGATGGTCGACGCTGCCGGCAGTCAGCATCTGTTGCAGGCGCGCATCTGTCGTCCACCGGGCGAGATGCCGGCGCGGACCGTGGTCATCGCGCATGGCACATTCCCAAACAATCGAAACGCCAAGCCCGGACGGTGCGAGGGGGAGGCGATGCGGTGGTTTCTCGACCGTGGATTCATTGTCGTTATGGCCTTGCGGCGCGGCTATGGCGCGACCGGCGGCGACTGGGTCGAGGGCATTCACCACAAACCAGGCGATGATTACCTTCGTCCCGGACTCGAAACCGCACGGGACATAGCGGCTACGGTCGATTAGCGACTGCGCTCCCCTTTGCGCGGTCGCAGGCAGCGGTCGTTATTGGCGTTTCGGGGGGCGGCTGGGGAACGGTTGCCTACAACTCGATCCCGCATCCCCGCGTGACAGCCCTTATCAGCATGGCCGGCGGACGCGGAGAGACCGTCACGGAAAACGGGGTTTGGCGGCCCGAACTCGGGGTTTGGCGGCCGGACCTGCTGATCGATGCCGTCGGACGTTTCGGACAGACCGCGACGACGCCGATGCTTTGGGTCTATAGCGAAAACGACAGCTATTTCGCACCGCCGATCGCAGCGTCGCTTTACGACGCCTATACGCGAAACGGCGGCAAGGCGGAGTTCGTGCAGGTCGGTCCATATGGCAATGACGGCCATCGCCTCTTCTTCGGAACGGGCGGCTCGCAGATTTGGGGCCGGTTGGTTGAAAGCTATCTTGCCCGGCAACCAGCGCAATAGCGCGCGAGGGATGAGTGTCGCTGTGGCGAACTAAGCGAGCCTGGATTGAAACCGGTGGTATCCTGCAACCGACGACCGCTTTCGGCGCATCTCGCCCGTTGCCGAATCCCCTGACCAAGGTCCGCTTACTGAAGCCCGGCTGCTGACGCTCGACCTCGCGGGCGGGGACCACTCTTCTTGCCCCTTTGCCGCCAGTCCGGATCCCCGGCTTTCGAGAGACGACTGGCCGCTTGGTGGTACTCGCATCGCCGCTGCCCTCGTGATTGTAGCCGAACTCAGTCGCCGCGGCCGAACGCGTCCAGGAACGCGGTCACGAAGGATGAGCGTACCGGATCGCCGCTGCCGAGGCCGAACGGCGAGCTCGCCCGGTCGGAGGAGGCGAGCAGGATTAGGGTCAGCCGTCGGTCGGGGACCTTCAGCAGCAGGGCCGAGGAGGCGTCGGTGTAGTAGCCGTAGTGCCAGGGCATGGGCGCGCGGCCGCGGAGCTCCCAGACGAACCAGCCGAGCCCGTACGGAAAGCGCTCACCGGTGGGCGATTGCATGGGTGTCCAAACCTGCCCCTTGGCCTCCGGGCTGTAGACCTGGTCGCGGTCGATGGCGACGTCGTACTTGGCGAGGTCGAGAACGGTCGAAATGAGACCGGAGGCCGCGCTGAAATATTCGAGCGGCGGCCGCAGGACCGCCGGCGGCGTGAGTGTCCAATCACGGTTGAGCGTATACGGTTTCGCTATGCGGGCAATGACGGCGGCCTTGTTCGGATCGCCGGCGCCGAGCGCCGTGTCGCGCATCCCCAGCGGCTCCAGGATGTCCTCCTCGACCGCGCGCTTGAAGCCGCGTGGCGACACCGCATCGACGACCGCCGAGAGACGGGCGAACAGAAAGCCGTTGTAGGCGTAGGCCGTACCCGGTTTGCCCTCGGCGGTGTGGGTCAGATGGTGGCGGACTGTGATCCGTTCGGCGGCGCAGTTGTAGTTCCTGGCCTCCGGCAGGTCCTTGATCGTCTCGCACCAATGCCGGTAGTCCGGATCATAGGTCGCCATGGCTTCGTCGAGGTCGAGCTTGCCCGCCTCGACCAGACGCATGATGACCGCTGCGGCAAACGTCTTGGTGAGCGAGGCGACTGGATAGGGCGTATCCGCCGCGGCCGGCGTCCCCTCGGCTAGGTCCACGATCCCGAAACCACGGGCCAGCACCGGCTCCTGCGCATGCACAACTGCGATCGACATTCCCGGGATGGCGAGGGCCTGGCGCAGCAAATCGCACCGCCGCTCGAATTCCTGGAGGTCGCGGGCCATCCGGCCCGATGCAGCGCTCACGGCCTGCGCTCCAGCCGGTCGAGCGAGCCCGGCGAGGCCTCCGAGCGTGGCAGCACTGCCGGCCGCCAAACCGAGGAGCGCGCGCCGATCGATCGGCGGCGCGCTGTCACCTGCGCCTGCCATATCCTCGTCCACCGCTCTTCACTGCTGCGCTCGAGCGCGAATTTCGTCGATCCCGCCTGCAAAGTAGAAAGCGGCGGTGGGTAGATCATCGTGAACACCTCCTAGTATTTCGGCGCAGGTCCTCAATGCTTCGGCGAGGCTCACATGGGAGCCTGGTCGATTGGTCCATGGTTCCGCGCAGAAGAATGGCTGCGAGAAGAAATTGGCGAGCTTGTGCCCGCGCTCAAACGTCAACGGATCGGCCGTTTCGGCAAGAGCCGGGTCGAGCTGCAAGGTCACAGCTTGCTTTACCCGGTCGGCTATTGATGCGTGCTCGTCTCCCACGGCTTTCGTCTCCAGCAGCTCAGATCGCGAAGTCCGAGGATCGACGCAGGGGTAGATTTTCCTCTCGGCCATACCGCGTGACAGATGGATCACCGTATCGACGGAAGCGAGTTCGGCCAGACGCTCCGTGGTCCACGGGCCGTCGCCAGCGCGAAAGAAGAATGTCTGCACAGCCCCGACCGTGCCCTCGCTGAACCCGTCTTTCTTCAACTCCGCTGCATACGAGAAATCTTCTTCCTTCCACCGCTGGACCAGCGTGAACAGGGAGATGCGATCCGCCTTGCCGCTCAGCCGACGCACCAACTCCTCCATTACGACCGTCGTTCCGGCCCCAAATTCGCCGGCTATTGCGACGGTTCCCCCGACGGCCAACGGGCATAGAACGTCGAACACCTTGATCCCAGTCTCCAATAGCTTGGGTTCGAGTTTGCGCCGGCGCGGACCAGCGAGAAGTCTCACCGCACGGCTGAAGGTATTTCCATCGATCGGGGTCTCTGCTTGACGGAGCGAGTTCAGCACGGTTGCTCCGCGCTGCGCTTCACCCGATGGGGATGCAATGACACCGCGCACGATGCCCACCGCCGGGTCGTTGGATCACCTGGACGGTCATTGTTCGGCGGTTAGTCTCGTCGCTAACCGCGAGTTCCGCGAGCAGATCAGGCAAGGACTGCGGATCGAACAGGGCCTCGATCACATCGCCGCGCGCTCCGACCAGACGCCCGATCCGATTGGCGAAGTCATCGGGTAAACCATGAGCCTGAAGGGTTTCGGCCACCATAGTCAGCACCCTTTCTTTCAGTTTTGAGCGAGCGGCATGCAGGCGGTTGTTCACCGTCGTTGCCGAGATACCGAGAAAGTTGGCGATGTCCTGGTGCGAGCACTCATGGATATAGAACAATGCTGCTGGCTCCCGCAGACTCACCGGGAGTTCCGCAATGGCGGCAAGGGCGGCTCGCGCATGCTCGCGTTGAACCAGATCATCGTCCGGCGAAATACGTTCGCTCGGGACATTCTCCGCCGATGCAAGCGGAACGATCTCCAATTGCCTCTTTCGGAGCGCCCGAAATGCCTGATGCCGGACGATACCACGCAGCCAACCCGGAAAAGCGGCGTGGTCGGACAGGCTTGGCAAGCCCGACCACGCGGCCAGAAATGCCTCCTGGACGGCGTCCTCGGCCTGATGAAAATCGCCCAACAGAGCGAGCGCTGAGCCGAACGCGAAGTGCTGAAACCGTCGCGTAAGCGCGACAAAAGCGTTTACGTCGCCTTGGCAGGCGCGGTGAACCAGTCGTTCCAGGTCCATCTCATGTTCCTCGCACAGCTAAGGTGCCAGGAAAGTGGGCTGTCCTTTACGTCAGTTCGGCCCTCCGAAAAATTTTTGCTCTCCAACCCGGCTAGAACGACCGGTTTCGGCGCTGACCGACCGCTACTCCGGCGATCGACGAATGCGGAGGAATGCCTCGAATCGGCCGTCCACCTTCGGCTAATGCATGCGCGCTGGACCCCTCAACAAACCCGCCCTAGCATTTATGTCCGTCTTGCGAAGGTCCGGGATGCAACGATCGTCGCGCGTCGATTACGACGCGATCGCGGAACTCTACGACAGCACGCCGCATCGCGAGAAGTCGGCCGACCCCGAGCTCACAGCGTTTTTGGCCGGGTGCGGGACGGCCGCGAGCCTGACGCTGCTCGACATCGCATGCGGCACCGGCAACCAGCAGATCGCGAACCGGGGCATAGCGCCGGACGCGAGGTTCGTCGGTCTCGACGGCTCGCTCGGCATGCTGCGCCAGGCGCGGCGCAAAATGCCGGACATCGTCTGGGTGCACGGCGACAGCGCGGCGTTGCCATTTGCCTCGGGCAGCTTCGATTTCGTTAGCTGCCAGTACGCCTTCCATCATTTCCGCGACAAGGCGGGCATGCTGCGCGAGGCCTTTCGCGTGCTGCGGCGCGGCGGCCGGTTCGCGCTCTACAATATGTGTCCGCAAGAGTCCGACGACTGGCTGTACTACGCCTATTTCCCGGAGGCGAAGACCCGCGATTTCGCCGATTTCTGGCCGCCCGACGCGATCGTTTTGGAAATGAGCGCAACCGGTTTTGCCGGAGTCGAGGTGCAGCGGCGGCATGTCCACCGCGAGCGCGACCTGGCGGAGCTGCTGTCGGCCGTTCGGTTCCGCGAGCGGAACTCGCAACTGCTATCGCTATCCGACGCGGCGTATGAGGCCGGGCTGCGGCGTATCGAGCGCGACCTCGATAACCCGCAGAAGCACAAAGTGCGCTCGGACCATCTTTGCTTTGTCACTGTGTGCGGCGATAGGCGGTAGATCGCGCAATTCGGGCTGAGAATGACCGCTATCGGCGCTGAGGCGTCATCCGGCCCCAGCGGCGAATTGGGCTCGATTCCCGATCCCGTTGCGGCGGCTGGTTACTGGTTACACGCGCCTGAACACGCTAAAGAGAACCAGTTCTGCTGCTCGATGGCGAATCCTGGCTATTCTGAAAGCGCGCTTATGGGGGTTATGCGATTGTCCCTGAAGCTGGTATGGCGCGATCGCTAACAGGAAGGTTGCGCGCGGAAGCGACGGCGCTGCCGGGTTGGATAAAACCGCAACTCACCAAATTGGTCGACGAGCCGCCGGAAGGGCCGGAATGGCTCCACGAAATCAAATTCGATGGCTACCGGATGCATGCCCGGTTGGACTAGGGCGCCGTCCGCCTGCTGACGCGCACGGGGCTCGACTGGACCCATAAATACCCGGCCATCGCCTCGGCGGTATCGTCACTCCCGGCGAAACAAGCCTATCTCGACGGAGAACTGTGCGGTGTGCGTCCCGACGGCACGACCTCCTTCAGTCTGATTCAGACCGCGTCCGACGCCGGCAATGCGGAGACGCTGGTCTTTTTCCTGTTCGATATCCTCCATCTCAATGGCGAATCCATCGGCCCGAGGCCGCTTTCAGAGCGGAAGGAACCGCTCCGCGAATTGCTGTCGGGTGCGGGCTCGCCGCTTCACTTGAGCGATCATCAGATCGGTCG
>Ga0209446_1000209_pt1 | contig 14089 bp, 11 predicted proteins | sample BogFormECP04_OM2_FD_188242 | JGI IMG/M metagenome (GOLD analysis project Ga0209446, IMG submission 188242) | Bog forest soil microbial communities from Calvert Island, British Columbia, Canada - ECP04_OM2 (SPAdes) (version 2) | ecosystem: Environmental > Aquatic > Freshwater > Wetlands > Bog ... | reverse complement strand
AACCCCGGGTCGATGCGCACGAATATTTCCTTGCCGCGAAATACTTCCGGCCACATTTTCAATGGATAGAGATTATCAAGGGTGACCCGCACGCCGGCGGCGAAGCCAAATTCGTACTCGGAGCGCGGTGCAAAATTAGGCGTGAACAGCACGCTATCACGCGCAAGCCCCGGCACGGAGTCAAATGCATGCTCGAGCTCGCCTCGCGAAACGCACTCCAAACTTAAGGAAGCCGCAGACACGCGGCGCAGAATCTGCGGATGCCAATTGGCCTTCATGGCATAGGCCCAGCGCTTCACCGACGTCACGCGCAGCACCGCGGCAATGGCCGCATCCAAGGCCGCCATATCGTAGACGAAGGCTGCCGACTCGCGGGCGGCAATTTCAAGCAGCGTGCGGCGCTTGTGCGGCTCCTCCCACCAGCTCAAAGCCGGCGGCGCATCCTTTGCCTTGTCGGCGAATAGCTGCGCCCAGGTGGGGCCGAGCACCTTATCCGAACCAATGCTTTGAATGAGCCGTTCGTGCAACTGCTGCACCAAACGATCGCCCTGGGATTCATCGATGACGAAAGTGAAATTCAAATCGTTGGCGGCCTGCGTCACCAGGTAGATTTTCTGGTCCTGGAACAACTCGAAGGCGGATCCCAACTCATGCAAGATGCCGCGTATATTCTGACCCAATAGACTCAAGGAAGCACAAGGCCCCAGAATTTCAACACGGCAAAGCTCGCTCAAGCTGATTGTCAGCCGCTCGAGCGCCGCGCCGTCCAGCGCATTGGCGCTCGGATCCAAGGACACGGTCACGTTGGTTTCGGAGGTCGATACCAGATCGACGGAAAGTCCGTGCTGCTTGAACACCTGGAATGCATCGGCGAGGAAGCCCACCTGATGCCACATGCCCGGGCTCTCCATTGATACCAGCGTTATGCCCTTTCTGATCGCGATCGCTTTGACCTGCGCCGCGCTGTCCACCGCGCTTGCGGATATCACCGTACCCTCGAGGCCCGGCGCCTGAGTTGCGTACACGTGCAGCGGAATCTTGTATTGGCGCAGCGGCATGATGCAGCGCGGGTGCAGAACCTTGGCGCCATTGCTGGCAATCTCTTGCGCTTCATCGTAATGCAGCTGCCGCAGCAGCCTCGCCGTGGGCACGGCGCGCGGATTGGCGCTGAACAGACCCGGTACGTCGGTCCAAATTTCGAGGCGAGCCGCGGCTAGTTTGGCGGCGAAATAAGCCCCCGAGGTATCGGAGCCGCCGCGGCCGAGCAGCACCGTTTCACCGGCTGCATTCGATGCGATGAATCCTTGGGTGATCACCACTTGATTGAGCGCCCGCCATTCAGCCTGCAGCTTGGCATCGGGGCTGAAGTCGCAGGTTGCCGAAAGCACACCGGCCTTTGCGCTCGCAGCATCGCGATCCGCGGCGCGCAGCACCCGGCGGGCATCCGCCCACACCGTGCTTATCCCCTGGGCGTTCAAGTATTCCGCACCCAAACTGGTCGCCAGCAGTTCGCCCGTGGCCATTACTCGTGCGCGCAGCACATCATCGATAGGTCGGCCGTGAGCCATCTCATTCGCCGTTTGGCGAAGCTCCTGCATGAAGCCTGCGAATCGGGGGCTCAAGGCCACACTCAGCTGATGCGCAAGATTCAGGTGTGCGGCTTCGATGTGATCCAGAAGCTCCAAGTGGCTGCCATCCTTGGGCGCCGCAAGCAGCGACTCGAGGCGATCCGTGATTCCTGAAAGTGCGGAGTGAACCACGACCGGACGGTAGAAGGCGGCAATGCGCTTCGCAAGGACCGCGGCGATGTTGTGCCAATTGTGCAGTGTCGAGACGCTGGTGCCGCCGAACTTGAGCACCACCCAAGCTGCACTGCTGTCCAGCACTGGTGCTGAAGCCATGTGGTATTTATCCCGCGTCAAGCGCGTGGCGAGAACAGAACTAGCGGCCTATTCGTCTTCGAATATTTCGCGCAGTTCCTTTTCCAGTTGCCGCTCAGCGAGCACATCTTCCACGCGGCTCCACGCCGCCTTGCCGCGCTTGGCGGCGGCCACCGCTTTGGGGCGCCGTTCCGCGCGCTCCACCAGGGGATCGAAGTCGTGTGCTTCTTCGGCTTCCCCGAGAAACTCATCGTCGATATCGAAATGTTCGTCTTCGCGTTCGCTCATTGTTCGAGAAAAGCCCTTGAAATCAATAGGATCGATAGCCTCAAATCATGAAGCTGCGCACTATAGCCGATTCTGTCCGGCATTCAACTAGCACGCGAACAATCGTTAAACATTTGACCGTCATGGGGCCGCTAATGTTTCAGCACTTATCACAGCATTTTAAATACTGTTTTATATCAATATGTTAAGCGATATATCTCGCGATATACTTCAGCTGCGCCAGCCTCAAGTGCCGGTGCGCGCCGAATCGACGCGCCTCGGCAAGGCGCCTTGCGCGATGGCTCTATTCACCGCGGAAACAATCGCCAGCAGCGACGCGGTAATGATATTGGGATGCACGCCGACCCCAAACAGGGTGCGTCGCGAGCGGGTGGTGACCTCGATGAACGACACCGCATTGGCGGCGCTGCCCTGGCCGCGCGAGTGCTCTTCATATGAGAGAACATCGAAGGGCAGTGCAATCGCCTTGACCATGGCATCTATGGGACCTGATCCTTGACCCAGCCAAGTCTCCAGGCGGCCGCCATTTTCGATCTGCAGCGTCAAGCGCTCGCTATCGGCCCCATCGGTTGAGGCGGCAAGCTGGTGCGAGCGATACAGGTAGGGCATCCGGGGGTCGATGTACTCGCGGTTGAACAGATCCCATAATTCCTGCGAAGTCAGCTCCTTACCAGTGATATCTGCTGCAGCCTGCACAACCTGGCTGAACTCGATTTGCAGCCGGCGCGGCATGACCAGTTGATAGTCCCGCTCCAGCAAATACGCCACGCCGCCCTTCCCGGATTGGCTATTGACGCGAATGATCGAATCATAGGACCGGCCAAGATCGGAAGGATCGATGGGTAAGTACGGGACGTCCCAGATATCCGCCTCAGCACGCGCCGCCAGACCTTTTTTGATCGCGTCTTGGTGCGAGCCAGAGAATGCCGTGAAGACCAAGTCCCCGACATAGGGATGGCGCGGGTGAATGGGTAGTTGATTACAGGCTTCCGCACATCGCGCCGCTTCGTTAATGTTGGAGAAATCCAGCTTAGGATCAATGCCTTGAGAATAAAGGTTAAGGGCTAACGTCACGATATCGACATTGCCGGTACGCTCGCCGTTGCCGAACAAAGTGCCCTCGACCCGCTCCGCGCCCGCCATGACCGCCAGTTCGGCGGCGCCCACCGCGGTACCCCGGTCGTTATGCGGATGAACGCTCAAGACCACGCAATCGCGCCGGTTGATGTGCCGCAAGAACCACTCGATTTGATCGGCGTAAACATTGGGCGTGGCCATCTCGACAGTTGCCGGAAGATTCAAGATTGATTTGCGCCGCGGTGACGGCTCCCAGACCGCATTTACGGCATCGCAGATCTCGACCGCAAAATCGAGTTCGGTGCCGGTGAAGCTCTCGGGGCTGTATTCGAAGGTCCAATCGGTGTCCGGCTGCCGCAGTGCATGCTCACGCACCTCGGCAGCGCCGCGCACAGCAATGTCGATGATGCCGGCGCGGTCGGTGCGAAACACCACGCGGCGCTGCGCCACGGAGGTTGAATTGTAGACATGCATGATGGCGCGCCGCGCGCCGCGCAGGGATTCATAGGATCGAGCAATGAGTTCGGGCCGTGCCTGCGTAAGCACCTGAATGGTCACATCATCCGGAATCAGTTCACGCTCGATGATCTCGCGCACGAAATCGAAGTCGGTTTGCGAGGCGGCGGGAAATCCAACCTCGATTTCCTTGAAGCCGATTTTTATCAGCATGTCGAACATGCGGCGTTTGCGAGCCGCGTCCATGGGCTCGATCAGCGCCTGATTGCCGTCTCGCAAGTCGACACTGCACCATTGCGGAGGCGCTGCGATGACGCGATTGGGCCAGGAACGGTCGGCAATATCGATGGGGGTGAAGGGCCGGTACTTGCTCGATGGATTACGCAACATGGATGTGACTCACTCGCTAGCGCCAGTTATCGCCATTGACCGCCGGCGCGTTTTAGAGAATTTTTCCGGTCTTGTCAGCGCCGACCGATAGCGCTTAAGTTGTGGCGCCTAGCGGCGCAGCAGCAGCGCAGTCAAGCCCAGAAGCCGTGAGAAGCCGTGGGAAGTGAAAAATATGCTGCTGGAAGAATACATTAGGGGCGAATCTAGCACCGCTTGAGCACCTTGCGCAAGATCGCGATTCAAAGCGGCTCCGCCGCCTACCCGGTCGATTTGGCATGCCCTTAGGCCCGCCCTCACCCAGCGAAAAATGTTCAATTCCAGCCATGCAACCGGCTCCTGACAATATTCGCGAGCGCCTGGGCATGCTCGTCGTCGTCGTTCAAGCAAGGAACCAGCGTCAACCGCTTACCGCCCCACTGCATAAATCTGTCGCGATATTCCATTGCGACCTCTTCCAGTGTTTCCAAGCAATCCACGGCAAAGGACGGCGATACCACCCACAGCTCGCGCACGCCGCGGTCCGCCAACGCCTTGATCGTATCGATCGTGTAGGGCTGCAGCCACGGTACCCTGCCGAAGCGCGACTGGTAGCAATGAGTCCACTGGTTCTCGCTCAAGCCCAAGCGCGCCGCCAGCAGCCGCGTGGTGGCCTCCGCTTGCCGCTGATACGGGTCACCTCTCGCCACATACGAGGCAGGTATTCCATGATAGGAGAACAGCAGATGCGAGGATTCACCGCCGGCGCCAAAGTGCCGCCCGATCTTAGCCGCCAAGGCGTCGATGTAGCCCCGCTCCACATGGTAATCGTTGATGAAACGGATCTCCGGCAGCCATCGCCAGCGCCGCAGCGCGCGATGGCTGCCGTCGAAGACCGAGCCGGTCGTGGATGAGCAGTATTGCGGATACAACGGCAGCACAATCAGTTTGGCAACGCCCTGCGCGGCCAAGGATTCGACCGCCCGCTCGATGCTGGGATTGCCATAAGTCATCGCCAACTCGAGGCGCAGCCGATCCTTGAAGCTCGCTTGCAGCAGTGAATCGATCTTCGCGCTCAGGCGCCGCGAATAAACCGCCAACGGCGAACCCTCGGTCATCCAGATCTTTCGATAGTTGCGCGCCGTTCGCAACGGGCGAAACGGCAGCACCGCTGCGTACAGCAGCGGCAGCCAGATCAGCCGCGAAGTCTCGATGACGCGGCGGTCGCTCAAGAACTGCCGCAAATAACGCTGCACGGCGAAATAGGAAGGCGAATCCGGAGTACCCAGATTGACCATCAATACCCCAATGAGATCCCTGCTCGGCTGGTTCTGTGACGCTGCGGCCGATGCCACGGCGTGGAAATAGGGCATTGATCAGATCCTTAGGGTAGAGCCACGGCACAGTATACTGCTTGACCGATGCCGCCTAAGCACCACGCAGACCCTTAAAATGTGGCTGAGCGCGAATGAGAGCGAAGCGCTTTCCTTGAGCTTGAGCGTGGCCACACGCAGCGTTGCGCTTAGCCTGCCGCCGGCAATCTTGTTGGCGTGGGTGCTGACCCGACGCCGATTCATAGGCCGAACCATTCTTGATGCGCTGGTGCACTTGCCGCTGGTTCTGCCGCCGGTGGTGGTCGGCTACCTGTTATTGCTGCTGTTCGGCGCGCGCGGCCCCATCGGATCCTGGCTCGAGCAGGCGTTTGGCATCGAACTCATCTTCACGCGCAACGGCGCCGCGCTCGCCACGGCCGTGATGTCCTTCCCGTTGATGGTGCGCGCCATGCGCATCTCGCTGGAAAACGTCGACCGCGGACTGGAGGACGCCGCGCGCACTCTGGGGGCGGGCGCACTCGATCGATTCGCGACCGTTACTCTGCCGCTCATGCTGCCGGGGGTGCTGGCGGGCGCGATTACCGCGTTCTCGGCGGCGCTGGGCGAGTTCGGGGCGGTGATTACTTTCGTGTCGAATATTCCGGGTGAGACCCGCACTCTGCCGCTCGCGCTGTACAGCGCCTTGCAAACCCCGGGCGGGGATCATGCTGCGGCCCGCCTGGCCATCATCTCGATAGCACTAGGGTTCTGCGGCCTATTGTTGTCCGAGTGGTTCGCGCGCCGCGTGCGGCGCTTGTTGGGGCGCTGATGCTTGCGGTAGAAGCCAAAAAACATCTCGGCGCTTTCACGCTCGATGCGAAATTCGAGCTGCCCACCCCTGGGGTGGTTGCACTGTTCGGCCGTTCCGGCTGCGGCAAAAGCACGCTCGTCAATGTGATCGCAGGGCTGCTCGCGGCCGATTCAGGCAGGGTGGCGCTCGACGACGTCTTGCTGTTCGATACCGCGATGCACATCGATGTCCCACCGGAACGCCGCCGCATCGGCTACGTGTTTCAGGAGGCGCGGCTGTTTCCCCACCTCGATGTCGCGGGGAATTTAAGATATGCAGAAAGGCGCGCGGGCTCCCCTAAGTTCGTGAGCTTCGATTTGGTCGTCGAACTGCTGGATCTTGAACCGCTGATGAACCGCCGCACGCACCAGTTGTCGGGCGGCGAGCGCCAACGCGTGGCGATCGGTCGAGCCTTGTTATCGCAGCCGCGTCTGCTATTGCTGGACGAGCCCTTGGCGTCGCTCGATGCCTCGCGGCGCGAAGAAGTGCTGCCGTACTTGGAGATCCTGCGCGATCAATTAGCCATCCCGATGGTGTATGTCAGCCATAATTTCGACGAGGTACTGAGGCTGGCGACCTTTCTCGTGCTCATGGAGTCGGGAAAGACCACCGCCCAGGGAGGCATAGGCGAGATGAGCCTGAATTCCGGCGTGCGCGCGATCATCGGCGCCGAGGCGGTGGGTGCCATCGTAGTGGGCACGGTCCTCGGCACCGATCCTTCCAGCGGCTTGACGCGCGTCGGGGTGGGACGCGGCGAACTGAAGGTACAGGCGCAGACTGCTGCCGTTGGCGCCAAACTGCGCGTGCAATTGCTGGCGCGGGATCTCATCGTGGCTACCCGGGCACCGCAGCACTTAAGCGTGCGCAATATCCTGACGGGGGTTGTTACCGCGGTGACCAGCGATGAAGGCGATGCGGATCTGATCGCCATCGACATCGGCAGCACCATCATCATGGCGCGAGTTACCTGCGCGGCCACGCGCGAGCTCAAGCTTGCGGCCGGCTTGCCCGTTTGGGCGCTGGTAAAGGCCGTGTCGCTGCGCGCGCACTCTTTCGAGGAAGCGCCACCCGCTGCGGCGCGGCCAACCGCGCCGCGCTAGCTGCAGCGCCGGCGCTTCGCCGCGCCCGCGCTATATCACGCGCGTGCCGAGATGAAGTATGGCCACTATGTGATCATCGGCAGCCAGTCCCAAGGCTGCTTTTACCTGATCGTCGTAGGCCGCGGCCCCGGTTTTCCACATGACTCCATAGCCCAAGGCGTGCGCCGCCAGAAATAGGTTCTGCGCGGCCGCCCCTGTGGCCACCACTTGCTCAATCTCCGGCACCTTGGCATCGTCCTTTTTCGCGACGCAGCCGATGACCACGATGCACGGCGACTGCATGATTTTCCGGCGCTCCAGCTGCACCTGCTCGTCGGTCAGCGTGGGCACCCGAAGCCGTTTGGCGTTGGCTGCCGCGCGGGCGAAGGGCTCGCGAGCGCCGCCGTTCACAATTATGAAGCGCCAGGGCTTCAGGCGCCCGTGATCCGGTGCATGTCCGGCGGCCCGAATCAGGCGCTCGAGGTGCTCACCGGTGGGGCCGGGAGCGGTGAGCCGCGCGGCGGAAGATCGCGAATCAATTGCATCGAACAGTTCCATCTGCACCCCTGAATAAATATAAAAGAGATTAAGCCAAGTACGCCCCGGCTTTCGGCTATCATCTGCGCCCGAGATGCCGGGCGTGCGGCATACTCGAAATTATACCCACAGCGTCTCAAGGAGCCCTCATGAACCGTATTGTTTTGGCGTCAATGGCCGCGCTGGCAGGCGCGAGCGCGTTCGCGGCGCCGGTCACCTATACCCTCGACCCAGCCCATACCTACCCGAGCTTCGAGGCCGACCACTTCGGCGGCTTGTCGGTATGGCGCGGCAAATTCGAGAGCACCTCCGGTAAGGTCGTGTACGACAAGGAAGCGAAGTCCGGCTCCATCGAAGTGACGGTGAATATGAATTCCATCGACTTCGGCATGCAAAAACTAAACGAGCACGCCAAATCGGTGGAGATTTTCGACGTGGCGCAATATCCCATCGCCACGTACAGCGGCAAGTTCAGCAAGTTCAACGGCGATGCGCCTACCGAAGCGCAAGGCACGCTGACCATGCACGGCGTGACCAAGCCGGTGACGCTGACCATCAATACCTTCAAATGCATAATAAACCCGATGAGCAAAAAGCCGGTGTGCGGAGCGGACGTGTCAGCCACGTTCAATCGCGCCGATTTCGGCGTCAACTTCGGCGAGAAACTCGGATTCAAGCAGGAGGTGAAACTGCAAATACAGGTCGAAGGCAGCCCCGCGGCATAGCGCCGTAGCTGCCGGGCGGCGGCCGCGACGCCTACTTGAGGCGATCCTTGATCTTGCCGATGCCGGCGAGGCCGCATTCCTCGTCCTTGGCGCTCGGCTCCGCGCCGCTGACGCCGATCGCGCCAATGACTTCGCTGCCCGCCATGAGCAGAAGACCGCCGGCGAAGGTGAGCAGGTTGGGATCCGCCTTGATCTTGGCCACGACGGCAGGATCGGTTTTGGTCAATGCACCCACCTGCGATGTGGGCATTTTGAAGATCAGCGCCGTGTAGGCCTTGCGAAATCCGGTATACGCGTGCGACCCATCGGTACCATCGGGTATGTAGTACAGCTTCGGTGTCCCCGCCGAGTCGATGATGCTCACCCCTACCTGGTAGCCCTTGCAGGCAGCAACGATTGCCTTGGCCGCTTCCAATGCCAGATCAAGCGCAAGGGCCCGCGGCAGCGGCCTCTGCGCCGGCCGGGGCGGCAACGGTCCGGGCGGAAAAGGCAAGCCATCGAACGGCCGGCCCATATCCCCGGGAAAACCAGAGCCGCCGGTGGCCGGCGCCGCGCCGGCGCCAAAGCATGCGGCGCATAGAGCAGCGGCGAGGATTGCTCTGTTCATCAAGCCCCCTAGAATTTCGCAGTCAATTTCAGGCCGTAATAGCGATCCGAATCGCGCGCCGGCTGGCCGACCACGGCGTTGCCGTTCCAGGGTCCGCTCCAGAAGTCCTCGACGTCGGTGAAGTAATGATGATTGGTGAGATTGTCGGCGAACAACCTGGCCGAGTATTTACCGTCGTTGCTCTGGAAGGTCGCGGCTAGATTGAGCAGGCCAAAACCCGCTTGGATTGCGTAGGGATTTTGATCCGGCAACATCTGCGCCGAGGTCCTGTAGGTGTAAGTTCCATCAAATAGCAGCTCATAAGGAATGCCGGACAGCGGCACGCGCTGCTGTACGCCAAAAATCCCTTTGAACTTCGGAGAATTGGGCATGGTGTCGCCGGAAACATTCTGCACCGGCGTGGGCACGCCGCCGACCAATTCCGTAACGCAGCCTTCGGCGGGGGTCTGTCCTCCATAGCATGGCGCGCCGGAGTAATCCACAAACCAGGCATCGATATAGGCGGCATTGAAACTGATCTTGGTATAAGGCGTTGCCAGCCAATCGATGTTGAGTTCTACGCCGCGGGTTTCAGCTTTGCCCACGGAACTCAAGTTCAGCGGCGGGGTGAGTACGCCGGGAGTGTTTTGGTAACTTTGGATCTGATAGTCGGTATAAATGGTGTCGAAAACAGCTGAGTTCACGCTCAACGTGCGATCCAGGAACGTACCCTTGACGCCGAGCTCGTAGCTGTTGATGGATTCCTTGCCGACCGGGGACTGTTCGGCATTGCTGCCCAATACTGCGGAGGTATTGTAGGCCGCCGGCGAATAGCCGCGCGAGTAGCTCAAGTAGCCCATGACATTGTCGGTGAACTGCTGCTTGAGGGCGATATCACCGACCACCGTATTGGAAGAAGAACTGCTGATGCTGGTGTATCCGGGCGGCGAAACCGGAAATGTCACGTATTGATTGTAGTCATTGGAGATCTGATCGTGGTTGATGCGCAGCCCGGTCACCAGCGAGGTCGCGGAAGTGATTTTCCAGGTTGATCGTGCATACAGGTCAGTGGTCTTGGTATCCGGTATCACGTGAACCTGGAGTCCCGCGGGCGGCAGAGTTCGCAGGTAATTCTCGTCCACCTGAGTGTCGGAGTAGAACACACCCGCCAGCCAGCTGAGCCGTTGATCAGCCGGCGATACGATCTTGATCTCCCCGCTGTGTTGCTTGACCGTCGTGTCCTGCGTTTGAGTATTGAAGAAAACCGTTTGCCCGGTCAGCTCCTGCCAAAAGAAACCGTCGACGGCGAACAGGTCCTGGGTCTGGTTCTGTTTCTCTTCGCTGAAGGCGGCGGTGGTGCTCAACGTGTACCCGCCTGGAAGTCGATACTCGGTGCTCACGCTGTAGTCGTTATCCCGGTGGTCGGCGCCGGCGCTCGTGACCGGGCTCTTGTACACCAGATTATTCCGGCTCAGCGTAATTCCAGGCAGCAGGGCGGCCTGCGAGAGAAACGGCGGACAGGGAGTAAAGAGCAGGCAATGGCCCGGCGAGACGTAGGAGTAGACGAAATTGAAGCCGGTGCCTTCGGTCAGCTCATCGTGCGCCATCACCTGCACATCCCAATTGTCGGTCACTTTGAACAGAATTTTGACGCGTGCACCTGATACATCCTGAGTGGTCTTTTGGCCGGTGAACAAATTGGTAATCGGGTACGGGGTGGTGAATTTGTAGGCCGAGAGGCTGGCCTCGACGCGATCCGACAGAGGGCCGGAGAGGAAGCCTTCCACCCGGTACTCGCCGTCCGAGGTGGCCGTGGTGGTGGCGAATCCCTGCAGCGTATCGCTCGGTCCACGCGTCACCAGATTGATGAGCCCGGTTGCCGCCGTGCGGCCGCCCAAGGTTGATTGGGGTCCGAGCAAGACCTCGACTCTTTCGATGCCGGCGACATTGTTGGCATCGAAGGAATCCGACGGCACCGGTACTCCGTCTATGTTGATGGCAACGCCGGACGAGATACCCACTGTCTGCTCGTTCGAGACGCTCGAAATGCCGCGAATACCGGTCGGCACGCGGCCGTTGATCGTGCCGTTGAGCTGCACCGAGGGCACCAGGTTATTCAGGTCCGACAGGTCCGCGATATTGGCGTCGGCAAGAGTCTGGGTCGACACAACCTGTGCCGCCACCGGCACATCCATCAATTTCTCCGGGCGCTTTTGCGCGGTAATCACGATCTCGGTGAGTTCCGTGCCCGGTGCCGGACTCTCAGCGGTGCTTGCCGCCGCGACATCGGCAGCCGCGCTGGCCGATTCCGCCCCGCCGGACATTGCCAATACGCCGGCCACCGCAATCAAATAAATGATACGCATGCCAACTCCCCCTCCGCGTTCTAAATTTAATTCGATGCTCCGCAGCCTACGAGGAGAAGAACCGGGTTGTACAAGCGTTTGTGACGATTGCCACCATCATCAAGCGCGATGGATAGACTTGATCGTCAAATGAGATATCAAGAATTGAAACATTCGATTGTCCAGAAGATGCGCCCGTGATTAAGTTACTGGAGGGCAATAGGCAGAGCGGGGAGTTGTGCGGAAAGTCGGCAGGATCTTGGTGGTCGGGGGCGGAGTTGCCGGGATGTCCTGCGCCATCCAGTTGCGCAAGGCCGGGATCAGCGTTGAGCTCATCGACATCGATCCGAACTGGCGGGTATACGGCGCTGGAATCACCATTACCGGACCGACGCTGCGGGCATTGCAGACGATCGGGGTGCTGGATCAGGTCGTTGCGGCAGGCGCTACCTGGAACGGCGCCAAGGTTCACGACCAGGCCGGCAGGCTGTTGGATGAGGTCCAATCTCAGCCGCTCTCCGCTGAACTTCCTGCCACGGCCGGAATCATGCGTCCTCTGCTGCACAAAATACTTGCAGCCAAAACCCTCGAATTGCTGACCAACGTCCGCCTCGGAATTACCGCCACGCAACTGCTCGAGAGAGACTCATCGATCGATGTGGAACTGAGCGACGGCACGCGCGACACCTTTGATCTGGTCGTTGCGGCGGATGGCATTTTCTCGAAAATGCGCGAACTGGCGTTTCCCGAAGCCGCTAAACCGGTGACCACCGGACAGGTCGTTTATCGGTTGATCGCCGAGCGCCCTCGCGGGTTCGACCGCACCCATTTCTTCATGGGCGAGGACTGCAAGGTCGGATTCAACCCGGTCTCACCCACACACATGTACATGTATCTTTTGCACGCGGTCGCCGGCGATCCATGGATCGACCCGCAGGATCAACCGCAGAAGCTCTATGAGGCGATGGAAGGGTTCGGCGGATTCGTGCCGCAGATCCGCGCCACGGTCAGAACGACGAATGCGCATAGCATCAACTATCGGCCGCTCGAAGTCTTGCTGCATCCGTCGCCTTGGTACCGCGGACATGTGGTATTGATCGGCGATGCGGCGCATGCGACTACGCCGCACCTGGCTTCGGGGGCAGGCATGGCCATCGAAGACGGAATCGTGCTGGCCGAGGAGATCGCGTCACAGCCCGATCTTGAGCGCGCTCTGGCGCGCTTCATGGAACGGCGCTTCGAGCGCTGTCGTTTGGTCATCGAGAACTCGGTTGCACTCGGCCAGATCGAGATGCACCACGGTTCACTCCACGAACACACCCGGCTCATGTCGGAAGCGCTTGCTGCTTTGCGCCAACCCATCTAAATGAGGGCCGATTCACATTTGCGGGGAACAAAGGCCCGAATATGACCAACAGACTGGCAGGCAAGGTCGCGCTGGTCACAGGAATAGGCGCCGGGATCGGCCGCGGCTGCGCCATGATTTTTGCCAGCGAGGGCGCCGCGGTGTTCGGCTGCGACATCGATGCCGCCCGCGCCTCGGCAACGCTGGCGGAGGCGAAGGCGGCGGGTTTCGCCATGGAGAGTGCCCATCCCATCGACCTGACCAGGCCCGCCGACGTGCAGCGCTGCGTCGATATGGTGATCGATCGCCATGGACGCATCGACGTGCTGGTCAACGCCGGTGCAATCAATCCGCAATTCGCTCCGGTAGCCGAGATGAGCTACGAGGGCATTTGGGTTCCGACGATGGTCGGCGAGGCGGACATCGTGTTTCTGATGTGCAGAACCGTGTGGCCGCACATGATGGCCGGCGGCGGTGGGTCCATCATCAATTTTGCGTCGGTGGCGGCATTTCGCGGCTCGGACTTCGCCGGCATGCTGGCGCATTGCGCGGGCAAGGGCGCCGTGCTGGCGATGACGCGTCAGCTCGCAGTCGAGGGCGGAACTCACAACATACGGGCCAACACCATCGCGCCGGGCCTGGTGGCAACCATGGCAACGGCCTCTCAGGGACTCACCGAAGGAGAGAAGCGAGACCGCGTCGCCGCGGGCATCCCCTTGGGGCGCATCGGCCGGCCTGAGGATATCGCTTACTGCGCTCTGTATCTGGCGTCGGACGAGGCTGGCTGGGTCACGGGCGCGAACATCACGGTCGACGGCGGCATCACCGCCCACTGATGGGAAGCTGCGGCCCTCTGACGGGAAGCTGCGTTCAGTCGACCTTCAGCAGCGAGCAGGTTTCCTGCGGTTTCCTTTCTTGCACGAACTCGATCAGGTTGCCCGAGTTATCGCGGATGAAGATATTCGATCCATGCGCCATTTCGCGCACCCAGACTATATCGGCGCCGCGGCGCCGCAGTTCCTCGGCGAATGGCCGCACATCCTCAACCGCGAACGACACATGCTTGTTGCCGTGCGTGTAGACGTCGGTATCCGGTGTGCGCCGCTCCTCCGGCAACGGTTTGGCGGCGGCCACATGGAAGAGCTCGATGCGCAGCGGGCCGTTCCTGAGCATCGCTACCTCGGCGGGAATACTCGGGATGGGGAAGCGCTTTTCGATCTCGAAACCGAGCACGTCGCGATA
>Ga0209446_1000203_pt1 | contig 14339 bp, 14 predicted proteins | sample BogFormECP04_OM2_FD_188242 | JGI IMG/M metagenome (GOLD analysis project Ga0209446, IMG submission 188242) | Bog forest soil microbial communities from Calvert Island, British Columbia, Canada - ECP04_OM2 (SPAdes) (version 2) | ecosystem: Environmental > Aquatic > Freshwater > Wetlands > Bog ... | reverse complement strand
CAGGCGCGCCAGCAGCGTAGAGGAAATCAGGCCGCCGATGATCACCACCGCCAGCGGCGAATACAGCGCTGAGTCCTGCAGCGCCAGCGGCAATAGTCCGCCGATAGCCGTCGCCGAGGTCAGCAGTATCGGCAGAAAGCGCACCTCGCCGGCTTCCTGGATGGCCTGATCGAGCGCCATCCCGCGCTCGCGCAACTGGTTGGTGAAGTCGACCAGCAGGATCGAATTTTTGATTTCGATTCCGATCAGCGCAATCATGCCGATGATCGAGGTAAAGGACAGATTGTAGCCGGTCGCGAGCAACGCCAGCAGAGCGCCGGTGAGCCCCAAGGGAATCACGCCGGCCACGATGGCCGTCGAGCGGAAGCTGCCGAACTCCAGCACCAGCACCGCCAGGATGCCGAAGATTGCAACCAAAACGGCGGGCAGCAGGCCGCCGAAGCTTTCCTGCTGCGCCTCGACATCGCCCGCCACGACGAATCGATAGCCGGGGGGCAGACCTATCGCGCCGAGCCGCTTGACGACTTCCGCCGTGACCCGCGCCGTATTGAAGCCCGTCAGGGTATTGGCGGAAACCGTCACCTGCCGCTCGCGGTTGTAGCGAGTGATCGAATTGGTAACCGTCTCAAAATGCGGATTCGAGATCTCGCGCAGCGGAATCTGCCGGCCGCCGGCCGTGCTGACTTCGATGGAGTCGAGAGCATCGATCGTGGGCCGTTCGCGCATCGGCAGTCTCAATGTGATGTCGTACTCATCGCCGTTGCCTGCCCGGAATTGGCCGGCGGAAAGCCCCGCGACCGCAAGCCGCACGGTACGATTGACTTCCAGCGCGGACACGCCGAGCAGCCCGGCCTTCTGGGTGTCGATTCCCAGATCGAGATCGGTGCGCAGCAGCCGGGCCGGATTGCTCACATCACGCGTGCCCGGCGCCGCTTTGAGAACCTGCTCCACTTGATCTGCGATGCGCCGCAGGCCCTCGATCTCCGGCCCGACGATGCGAATCGCGACCGGCGCATCGACCGGAGGTCCCTGTGTGAACTGCTTCAGCGAAATGCGCGCCGCGGGATATTCGCTGAATTTTGCCCGCAGCGCCTCGAATAATTTCGGCGTGCGACTGCCGTCGAACTTGTTCAACTCAACGAAGACTTCACCGAGATTGGCGGTTTGACCCTGCTGAAAATAATTGTAGTAAACGAACGGCGTGCCATGACCGAGATGGGTATACCAGCGCTTGACCTCGGGAACCTCGGCGAGGCGCGCCTCGACGAAGCGCAGCGCGCGATCGGTTTCCGCGATGCTCGCGCCGTCCGGTGCGTCCACGCGGATGGCGAACTGCGGTACGTCGGCGCTTGGGAACAGACTGAAACCGATGATTGGAATCGTGGTGGTGACCAGGAAAAATACACCGAGTGCCGCGAACAGCGTGGTCTTCGGCCGCTCGAGCGCCCAGTGCAGCGCCGGTCCATAGACGCTGTGAATGATGCCCATCACTCGATGCAGCAAGGCATCGGCAAGCGTATCGAAGCGGGCAATCAAACGCGGCAGCAAGCCCGCCGGCGCTGCCGCGGCGGAAGACCTGTCGCGCAGCATGCGGCTCGCCAGAAAGGGAATGATCGTAAGGGCGACGAACAGCGACGCCAACACGGTGAACAAAATCGCCGCCGGCAGCGAGCGAATGAATTCTCCCGGGCCTTCGGGAAGAAACAGCAGCGGCAGAAATGCCAGTACCAGCGTCGCCGTGCAGCCGAGCACCGCAAGATAGATCTGGTCGGTTGCGGCGACCGCGGCTTCCAACCGGCCGTAGCCGTTGCGCACATATCGGGCGATGTTTTCGACCACCACGATGGAATCGTCGACCAGCAGCCCCAGAGCCAGGACGAAGCCGGCGATCGACAGTTGATTCAGGCCGAATCCGGTGACATACAGCAGCGCAACGCCGATCGCCAGGGACAGCGGGATGGAAATCATGACGACACCGGCAGCGCGCAGCCCCAAGGGCAGCAGGGTCAGCAGCACGATGCAGATCGCTATCGCGAAATCCTCTCCAAGCTGATCCAGCCGGTTGGAGACATTCTTGGATTGGTCGAAGCCGCGCTCGAGCCTGATATCCGCCGGCAAGGTCTTTTCGAAATCGGCGAGCTTGCCGTAAATGGCGTCGCGTACCTTGAATATGTTGGTGTTTTCCTTCTGATTTGCGGTCACGAACACCGCGCGCTTGCCGTTGTATCGGCCGGTATATGTCTGGCTCTCGGTTTGCCATGACACATCGGCGATGTCGCGCACTTTCACGATCCGGCCTGCCGCGGCGCCGACCACCGTGTCGGCGATCTGATCGAGCGACGCGTAGCTGCCGGAGGTGCGCAGGTTATAGCGTCTCAAGCCGACATCGACCGAGCCTCCCGGAATGCTTTGGTTCTGGCCCTGAATGGTGCGGATGACTTGATCGAGGCTCACGCCGGCCCGCGCCAGACGCTGCAAATCGATGGCCACGCGCACTTCCGGATTGGGGAATGCCCAGGTCTCCGCGGTGCGCACGCCGGGTACGGTTTCGAACACATCTTTGAGGTTTTCCGATTTCTCCTTCAGCTCGCGCCAACTGGCTGTGTCGCTCACCAGCGCCATTTCCACTATGTTCACGAGTCCCGGGCTGTCTTTGCGGATATCGATTTGCGTGATATCGGCGGGCAGCGACGAGCGGATGCGGTTGAATTCGCGGATTACTTCGTCCTGCTTCTTTTCCGGATCGCCGCCGAAATAGAATTCGGTGTGTACGACGGCCAAACCGTCGAACGCCGAGCTCTGAATCTTCTTGACGTTATCCAGAGTGTTGATCGCATCCTCGAGCGGCTTGACGATCAGCCGTTCCATGTCGGCGGGGTTCGCACCGGGCCATACCACGCTTATGGTCGTCGCAGGGAACGGAAAGATCGGATCTTCGGAGCGGGCGATGTTCGAAAAGCTTGCAAAGCCGAGCGCAATCAGCAGCGCGAACATCACCAAAGTGAATTGCCAGCGGCGTACCGCGAATGCCCAGATGCTCATTTCGCCGCGACCCGCACGCTCTCGCCATTTTCCAGGAAGGCGGCGCCGTCGGTCACAACCTCGGTACCCGCGGCTAATCCATCCAGGACCTCGATCTGCCCGCCGCTCATGCGGCCTATCTGCACGCTGATGCGCTTGACGGTCTGGCGCGACGGATCGAAAACGAACACGCCCGCCTCCTTGTCGTTGGCCTCAACGAGTGCCTGCACGGGAATGACCATGACTTCGCCGGAAGCCTGCGGAGTCAGAGCGACCTTTGCCACCAATCCCTGGACAAAGCGCGCGTTGCCGGCATCGAGCTGCACTTCAATCGTGAATGTGCCGGTGGCGGCGTCGGCGGCCGATGCGATATTGCTGACGCGGCCTACGAAGCTTTGTCCGGGCCAGGCGTCGAACTCGAGGCGCGCCGCATCCCCCAAATGTGTTCGCACCACATCGCGGTCGGCAAGCCCGATTCGCACCACCCAGCCGCGCTTGGCGCCGCCCAGTACCAAGACCGTTTGACCCGGCAGCACCACCTCGTTGGCTTCGGCAAGTTTGCGCAGCACCACCCCGTCCACCGATGCCACGATGCGCGTATGCGCCGCATTGAACTCGGCGCCGCTTTCGACCGCGCTCGCCACCTTGTAAGCGGTGGTCAGGTCTTGCACCGCTTCGTCCGTGGTGACGCCGTCGGCCAACAAGGTCTTGGCGCGTTCGAGATCGCGCTGCGCTTTTTCCGTTCCCTGTCGCGCCTGCTCCACCGATGCGCCGATTTCAGCCTGTTTGAGCACCGCGAGGACCTGCCCCGCCTTCACGCTCTGCCCCTCTTCAACCTTGATCGACTCGACGACACCGCCGACCTTGAAGGACAGACGCGCTTCATCCTTCGGCGTCAGCAACCCGACTGCATGCAGCGTATTGTCGAGAGCGGCAACCCGCACCGGCGCCGTGTGCACCGCTCGCGCGGGCGGGCCCGCTTCGCTTCCCTTGCTCGAGCAGGCAACGATTCCTAAGCATGCGGCGAGCGCGACGATCAAAAAAATCGCTTGCTGTTGTTTCATGGCTGTACTTCCGGCGGCACTTTGTGGGCGCCGGTCCCGAGCGCATACTCGAGTTCGGCGAGACTGCCAAGTGCTGCAAAGCGCGTGAGATTCAGATTCAATTGCGCGTCGGTCATGGCACGGCGCGAGTCGATGAACTCCGCCTGATTGATTTGGCCCAGATCGCGCTTGCGCGAGGCGATGCGAAACGCGCCGGCGGCCGCCTCAACCCGCTTGGACGCGGTACCGAGGGAGGCCTCGGTGAACTCGAGATCCTGCAGCGCCCGCTGCACTTGGTAACGGATCTGCTGCTCCTCGAGCGAGCGGTTGGCGTGTGCCTCGTGTTCCGCGGCCCTCGCGCCGGCAATCCCAGCTTGATCGCCGCCGCCGGCGAAAAAATTGAACCTCAAGACCACCGAGGCAAGCAAGAAGCGGTCGTCGCTCGAGGCGCTGTAGGTTCCACCCTGGGTGCCGGCATCCAGCGCAAAGTCGAGTCTCGGCTTGAATGCCGCACGCGCCAGCCGCTCGCCCGCTGCAGCCGCAGCAGCGATGGCATCCAGTTGGCGCAACTCATAGCGCTGATTGACGGCCGTGTCCTGCAGGGGTCCCAATATCAACCGCCCCTTCCCGGTTCGCTCTGCGAGGTCGTTGCGCAGCCTCTCGATGTCCGGGTCGGCCACCGCCGCGATGGGAACCTGACGATCGAAAGGCGCGTTGCGCAGCAGATTCACGTAGCTTTTCGCCAGCCGCTCGGAGTTTTGCGCGCCGAGCTGCGATTGCTGCACTTCCAATTCATCAGCCTCGGCGCGAAACACCAGATCGCGCGTGATCTTGCCGTTGCGATACAGGCTCTCATTGACACGCCGATTTTCGGTGGCAAGTTCCAGCGTCGCATCGAAGATTCCGATCTGCGCGCGCGCCTGCAGCCACCGGTAGTAGGCCTCGCGCATGTCGCGTTCAATGCGGCCGGCGAGAGCCACGCGTCCGTCGGACGCAGCTTCGTACTGCGACTGCGCCGCGGCCCGTCCTGCGCTGATACGCGAGTCGTACAGATGCTGCGAGAGCAGCAATTCGGTGTACTGCTCGCGAGTACGCTGAAAATTGATCTGTTGATTTTGAACCGTCGGGAATTTCGCAGTGCCGGTGATCTGATTCAAGGTCGCGTACACCGGATTGAGCAGATCGCCCACCGGAAAATCTATGGTGCGGCCGCCGGTGGCGCCGGTGTAGCGCGCGGAGAAATCCAGGGACGGCAGGTAAAGGGCACGGGCCTGATCCAAGGCCGCCAGCCGCTGTGCGACACCTGCACTCGCGCCGTCCAGCTCCAAGTTGGCTTCAAGCGCGTCGGCAACCAATGCGGCAACGGCTTCATCGACCGACCCCTCCGAGTGGAGGTCGCTCGAGAGCTGGCCCACAGCGACCAGCGGCATTGCAAGCAACCCTGCCAGTAGTGCCGACGCTGTCTTCTCGGGTGTATACAAACTAGACATGTGTCAACTTCTTTACAAAAAAACTCTAGGCGGAGGTTTGGCTCGCAGCGATGGGGGGGCTTTGCGCCAACAGAAGCAACAGGCCAAATCCATAATTGCTCAATTCAGGAATGCCAATGCCATATCGAGCCATATCGCTGCCCTTGGCCATCGCCAATTGAATGAGACCGTGCGTGAACGCCCATAGCGTCACCGCCAACATCAACGGCTCGCCGATATTGGTCCGAATGCTGCCATCGCTGATTCCAGCCTCGATGGCCTGTACCACGACACCAATGGCCTGATCGCCGGCAGCACGGCAGCCCGAATCATGGCTGTCGGGATCCAAGGACGTGGAATGAGCGTGATACCGCGAGCAGAAGTCGAAATAATGAGGGAATTCAAAAGCATATGCCATATACGCGCGGCCAATCGCCTCGATTTTCTCCAAACCCTTTTGCTTGGCGGCGGAGGCTTCGATGAAGCGGTCACGCAGCACGCGCATGGCGCGCTCGCCCACGGCGAACAGCAGTTCCTCCTTGTCCTTGAAGTAGACGTAGACCAATGCTCGCGAGAGACGCGCACTGCGTGCCACCTGATCTACGGTGACAGAATCCCAACCCTTCTCGGCGTACAGGGCCTCGGCCGCGTCCAGGATTTCCGCCCGCCTCCGCTCCTTTTCCTCGACTCGACGTTCAGTTATATAGGACATGCGCTGAACGTTAGCCAATAATTGACACAGTGTCAATAACAATCAAGCTGTCAGAGAATTAGTCTGAAGCGAGACCGCAAAATTCGCCCCCGTCTGGCGAAATCGCCGCTCGCGACATTTATGCCTGACGCCGATCCGACTTGCTGCACGTCTAGGCAGCGTTAGCGCCTAGGTGGCGTTCACGGTTTCGTCGCTGAGTCGGACGCCACAGCAACGACGGACGCAGAGTTGTTGCTCTGGTTGTTCATTTGGAATTTGCAGACTTTAGCCGCTGCGTTGTATGAGATTTCTTTGTCAACTGACATGCGCTTCTTCATGCAATTGACCACTTGTACGATCATCTGACGCTTGCTTGCTGTTGATTGACCAATGGCATCGACGGCAATCGCTTGGGTATCCACGAATATGGCGACGCCTATTGCAATCATCGTCAATACCCGAGTCATCGGAATTCTCCTGCACCAACCTATCGCCTATGTATCGGTAATTGAAGGATCACTGATTAAATAAATTCGGTTGGCCGGCGCCACGAAATCTTTCGTGGCGTTACGCCCGTAAGACACTTTTTACACCCGGCGAAAAAAATAGATGATGAGAAGAACGAGGAGTATGGTGCCAAGACCGATATACATAAAAATCTCCGATGGATGATTCGAGCCCTCATGGAAACATAACTGAGACCGGCCGTCGGGACGCCACCGCACGCAACGCACAGCGCGTCATGGGTATTGAAGTTTTTTTTACTCGCCGGCTGTTCGGAAGCGGCGTATGAAGATTGCCGTGGTCGGTGATCGTGATGCCGGCGGTTGTGCCGCGTTCAGGTAGAAATCCTCCGAGAAACACGCCGGGCAACCAAAGATGCCCGGCCTGTGAATCCTAGTTGCGCGACGGCGTGAGCGCCTTGATGGCAGCGTAGAGCAATGCGCCGGAAGCGGCGGCGATCGCCAGTGCGGTCACCGGATTCTTTCTCGTGTAAGCGGAAATCGAATCGGTTGCTTTTGCGGCCGCATCTCGAGCTTGACTCGCCATATCATTGATAGCGTCGATACTTTGCCTGCCCTTCAATTTGGCTCGACTGACGGCATTCGTCTGCGCCGGGGCGCCGTCGCCTCGCAAGTCATCGACCTTATCGGTTATCGTCTGACCATTCTTCGGCAGATTGCCAGTGATTAAATTTTCCATGCGGGATCCTTTCAGAGTTCGTAAGTTGTGTGGGGGAATGATTTCGAGCGGGAGTGTGGCGGTCGGAGAGCATACTTTCACAAGTCATGCGGCGCGACCTCATGAAATAGAGAGTAAGCGTCGAACATCGGAGGCTCCCCAGGAAATTCAGGATTCGTCGCAGACACCAGTACGCTATGAAGACTACTGGTGTCGGTGCGGTGGCATACGTTTTACCGGTCTACGATCGTCTCGCCGTGCGCCATCCCCAAGCGCTCTTCTCGCCTTCGGCGCGAGCCTCGAAGCGAAGACAAAGGCAATCGCGACGTAGAAAAGCGGCAGCAATACCATTGAAGGCCGGGCCAAGCAGATCGCGCAAGAAATCGACGATGCGCTCAAGAAGCGATTCCAGCGAGAGGGTTGAATCGAGCCGTAGCAGACCGTCGAGGCTCACTTCACGTTTGCACTGAGTCGATTGGCTGCGGACTTGAGAGTGCCCTTGGCCTCCCGAAGTAGACCGGCACGGCCCAGGCCAAAGAGCGGCATATTGACGTATATGTTTTCGTAGCTGCCAGGCGATATTTTATAGGTTTCGTGCCAGATGCCTACGGACCCGTCTACGCCGATCGCCTTGTTGAATGCCTGCCAAGCCGGCAGATGAGCCGCCTCTCTCGATTGCGCGTACGTCATCAAGTGTTCCATTGATCGCCAATACTGGACCAGGATGATTGTCCGCGAAAACCAAGATTCGGCATGCAAGAATCCCAGATCCGGCTGACGATAGAGCTCCTTCAACATGCGGGGCATGGCGCTGGCAACCGGCCACCATTTATGAACATGCAGCGGCTTATTGATTCTCAAGCCGATGAGGAAAATGACGAACCCACCTTCGAGGCTCGCGGTAAGTCGATCCCGATGAATCATGATAAGTGTGTCCTCGAAATGAGTTAGCCGAGCCATCTTCCTTGGATCATGGGGGAGGCACCATGGTCACGCGCCACCGAAGGTCTCGCTTGATCGCGAACAGATCTTGGAGCGATTTTCCACCGTCCGGGAATACGCATTGTTCAGTCAGCTTAACCAACTCGGGGGAGATGTGCGCTTTTCCGACCAACGAACACTTCAGTTTAGCGAGGTCGGGAAACCCTTTTGTACGAAGCTCATTTCGAAATGCCAGTTCCCGGGCTTGGGCGCTTTGTTTGATTATCTCCGGGTCGTTCGCCATTGTTGGATTGATCTTTTGCAGCATTTGCCGCCCCTCTTCGACGAAATCCATCGCCGCGACCGCGGCATCCGCGTTCTTTTGAACGTAAGCCTGCTCGAGGGCTCGCACCGCATCCTCAGGCGTGTCAAAGCCGCCTGCATTTACCGCCGACGTCGCAGCGAGCCCCAGCAAAACTGAAAGAAAACGCGGTACCGACACCAGCGGCTCCCAACGTTCAGGTTCGGCCGTGGCTCAAACCATTAGGGTCCATGGCGCGGCGCTACGGGCGCTTGCAAGCTTCGCTTTCGATTGCTTTCGCGATCTTCACCGCGGTTTCAGCTATTTCGGTGATCCTGGCTGGCTCCAGCCCGCTGAACTTTCCGTAATGAGCCGCGGCCATTCCCCCGGCGATGCTGGCAGCGGCTTGGATGAGTTGTGCAGTATCCATATCGAGTTCCTCCTAAGTTCGTAGCTGTATCCTACCCTGCCCCGAACTCCACCGACCGCGCATTGCACCTGGATCTTGAATCGTTCAGAGTCTGACAAAATACGGAATGGCAATCAGCACAGCCCCTACTGCGACGAGCAGGATGGTGTTGGATACGAAATAGGGAAAGACCATCAAACCTAGGCCGCATATCAAAGGAACAACCGCCCTCTGCTTTCGGCCGTAGATGAGAAAGCCAAGCCCGATCGAGCCGAAGAGCAAGCCCCAAAGCAGCGACGAAGTGTTCATTGGGACGTAACCCTTAGTTGGTCGGACGTCGCGGTCGCTGTTTCGCACTGACGGACTTGATGATCAGCCGTCGTTTCGCCGTTGAATCAATCGGCCTTTTAGCCGCCGCCAGAGCAGCTGCGATCAAGGCCTCGACCACCCTTGAGCCGATGTCGTCGGCTTTGTTGAGAACGATGTGCCGCACTCTGCCGCCGGTCCCCTTGAGCAGTTTGGCCGGATCCTTCAAACCAGCGCCGTGAAGAAAGAACAGGCTGACCCAGCGAGGATATACAGCAATCGAGAAGATGGCCTCCGATGCCCGGTCGGCGGGACCGAAACCAACCGCCAACGCATTGTAGTTATCGTAGACAATCTCCGTAGCACCAGGGAGACGCTTGCGCAGGCGCGCAAGCGCCGCTCGAGCGATGGTCGCAACCGCAGGCTCGTATTTGGCGAGAAACCCCGCGAGTTCCGCAGTCGGCGTTTTCTTCGGCATTGTGCGATCTTAGTGCTTCCCAACGCCCGCAGGCCGCATTTCTATCAGGTTGACGCTGCGGCAGGTAAAGACCACCTCGTCGCGTTGATTGAGCAGCGTATATCGACATTCGACGATACCCCGCGACCGATCCGAAGCGCTCAGCCGTTTGCTCAATGCTTCGGAGCGCGCTCGCACGGTATCTCCGGCGCGAATCGGGTAGGGCCAGCGCACTTCCTCCCAGGCGACCCCGCAGATCCAGTGGGTATCGCGGTTGATGTCGTGATCCAAGAGACGCCAGATGGCGGCACTGTGAATTCCCGAGGCGATGAGTTCACCGAAAATCGATTGCTTCGCGGCGACCGGATCTGAGTGAAAGTACTGCGGATCGTAGCGCGTTGCGAATTCCATCAGCTCGTCTTTCGTAATCGTCCGCGCGCCGGATTCGCGCTTTTCACCGATGATGATGTCCTCGAAGTAGCGACCGGGCGCAACGTCGGCATCGAGCGGCCCGTTTGGCATGATGATGCGGCCCTTACAGGGTTTGAGGTTCGATCAAGAACTGCCGCAATGTGGCCAAAAAAGCTGCGCCAACGGCGCCGTCGACCACGCGATGATCGGCTGATAGCGTCAACGTCGCGACCTCCGCTGCGGCGAGCACGCCGCCCTGAACCACAGCGCGTTGCGCCACTGCGCCCACCGCGAGGATTGCGACCTGCGGTGCATTGATGATGGCGTCAAAGCGCCGCACCCCGTACATGCCAAGATTCGACACTGTAAAGGAGCCGCCGGCGATATCTGCGCGCTGCAACGTTCCGGATCGGGCACGATCGATCAGTTCGCGGCTTTCGCGCGCGATGACGGCGAGCGGCTTGAGATTCACTGCGCGCAGAATCGGCGTAATCAGCCCGGCCTCGGCCGATACGGCAATGGCGATGTCGGCGTTTTCGAACTGAATGATTTCGTCGCCGTCCAGCTGCGAGTTCACGTCGGGGTGCCGCACCAGAGCGAGCGCCACGGCGCGCAGCAGAAAGTCATTCACGGTCACGCGCGCAGCTTGACTGACGGTGCGCTCGCGTTTCGCGCGTAGCAGCGGCCCGAAATCCACCTCGACATCGAGACGAAAGTGCGGAATGGATTGCTTCGATTCGAGGAGCCGGCGCGCGATCGTCGCGCGGCGGGCCGTCATGGGCACGCGACGCATGGCGGGCGCCGCGACGGCCGGCGCGGAATCGGCAGTGGCGGAGCGCGCGGCGTATGCCTCGACATCTTCCTTGGAGATGCGTCCGTTGCGGCCCGTGCCGGTCAATTTGGACAAATCGACCCCGAGCCGCTCCGCCAGGCGGCGTGCGATGGGGCTGACCCGCCCCTCATCAGGAGTCGCGGCGCCGACGGCGCCGGGATTCTCTGCCGGCATTTGCGCCGCGTCCGGCTCGAAGGACACGGTGGCGCCGACGAATGACTCAATGAATCGTCCTATTTCGGCATCGCTGATCTGCGCATCTGCAATCACGCCGATGAGAGTGCCAACCGCGTGAGTTTCGCCAGCATCCGCCACGATCCTTCTCAAGACCCCGGAAGCCGGAGACTCAACCGCATTGACGATCTTCTCCGTTTCGACATCGAGAATCTCCGCGCCCCGCTCGATCGGCTCGCCGACCCGCACGCGCCATCCCGCAATGGTCCCTTCGGTCATCTCAATACCCCATTTGGGCATGGTGACTGCCCGAATCGAATTCGGCATCACTCGTCCTTCATCGCTTCGCGGATTGCGGCCTCGATGCGCGCCGGTCCGGGCACGTATTGACGCTCGAGCGCCGGTGCGAACGGCACCGGCGTGTGCGGCGCCGTGACCTGGATGATGGGTCGCTTGAGCGAACGAAACGCCTTCTGCGCAATCGTCGCCGCAATATCGCAGGCCATGCCGCAACGCGGTGGCGACTCATCCACTATGACCAGCCGGCCGGTACCCTCGACGCTCTCGATGATGGTCTCCTCGTCCATGGGAGACGTGGTGCGCGGATCGATCAGATCGCAGGTAATGCCCTCCTTCGCGAGCGCATCGACCGCACGCTCGGCGAACGGCACCATGCGGGCGATGGCAACCACGGTGACATGCTCACCCTCGCGCAAAAGATTCGCCTCACCGAAAGGCACGACGTACGCCTCCTCGGGGACTTCGCCCTTGCGCGGGTACAGCGCCTTATGTTCCAAGAATATGACAGGATCGTCGTCGCGAATCGCCTGGATCAAGAGCCCCTTGGCATCGTAGGCATTCGACGGAATGACGATCTTGAGGCCGGGGATCGCCGTCAGCAGCGAGTAGATGGTTTGCGAGTGCTGCGGCCCCATATTCATGCCGGCGCCCATGGCCATGCGGATCACTACCGGGCAGGTGCTTCGACCCCCGAACATGTAGCGAAACTTGGCGATCTGGTTGTAGATCTGATCCAGGCACACGCCGACGAAATCGGCGAACATCAGCTCGGCGACCGGCCGCAGGCCGGCGAGCGCGGCGCCGGCGGCGGCGCCGATGATGGCGGATTCCGATATCGGCGTATCGAGCACCCGCCCCTCACCGAATCTCGGCAACAATCCCTTGGTGACGCCGAATATTCCGCCCGACGCCTCACGCTCGCCGGACGTTCCGCCCGCACCCCCGGATACATCCTCTCCGAGAACGATGATCCGCTCGTCGCGCGCCATTTCCTGGTGAAGTGCCTGGTTGAGCGCGTCGCGCATCGTGAGCTGCGGCATGTTGGGCCTTGCTAGTAGTTAATGTAGACGTCGGAATAAAGGTCAGCCGCCGGCGGCGGAGGCGCCGCTTTCGCCTCGATCACGGCACGGTCGATCAGAGCAATCGCCTCGGCATCCACGGCGTCGAGTTCAGCCGTCGACAACGGCCCTCCCTCCAGCATTCGTGCGCGGAAGCGTTTCAGGCAATCCATGCTCATGCGCAGCTTGGCGACTTCGTCCTTGGCCCGATAGTTTTGCGGATCGCCTTCGAAATGCCCATAAAAGCGCGTGATCATCGCCTCGATCGCGCTCGGGCCTGCGCCGCTCCGGGCACGCTGCACAACCCGGCCCATGGCGTCGAACACCGCATGAAAGTCCGCTCCGTCGACGCGCTCCGCCGGCATGCCGAAACCGCGGCAGCGTCCCGCAAGATCGTTCGACCCGATGGCGGCCCCCACCGCGATCGGCGGTCCGCCGCCCACAATGGCGTTCGCACCCAGCATTCCCTTGGTCATGTCGGCAATGTGCATCGAACCGCCCTTGCCATTGCATAACCCGCCTTGCCGACCATAAATTTCCTTCATCATGCCGAGCACATCGCAGCCCTTGGCGATGCAATGGCCATGGCCGCGATGCGTGCTCACGATGTAGTCGGAGTCGGACAATTGTTCGCACACCCCCACTGCGATAGCTTCCTGGCCCGCATATAAATGGGTGAAGCCGGGAATTTCACCCGTGGCGATTTCCACATGCAGCCGTTCCTCGAATTCCCGGATCATTTTCATCCGCCGGTACGCGTGCAGCAGCCGACTCTTGTCCAACGTCATACTGTCGATCACTGGTCTCGCCTCGTCGTTCAAGTGTCACCCCCACGAATCCACTCGCCCCGGTCGGCGTCCGGCGGAAACAAGTAGTCATCGATCACCTTGTGAAAATGCCGGATGCGCAGTTCCTGTCGCCCCAGCCACAGCCCCCGGAAGCCGCGCGAGTGCATGCCTGCCTGCACATTCGGCAGATTCGCAGCGTCCTGATCGAGGACCAAACCGATGGATTTATCGCCGTGCTTCCAGCTCTGATGTTTGGCGCGCTGCGGCCATTCCTGACCGGTCGGGACCAGTTCATAGGTCCAGATGTCGTAGTACATCTTGTTCGGGTCGGTGGCATGCGGCCGCTGGCGGAACACCCAGAAATCATCGGCGTGCAGGTTGAGCGATAGATTGGGGAAAATCGTGTAGTGATAGTCATCCGTCAGCTGATCGTCGTTCAATTCCGAATAGTCCTTGCCTTGCCGTAAGCCGATGCCGCGCTTGTGCTTCTGGACATCTCGGCGGATGTTGGCAATTGGTTCATCGTAGTCGGCCGGATCGATGCCGGCTCCCTTCATGATCGACTTGATGGGCTCGGGAATGGACGGCGGTTTGCGCACGCGCGGCGACAGCGTCCCAAACGGGATGAGATACCGCGTGTGCCGGTCGTAGCAGTCGATCTGGATGTCCAGATCGTGCAGATACCAGAGTAGTTGCGGATGAATGCCCTGGACGTGATAACTCTCGTTGAACGCATCGACCGAAGTCTTCCAGTTGCAGTCCCACTCGACCGTGATGTCGCGGGTCTGCACCATGCGCTCGAAATGATAGGGATTCAGATGCAGTGGAATCGGCCGCAGAAAATCCGCCAGCGGTTCCGCATCGGGATTCATCGCGAACCAGACAAAGCTTCCCCAGGTGGCGCACTTGATTTCTGTCAGCCCATACGCCGGCGCGCCCTGCGGAAACGTGTCGAGGTCCGGGATCCGCCGATAGG
>Ga0209446_1000199_pt1 | contig 14477 bp, 10 predicted proteins | sample BogFormECP04_OM2_FD_188242 | JGI IMG/M metagenome (GOLD analysis project Ga0209446, IMG submission 188242) | Bog forest soil microbial communities from Calvert Island, British Columbia, Canada - ECP04_OM2 (SPAdes) (version 2) | ecosystem: Environmental > Aquatic > Freshwater > Wetlands > Bog ... | reverse complement strand
ATCTGCACGAGGTTTCCGGCGGGCGGTTTCAGTTCGGCATCGGCATCGCTCACGCACCGGCCTATGTCCGCATGGAGGTCAAGCCGGGCAAGCCGCTTGGCGACATTCGCACCTTTGTCGAGAAGTTCAAGTCGCACACCGAATACGGTCCGCTGCCACCGGTCATCCTCGCCACGTTACGCAAGCGGATGATCGCGCTCTCCGCCGAGATTGCCGACGGTCTCGTCTTCGCCAATGCCAGCCGTGCACATATGACCGAATCGCTGGGTGCTCTGCCGGCGGCGAAGCGTAGCGACCCGGATTTCTTTATCGGCAACCGCATTCGCACCTGCATCTCCGACGACGTCGACAAGGCAAAGGCGGGGCTGCGCAAGACGATGGCGCATTATTGGGCGATGCCGAACTACCGAAACTACTGGAAGGAAGCCGGCTACCTCGACGAGATGAACGCGGCGGAAGCGGCGATCGCCGCCGGACGCACCGATGAGGTACCCATATATTTGACCGATCGCTGGCTGGCGGATTGCACTCTGTACGGCCCGGCGGCCCGCATCCGCGAAGGGGTCGAGCAATGGCGCGACGCCGGCATCACCACCCCTGTCTTGGTGCCTCTTTCGCCCGACGGCAATCAGATGAACGGGCTCAAGGCGGTCTTCGCCGCCTTCGAGCGATAGCCCGCAAGATGACGCCGTCGCGCCCCACCGGGCCGGCCCGGAACCGGTCGAGCCGTAAACTGTATTAGAACACCGGGTACCTGCTTCGAGAGCCTATTACACAACCGCAACCCCAAGCAGTAATACCCTGCCCGTCACCGAAAACGTCTTTTGCGCGGGACCACGTCCACAGAGCCGGCCCACCCCGTTTTCTGGGCGAAGGTCCTGAAAGTCGAATCAGGTGGGGGTCTCATTTTGACCCCGTCGACCTTACCGCTTGGCCAGGCTAGCGTTTAGCCAAACTGCTGAGGGCCTTTCCGAAGCGCTCATGGGTTCGAGCAACTGTGTCCCCCTCGTCGCCGAATAACACGAGACTTCCGAGCAAAGACCAATCGGGAGGCTCTAAATCAAGGTAAAGCTCCATATCTCGTCCTCCCTCATCGACGGAAGTTCATCATAGCGCCCTGGACATAGTGCAAGCTATGGATCGTGCGGAGGATCGCTTGGCGCATCCAACGATTCGCGCCGACGACCGGCCGTACCCACGGTCGGTGATAGCGGGCACGGACGCTTTTGTCTGTCGAGACCTGGCGGGATTGCGCGGTCGAACCGGCGATGTTATGCGATTTCTGTGGAACGGAAACGGAACACTGCCGGCACTGCGCCCGCCATTGACGCGCTTCTCGAGGGGCTGAACCCGGCGCAGCGCAGCGCCGCTACCTTTGGCATCGGTGCGGAAGAGGGGCCGTTGCCGCCGCTGTTGATCGCTGCGGGGGCCGGCACCGGCAAAACCAAGACGCTGGCGCACCGGGTGGCGCGGCTGATCCTCGGAGGCGCCGATCCGCGTCGTTTGTTGCTGTTGACCTTTACCCGCCGCGCCGCGCTCGAAATGACCCGCCGCGCGCAACAGATCCTCGTTGCGAGCCAACGTGGTCGAGCAGCCGGCGGTGCCGAGGCCGCGCTGCTGCCCTGGTCGGGCACATTTCATTCTATCGCCAACCGGCTGTTGCGCCGGCACGCCGCCACCCTGTCGCTGGACCCAGCCTTCACCGTGCTCGACCGCGCCGACAGCGCCGATCTGATGGACTTGGTCCGCAGCGATATCGGCCTCGCCCGCACCCGCTCCCGATTCCCAAAGAAGGGCACGTGTTTGGCGATCTATTCCTACAGCGTCAATGCGGGCTGTCCGCTTGAGGAGACGCTGGCCGACTCCTTCCCCTGGTGCGACGAGTGGGAAGCCGAGCTGAAACGCCTCTTTGCCGCTTATGTCGCCGCCAAACAACGTGACAACGTGCTCGATTACGACGATCTGCTGCTGTATTGGCACGAGGCCGTGCAAATGCCCGGCATCGCCGCGCAGATGCGGGCGGATTTCGACCACATCCTGGTTGACGAGTATCAGGACACGAACCGGCTGCAAGCCGCGATCCTTCTCGCGCTGGCGCCCGATGGCGCAGGGCTCACCGTGGTCGGCGACGACGCCCAGTCGATCTATGCCTTTCGTGCCGCGACGGTGCGGAACATTCTCGATTTTCCCGATCAGTTCTTACCGCGAGCGGCGGTAATTTCGCTCGAGCACAACTATCGTTCGACCCAACCTATTCTCGATGCTGCCAACGCGGTCATCGCCCAGGCCCGAGAAGGTTTCTCCAAGACGCTGACCTCATCGAAGTTGTCTGCCGAGCTGCCTCACCTGGTGACCGTCGAGGACGAAATGGCGCAGGCAATCTATGTCGCCGACCAGGTCTTGGAGCACCGCGAGGCCGGCATCGATTTGCGCCACCAGGCCGTCTTGTTTCGCACCTCGCACCATAGCGGGCGGCTGGAGATCGAGCTGGCGGGCCGCAACATCCCGTTCGTCAAATATGGCGGGCTCAAATTTCTCGAGGCGGCACACGTCAAGGACCTGCTGGCAATCCTGCGCTGGGCGGAAAACCCGCGGGACGCCCTCGCCGGTTTTCGCGTTCTGCAATTGCTGCCGGGGATCGGGCCGGCCAGCGCAAAGAAGGCGATGGCGCATCTCGGCGAGCACGGGTTCGACCTGGGCGAGCTTGCTGGTTTCGCACCCCCGGATGCGGCGGCTCTGTCCTGGCCGGGCTTCTGCCGCATGCTGCGGCGTCTACGCGATACCGCGACCGCCTGGGCCGGGCAGGTTGGCCTGATACGAGCGTGGTATCAGCCGCATCTTGAACGGCTTTACGATTACGCACCCTCACGCGCCGGAGACCTCGACCAGCTCGAACAGATCGCCACGGGCTACCCAAACCGCGAACGCTTTCTCTCCGAAGTGACGCTCGACCCGCCCGACGCGACCGGCGCCGAAGCCGGCCGCCCCGGGCTCGACGAGGATTATCTGATCCTGTCGACGATCCATTCTGCCAAGGGTCAGGAATGGGACGCGGTCTATGTGCTGCATCTCGTCGATGGCTGCATCCCCTCGGACATGGCCACCGGCGATTCGGCGCAGATCGAGGAAGAGCGCCGTCTGCTTTATGTCGCCATGACCCGTGCTAAGCAATATCTCCATCTGGTTCAGCCGCTGCGGTTCTTCCGCACCCACCAGCACCGCTTCGGCAGCGGCTACACGATCGCCCCACGCTCCCGGTTTCTGCCCGACGACATCCTGCCGCTGTTCACTCGGCGCGCCGCAGCAACTCCCGAAGCTGTTGCCGACACGCTGGCGCCGCAGCCGGTGGTCGGTGTTGATATCGGGGCCCGGCTGCGCGGCATGTGGGGCTAGCGGAGCGCGGCACCTAGTGAACAGCCCGCCACAGGCCCAACTGGAATCGGCGACCCGGGAGGTTCTGGCAGGCCTTGTCGAGCGCGTCACCTTCCACAACGCCGAAAACGGCTTTTGCGTTCTGCGCATCAAGGCGCGCGGCCACCGCGAATTGATCACCGTCATCGGCCACGCCGCGGTGATCGCCGCCGGCGAGTGGGTCACAGCGTCGGGCGAATGGGTCAACGACCGAACCCATGGCCAGCAGTTCAAGTCGCGCTTCATGCGTACCTCGGCGCCGACGTCCATCGAGGGCATCGAGAAATATCTCGGTTCCGGGATGATCCGCGGCATCGGCCCGGTCTACGCCAAGAAGATGGTCAAGGCGTTCGGCGAGAAGGTGTTCGACGTGATCGAGGCGGAGCCCGATCGCCTGCGCGAGGTGACCGGCATCGGCCCCATGCGCGCCAAGCGCTTACCGGCGCCTGGGCCGAGCAGAAGGTCGTGCGGGAGATCATGGTCTTCCTGCACAGCCATGGCGTGGGCGCCGCACGCGCGGTCCGCATCTTCAAGACCTACGGCGCCGATGCCGTGCAGGTCATGACCGAGAACCCCTATCGTCTCGCCCGCGATATCCGCGGCATCGGCTTCAAGACCGCGGACGCGATCGCGATGAGGCTCGGCGTCGAGAAGACGGCGATGATCCGCTTGCGCGCCGGAATTTCGTACGCACTCACCGAGGCGATGGACGAGGGACATTGCGGATTGCCCGCCGAGGAACTGACGCCGTTGGCCGTTGAGTTGCTCGAGGTCCCCGGGGAGTTGATCCAGACCGCGCTGGATCTGGAACTGGCCGAGAGAACGGTCATCGCCGATACGGTCGGGGAGACGGCCTGCATTTTCCTCGCGGGCCTCTACCGGGCCGAGCAGCTCATTGCCGAGCGGATATTGCGCCTGGTCAATGGAAAACTGCCCTGGCCCTACATCGACCCGGAGAAGGCGCTGCCGTGGATCGAGCAGAAGACCGGTTTGTCGTTGGCCGAAAGTCAGGTCGCCGCGATCCGATTGGCCCTCTTGTCGAAGGTGCTCGTCATCACCGGCGGGCCCGGGGTAGGCAAGACGACCATCGTCAACTCGATCTTGCGCATCCTCGCCGCTAAGGGCGTAAGCCTGTTGCTGTGTGCCCCGACGGGCCGTGCCGCCAAGCGCATGACCGAAGCCACCGGGTTCGAGGCCAAAACCATCCACCGGCTGCTCGAGGTGGACCCGAAAGGCGGCGGCTTCAAACGGAACAGCGACAACCCGCTCGAATGCGATTTGCTGGTCGTCGACGAGACCTCCATGGTCGACGTCCTGCTGATGCAGGCGCTGATGAGGGCCGTCCCCGACCATGCCGCGTTGCTGATCGTCGGCGACATCGACCAGCTCCCCTCCGTCGGCCCGGGTCAGGTCCTGGCCGACGTCATCGCTTCCGGCGCGGTGCCGGTCGTGCGCTTGACCGAGGTCTTTCGCCAGGCCGCCCACAGCAGGATCATCACCAGCGCCCACCAGATCAACCGGGGCTCCATTCCGGACCTCTCCAGGCCCGAGGGCGACAGCGACTTCTATTTTGTGCCAGCGGACGATCCCGAAACCGCCGTGCCGCGGATCGTCGAATTGGTGAAGACGCGCATCCCTCAGCGCTTCGGCCTCGATCCCGTCCGTGACATTCAGGTGCTGTGCCCAATGAACCGCGGTGGCGTCGGAGCCCGCTCGCTGAATATCGAACTTCAGGCGGCGCTGAACCCCGCCGGCGAGCGCAAGGTCGAGCGTTTCGGTTGGACCTTCGCCCCCGGCGACAAAATCATGCAGATCGAGAACGACTACGACAAAGACGTCTACAACGGCGACATCGGCTACATCGACGATGTCGATCCCGACGCCGGCGAGCTCACCGCCAGTTTCGACGGCCGTACCGTTACCTACGGCTTCGGCGAGCTCGACACGCTGGTGCCGGCCTACGCCGCTACGATCCACAAGAGCCAAGGCTCAGAATATCCTGCTGTCGTGATCCCCGTTTTGACCCAGCACTACGCGATGCTCCAGCGCAACCTGCTCTACACTGGCGTGACCCGAGGGAAGCAACTGGTCGTGCTGGTCGGCCAGAAGAAGGCAGTCGCGATTGCTGTGCGCAACGTCTCCGGGCGGCGGCGATGGTCGAAACTGAACGAATGGCTGGCAGCACCCGCAGGGACGCAAAAGAATGCCAGCTGATTTGTGGGCTTTTCGCGAGAGAGCAGGACGGGCAGCTGCCAAGGCCGATCGTCGCGGATGCACTGTGGGTGACGCCGATCGCTATACTTCACCGCTGATGCCGTCATCGGAGTTCGCAAAGCCTACCGACGCCATGATTGACGCTGCTATGAAGCGGTCCGTTTCGATGAGGATTGGGCAATCAACGCGCGGCGAGCCCTCAGCAAAGCCCTGAAGGCAATGGCTGCGTGCCGACGAGAAGGCACAAACAGCTTGAACCCTTCAACCAAACCCCGCGGGACATAACCCTTGCAAGGTTTTTTGCGCGCGGCTGCCTGATACTGCCGGGTGGGAATCATCTGAACTTTCCGGTTCCGACGATCATCGAAACATTCCTTCTCGTGGCTGCTTCGGTTTGCCGCCAGTATAGAGAAGGCCAGAGCCCGCCGCCGTCTTAAACTTAAACGAGGAGGAGACCATGCGGCTCGAGGACAAAGTCGCGATCGTCACGGGCGCTGCACACGGCATGGGCGAGGCAGAGGCGCGCCTCTTCGCCCAGGAAGGCGCCAAGGTCGTTGTTGCCGACGTGTTAGGCGAGCAGGCCGAGGCCGTAGCAGCCGACATTCGCGCAGGTGGCGGAGAAGCCATCGCGGCTACAATCGACGTCACCAGCGAGCCCGCATGGGTCGCGCTAATCGAGAAGACCGTGGCGTGCTATGGCCGGCTCGACATCCTGGTGAATAACGCCGGGATTTCCGGCAGCTCGGTCGGCGATCCCGATGGGCTGGAAGGCTGGCGCCGAATCATCGCGGTCAACCAGACCAGCGTCTTCCTCGGCACCAAGCTCGCCGCAGAGCAGATGGCGAAGACCAGCGGCGGTTCGATCGTCAACATCAGCTCGATCATGGGCTTTGTCGGCGGCGCCAGCGGCCATCCCGCCTATAGCGCCTCGAAAGGCGCAGTGCGGATCTATACGAAATCGGCGGCGGTACGCTATGGCCCCCTGGGCATTCGGGTCAATTCGGTGCATCCCGGCTATATGCCGCCAATGCTGAATGCGACCAATGCCAATGAGCGTGCCGACAAGATTGCGCTCACTCCACTCCGCCGCCTCGGTGAGCCGATCGAAGTTGCTTATGGCGTGCTGTTCCTCGCCTCCGAGGAGGCATCGTTCGTCACCGGGACCGAGCTGGTGATCGACGGCGGCTACATCGCGCAGTGAGGCCTCCCCAATGCCTTACATCGGTACCGGTCGAAGCAGCCTGTTTTTCGAAGAGGCCGGCAACGGCGGGATTCCGCTGTTGCTGCTGCACGAGCTCGGCGGCAGTAGCGAAAGTTGGTGCGAGGTCATCCGGCTCCTGGCGACGGATCGTCGTGTGCTCGCGGTGGATATGCGCTGCGCTGGGCGGTCGGAGAAGCCGCCCGGTGCTTTCGCTCTAGCCGATGTCGCTGACGACCTGGACGAGTTGTTGCGCGCGCTGAATCTGGAGGGACCGGTGGACGTGATCGGCGCGGCGTTGGGATCGCTGGCCGGTGCGTTGCTGGCAATCCGTCATCCGGCAACGGTACGCCGGCTGATGATGTGCGCGGTCGCGCCCGACATGGCGGGACCGACGCGGGCCTACCTGGCCGAGCGGGCAGAGAAAGTGCGGGTCGTGGGAATGCGTGGGGTGGCGGAGGCGAGCCTGGCAAACTCCTTTCCGGCATCCCACCCGGCGCAGCGGGCGGCCTATCGCGGGATTTACCTGGGAAACGACCCGGCTGCCTATGCCGAATTGTCCTTAGTGCTGGGGAGGCTGGAGATGGCCGCATCCGATTGGGGTGCGATCCGCGCGCGCGTCCTGGTCGCCTCCGGGGCGCATGATTTCCTGTGGCCGCCTGCGATCGGCCGTCAAGTGGCGGCGCTGATCCCCGGCGCGCGGTTCGAAGTGAGGGAGGATGCCGGGCATTTCCCGCATTTGCAGGCACCGGAGACATTGGTCAGGTTGGCCCGTAGCTTTCTCGACGGATAAACCGGAGAGCGACCCTCACCGCGTCTTCGGTATCTCGAAGCCGGCGTCGCGTTCGACGTATTTTACGATGGCGGTCAGGTCTTCCTTCGCCGCGCCCTTGTGCATCGCGTGCTTGAATACCAGCCGCGCGGCCTCGCAGACCCACATCGGCACACCGAGGTCCTCGCCCTGCGCAATGGCGAGATCGATATCCTTCATCGGGATGCGCATTTCGGCGCCGTCGAAGCTGCGGGTTAGCACCGCGGCGGGGAATTTGCGCTTGAAGCGCGGCGCGTCCAATTGGAGAAGCGAAAGCCCGTCTTCAAGGGACGCTAGCCGTGATGGCTGCCGGCACCGGAAATCGTGCGCCGAGGATCCAATTGGGAGCTGATCAACAGGGCGCCGCACCCTTCGCGACGAGGAATGGGCTGGACGGCGTGGGATGGCTGTTGTCTGAGAAGCTGGTGACGATCCACGACGCCGTGTTCAACGGCGCCGGCGTGCGCTTCGTTGATATCGGCAACGCGCGTGAGGTGACCTGCCAGGCGGTTCGTTTGGGGAATTCCCGCCGGCAAGAATCGGGTGGACTGTCCGTTCGAACGAGGGGGATAAGGATTCGAACGAGGGGGATAAGGAAATGCATGCGACACACCTGGTGATTGGTGGCGGTTCGGCTGGTTGCGTGATGGCGGCGCGGCTCTCGGAGGAGCCGGGAAACAACGTGGTGCTGGTCGAGGCCGGAGCGGACCATGCACCGGACAGCGTGCCCGACGACATTCGCGACACCTATTCGGGCAGCGCGTTGATGAACCCGAATTATTTCTGGAAGCAATTGAAGGTGCGCCGCAACGCCGACGCGGCGCCGGTCTATTACGAACAGGGACGCGTGCTCGGTGGCGGATCGTCGGTGAACGGGCAGGTAGCGCTGCGCGGGGCGCCCGAGGATTACGACCACTGGAACGCGATCGGCGCCAAGGGATGGGACTGGAATTCCGTGGCGCCCTATTTCCGGCGCCTGGAGACAGACCTGGATTTCACCGACCAGCTGCACGGCGCCCACGGACCCATCACGGTGCGCCGCATGCCAATGGAACAATGGGACGATTTCACCATGTCAGTTACGCAAGTCTGGAACGAACTGGGCTATCAGCTACGGCCCGACATGAACGGAGAGTTTGGCGAGGGCTATTCGCCGCTGCCGCTGTCTAACGACGGTGGTGCGCGGCGATCGACGGCGGTGGGGTATCTGGACGCGGCAGCGAGGCGGCGGCCGAATCTGCGGATTCTTGGGGAGACCCAGGTGCGCCGCATTCTGTTCGCGAACGGCCGCGCCACCGGGGCGGAGGTGCGGCGCGCCGGCGGGATCGAAACGATCACCGCCGACAACGTGGTGCTGTCCGCCGGTGCTCTGCACACGCCGTGGCTCCTGATGTTGTCCGGCATCGGACCGGGGGCGCATCTGCGCCAGCATCGGATCGATGTGTTGCTGGATAGGCCTGGCGTGGGCGGCTATCTGATGGATCATCCGGCGATCCACATCTCGGGCTACCTGCCGCCGGTGGCGCGCCACAAGATGGTGCTACGCCGGGACTACACCTATCTTCGCTGGTCGTCCGGACTCGCGGGGGTGCCGGCCGCCGACATGGTGATGATGGCTGTATGCCGTTCCGCCTGGCATGCCGTGGGGGTTCGGATCGGAACGCTGTCGTCCTATATTGGGCGATCGTACTCGACGGGCGAGGTGCGGTTGAACTCACCCGACCCGGACGACGAGCCCTATGTGAATTTCAACTGGCTCAGCGACCAGCGTGATCTGGACCGGATGGTGAACGCGTTCCGGCGTATGGCGAGCATTCTGCACCGCGATCCGGTGCCTCGGTACATGTCCAACCTATTCGCCTCGAAATTCTCGCAGCGTGTGCGCGATGTCGGACAGAAAAATCTCCGCAACGCCATTTTGACGAATGTGGCGGCGATGATGATGGATTCGTCGGCGAGCCTGCGCCGGATTCTGTTCGACAAAGTAATCAGCGATTCGCCACCGTTGGCGGAATTGCTCGCCGACCCCGTGATGTTGGAACGGCATGTGCGCGACAACGTGCAGTCCGCCTGGCATGCGTCCTGCACGTGCCGGATGGGCGATCCGGCAGACGCGGGGACGGTGGTGGACGCGGGCGGAAAGGTCGTTGGGGCGGAGAATCTGTTCATCGCTGATGCATCGGTGATGCCGGAGGTGTCGCGCACCAACACGAACATCCCGACGATCATGATCGCCGAGCGCGTGGCCGAGATGATGCGGCGCCGCGCGGTGGCCTGAGTCGGCGACGTGCCGCCGGCGGCGGATTGCTGCCTCCGCTAACCAGCCGCCACGTCCCAGGCGATCCAGTCGCAGAAGGCCTGCCCCATCACCAGTTCGAGATCTTGCCCCGTCAACCAGGGCAATTCCCCGGTGAACAGCGTGATGCATTGCCGCCAGCTACAGGTCATGCGCGTGATGTCCGTCCCCCAGAACATCCGGCGCGGCCCGAAAGCGTCGAACACCTCGCGAAGGGGCTGGTGAATGCTGCGAAACGGATAATCGTCGAGCGCATAGCCCGCCTGCCCCGTGGCCTTGACCGCGACGTTCGGGTGTTTCGCCAGGGCGAGCAACTGAGGCAGGTTTCGATACGATGCTTCACCCTGGCTGGCGCGTGGGACACCCATATGGTCGACGATCAACCTGAGACCGGGATGACGTTCGGCGATCTGTCCGACTACCGGCAGGAACGACGCCGCCGCGAGGGCGATCGGCAGGCCCGCGCGCTCGGCCGCCGGCCATAACCAGTCCAGGGTGCCATCCGTCGGCCACGACTGCTCATGCGGCTGAGTAAAATAGAAGCGCAGGCCGAGCATGCCGGGCCGGTTCTTCCAGGTGTCGATCAGAGCCCGGCTCTCCGGGCGGTCGAGGTAGAACCAGCCCAGGATCGCGAAGCGGTCCGGGTGGGCGCGCGCCGCCTCGACGGCGAGTTCGTTCGAATCCGGGTCCCACATGACGGGATGGATCACCCGCGGTCGACGCCCGCTTCGTCCATGTCCGCGAGTGCCTGATCCTTCGAATACGGTTCCTGCCGGTGGTGGGCAGACGGAGTGCCCTTGGCCTATAGGTGAATCTGAGCATCGACGATCATCATGGCGGTTCGCCTCCGTGCGAGGGTCGGTTGTCGCTACGCTGTCGGATGCCAGGCCTGATGGCAAGTCCACCGGGGTCATATGCCCACGGGCCGAAAACCCATCGGCGGCGGGCTCAGGCTACTGGCGTCAACCATTAGAGGCGCCGGAGGGAGACGTTGTTGCACGGATCGGCGGTGGTTGCCGGCGAGCGGTTGACGGGCCAAGGAGCATATCTTTGCTTGGCTGAACGAACGGCCGCCGGATCTAGGCGTCGTGTCGCGCATCGATACGGAGGGAGGCGCGCTCGCGGTCGATGTTGAGAGTCGGGAGGTGATCTACGGCTTCTGGTGAGCTCGACGAGCTAGTGCTCGCCTACGCGACGAATCCGCAAGAGCCAGGGCTCGTGGTGATTCCGCTGGCCACTCAGCACTATCCGAAGCTGCAACAAAACCTGGTCTACACGGGTGTGATGCGAGGCAGCCGGGTCATACTCGTCAGGCAGCGCAAGGCGCTGGCGATCGCAATCAAGGGAGGCCGAGCGCGAGGGCGATGGTCGAAGCTGCGGGAGTGGCCCGGGCGGTAGGCACCGGTCTCTCCCGCGCGCAGATCAAGGGACACGACGGATGACGAGCGGTCATCGACGGGCCTTTAAGGCGAGGTTTCGTGCAAGCGCCTGCGGCTGGCGCAATTCCGCCTAAAGATCATCGGGAAGCTGGCCGAGGCCCTTGGAGCCGAACGGGCCGAACTCCCAAAGTTGCCGATCGAGCCAAAGGGGGGAGATCGGTACAGCCTCAAAACGGACATCTCGTCGAAGACCCAAGCATCCCCGCGCCTAGCTAAACGCCGGGTTTGCGTCCCTCTTTGTCCACCTGTGTCCGTGGAATCCGGTTCCCGATTTTTCGTATAATTTTCGTACGCTCGGCCAACCGGCCGACGTGCCTAGGTTAAGTATTTGATATTGCTGGGAGCGGGTGAAGGGAATCGAACCCTCGTCGTAAGCTTGGGAAGCTTCTGCTCTGCCATTGAGCTACACCCGCGCGCGCCCGATCATAAGCGATCCGCGGCCGCCGGCAAACGCGTTGGCGGCCGCGGGGTCGACCTCAGGATCCGTTGGGCCGCCCCGCGGGCGGGTCGACAGGGACCGTTCCCATGTCCGCGGGCAGACAGACTTCGAGGATTTCGAGGTCGTCCGAAGTGCCGATCTCGTTGTGGCGAATGCCGCCCGGGATGAAGCACGAGTCGCCCGCTTCGAGCCGGCAGCTCGAGCCATCCTCGAATTCGAGTTCGACCCAGCCCTTCAGCGTGTAGACGAACTGGCCCTCGCAGACATGATAATGCCAACCGGTCGGCTTGGTGATCCCGGTGATCGCCGTCGTCAGCTGTGCCCGCATCCACCCGTTGCTCGCCGCCGTCACGCCGAGATCACGGTATCTGAAAAAGCTCCGCCGGCCCTCGACAAAGTCCGGCGCCTTCGCACTCGTCACGGCGACTTTCATCGCCGGCTGTGCGCGGACCGCCTTTTCCTTGAGTGTCGTCGCCTGGATGGTCATCGTGCATCCTCCCGCCGTGGTTTCGGCGCTATCATAGCAGGACTTCGGCGGATCATGGTGTTATCCTTTACGGTCCCGATCAACGGAGAATCCGATGCCGAATATCCCGGGTGCAGTGACCGATCCCAGCCGTGTCCGCGGCGAGGCGATCGAGTTCAAGAGCGGCGGCGACACGATCCGGGGCTATCTCGCCCGACCGAGCCAGCCCGGGCGCAATCCCGGCATTGTCGTTATTCACGAAGCCTTCGGGCTCGTCGAACACATCCGCGACATCGCGCGGCGCTTTGCCAATATCGGTTACAACGTTGTGGCGCCCGACCTCTATACCCGCGCCGGTGCCCCCTCGAACCCGGACGACATGAGCTCGGTCTTCCCGGTCATGTTCGGCTTGCCCGACGCTCAGGCGGCCCAGGATCTCGAAGCGGCGGCGGCGCATTTGCGTGGACTTTCCGGCGCCACGCCGAAGGTGGGCGCCATCGGCTTCTGCTCGGGCGGCCGCCAGACATTGCTGTTCGCTTGCCGCAGCGACAAGGTCGATGCGGCGGTCGACTGCTGGGGCGGGTTCATCCATCGCGCGACACCGGACGCCGAGACGACACCGGCCCGTCCGACCCCGGTCATCACGATGGTCGACCGGCTCTCTTGCCCGCTCTTCGCGGTGTTCGGCGAAGAGGATCAAAATCCGCCCGTGGCGCTATCCGAGGAGCTGCGGACGCGGGCGCAACGCGCTGGGAAGGACGTCACGATCAAGGTTTACAAGAATGCCGGGCACGCCTTCCTCGCCGATTACCGGCCGAGCTATCGCGAGCAGCCCGCGTTCGAGCTATGGTCCGATGCCGTCGCATTCTCTGACAAGCATTTGAAGGGCTGACCCAACGCAGTAGGGGCTACGGCAATGTCGGCGCGCGGGTGTAGCGGCGCCAGGCGCTCATCTGGATTGCCGAGGTCAGGCAGTGCACGACCACCGGTTTGGTCTTCACTGCAAACGCGCGGGCGATGCCGTCGGCGACCTCCGCCTCGCCGCTGATCGTGATGCCCTCGGCGCCGAACGAGCGGCCCCATTGGGCAAAGTCCGGGTTGGTGAGACGGGTGCCGGCCATCAATGGCCGCTCGGGGTAGCGCACATAGGAGTGCATGCCGATCGTGCCGTACATCCCGTTGTCGGAGACGATCATGATCGGGTTGGCGCCATACTGGCGGGCGGTGGCGATCTCGTTGCCGGTCATCAAGGCACCGCCGTCGCCGACAAAAGCAACGACCTGTGTGCCCGGCCGACGCAGTGCTGCGGCCACCGCCATCGGCATGCCCGAGCCCATGGCACCCACCACCGAGGCGAGCATGACCTGCCCCTGGCGGAAGCCGATATAGCGGTGGACGAAGCTCGCGAAATTGCCGGCATCCGTCGTCACTGTGGCGTCTGGTGCGAGGTGCTTGTCGACCTCGCAGACGATCGCGGCAAAGTTGACCCCGTCCGAGGTCGGGTCCCATTCCTTGGCCAAGAGCTTGCGATGGATCGCATGCAGCCCGTCGACCCAGCCGCGGCGTTTCCTGGCGTCGGCCGGTGCGCCCCGGCGCAGCAACGCCTTGATCACCTCGTACGGGCTGCACGGCATGCCGAGGTCCGGCCGCCAGACGCGGCCGACCTCGTTCGGATCGGGCCAGATATGGACGAACGGCAATTGCGGCTTGGGCGCGGCCGGGAAAGAGTAGGACTGGCTGACCGAATCGGTCATGCGCTCGCCGAGCGCCACCATCAGATCGGCGCGCTTCATCTCCCCGATCAAGGCCGGCGGCACGCGGATGCCCATATAGCCGCCATAATGCGGATGGGTCGCGTCGAACAATTGCGGGCGGCGATGGGTCGGGCTGATCGGCAATACCCATTCCTCGGCCAGCCGGTTGAGATCGGCGAAGACCGCGTTGTCATGCACGGCGTCGGCCAACAGCGCGCCGCCGACCAACACCAGCGGGCGCTCGGCCGCTTCGAGCATCAGGGCGAGGCGGTCAAGATCGTTGGGCCGCGGCCCGGCGACGACGCGCGGCCGCGCCGGGTCGAGCGTTGCGTCGGTCTCCTCGTCGAATATGTCCTCGGGCAGGATCACCGCGACCGGCCCGGGCACCGGCGTCACATCGGCGTTCAAGATCGTGCTCGGGCACACCCGCGACAGCGAACCCGCCTGGA
>Ga0209446_1000198_pt1 | contig 14510 bp, 14 predicted proteins | sample BogFormECP04_OM2_FD_188242 | JGI IMG/M metagenome (GOLD analysis project Ga0209446, IMG submission 188242) | Bog forest soil microbial communities from Calvert Island, British Columbia, Canada - ECP04_OM2 (SPAdes) (version 2) | ecosystem: Environmental > Aquatic > Freshwater > Wetlands > Bog ... | reverse complement strand
CTAGACCTGCCGCGAGATCGTCGAGCTTTCGGTCGTGCCGGACTACCGTCTCGCGCAACTCGGCAACATCCGCCGTAAGGCCATCGAGCTTCCGGTCGTGCCCCGCCACGGTGCGGGCGACTTCAGACAGCAGCTGATGGACGGCCGCGATATCGGGGCCGTTCACACCGCTCATGCGATAAACCGAACCATCATTTCCGCGCCAACCCTATACATCACTTCGGCTGCGGGAAAAAAGGTTGGGACAGCAGGGGGTGGTTGCCGCTAATGCGATGTCGTCACTTGTGAGTGGGAGGAAGGCCGTGTTTGTCAGTCTATCCGACGAGCAGCGCCGTTTTGTGCAAACCGTCCGCGACTTGGCGCAGCGCGAGTTCCGTGCGCGCGCCAACCAATACATGGACGGCACCTTTCCTTGGGAGAATATGCGTGTCCTCGCCGAATTGGGCGTCCTCGGGATGGCGGTCCCGGAAGAATATGGCGGTCTTGGCCTGCCGGTCTTCGACACGGCCCTCGTCCTCGAGGAGATCGCCAAGGTCTGCTATGTGACCGCGATGGCAGTGCTCGGCGAGGTCGGGGTACAGACGCGGATCATCGCAAACTACGCGCCCGAGCCAATCAAGCAGCGCATCCTCCCGGCGGTGTGCAGCGGAGACTGTCTCCTCGCGATCTGCATGACCGAGCCCGACGCCGGCACCGATGTCGGCAATTACCGGACCAATGTCGACCACGCCGGTAATACGCTGCGGCTCAACGGCGTCAAGACCCTGATCAGCCGCGCCGACGAGGCCGGGATGTTTGTCGTCTTCACCCGGGTCGATCGACAGCCGGGCCGCGCCGGCATCGGCTGCGTATTGGTCGAGAAGGGCACCCCCGGGTTTTCGGTCACCGGCAAGTTCCACTCGATGGGCGGCGAGAATTTGCACGAGATCCGCTTCGAGGATTGCGTGTTGCCGCCGGAGAATTTGGTATTGCGCGAGGACGGGTTCAGGAAGCTGCTCTCCGCCTTCAACACCCAGCGTTGCCTCAATCCCAGCATTTCGCTCGGGCTCGCCGAAGGCGCCCTCGAGGAGGCGGTGCGCTACGTCAAGGAGCGCAAGGCGTTCGGCCGCGCGATCGGCGAGTTTCAGGGCATGCGCTGGAAGATCGCCGAGATGTACAAGGACATCGAGACGGGCCGCAGCATGCTCTACCGCGCCTGCGCTAGCGCCGATCCGTTTCCCGATCCGCTTCTTGCCGCGGTCGCCAAGGTCTATTGCAACGAGATGGCGCTGCGGGTGACCAGCGAGGCGATCCAGGTCCATGGCGGCTACGGCTTCACCGACGAATTCCCGGTGTCGCGCTTCTATCGCGGCGCGCGTTACGGAACCCTGGGCGGCGGCACCACCGAGACGTTGCGCGACCTGATCGGTAAGCGCGTGTTGGCGGGTGTCGACCCGGTCGACGGGATCCTGGGGCTGGGGGCATTTTGATCGCCAAATACAACGCATTATCGGTTCTGTGCTCGCCTCCATCCCGACCAAACACGGCGGCAACTTGGCAAAGAACGCCAGAACCTACTTCCGACGCAGTGTCACCCCCCCAACTGCATCAACCCTGTGCACCTGAAACAACTGCTTTGGCCAGATCCAGCCCGATCGCTGTAACCTGTTCCATGGATGGCTCCCGTCTGTCGGTGTTGTCGACGCCATCCACCCCATCATGCCCGAGAACCGGTCGACCGACAGATCGAGGGATACCTATCCGAGGAAATAGGGCAATGCGACCTCGCGAGCCTGATCAGGCCTCGATCCACGGAACCCATAGAGCCTGCGGCCGGGTGCCGCGATGACAGGCCGGACATATGGTCGCAAGGGGCCTTCGGTCCAGTACGCGAAATTCTCCTTGCGAGCCGGGGGCCCCTCCGAACGCCGGACCCTTGGGCTACGGCCGGGATGACGAGAGTCTACGGCACGCGCCGGCTGCCGGGAGATGGCCGATCGGCGCTCGGGAAGGAACGCGCGCGACAGCACCTCTTCCACCGTAAAGGGACAAGCCCCCGGGAATACCTCGTCGGCCAGTCCGGTCTCTGCGATCGCTCGTGCACGAGCGATCGCATGGGCGTTAGCGAGCATCGCCGCCACATTTGGTCGCAGACTGGGAGACTCGCCGAGGATTCCTTCGATCTGAAGTCTTTGCTCGTCGATTGTCGCCGACCAACTGAGTGATCGGCCTCCCGGCTGATGACTCCATTTCAACAGGTGCGCCACTACGACCACAAGCCGACTTTTGAGCTCGCGGCGATCGCTGCGCCCCATACTTTCAATCTCCTCAGCAATATTGGCAACATCTATCGCGGAGAGTTCACCCGAGCGCAAAAGACGGCTCTGCTCTACTGTCCAACCGTAAAAATCCTCTTCATAGTTAACGGAGTTCCGGGGCATTATTGGTCTCCTCGCCTGCCTAGCCACGCTACCACAACGCTGCCGGAGCGCGCCGCGTCGCGTGGGTGGCCGCGTCGGCCCGGACACGCCAGGCCCGATTTGACAAATTCGGATTAATATGGCATAAAATTATTAAATAAGCACGTCTTCCCCTCAGCTCCTTCGTCGGTCACTCGGATACGGGTGGCGCCTCGGAGCACACCGCTCGTCCCGCGAAGCGGATTTCGGCAAGCTGTCAAAAGATCGTCAAAACCTCCCTGTTACCGGTAGGATTTCGCGCTGATCTTAAACGCAAGCGTTTGATAGAGCGCGTCTTTTCGGCTTCGGCACCGCCGCGAAGTGATTTTTCTCCCTGTGGTTCAGGGTGGAGTAGGGAGGATGCGAGGCTCGGACCGGGCGGATTTCCTCCCTGCTACGGCGCCCCGGTCATGGCGTGGATGCCGCAGGTCGGACATTCCGCGTCCTTGCCGATCCGGATCGAATGAAAGCGTGCGCGCAGCGCATCGTAGATCAGCAAGGTGCCATCAAGGCTGTCGCCGAGTCCCAAGAGTTCCTTCAGCACCTCGACCGCCTGCAGGGTGCCGAGAACCCCGGCGATCGCGCCGAGGATGCCGGCGGTCTCGCAACGCGGCACCAGGTCCGGCGGCGGCGGCTCGCGAAAGAGGCAGCGATAGCACGGGTGGCCCGCACCGAGATACGGCCGGAAGGTCGAGATCTGGCCCTCGAACGGCGACAGGGCCGCCGCCACCAGCGGCTTCGCTAGGCGAAAACAGAGATCGGTCAAGAGATACCGGGTGGTGAAATTATCGCTGCCGTCGGCGACGAGGTCATAGCCGCCGATCATTGCCGCGGCGTTCTCCGGGCCCAGGCGCACCGGATGGGCTTCGACCCGCACCCCCGGATTGACCGCGGCGAGCGCCGCGCGCGCGCTCTCGACCTTGAGTGCGCCGACGCGTTCGGTCGCATGGACGATCTGGCGCTGCAGATTGGTCAAGTCGACCCGATCGGGATCGGTGATTCCGATCGTCCCGACCCCGGCAGCGGCCAGGTAGAGCAATATCGGTGAGCCGAGACCGCCCGCACCGACGACGAGGACACGCGAGGAGAGCAGCCGCACCTGGCCCTCCTCGCCGACCTCGTCGAGGATCAGGTGGCGCGCATAGCGCTCAAATTGCTCCTCGCTCAGCTCCATCGGTCTCAGGTCCCGTCGAACAGCGGGGTCGACAGATAACGCTCGCCAAAGTCCGGCAGGACGACGACGATCGTCTTGCCGGCCATCTCCGCCCGCGCGCCGACTTCGAGGGCCGCTGCGAGTGCCGCACCGGCCGAGATCCCGACCACCAGGCCCTCGAGCCGCGCCGCGTCGCGCGCGACCCGGAACGCGGTGTCGTTGGCGATACGGATGATCTCGTCGATCAGGCCGGTGTCGAGGATCTCGGGAATGAAGCCGGCACCAATGCCCTGGATGCGGTGCGGACCGGGCGGCCCCCCGGACAATACCGCGCTGTCCTCGGGCTCGACCGCGACCATCCTGAGCCCGGGCTTGCGCGGCTTCAGAACCGAGCCGACACCGGTCAACGTGCCGCCGGTGCCGATGCCGCTGACCACGACATCGACCGCACCTGCGGTATCGTTCCAGATCTCCTCCGCCGTCGTGCGGCGATGGATCTCGGGATTCGCCGGGTTGCGAAACTGCTGCGGCATGAAGGCGTCGGGCAGCGCGCCAACGATCTCCTCGGCCTTGGCGATGGCGCCCCGCATCCCCTGCGCAGCCGGGGTCAACTCGAGCTCGGCGCCGAGCAATTGGAGCATCTTGCGGCGTTCGATCGACATGCTGTCGGGCATCGTCAGGATCAGCCGGTAGCCCTTCGCGGCGCAGACAAAGGCGAGCGCGATCCCGGTATTGCCCGAGGTCGGCTCGACCAGCACGGTGCCGGGCTTGATCCGGCCGGCGGCCTCGGCGGCTTCGATCATCGAGACGCCGATGCGGTCTTTGACCGAGGCGAGCGGGTTGAAGAACTCGCACTTGCCGAGGATGTCGGCCTTAGCCCCGGCGTCCTGCGCCAAGCGGTGGATGCGCACGAGCGGGGTCGCGCCAATCGTTTCGATAATGCTGTCATAGATCCGGCCGCGAAACTCTGCGCGCGTCGGGTTGGCCACCGGGGCAGTGTCCATTGTGTTCCTCTTGCTCCTTCAGATCTCGAAATCACCGCATTCGGCGGTTCGGCCGGCAACCCCGGAGCGGTGCGCGCGGCCGCACAGCTCCTCGAGGGTCAGCGCGTCGAGCCGCCGCATCATCTCCTCTTGGAGCTCGAGCCACACCGGCCGCACGACCTGATGCCCAAGGTCGCTGCCGGCCGGGTCGCTAATCGGATCCTCGCGGGTCTCGAGCCCGCGGACCGTACGAACAATGTCGCCGAGGCTGATCCGCCGCCGCTCGCGCGCCAGGCGATAGCCGCCGCTCGGGCCGCGGATCCCGAGGAGGATCTTGTGCCGCACCAGCTCCTGCAGCACCGGCTCGAGATAGCGGCGAGGGATCCCTTCGCGCTCGGTAATCTCGGACGAGCGCACCGGCACCTGGCCGCCGTTGTAGGCGATGTCGAGCACCGCCTCGATCGCGAAAAGCAGTTTCTTGGTCAGCCGAATCATGTCGTCCAGGCCGCCACTCCCAAAGGTCAGAGTTGATTGTCACAAGTTTCGCGCCGGAAGCAGGTCCGGACAAGCGGCCTCGACGCCGGTCGAGCCAAAGCCGCCTTGCAGTCGGCTCGAGCTCGCGGAGAACAGCGGCACGATGGCGAATTCCGGCCGCGCGATGCGGGTGAAGACGAGCTGGGCGATGCGGTCGCCGGGTCGAACCCGTATCCCTTCGCCGCCGGGATTGCGGTTCCATGCCGAAATCAGGCAAGGCCCCTCGTAATCGGCATCGATCACCCCGACCGTATTGCCGAGCACCAGCCCCTCCTTGTGTCCGAGGCCGGAGCGCGGCAATACCAGCGCGCACCACTCCGGGTCGCCGATGCGAAAGGCGATGCCGGCGGGTATCAGGACGGCCGGCATCTGCGGCTTCAGGACGAGCGGGCGTTCGATGCAGGCGTGCAGATCAAGCCCGGCTGCCAGGCTCGAACCCCAGCACGGGAAGCCCCAGCCGGAAAGTCGCGGATCGAGGATCTTGAGCTCGACCTTCATGAGTCCATTGGGCATCGGTCCCTGAGGTGGCGGGCGATGCGCTCGGCGAGCCGCGCGGCGACCTCGTGCTTGGTCATCGCCGGCCAGTCCTCGACCCCGTCGGCATCGACCAAGTGGATCGTATTCCGATCGCCGCCGAAGGTGCCCGTCCCGGGCGAGACGTCATTGGCGAGAATCCAATCGCAGCGCTTGCGAAGGCGCTTGCGGCGGGCGTTCTCGACGACATCGTCGGTCTCCGCCGCGAAACCGATGACGAGGGCCGGCCGGTCATTGCCGCGCTGGGCGAGGCTGGCGAGGATGTCGGGGTTTTCGGCCAGGCGCAGCACCGGCGGCGCGCCCCCGTCCTTTTTCAGCTTCCGCCGGCCCACGGTTTCGACCCGCCAATCGGCGACGGCCGCCGCCATGACGGCGACATCGACCGGTAGTGCTGCCTCGCAGGCAGCGAGCATTTCCACCGCGGTCTCGACTGGTACGACCCTCACCCCGGCCGGAGCCGGCTCCTGCGTCGGGCCCGAGACGAGCACCGTGTCGGCGCCGAACGCCGCGAGTGCGGCCGCGATCGCGTGGCCCTGCTTGCCGGAGGAGTGGTTCGAGATATAACGCACGGGATCGATCGGCTCGCGGGTGGGCCCGCTGGTCACCAGCGCTCGCCTTCCGACGAGCCTCGTGTCGCCAGCCAAGACACGCTCGATCGCCGCGATGATCTCGATCGGCTCGGCCATACGGCCAGAGCCGACCTCGCCGCAGGCGAGTTCGCCCGAGCCGGGCCCGACACGCTTGACGCTGCGCGCTTCGAGCGTCGCCAGGTTCGCCTGGGTAGCCGGATGCGCCCACATCATCAAATTCATCGTCGGAGCGATCAGCACCGGCTTGTCCGAAGCGAGCAGCGCCGTCGTCGCCAGGTCGTCGGCCAAGCCCGCGGCCATCCGTGCGATCAGATCAGCGCTCGCGGGCGCCACAACGACGAGGTCGGCCTCCCGCGACAACCGGATGTGGCCCATCTCGCTCTCGTCGGTCAGCGACCAGAGATCGTCGTAGACCTTGTCCTCGCTCAATGAGGCGACCGACAGCGGCGTCACGAAATGTTGCGCCGCGGCGGTCATGATGCAGCGCACCGCTGCACCCTGCTCGCGCAGCCGGCGGATCAGGTCGAGGCTCTTATAGGCGGCGATGCCGCCGGAGATGATCAGCAGAATGCGCCGGTCGTGAAGCAAATCTAACCCTCCGAAGCCGTTCGCTCGCACGAGTATGCTACCGCCTGAAGACGAGGGCGAGAGCGATCGCGACCAGCGACATCGTGACGAGCCACACCGGAACCAGCAGGATTGCCAGGTGGCGGGCCCGCTTGGCGGCCTGTGCAGCGAGGGTCTCGGCATGCATCACGATGCCTTCGCGCGACCAGTCGTCGACCAGGCTTTCGAGGCTGCGCATCAGCCGCGGCACCCGATCGATCATCTCGCCGAGGGTGTCGAGCCGCTGGCGCAGTGTCGCCTCTGGGCCGCGGTTCTCGCGCATCCACGACTCGATCAAGGGTCGGGCGAGCACCCAAATATTGACCTCGGGATCAAGGCGTCGGCCCAGCCCTTCGATCTGCACCATCGTCTTCTGGAGCAGCAACAGCTGAGGCTGGGTCTCCATCTCGAACTGCTCGGTCACCTGGAAGAGCTGAGCCAGGAGGCGGGCGAACGAGATTTCTTGCAGCGGCTGGCCGAGGATGGGCTCGCCGATCGCGCGACAGGCCTGGGCGAAGGCGTCAACCGACCGGCGCAGCGGCACATATCCAGCGGCGAAGTGGACTTCCGCCACGCGTCGGTAGTCGCCGGAGAGAAAGCCCAGCAGCATATCGGCGAGGAAAAAGCGGGTCGCGCGGTCGAGCCGGCCCATGATGCCGAAATCGACGACGACGATCGCGCCGGTCGCGTCGACAAACATGTTCCCGGGATGGAGATCGGCATGAAAGAAGCCGTCGCGGAACACCTGGTTGAAAAAGGCGCCGGCTGCCTTGGCCAACAAATCGTCGATCCGATGACCGGCGGCTGTTAGGGCCGCACGATCGTCGATGCGGACCCCGGATATCCGCTCCAGTGTCAGCACGCTGCGGCCGGTGCGCCGCCAATCGACCCGCGGCACACGGAAATCTGGGTCGCCGGTGAAATTCTCGGCAAGCTCCGAGGCCGCGGCGGCCTCGAAGCGCAGGTCCATCTCGAACCGGACCACCTCGGCCAGCATCTCTACCACCTCGACCGGCTTCAGCCGCCGCAGCAGAGGCTGCAGCCGCTCGCCTAGCGTGGCGAGCCATAGGAAGAGGTCGAGGTCGCGCGAAAAGGCCTCGACGATGCCCGGCCGCAAGACCTTGACCGCGACATCATGCCCGTCCGTCGTCCGGGCGAAGTGCACCTGGGCGATCGATGCGGCCGCGACGGCGGTTTCATCGAACGACGCGAACAGCGTCTCAAGCGGACTGCCGAATTCGGTCTCGATCAGCGCGCGCGCCTTGCTTCCGGAGAAGGGCGGCAGGCGATCCTGAAGGCTCGCCAGATCGAGAGTGATCTCTTCGCCGAAGAGATCGGCTCGCGTCGACAAAAGCTGACCAAGCTTGATGAAACTCGGACCCAACTCACCGAATGCGGCGGCGAGCCGCTGGCCCGGGCGCGGCGCGACGCCGGTACGACGGCGCAGCAAGGCGCGGCCGATCCGCAATAAGGGTGCAGCGGCAGGAACGGCCTCCAACGGAAAAAGCGCGTCGTGCCGCGCTAGGGTCAGGCCAATCCGGGTTAGCCGGGCGAGGTTGCGGGCGCTCCGCACGAGCCCGAGCTCGGGCCGGAGCGCGTCAGAGACGCCAAGCTGAATGGAGCGCAGCGACTCCCCCCGTAAGGTTGCGAAACCTCACCTGATCGAGCCCCGCGCGCGCGATCATTTCGGAAAGCTCACTCTGCCGAGGGAACCGTCGGATGCTTTCTACGAGGTAGGCGTATGCCCTCCGATCACCCGTGACGATCAGACCGAGCAGCGGCACGATTTGGAAGCTGTAGAGATCGTATAGCGGCTGGAGGAAAGGCGTGATCTCAGGGGTGAATTCGAGACAGAGAAAGCGCCCGCCGGGCTTGAGCACGCGACGCGCCTCGGCGAGCGCCGCATCGATCCGGGTGACGTTCCGCAATCCAAAGGCGATGGTGTAGAGATCGACGCTGCGGTCGGCTACCGGAAGCTGCTCCGCATCGGCACACACCCACTCGATCCCATTTAGAATCCCTTGGTCGAGAGCACCGGCGCGTCCGACTTCGAGCATCCGCTCGCTGGCGTCGCAGACGACGACGCTCCCGGCGGGGGCGGCCTGCTCCGCAGCGAGGCACGGCAGAGCGCGCAGCGCGATGTCGCCGGTACCCCCGCCGACATCGAGAAGAACCTGGCCGGGCTGCGGCTTGAGCCAAGCAACCATCTCAGCCTTCCACCAGCGGTGGATGCCGCCGCTCATCAGGTCGTTCATCAGGTCGTAGCGTGAGGCGACGCGGTCGAACACGGCGCGTATCAGTGGCGCCTTTTCCCACTCGGGCACGCGCCGCGCGCCGAAATCGACGGCGGCGCTTGTCTCGCTTTTGCTCATCGGGCAGGAAGATAACCTCACGCGATTGCAGGCGCCAAGACGCGTCTACCATGGCACATCCTATTATAAGTGGAGCGATGCCCGAGCTGCCCGAAGTCGAGACTGTCCGGCGCGGCCTAGCGCTGAAGATCAGCGGGCGCCGGATCGTGCGGGTGGAACTGCACCGGCCGGATCTGCGGCGGCCGTTTCCGCCGGCTCTCGCCGCGCGGCTCGACGGCGCCTTGATCGGCGCGCTCGGACGCCGCGGCAAGTATATCCTGATCGAGATCGATGAGGGCGGGCTGCTGTTGCTCCATCTCGGCATGTCCGGCCGTGTCACTACCGGCACTGCGGCAGTGCCAGCCGCCCCGCACGACCATGTCGTGCTCACGCTCGATGACGGGACGGTCATCCGCTTCAATGATGCGCGCCGATTCGGGACGCTCGATTACGTCAGGCGCGGCGAGGAGCACCGGCATCCGCTCCTCGCCGGGCTCGGGCCCGAACCGCTCGAACCCGGCTTCGACGGCGCCTATCTCACCGCCAAGCTCGCCGGCAAGCTGACACCGATCAAGGCAGCGTTGCTCGATCAGCGGATCGTCGCCGGGCTCGGCAACATCTATGTCTGCGAAGCGCTTTACCGCGCCCGGATCTCCCCGCGACGCCTCGCGGGGTCGATAGGCCACGGCCGCGCTGAGCGATTGGCAGCCGCGATTCGCTCTGTGCTCGAGGAAGCGATCGCTGCCGGCGGTTCGTCGCTGCGGGACTACGTTCAGGCGGATGGCGAGCTCGGCTATTTTCAGCATCACTGGGCCGTCTATGGCCGCGAAGGCGAGCCCTGCCCCGGTTGCAACTGCACCCAAGGCGTACGGCGGATCGTGCAATCCGGGCGATCGACGTTCTTTTGTGCGAAACGGCAGCATTAGAGAGGAAACCGATGAGCGAGCAACCGGGCTACCAGACCATCCTCGTCGAGCGACGCGGCGCGGTCGGCATCGTGACGCTCAATCGCCCGCAGGCGCTCAATGCGCTGAACGCCGCGCTGGTTGCGGAGCTCGGTTCGGCGTTGGATGATTTCGAGAGCGACGCCGCGATCGGCGCGATCGTCCTGACGGGCAGCGAGAAGGCCTTTGCCGCCGGCGCCGATGTCAAGGAGATGGCGCCGAAGAGCTACCCCGAGATCTATCTCGAGGACTTCATTACGAGCGCCTGGGAGCGCGTGGCCCAGTGCCGCAAACCGGTGATCGCAGCGGTTGCCGGGTTCGCGCTCGGCGGTGGCTGCGAGATCGCCATGATGTGCGACATCGTCATCGCCGCCGAGAATGCACGGTTCGGGCAGCCCGAGATCAACCTCGGCACGATGCCGGGTGCGGGCGGGACACAGAGGCTCGCCCGCTTTATCGGCAAGGCCAAGGCGATGGATCTATGCCTGACCGGCCGGATGATGGATGCGGCGGAAGCCGAGCGGGCGGGGCTCGTGAGCCGCGTTGTGCCGGCTGCAGAGCTTGTGCTGGAGGCCGTCAAGATCGCCGAGCGCATCGCCCAGATGTCGCGGCCGATCGCAATGATGGTCAAGGAATCGGTAAACCGCGCCTTCGAGACGACGCTTACCGAGGGTGTACGCTTCGAACGCCGGCTCTTTCACGCCACTTTCGCCACCGAAGACCGCAAGGAAGGGATGGCCGCTTTTATCGAGAAGCGAAAGCCCACCTTCCGCAACCGATGAACCAGAGACCACGCTCGCGCCTCAACCACCCGTTCAGTTGACGGGGCGGGAGCCCGCCGATATAAGCCCGCACTCCGTTTTTACCGCGAGCGAGCATGGCCAATCATAAATCGGCGGAAAAGCGTATACGCCAGATCGTCAAGCACACGGCGATCAATCGCGCCCGAAGGAGCCGAGTGCGCACCTTCGTCAACAAGGTCGAGACGGCGATAGCAAGCGGTGACAAGGAGGCAGCGCGATCCGCCCTTCAAATGGCGCAGCCGGAGCTGCACCGGGCGATCACCAAAGGGGTGCTTCACAAGAATACGGTCTCGCGAAAGCTTTCCCGTCTCGCCGCGCGCATCAACGCGCTCTGATCAAGCTGCACGCCACGGCTGCGACCAAATGCCGCGAGGTGACGCCCGCCTACCAACGTTTGGCATTTGGCGTAAGGAGCGGTCGGTCGGTAACCAACTTCCTCGCGTTCGCTTTTCGGTCTCGTTGCCATCAATCCGTCACGTAACCTAAGATGCTCAATAACAGAGGCGAAAACTACTCAGATTGGCTGTAAATGTCGATTAGTGTGAAGAAAATGTCATTTTCTTCACGAACCTCAGCAGTAATTGCGTGGCTATAGCGTCGGATTTGTCCGACCAGAATGACGACAGAGAACCGGAAGATTGACGGTCTGCGGGTGTAGATCTTTCTGGCACTGGGCCTGATGATGCTGCCGTCCGAGTTTGGGGGGATGCGGTATTGGCGGAAGCGGTTCGAAGAGGGGATGCCGATATCTCGGCAAGCGCGTGCCAAAGCGAATGGACCCGGGTTCTGGGCCATCTCAAGAAGGAGGTCGGCGAAGCCGCCTTCCGCAGCTGGCTGCGACCGGTAAGCGTGGAGCGGGTCGATGAGGGTGAGGCGATCATCGCCGCGCCGACCCGCTTTCTGCGCGACTGGGTCGCGACCCATTACGCCGACCGGCTCCTTGCGCTGTGGCGGGCGGAGAACCAACGAGTAACCAGCGTCTCGGTGGTCGTGGCGCTCGCCGGCAGACGCAATGGGCTCGATCGTTCGGCCGACGGCGAAGCGAAGGATCTTCGCCAGCCTGCCCCACTCCTCGCGGAGCCCGCTGGCGCGCTCGAGGTCGGCGAGGACAAGGCGCAGATGTCGGCGCTCGACCAGCGCTTCACTTTCGAGAACTTCGTCGTTGGCAAGCCCAACGAACTCGCCCATGCCGCGGCGCGTCGCGTCGCTGAGGCCTGCGTGAACCCCGTTCACACGGTGCCGTTCAACCCGCTCTTCCTCTACGGCGGGGTGGGCCTCGGCAAAACTCATTTGATGCACGCCGTGGCTTGGCATGTCCGCAGGCATGCCTGCAACCGCAAGGTCATCTACCTCTCGGCCGAGAAGTTCATGTATCGGTTCATCCGGGCATTGCGCTTCAAGTCGACGATGGACTTCAAGGAGCAATTCCGTTCGGTAGATTTGCTGATGATCGATGACGTTCAATTCATCAGCGGCAAGGATTCAACCCAGGAAGAGTTCTTTCACACGTTCAATGCCCTAGTCGATCAGAACCGCCAGATCGTAATTTCCGCCGACAAGTCGCCTTCCGACCTCGAGGGTCTCGAGGAGCGCATGCGCTCCCGGCTCGGCTGGGGGCTCGTCGCCGATCTGCACCCTACGACCTACGAGCTGCGCCTTAGCATTTTGCACTCGAAGGCCGAGCAGAACGGTATACGGATCCCGCAGAAGGTGATGGAGTTCCTCGCCCACAAGATCACCTCGAACGTCCGCGAACTCGAAGGAGCGTTGAACCGCATTATCGCGGATATGCAGTTGATCGGACGTGATGTAACGCTCGAAAGCGCGCAAGAGTTGCTGCGCGACCTGTTGCGCTCCTGCGAGCGACGAGTGACGATCGACGAGATCCAACGGCGCGTCGCCGAGCATTTCAACATCCGGCTGAGCGAGATGGCCTCCGAGCGCCGGGCGCGTGCTGTAGCGCGACCGCGTCAGATCGCGATGTATCTTGCCAAGCAACTGACGACACGGTCGCTGCCGGAAATCGGCCGGAAATTTGGTGGGCGTGACCATACCACCGTCATGCATGCGGTGCGCAAGATCGAGGAGCTCACGCTCGGCGACCGCGCGCTCGCCGAGGATGTCGAGCTGCTGCGCCGCATGCTGCAAACCTGAGCCTCCGACACCGCCGCGCCGGGTCGCGCCGAAACCGGGTGCTGAGGCGCGCATCGTTCCGTGCTATAATTCGAATCCGTCTGCCGAACCGTTCGGGGTGACGCGACGGGGGCGCTGGCCTGTCTCCGGCCCCGGGCGCGGCCCAGGGTCGATTTGGGATCTGACCCGAGCCTAGTCCGCAACCTCCATGCAGCAACCATGAAACTCACCATCGAACGGGCGGCTCTGCTAAAGGCGCTGGGCCACGTACAAAGCGTGGTCGAACGGCGCACGACGATCCCGATATTGTCGAACGTTTTGCTACGCGCCGAAGCCGGAAGTCTGGCGCTGAGCGCCACCGACATGGATCTCGAGATTGTCGAGCGTGTCCCGTGCCAGGTCGAGCGCGAGGGCCGGACGACCGCGCCGGCGCACACGCTTTATGACATCGTGCGAAAGTTGCGCGAGGGGGCGCAGGTGGAAATCGAGGCCAGCGGCGAGCGCAACGCGATGCTGCTGCGCTCCGGCCGCTCGACCTTCACCCTGCAATGTCTGCCACCCGAGGACTACCCGGTCTTGGCGAGCGGTGCGCTGCCTCACAATTTCGCGCTGTCGGCAACCGAGCTCGTGGCGTTGATCGACCGCACCCGATTCGCGATCTCGACCGAGGAGACCCGGTACTATCTGAACGGTATTTATCTTCATGCGACAAAGAACGACGAGGTGCCTGTCATCCGGGCGGTCGCGACCGACGGTCATCGGCTCGCCCGGGTCGAGATGGTGCTGCCGGAGGGCGCCGCCGGGATGCCGGGCATTATCATCCCGCGCAAGACCGTGCTTGAGCTGCGCAAGCTCGTCGAGGAGAGCAAGGATGAGGTTGATATCGCGCTGAGCGAGACAAAGATCCGCTTTGCCGTCGGCGAGGCGACGTTAACCTCCAAGCTGATCGACGGGACCTTCCCTGATTACGACCGGGTGATCCCGTCCAACAACGACAAGATCCTCGAGGTCGACTGCAAAGCCTTTGCCGAAGCGGTGGACCGAGTGTCGACGATCTCGACCGAGAAGAGCCGCGCGGTCAAGCTCACGATCGAGAATGGCAATCTCAGGGTGTCGGCGACGAGCCCCGAAAACGGTACGGCCGAGGAGGAGCTCGAGGCGCGCTACCTCGCCAGCCCGCTGGAGATCGGCTTCAATTCCCGGTACCTGCTCGACATTGCCGAGCAAATCGGCGGCGAAGGAGCGCAATTCGAGATGTCGGATGCCGGCTCGCCGACGATTGTCCGCGACAGCGCCGATAGGAGCGCCCTTTATGTCCTGATGCCGATGCGGGTGTGAGCGAGATGACGTCGGGCGACAAGCGGGTCCTCGCCTGCTTCCCCGGGACAACGATCCGGAGGAGGGGAGCCCAAGCCCTTCGCGGAATGCCGGCAAACGGCGC
>Ga0209446_1000197_pt1 | contig 14511 bp, 10 predicted proteins | sample BogFormECP04_OM2_FD_188242 | JGI IMG/M metagenome (GOLD analysis project Ga0209446, IMG submission 188242) | Bog forest soil microbial communities from Calvert Island, British Columbia, Canada - ECP04_OM2 (SPAdes) (version 2) | ecosystem: Environmental > Aquatic > Freshwater > Wetlands > Bog ... | reverse complement strand
ACAGAACCTTGACCAGCGCCAGGGCATAATTGGTGCCGCCGCCATCCTTGATGCCGATGCTGAGCCCCATGCCACGCCGCTTCGTACCGGCGCCGGACGGTGCAACGCGCCGTCGGTAGCCCAGCCGATCGACAACCGCGTCGAGACCAGCGAGCAGATCGCTGTCCATTCCACTGTCGCCGGGCTGGAACGGCTCGCCGACCGAGAGCAGGTTCCTGCGGCGGAACTCGTAGGGGTCGATTCCGAGCCGACGCGCGATCATGTCGATCTGCGACTCGGAGGCGAAGCTCGCCTGGGTTCCGCCAAACCCGCGGAACGAGCCGGCCGGCACCGAATTGGTGCGCACCGCATAGGCGCGGGTCGCGGCCGCCATCCAGCGATAGGGACCGGTGATGCGATAGCCGGCCTTGACGACGGTCATCGCGCTCGCGTCCGAATAGGCGCCGGCATCGAGTTGGATTTCGCTTTGCCGCGCCGTCAGCCGGCCGTCGGCCATCACACCCGTTTTCAGCACCAGGACGCCGGCGTGCTTGGTCAGGGTCAGGAGGCCCTCGTCAAGGCTGAGGCAGAGGCGCACCGGGCGCCCCGCCTTTAGCGCCAGCAGCACAACGAGCGGCTCCATTTTGCAGAAACTTTTGCCGCCGAACCCGCCCCCGACATAGCTGGCATGGATGCGCACAGTGTTAGCCGGCCGGCCGAAGATGCGGGCGATGTCGTTGCGTAAGACGAACGGGTCCTGGTTGCACGACCACAGCTCGATCTGCTCGCCGCTTGCCCGCGCGACATTGACGTAGGGTTCGAGGTGAAAGTGGTTGATCCGCGAAAATGTAAAGCGGTCTTCGAACACATAGCCAGAACCAGCCAACACCGCCTCGGCGTCGCCGCTGCGATAGCCGAATTCGGACAGCACGTTGGGGCGCGGCTCCTTCAGGCTGGTAACGCCGTCGCCCACGGGAACCGCGGCACCCCCGGCCGGTGCCTCGAACAGAAGCGGGGCGCCCTCGGCCAACGCCTCTTCGACCGTCATGACCGCCGGCAGCAGCTCGTACTGCACTCCGATCAGGCTGAGGGCGTGGTAGGCGGTTTCATCGTCGATCGCCGCGACAGCCGCAACCATGTCGCCGACATAGCGCACCTTGTCGATCGCGACGACCGGCTGGTCGCGGATCGCGACGCCGTAGTAAGGGTCCGGCAGCCGTCCTACGTCGGCGCCGGTTACAACCGCGGCGACGCCGGCCAGGGATTCGGCGCGCCCGGCGTCAATAGAGCGGATGCGTGCATGCGGGTGCGGGCTGCGCAACACCTTCGCGTGCAGCATGCCGGGCAGGCTGACATCGAAGGTGTAGCGAGCCGTACCGGTGATCTTGTCGGGGCCGTCGAGCGGAATGACCGGCGCGCGGAACCGAGAGGGGCTACCGTCCATCAGCCGGCCCTTGCCCTGGCCACCGCGCGGACCGCCTCGACGATCATTTGATATCCGGTACAGCGGCAGATATTTGCGTTGAGCCATTGCCGGATCAGCGGCTCGCCGGGGTCGGGGTGCCGCGCCAGCAACGCCTTGACCGACAGGATCATCCCCGGCGTGCAGAAACCGCACTGGAACGCACCGTGTTCGAGAAATGCCTGCTGCACTGGGTCCAGGACACCGCCGGCCGCAAGGCCCTCTATCGTCGTCAGCGCCTTACCATCGAACTCGAAGGCGAACGACGTGCAAGCGGTCGCCGGCATGCCGTCAACCAGAACCGTGCAGGCGCCGCACACCGCCTGATCGCAGCCGATCTTGCAGCCCGTCAGTTGCAGATCCTCGCGCAGCAGATCGGCCAAGACCCGCCGCGGCGATACGCTCAGCCGATGGCTGCGGTCGTTGACGGTCAGCGTGATGTCTATCAGCTGGCTCATGCGACCGCACTCAGGTTGCGGCGCAACAGAACCTCGATCATTCGCCGGCGGTAACCCGAACTGCCATGATGATCGCCGAGCGGTTCGGGCAGCTCAGCGGCAACAACCTGCGCGAGCGGCGCGGCGTGGCGCGCCAAGTCAGCGGGCTGCAGGGGCTCGTCCAAGGGCAGCTTCTCTGCGACCAGCACGGGATACGCGCAGCCGATCGCGGCCCGGCCACCGGTGATGCGACCGTCGACAAAGTCGAGGCCAAGCGCCAAAGTGACAATTGGGCGCAGCGACCGGTCGAAAAGTAGCCGAAACGTGCTGCCGGACGAAAGGACTATCGTACTTAACAGCCCAACCTGGTTGGCCACGCCGTCGACCGCCGCAATGACCGTTGTGCTGCCGTCTAGAGCGAGGAAATGCAACTGGGCCTCGGCAGCCATCGCCGTCAATGCGAAATCGTAGGTCGGGTCGCCGGCCATGATGTTGCCGCCGATCGTACTCTTGCAGCGGATCCGGATGTTGGCGACATCGGGCCATGTCTGCGCCAGCGAGGGTAGTCGCGCGGCAACCTGCGGCGCGGTCGCGAGGCGGTCGTGCGTCACCAGCGCGCCGAGATGTAGTTCACCTTCCCGCTCCTCGATGCGATCGAGACCAGCGAGGCGGCCCAAATGGATCACGTCGGTGACCGGGGCCCCAAACTTCATCCGGTTGACCACATCGATGCCGCCGGCCATGAATACGCCGCCGGCACCGACCGCTCCCTTCAGTGACACCGCTTCCGCCGCGCTGCGTGGGCGGTGCAGCCGAAACTCGGGAATCAGCTTGCGCGAACGGTGCACTGCAAGGGAGCTCGCCGCGGCGAGCGGCGTCATATGACGCCTCCGACCGGCATTTCGCCGCCATACCAGCGCTGTACCGCAATTTCGCCGAGTGCGACGAGACCGAATAGCGCAAGACCGATGCCGCAGAGGAGCACAATCGCGGCCAGTACTGTTGCTGTCTCGCCAGCCGAGGAGGCGAACATAATAATATATCCGAGCCCGGCCTGAGCGGTGATGAACTCGCCGACAATGACGCCGATCATTGCCATCGTCACGCCGACCTTCATCCCGGCGAAGACAAACGGCATCGCATAAGGAAACCGCGCCAGGCGGAAGATCTGCCACTCGCTGGCCGTCAGCGAGCGGCACAGCTGCAGCACCTCGGGCTTGGCGCTGACCAGCCCGGTTGCCGTCGAGACCACGACCGGGAAGAACGCAATGAAGATCGCGACGACGATGCAGGATCGGCTGCCCACGCCCAGCCACACGATGAAGAGCGGCGCCAGCGCGATCTTCGGGATCAGCTGGAACATGACGATATTTGGATAAAGCGCCTCGCGCACCCAGGCTGAGAAGGTGATCGCGATCGCGAGGGCGACCCCGAGCAAGGTGGCGACGGCGAAGCCGATGGCGGTTTCAAGCGTCGTCGGCACCGACTGTTGAAACAGGATCTCCCAATTCTCCGAAAGGACCGACCAGACCGCCGAAGGCGGCGGCAGCAACAGGGGGGAAACCCGGCTTGCGCGGCAGAACACTTCCCAGGCTACGAGAACCGCCAGCGCAAAGAGGAGCGGCAGCAAGACCAGCCGACCGAGGCGATATTGCCAACCGGCGACGCCCCGGCCGCCAGGCTGGACCGGCGAGCTGGTGATGTCCTGGAATATATCCATGCTGCGAGGTCAGCGCACCTAGTGCTCAGACACATCCAGATAATTCAACCCGCGTCTCCCTCCCTCGTCTTCCCGTGGGTGCGACAATGCTTTTTGATCGCAGCATTGGTCTGCCGTCGACCAATGAATCGTATGAACGGGTCGGAGACGCGGTCGCGGAGCCCGGGCTCACTCGGCCGCGAGTGCCATGACCGGATGCAGCGCCTGCTCGAGAGTCTGCTCGTACGCCTCGAGCCACGGCTGGCCTTCGGGCGCGATCAGATCGCCGGAACGCGCGCTGCCAGCGACATCGGGATCGTCGACGCCGGGTGGAACCGTCCCTTTGTCCTGCAGCGCCCGAACGGCGTCCATCAGGCGCCGCCGCGTCATGACGATCATCCGGTCGCTGGGTGCAAGATTTTCAAGCGTCCGATCGGAGATGTCGCCCATGCTCTCAGTGACCGCCGAGTCCTGCGGAAACACTCCGGCAATGCCGGTGTAGCTGACCGTGCGTTGGGCTTCGCGGTCGATCAGATAGTCATTGGTGTGGTTGGCGACCGCACGCCAACGGCCGAACCAGTCGGCGGTTTTCGGCAATGTCGGGCTTACGCGGTCGAGAAGCGGTAGCGGCTCGCCCCGCTTGTTAGTACTGAGCACCGGAGTTTTGCGCGTCCAGCTGAAGGTGAACGCCATCGTGTGGGTGTCGTCCATCGGGACCCAGCCTTGAGCGAGGACGTTGTCGGTCAATGGACCGTTCGGAAACAATGTCCAGAACGGAAACACAAAATGGGCAAAACGGTAATAGAGGTGGTCCGGTTCGGCCGGGCGATAGGCCGCATACATCGCGCCCCAGTCGGTCGGTTGCGCGTGGTAGCGCGGGGCGCGATCGGTGAATTGGAACCGCTCCGGGTGATCCGGATCGATGTCGTCGATCGTCACCTTGCCGGTATGCAGAAAGCTGAAATGCGAGGTATCGATGTCCCCTTCCAGCGCCTGCAGCCAGTTGCATTCCCGCTGCCGGGCCCAGAGGCGGGTCTCGCCAGCCGGGCAGAGCATTGCCTCGAGTGCCGGCAGCGGTGGTGCCACCTTGCGCTCGCCCATATAGACGTACACCAGGCTGCCGCGCTCGGCCACCTTGTAGGCCTTCGCCTTGATCTTGTCCCGGAAGTCCTGGTCGGCCGGCAGATTAGGCATATCGAGGCAATTACCGGCGATGTCGTATTTCCAGCCGTGATAGACGCAGCGCAGGCCGCCCTCTTCGTTGCGGCCAAAGAACAGCGAGGCGCAGCGGTGCGGACAGCGGTGATCGAGCACGCCGACCCGGCCAGCGCTGTCGCGAAAAGCGACCAACCGCTCGCCCAACAACATCAGCCGCAATGGGTCGCCATCGGCCACCAGTTCCGAGGACAGGCAGGCCGGCAACCAGTACTGCCGCATCAGCGCGCCCATTGGGGTGCCGGGTCCTACACCCGTGAGCAATTCGTTTTCCGCTTGAGTGGTCATGGCTTGGTTCCTCCAGTGCTGGATAGGACGGCTGTCGATCAGCCTAGATATTTGTCGAATTCGGCGACCCGTTGACGGACACTGGCCCAGTCCGCCCCGGTCAGCTTGATCTTGCCGGCGAAGCGGTTGGTAAAGATCTCGTCGGGATCGGGCCGCTTGGCTCCGGGCTCCATCAGGTAGTGCACGACGAGATCGGTCGTCTCGGCATAGCCGGCCGGGTCGCCCCATGCCAGCCCGTGTTCGTGCGCCTCGGGGCGATCGATGCCGTGCTGCCACATGCCGAGCCCGATCCGGGCGAATTCCTTGGAGCTGGGGTTGAGCGCCATTTCGGGCACTTCCTTTTGGAACAGCTCCAACGACTCCTGCGGATTGCTCAACGTAAAGGCGAGCGCTTCGAGGAGGCCACCGACGACCGCCTCGCAAAGGGCGGGATCGCTCTCCAAGGTCTTCTTCTGGGTCGTGATCGTCTGCCCGTCGTTGCGAATGCCGGCGGTGCTGTACAGCATCCAGCGGCTCGGCACGCCTTTCGACAGCATCGCCGACGCGCTGCCGAGCGCGAACGAGGTAATCGCGTCGACCTGCTTCTCCATCAGCACGCGCTCGAGCACCTTGTTGTCGACATGGACGAACTCGATCGATTTGGCGTCCAGCCCGACCTTCTCCGCATAGGCTGGGAAGAACGGAAATTCGCCGGAAGTCGGCACCGAGGCTACCTTCTTTCCTGCCAGATCCGTCGGCTTCAGGATCGGCGAATCGTCGAGGACCCCGACCCCCATGGTCGAGTCATAGTCGCAGGTGGCCAGCGCGATCAGCGGCAGGTTCTTGGCCACCGAGAGGATCAGCGGCGGCACGGCGACAAGACCGAAATCGAACTGGCCGGTGGCGATGGCCTGCGACGACGCCACCGAGCCGAAGCCGCGAGCAACGTCGAGATCGATCCCGCGCGCCTTCATGATCCCCTTGGCGCGAGCGACGAACACATAAATCGAGTTGCCCTGAGCCAGCCAGGCCAGCGTGAATTTGACGGGCCGGGGCTCGGCAACGGCGGGCATCGGCAGCAAGGCGGCGCTCACCGCCGCCGTCCTGGCAAGAAAACCCCGTCGCGATATTCCGCGTCGCATCGTCAACTGAACCCATCCCCGGCGTCACCGCCTGCCGTAAGACCGGCGCACCAGCTCCTCGGCGAGTGCTACTGCGCCGAACAGCGCCACGCCAATCACGCACAGCACGAACAGCGCCGCGAAAATGACCGCAGTTTCCATTCGCGAGCTGGCGTACAGGATGTAAAAACCGAGACCCGCCTGGGCGGATATGAATTCGCCGATGATCACGCCGATGACCGCCATCGTCATCGCGATCTTCATGCCGCTGAAGATCGCCGGCAGCGCGAACGGAAAACGGACCATCGCGAAGCATTGCCATTCGGAGGCGGTTAGCGAACGGCACAGCCGCAACGCCGAGGCCTCGACATTTGCAAAGCCGACAGCGGTCGAGATCACTACCGGAAAAAAGCTGACAAAGGCGGCAAAGACGACACGCGACTCGCTGCCGATGCCAAGCCAGACGACAAACAACGGCGCCAGCGCGACCTTCGGGATCAGCTGGAAAACGACCAGATTGGGGTAGAGCATGTCGCGCAGGAACGGCGAATAGGTGATCGCGATGGCGAGCCCGACCCCGAGCGCCGATGCCAAAAAAAATGCCATCAGCGAATCGAGCGTGGTCGGCACCGCGTGATGCAGCAGCACCGGGAAGGCTCGCCACAGTTCGTGCCCAATCTCGACCGGCGGCGGCAGAATCACTGCCGGTATGCGTAGCACCGTGACGACAAACTGCCAGACGAGGAGCACCACCGCAGCCATCAACAGCGGCAGAATGACAGGCCGCAGCCGCCGCAGGTGCGGCGCGGCCAGGACCGCGTTGCCAGCCAGCCGAGCGGGTGCGATCCCGATCCGCGGAACTGCCGAATATTCGGCGGTCATCCGACCAGCTCCCGACGCCCGACGCTTGTCTCGGGGCGACGCCCGTTCGGGCGATGGCTCTCCTCGATGCGCTCACGCAGATGGCCGCAGATCTCGTTGAACTCGCGGCTCTCGCCGATCGCCATCGGGCGCGGCCGCGCGAAGGGGACCGTCAAATCCTCGACGATCGTCGCCGGCCGCCGCGTCATGACCAGCACGCGGTCGGCGAGAAACACCGCCTCGCGGATGCTGTGCGTCACGAACAGCGCGGTCTTTGTGTATTGCTGCCAGAGATCCAGCAGCAGCTCGTTCATCTCGTCGCGGGTGATCGCGTCGAGCGCGCTGAACGGCTCGTCCATTAGCAACAGCTCGGGATCGTAGACCAGCGCCCGGCAGATCGCGACCCGCTGGCGCATCCCGCCCGACAGCTCATGCGGCTTCTTGTAGATGAAGCCGTCGAGGCCGACCCGTTCCAGCAGCTGCCGCGCGCCGTCGCGATAAGCATCGAGCGGGCGCTTCAGCACGCGGATCGGGAACAGCACGTTGTCGAGCGCGCTCTTCCACGGCAGCAGCGTCGCATCCTGGAACATGATACCGATGCTGGTGCGCGGCCCGATCATCGGCTCGCCGCCGATCGCAATATGGCCGGCCGTGACTGATTCGAGGCCGCCGAGCATCATCAGCAGGGTGCTCTTCCCGCAACCCGACGGCCCGAGAACCGCGACGAACTGCCCGCGCGGCAGAATGAAGCTGACGGAACTGACCGCCTCCACCGCCTCGGGCGTGCCGCTGCGGTAGACCTTGCTGACCTCGGCAACCTCGACGTAGCGCTCGTGCTCGACGACCGGCATGCACCGCTCCTTCGACAACGGAGCGCTCGCAATCCACGTGCCACCCTCGCGGTCAACTCAAATAGGGGCGAAACTCCTGACCGTTCTTTTGCATCTGTTCCCATTCCGCCGGCGATGGCTTGAGGTCGCCGACAAACTGATTGGTCATCATCTTGGCAATATCCGGACGCTGGTCGCCCTCCTTGGCGAGGTATTTCATTACCAGATCGGTCATTGCCTCGTAGTCCTTGGTTTCCAGGTAACCCAGGCCGTTGGTCTTGATGATCTCACGGGCACTGACATAGGTCAGGATGCCGGTGCCGACCCGGATCTGCTCGCGCGCCTGCGTTGCCAGCGCCATTTCCGGCACCTGCTTGAAGAACACCTTGATCGCCTCGGCGGGGTCGAGCAGCGTCGCCTTCAAGCCCTGCAGGATGCCGTCGACGAAGGCGGCGCAGACCTGCGGCTCCTCGGCGACGCGGTTCGGCTGGGTCATCACGGCGGTGCCGTAATTGATGATGCCGTAATCGCTGAACAGCATGAAATGCGCCTTGACGCCGGTGGCGACGTAGCTCGGCATCGCGCTGCTGGCATAGCCCGAGATCGCATCGACTGCACCTTCCGGCAACAGCCGATCGCGCACCTTGTTGTCGACCTGGATTCTGTCGACCTTCGCCAGGTCGAAGCCTGCTTTTTCGGCGAAAGCCGGCAGAAACGGGTAATCGCCCGAGGTTGCCACCGACGCCATCTTGTGGCCCTCGAGATCCTTGGGGGTTTTGATAGGCCCGTCGTTCATGATGCCGATGCCCATCGTCGCGTCATATGCGCAACAGGCGAGCGCTACCGTCGGCAGCCCCCGGATCGTCTGCAGGATCGCGAGAGACGGCGAGGCCATGCCGAAATCGAACCGGCCTTCGCCGATTGCCTGCGCGGCGGCGACAGAGCCCGAGCCGCGGGCGATATCGACATCGAGCCCGTGCTTGTCCCAGAAGCCCATGCCTTTGGCGACGAAGGCGAACAGGCTGCCGCCTTCGGCAACCCACGCCAGGGTGAATTTGATCGGCTTCTTGTTCTGGGCGAAGACGAGGCGAGGGCAGGCGATGCCGCCGGCGGCGCTCAGCACAGCGGCGCCGCTTCGGCCGAGAAACCGGCGGCGCGACAATCGGCGTTCGATGCTCATGGTCTCTTCTCCGGCAAGCGGGCGCTGACTAGGCTCGCAGGAAGCGTGCCATCCCGGCCGCCGTGACCATTTAGCCGGCGGTCGCCGCGCTTTCTTCGGCGCGGCGACCGGCTCGCGATCCGCAACATGGAGCGCGCCGGCATCGGCATCATCACCGACGATGAGATCCGCCGCGAAAGCTATGCGTTCTGAACCGCATCGCAGCCTCTACCCGGGTCACTCGCGGGAGGACAAGACAAGATCGCCGAACGCCCTTCGCAGCGCGAGCTTCGGCTCGTTTTCTCGCTAAGTTTGAATTGGTCAGCACGCTGATCAGCAGCGGGCTTATGACGGCCTGCGTAATCCCCTCGTCAAGCCCGGTTTCGATCTTCACGATCTGGTCCTTGAGCCATAGCTTTCGCTTCCTCAGCCGCTGCAATTCTAGCCGGTCGAGGGGAGTGCGCTCGGCCAGACGCGCGATCACGACATCGAGGTCGCGATAATCGGTCTTCGGGGGGCGAGCTTTGACGTTAGGGTTTCGACGTCTAAATCTATGTGATCACTCCGCCGCCATCAGCGGCGCCAGCCGGCTTCCGGGCTTTTCCAGTTGGGCGTAAGGTCCCTGATCGACGACCCGCCCCTGTTCCATGACGAGCACTTGGTCGAAATCTGAAGCGAGGCGGGGGCGGTGCAGGCTCCAGACCAGGCTGCGCTCGGCAAATTCGGTCTTCAGGCGTTCGAGGATGGCGGCTTCCGCCGCGCCGTCGAGCACCGCAGTCGCATCATTAAGGGCGACCAGATCGGGCCGCTTGAGGACCGCCCTCGCGATCGCCAATTTTTGCCTCTGCGCCTCGGAAAGCCGCGAACCACCGGTGCCGACCGGATATTCGAGCCCAACTTTGATCAGTGTTCCACGCAAGCCGAGCTCATCGAGGACCTCGGTGATCGCGGCATAGACGCGTTCCCGACTGCCCGACTCACTGCGGACGATGGTGCCGAAAAGGACATTTTCCTGCACCGGCGCCGCGGTATTGTAGCGCTCGGGGTCGAAGAACTCGACCGAACCGCGGAGACCCTCCGGTAACCCCTCAGCAAACGCCCGGCGGGCCTGCAGTATCCGTTGCTGCATTTTATCGTCGAGCAGATCGAGCGGATCCCGCGCCGCAACCAGCTTCAGTGCCAGCGACAGGAGCCGCTCCCTGGGAGGCTGCAGCAGACTCTCCACCCCGGCCCTTTCCATCCGCTTCAAGATGCTCTCGAAACCGGGCAGATCGTCGGCGCTGATAAAGCCGAACTCCTCGAAGAACTCATGCTCCTGCCGCAAACCGGCGAACAGCTCGATCATCATGCGAGCGACCTGCGCGCCGACTTCCACAAGGTCGTGAGTGAGCCCGACTTTGTCGAGCACGCTCCTGACATAGAGCCTGCGGGCGAGCCCGTCGCCGTCAAAGACCGGTCCGATCGGGGTGCCGAACAACAAATTGACGGAAACGGGAGAATTGGCGTTGTAGCGGTCGGGGTCGAATCGTTCGACAAGATGCGCAAGATCATTCTCGGTGAGGCGCTTGGCGAGCACGCGACGTGCCTCGAGGATTTGCTGCGCCGCCTCCGGCTGTCGATCCGGGTCGAGCCGGCCACGTAATCCGAGGAGATTAACGTCGTCGTCGAGATCGACGAGCCGCAGGACCTCGACGATGCGCCCCTCTAGCCCGGCCGCATCGGTCACTCCTGCTTGCTGGTAGTCCACCCAATCGGCAGCGATATTCAACTCGCTGTTCCCCGACTGACGGGCCTCCTCGATGGCGCGGGCACGGGGCTTTTCGTCATCATTTTCGGTCGCTCGGTTCGGCCGGTGTCGCAATCCGAGCAGGAGGTTGTCCCGTACACTCGCCGAAAAAAGATAGGTCGACGGGCCGACATAGCCGATCCGACGGCCGGAAACCGCGAGCGGAACGCTGTTGATGTCGGTTTCGCCGATGATGAGCCGCCCGCTCGTCGGAGTGACAAGCCGCGCGAAGAGTTGCGGCACAAGCTCTCTACCGCTGTTGCTCTGGCCAACGATCGCCACATCCGTGCCGAGGGGAAACTCGAAACTGACCGCTTCGAGCAGATGGATTCCGTCACTGTCCACGACATTGAGATTAGCGGCCGTGACCTCACCGTGGAACGGCCCGATGGTCTCCGGTTCTTCGAGCAGCAATCGCTTATCGAGCATGTCGGGGACGTGGAACTGCTCGATCACTTGTTCATACTTGATCGCCACGTCTTGCTGGTTCTGATAAAAGTCGAGCAGTTCCTTCCACGGCGACGACAACTCCTTAAAGGCGGCGAGCACGGCCACCAGCGCGCCGAAAGAGAGGCTGCCCCTAATGACAAAATACCCGCCAATCGCGAAGAAAAATAGCGGGGTGAGATTTCCGATGAGATTGTTGAGAAATTTTACAAAAAACTTTCGGTTATAAACCTCAAAACGAATGTCATAGATCTCGCCAAGACGATTGGAGATATCAGCGAGCTGATATGGCGCTCCATCATTGGCGCGAATTTCGGCGCGTGCCGCGATCGTCTCACCGATGCGGTCTGAGAGGCGGCGCACCTTGCGCACCCATTCGCGCCCGAGGCGGCGGATGACGCGCTGCATCTTTGGAATGAGGTAACCCTGCAGCGGATAGAATGCGACAGCGGCGGCCCCGAGTATCGGGTCCTGCACGAACATGAAGACGACGATGGTGAGCAGGGTGCCGCCTTGCGAGATCGGCAAGGCGAAGGCCTCGCCGACAAATCCGCCGACCGGCTCGAGCTCGCCGGTCATCATCGCGATGACCTCGCCGGTTGCGGTCCGGTCAAAGTGCTGTAGTGGAAACCGCAACAAGCGCTCATAGAGCTGATACCGGAGACGGCGCAGCATGCGCTCGCCGACCTGCCCTTTCTTGACGTTGATATGCAGCTTGAACCAACCGTTGATCAGAAGAAACACCAGAAATACTCCGCAAAGCAACAGAAGATAGGGGATCTGTTCGAGCTCCAGCCCCAGGTACTTCTGCGGAAATTCCGTTCCAGAAATCGCGTGATTGACGATAATTTTTGGCAATTCCAAGGAATAATAGAGAAAGGGGAAAGAGAATAAAGTCACGACGACAAGATAAATCTGTTCGCGGAGGCTGTAATGAAGGATGTAGCCGTAGATCGACGGATCCAGCCCCTCCGGCCCGCTTTCCGGCAAAATGCGTCGCAAGAACGAAGGAAGCGGCGGCAATACCGATTTCGCCATCGCAGCGACGGTACGGAGAAGTCGCATGGGTAACTCTCTAGCCCTTGGACAACACGGCGTTCGGCCGCGTATCAACACCGGCCTAGTCGGCGCTACCCTGGGCAAATAGTCGCGGCGCCTCGCGCCCGCGAGAGGCGCCGGGTCATATCGACAGGAAATTGATAGCTCCGCTTCGGCTTACGCCTCGGGCTCGGCCGCCTTAGGAATTTTTGCCGCCGGAGCGCGATCCTCTTTCGAGTATCCGCGATGCCGAATGTATCGCCAAGTTCCGATTTGATCGCCTCGTCGAAAAGAGCGATTACCACTGGTTTACAGCCAGACTCTTCGATTCGATGCCCCGCTGTACTAGAACAAACGGGTATCTATCCTATTCTGATACCCGTTTCATCCGACGGTTGGTTCCTTGAATGCGGTATTGTGCTTGGGGAACCACTCGTAGCCCTTGAGCATGTATTGCCAATACAAGCTCGGCAGGAAGCTGACCTTGATCCACCAACCTAACCAACGCTCCTTGCCCGGATTGAGGATGGGCAGGGTCGGAGTCACTTTGCCACCGTAGATGAACTCGGCGATGATCGCCTTGCCGTTGGCGGTGGTCAGCGGGCACGAGGCATAACCGTCATAGCCGCCGTCGATCGCTTGGCCGTTCATCAGCCTGAGAATGTTCCGCACCACCACGGGCGCCTGCTTGCGCACAGCGGCGGCGGTCTTCGAATTGGGCGTCGCGGTGACGTCGCCGAGCGCGAACACATTGGCGTGGCGCACGTGCTGCATCGAGTTCTGATTGACTTCAACCCAGCCGGCGGCGTTGGCGAGCGGGCTCGAACTGACGTCGTCGGGCGGACTTTGCGGCGGCGAGACATGCAGCATGTCGTAGGGCACGCTGATCCGCTGACCCTGGTTGTCGCCCCCGACGATCTCGAAAATCGCAGTCTTGGCCTTGGCGTCAACGGCGACGAGGTTGTGCTGGTAGTGCACATTGACGCCGTAACGCTCGGCAACCTTGGCACACTCGCGGGCGAAAAACGGCACGCCGAAAATCACCGGCGCGTGGACGAAATACTTTAGATCGACGTTGGCTCGGATACCCGCGCGCTGCAGATGGTCGGCAGTGAGATAGACGATCTTCTGCGGCGCGCCCGGACACTTGAACGGCAGCGGCGGCTGAGTGAATACCGCCTTGCTTCCGGGCTTGAGTGCCGTGATGCACTCCCGAGTGTAGCTGACATGATCAGGAGAATAGTTGCTGCACACGCCATCACGACCAAGCGCCTCCGCGAGGCCATCGATCTTTGCCCAATCGAGCTTCACGCCGGTGCAGACCACCAGATAGTCATAAGTGACCCCCTCGCCGGTGGACAGTTCGACCTTGTTGTTCGCGGGTTCGAACTTGTGCGCGGCGGCCTTGAGGCGCGTGACGCCCGACGGCACCAGGCTGTCGGTCGGCCGGCGCGTGCGCGCGAGGTCGTAGAGCCCGGCCCCCACGAGCGTGAGTGCCGGCTGGTAATAGTGCGTATCACTCGGCTCGACGATTGCGATGTCGATCCCGCCCGGCCCATGGCGCTTCAAGCTTGCCGCCACGGTAATTCCGGCGGTGCCGCCGCCGACGATCAAGACTTTATGGTGCATAGTCCCGGCCATGATGGCTCCCCGGTCGAACTGGCCCGCCCGCTTTGGCCCTGGGGCATTCGCTCGCTGGATGCAAGGTCGACTGGCACAGCGGTTTGGATTGAAGGTGAGCGATCCACGAAGGGGAGCCTAATCCGCGTAGCGCGGACAGTAAAGGCAGCTGGATGGCGAACCCCGCACTGCGCCAGCCGGAGACGGGCGGTCGAACCGGTTGTCGCATGTGTCGAGAGTCCGCGATGCCGGACGCTCGGACGGTGCTATTCTGGTGCCGCTCCGGGCGCGCCGAGAGGTCGGCTGCTTTACCGACGCCCGGAAAGGAATCGGGAGGGCACTGCGATGAGGAACGGCTACAGGATCGTCGACATCGACACCCACGTGAACCCGAGCTACGACACCTTGGTCAAGTATCTTGATCCTTCGGCGCACTCGCGGGTCGACAAGTTTCGGCCCTTCGTGCGGACGCGGAGTTCGGACGGGATCACTACGCGCGTCCTGCACGTCGCTCCCTACCCGTTCGACCGCTTTCCCGGCGAGGCGCCGCAGGAAGCGATGGTCGTGGCGGGCGGCAAGGGCGCCCTCGA
>Ga0209446_1000196_pt1 | contig 14686 bp, 11 predicted proteins | sample BogFormECP04_OM2_FD_188242 | JGI IMG/M metagenome (GOLD analysis project Ga0209446, IMG submission 188242) | Bog forest soil microbial communities from Calvert Island, British Columbia, Canada - ECP04_OM2 (SPAdes) (version 2) | ecosystem: Environmental > Aquatic > Freshwater > Wetlands > Bog ... | reverse complement strand
GACCATTTCGCGCTGGACCTCGACGGCATAGCGCACCGCATCGACGACGCTGGCGAATTCGGCCAGGAGGCCGTCGCCGGTGGTCTTGACGATGCGGCCCCTGTGCTCGGCGATCTTGGGGTCGCCGAGCTCGCGCCTTATCGCCGTCAGCGCGACCAAGGTGCCTTCCTCGTCGGCGCCCATCAGCCGCGAATAGCCGGCGACATCGGCCGCCAGGATCGCCGCCAACCGGCGCTCGACCCGCTCCCCGGTCATCTCTCGGCCTAGCCTGGAAGGAAAGCCCATAACCCAGGGTATATTGGAATCCGAGGCAGCGCGAGCATCGTCGGTTGGGGCGAGCGACTTCCGCGATCGGTCGTGAGGGCGCCGGCGGCGCGGCGCCCGGTGGAGCTGTGGCCTACGCCCAGACCAGCGCCTCGCCGTCGGACCTCCACCAACAGTGTAGGCGAACCGCTCGCCAGGGTCCGACAGATGCGAGGCGGAGCACCGTGCTAACAGGGCTTCCGCGGGACATCGCGCGGGAACGAGCTGTGGCCGTGTCGGGAAACGTGCCGGGATCGCCGAAGCAAGGCGTATGAGCACAAAGCAGATCTTACCCTGGCTCCACTGTTCTAGCGAACGGCGGATGTTGTCGAGAACGCATGCCGCGAGCTGCACCAAGCAGGGTCAGGATGCGTTTCCCGGGCCTCATCGACAGCGAGCTCGCGTCTGCCCCAGCGGTCGGAGATCGCTTTTGGCGGGGCTGCCTACGGTCAGACCGCAATATGTTCCTTATTCGTTCTTTACAAACGCCAGCCGAACGTGTACGGTTTTCACCGTTTAGCAGAGTAAATGCCATATTCGAAATTCCGCTGCCATTCCTCTGCCAAGGGCGTTTTTTTCCGCTGACATTGGCGCAAAAACCTGCCTGCCAAAATGCTCGCCTCGGATTCGTATATGATTGATCGGAAAGTCTTATTAGCTTTGAGCCGCATCGTTTTACACCTCGGATTCGATTTTTTGCGGGAATTTTCCCCTAGGGCAGGGGAATTCCGCCGAGCGCGCTCCGACCGCCCCGCGGCGGAGATCCGGCGGTCGTCCGTGCCGGCGCGGCACCCGGTGCAGCTGTGGCCTAGGCGACGCGGCGGCTGCGGATGCGGGTTCGCGTGTCGCGCTCCTCGTCGAACAGCTCGGCGAGCTTTTCGAGCATGACGCCGCCCAGTTGCTCGGCGTCGACGATGGTGACCGCGCGGCGGTAATAGCGGGTCACGTCGTGGCCGATGCCGATCGCGGTCAGTTCAACCTCGCCCAGGCGCTCGATCTCGCGGATCACCTCGCGCAGATGTTTTTCGAGGTAGTTGCCGGGGTTGACCGAGAGTGTCGAGTCGTCGACCGGCGCGCCGTCGGAAATGACCATCAGGATGCGCCGCTGCTCGGTGCGGGCGCGCAGGCGGTCATGCGCCCAGACCAGCGCCTCGCCGTCGATGTTCTCCTTCAGGATGCCCTCGCGCAGCATCAGCCCGAGACTGCGCCGGGCGCGCCGCCAGGGGGCGTCGGCCGGCTTGTAGACGATATGGCGCAGATCGTTGAGCCGGCCCGGGTTCGGTGGCTTGCCGGCGGAAATCCACCGTTCGCGCGCCTGCCCGCCCTTCCAGGCGCGGGTCGTGAAGCCGAGGATCTCGACCTTGACCCCGCAGCGCTCCAGCGTGCGGGCGAGGATGTCGCCGCTCATCGCCGCGACCGTGATCGGCCGACCCCGCATCGAGCCCGAATTGTCGATCAGCAAGGTGACGACGGTGTCGCGGAACTCGGTCTCGCGCTCGCGCTTGAAGGCCAAGGGCAGGATCGGGTTGGCGACGACACGCGACAGACGCGCGGCATCGAGCAGGCCCTCGTCGAGATCGAACTCCCAGGCGCGGGTCTGCCGGGCCATCAGCCGGCGCTGCAGCCGGTTGGCGAGCCGCGCGATGACGCTCTGCAGGTGTGAGATCTGCTGATCGAGCAGATGACGGAGCCGCGACAGCTCGTCCGGGTCGCACAGCTTGTCGGCATCGACGACTTCGTCGGAAATCGTGCTGAAGGCGCGATAGACCGCGGTCTCGTCGGGGCGGCCGCGCGGCATCTGCCCGGGACGGCCCGGGCGGCCCGGATCGTCGTCGCTCGAGCCGGGCATCATCTCGCCGTCACCGGCCTCGGCGGCATCCTGCGCATCCTCGGCCTCGCCGTCCATCGGCGAGCCGTCGGACGAGTCTTGCGCGCCGGAGGTGGCGCCTTCGCCCTCGCTCTGGTTCTCGCTCTCGCCTTCCTCGCCGCCCTGTTGCTCGTCGCTCTCGGCCTCGTCGTCGATTTCGCCGAGGTCGAGATCGAGATCCTGCAGCAGCCGGCGCGTCGCCCGCGCATAAGCGTCCTGATCGAGAATCGTGCGGTCGAGCTCGCCGAAGTCCTTGCCGATGCGGCCCTCGAGCCAAGGGCGCCAGAGATCGACGACGCGCCGTGCGGAAGGCGGCGGCCGCACCTTGGTCAGTGCCTCGCGGGTCAAAAGCCGCACCGCCTCCGCCATCGTGCTGTCGGTGCGCTCGGTGATCCGTTCGAACCCCTGCCGACGGTACTGCTCGTCGAGCATTGCGTCGAGGTTGGCGGCGACCCCGGCCATCCGCCGGGCGCCCAGGGCCTCGACCCGAGCCTGCTCGACCGCCTCGAAAACCGCCCGCGCCAACGGCGAGCCCGGCGCGCGTTTGCTGTGCACCGCGTCGTCGTGATAGCGCAGGCGCAGCGCCGCGCTATCGGCGGCACCGCGCAGCTGCGCCGCCTCCTCGGCCGGAAGGTCGCGCGGTGGGTTCGGCAGCCGGACCCGCGCGCCGCTCACCCCCGCCGCCTCCGGCCCGAAGCCGACCGTCACATCGTCGCGCTCGGCAATCGCCCGCAGGGTCGCCGCGGTCGCCCGCTTGAAGATCTCGGTCGGCGAAAACTCCTGAGCCATCAGCTTTGGCGACCGGCGCAAAATGATGGGCGCACCGCGAGGACCGTCATGACGATGAGGGGCATTTCAGGCCTACCTGCGGTGCGGCCGCGCGCTACATCAGGGTGGCGTTGACACCGGTTTCCGCGAGCTCCGTGCCAAGGCAGCGTTGGTAATATTCGGCCACGGTCGGCCGCTCCATCTCGTCGCATTTGTTGAGGAACGTCAGCCGGAAGCCAAAGGCCAAATCGCCGAAGATGCGCGCGTTCTCGGCCCAGGTCATGACCGTGCGCGGCGACATCACGGTCGAGATGTCGCCGTTGATGAACCCGGCGCGGGTCAGATCGGCAAGCGCCACCATCGCACTGATCGTGCGCCGACCCTGCTCGTCGTCGTAGCTCGGCACCTTTGCCAATACGATCTCGACCTCGGCATCGTGCGGCAGGTAGTTCAACGTGGCGACGATGTTCCAACGATCCATCTGGCCTTGGTTGATCTGCTGGGTGCCGTGATAGAGACCGGTGGTGTCGCCGAGGCCGACTGTGTTCGCCGTCGAGAACAGCCGGAATCCCGGATGCGGACGGAGCACGCGGTTCTGATCGAGCAGCGTGAGCTTTCCTTCGACCTCGAGCACCCGCTGGATCACGAACATGACGTCCGGGCGCCCGGCATCGTATTCGTCGAAGCAGAGCGCCACCGGGTGCTGCAACGCCCACGGCAAGAGGCCCTCGCGGAATTCGGTGACCTGCTTGTTGTCGCGCAGCACGATCGCATCCTTGCCGACGAGATCGATGCGACTGATGTGGCTGTCGAGATTGACCCGGATGCAGGGCCAATTCAGCCGGGCGGCGACCTGCTCGACATGGGTGGATTTGCCGGTGCCGTGATAGCCGCAGATCATCACCCGACGGTTAAAGGCGAAGCCGGCGAGGATCGCGAGCGTCGTGTCGTGGTCGAAGCGGTAGGCATCGTCAAAATCGGGGACGTGCTCGCTCGCCTGGCTGAAGGCCGGAACCTGGAGATCGCTGTTGATCCCGAAGGTCTGACGGACCGAGATCGTGATGTCGGGCTGATCCAAGGGGAACGCGCCAGCAGGCGCCGTGGGCTGAACGGATGGCATTCTTGTTCTGCATCCTGACAGTTGAATAGGAAAATTTGGACGCTGCGGCGCGATTGATCAACCGAAATAGCTGGCTTTCAGAGTGGCATAGGCTTGGTTGACGATCTTCAGCTTCTCTTCTGCCACTTTGTCCCCGCCGTGCGCATCGGGATGATGGAGCTTGACCAGCACCTTGTAGCGCGCCTTGAGGCGCACCGGAGTGAACGGCGGCTCGATCTCGAACACGGCGAGAGCCTGTTCGCGCGCGGACAGCGCGCGTTGCGCCGCAACCCCTGCGCGGTTGTCGTGCCCCTGTGCGCCGTCGCGCGCGTGCCCCGCACCACCGGTAAACATGCCGAAATAGTCGCGGATTCGTGCGGCATAGCCGGGGCCATGGCGATCACCCAGCCGCCAGCTCGGGCGCTGCCAGACCGTGTCGTGGCGGATCTCGGATTCGATCTCGCTGTCGCTCATCCCAGCGTAATAATTCCAGGCGGTATTGTAGGCACGAACGTGCTCGAGGCAGAGCCAGTAATAATCGCGGAGTTCGAGCCGAGATTTCGGCGCACGGAATTCTCCGCCGGCATCGCAGCCGGGATGATCGCAAGGCCGCGCCGGAGTGTCGGCCTCCGCCGCGAAGACGGGATCAAGGGACGGGCGTCGCATCGCGATCAGTATGGGAGGAGCGCCGACTGCTGGCAAGGACGCGACGCACCCCGCCACCTCGGACAGAGCAGGGTTGCGGCAGGTGCACGCGCCAGCCCGCCAAAGCAAAGGCCGCCTGCCCACGGTTTCACGCGGACAGACGGCCTCGAGAGGCGCGAGTGTGGGCGCGGCCTAGAAGTCCATGCCGCCCATGCCACCGCCCGGCGGCATTGCCGGCGGGGTCTTCGGCTCGGGCTTCTCGGCCACCATCGCCTCGGTGGTGATCAGGAGACCCGCCACCGAGGCCGCGTCCTGCAGGGCGTGCCGCACGACCTTGGTCGGGTCGATGATGCCCGCCCGCACCATGTCGGTGAATTCGCCCTTCTGGGCATCGTAGCCGTAGTTCGTATCCTTGCTGTCGAGCAGCTTGCCGACGACGATCGAGCCGTCCGTGCCGGAGTTTTCGGCGATCTGCCGGGCCGGATACAACAGCGCCTTCTTGACGATGTCGATGCCGACCTGCTGGTCGCTGTTCGCCGGCTTCAGGTTCTCGAGGGCGCGAGAGGCATAGAGCAGGGCCGCACCGCCGCCGGCGACGACACCCTCCTCGACCGCGGCGCGCGTCGCGTGCATCGCGTCGTCGACCCTGTCCTTCTTCTCCTTTACCTCGACCTCGGTCGAGCCGCCGACCCGGATCACCGCGACCCCGCCGGCGAGCTTGGCAAGCCGCTCCTGCAGCTTCTCGCGGTCATAATCCGAGGTCGTCTCCTCGATTTGCTGACGGATCTGCGTGCAGCGGCCCTGGATGTCGTCCTTCTTGCCGGCCCCGTCGATGATCGTCGTGTTCTCCTTCTCGACCCGCAGCTTCTTGGCTTGGCCCAGCATGTCGAGCGTCACGTTTTCGAGCTTGATGCCGAGGTCCTCGCTGATCACCTGGCCGCCGGTCAGGATGGCGATGTCCTCGAGCATGGCCTTGCGGCGATCACCAAAACCGGGCGCCTTGACCGCCGCCACCTTGAGACCGCCGCGCAGCTTGTTGACGACGAGGGTGGCAAGCGCCTCGCCCTCGACGTCCTCGGCTACGATCAGCAGCGGCTTGCCGCTCTGCACCACCGACTCGAGCACCGGCAGCATCGCCTGTAAGCCGGACAGCTTTTTCTCATGAAGGAGAATGTACGGGTTCTCGAGTTCGGCGATCATCTTCTCCGCGTTGGTGACGAAATACGGCGAGAGATAGCCACGGTCGAACTGCATCCCCTCGACGACGTCGAGCTCGGTCCCGAGGCTCTTCGCCTCTTCGACCGTGATCACGCCCTCATTGCCCACCTTTTGCATCGCTTGGGCGATCATCTCGCCCACCTCGCGTTCGCCATTGGCCGAGATCGTGCCGACCTGCGCGATCTCCTCGTTGGTCGAGATTTTCTTCGACCGCTTCTTGATGTCCTCGACGACGGCGTCGACGGCGAGATCAACCCCGCGCTTCAGATCCATCGGGTTCATGCCGGCCGCAACCGCCTTTGCCCCCTCGCGCACGATCGCCTGGGCCAGCAGGGTCGCGGTGGTGGTGCCGTCGCCGGCCTGATCACTGGTCTTCGAGGCCACTTCGCGCACCATCTGCGCACCCATGTTCTCGAACTTGTTAGCCAGCTCGATTTCCTTGGCGACCGTAACGCCGTCCTTGGTGATCCGCGGTGCGCCGAACGATTTGTCAAGAACGACATTGCGGCCCTTGGGGCCCAACGTCACCCGAACCGCATTGGCGAGAGTATCGACGCCGCGCAGCATCCGCTCGCGTGCGTCTGCGTGAAATTTGACTTCTTTTGCTGCCATGTCCTGTTGCTCCTCAAGCGACCTTTCTCGCAGGGGCGTCATGCTCGATCACGCCCATGATGTCGGACTCTTTCATGATGATCAGCTCTTCGCCATCGAGCTTGACCTCGGTGCCCGACCATTTGCCGAAGAGCACGCGATCGCCCGCTCTGACATCCATCGGTTGGATCTTGCCATCCTCGCCGCGCGCGCCCGGACCGGCAGAGACCACCTCGCCTTCCATCGGCTTCTCCTTCGCCGTATCGGGGATAATGATGCCGCCCGAGGTCTTTTCCTCGGACTCGACGCGACGGATCAGCACGCGGTCGTGCAGTGGACGGAATGCCATGAATACCTCCTGGGGCCCAAACACAGCACTCTCTCCTCAAGAGTGCTGCTCAGATAGCCGGGACTGGCTCGCTTGTCAAGCAGCGACGCCAATGACCCGGCTCGTCCAGAGACGGGAGCGCCGAGAGGGGTTTTGACAAGTGAGAAGTCACGGCGCACTCTTTTAGCGCTACGATCCGAGCAGCTACCACTGACGAGCCGCCAAAATGTCGCGAACCGTAGACTGGGAGATACCGGGGGAGATCCAACCAAAGCCCGGGGACTTCGCCTTTGATCTTGACCGTGCGCTGAGCGCGGTTCTCGGCTTGCGGGCGACGATCCCGGAAGACGCTTTCACCGCCGGGACGCTCGGCACCGAGCGCGCCGGCAGCGGGGTCTTGATCCGTAGGGACGGCCTCGTCCTGACGATTGGTTATCTGGTTACCGAAGCTGAGACGATCTGGCTGACCTCCGTGGAGGGTGGTGCCGTGCCGGGTCACCTCGTCGCCTATGATCAGGAATCCGGCTTTGGCCTGGTCCAGGCATTGGGGCGATTGAACGCCCCGCCGATCGATCTCGGAGTAGGCCTACGCGTCGGCGCAGGCGATCGCGCCGTCATGGCCGCTGAGGGAGGCCGCCGGCACGCGATCGCTGCGCGGGTCGTCGCCAGGCAGGAATTCGCGGGTTATTGGGAATACGTGCTCGACCGTGCGATTTTTACCGCACCCGCCCACCCCCTTTGGGGCGGCGCTGGTTTGATTGGCGCCGATGGACGGCTTATCGGAATCGGTTCGCTTCACGTGCAGCGTGCCAACGGCCGCGAACTTCGCCGTGACGTCAACATGGTTGTACCCATCGACCTGTTACCGCCGATCCTCGACGACATGCTGACCTATGGTCGCCCCAATCGCCCGCCCCGCCCCTGGCTTGGCCTCTACGCCCAGGAAGTGGAGGACGCGGTCGTCGTCGCCGGTCTCGCCGAGCGGGGTCCCGCGGGCAAAGCCGGACTGCGGCCTGGTGACCGCATTCTCGCTGTCCGCGAGGATCCGGTGGCGAGCCTCGCCGGCTTGTGGCGCAAGATCTGGGCTGGCGGCCCGGCCGGCAGCGAAGTCGTGCTGCGGGTGGGGCGCGATAACGAGACCTTGACGGTCCGCGTCCTATCGGTCGACCGGACCCAGTTCTGGAAAGCGCCTAAGCTGCACTGATCGTCCGACCGCCGGGAGCAGGTCCGGGGCGGGCATGCCACAGCCGCAATCGGCGGCTCGATGTGATGATCGGGTTCGCCAAGCTCCTGTCTCGAATGCCGGATGACGCAAGCTTCCTGCGACGGCTCGTCGCGCGGCCGCGGATGCCGCGGTTACGCCGGCAGCCGCTATGCCGGGCACAGCACGGGCGTCAGTTTGGAAACCGGGTCCGGCTATGCTTCGAGCCAGCCATCCGGGACGAAAGGCGGCGATTGGGCGTTGATCTCGCTCGCCACGAGGCTCGGCTCGACTGATCGCGTCTTGCCGATGACAGGGAAGGTGCCGGAGGTCGGCAGCGCCATCATGCTCGGTGGCTACCAGCAAGATCATCCGCTGGTTTTGATGGCGGATCCCGAGTGCCGCATCGTCGGACGCACGACCGATGGCGACGGCCGGCAGCCGTTGCGGCATGATTGCGCAGGAACCAGAGGCGACAGCGGCGCGCCTTTGCCAATCGAGCAAGGCGGCAAATGGTACGTCGCCGGGGTTCCCGAGGCCGCCGAAGGCGCCGCCGCGGGCAGGCTCGCTGTCGTCCTCGACGAGGCCCGCAAGCGCCTTTGAAGAGAGCGCTGCGGTCGCGACGCCTCCGCCAGGTTGACATTTCACCAGCTTTTCTCCGATAGGAACGATCGTCTTTTATCCTAAGAAGGACGTTCCTTGACTGTCATCGCCGAGCGTCCGGCACCTGCCGGTGTGCAACCCAAGCATCTGAAGCGTCTGGAAGCCGAGTCGATCGGCATCATGCGCGAGGTAGTAGCGGAGTTCCGTAACCCGGTGATGCTTTATTCGATCGGCAAGGATTCGACTGTTATGGTGCATTTGGCGCGCAAGGCATTTTATCCCGCTAAGCCACCATTCCCGCTGCTGCACATCGATACCGGGTGGAAGTTCCGTGAGATGATCGCCTTCCGCGATGCAACTGCGCGTCGGCTGGAGCTCGATCTCTTGGTGCACACCAACGATGAGGGCACGGCGCGTGGGATCAGCCCGATCACCTCGGGGTCGGCGCTGCACACCGCAGTCATGAAGACCGAGGCCCTGAAGCAGGCGCTCAATCGCTACGGGTTCGACGCGGCATTTGGCGGGGCGCGGCGCGACGAGGAGAAGAGTCGCGCCAAGGAGCGCATCTTCTCGCTGCGCAGCGCCGGGCACGGCTGGAACCCGAAGAACCAGCGGCCGGAACTGTGGCGCCTCTATAACACGCGGCTGCGCGAGGCAGAGTCGATGCGAGTTTTTCCACTGTCCAACTGGACCGAGCGCGACGTCTGGGAATATATCGCCGCCGAGGACATCGCTGTCGTGCCGCTCTATTTCGCCGCGCTGCGGCCGGTGGTCAGCCGCAGTGGAGTGTGGATCATGGTCGACGACGAGCGCTTGCCGCTGGAGCCTGGCGAGCGCCCGCAAATGCGGTGCGTGCGGTTCCGCACCCTGGGATGCTATCCGCTAACCGGAGCGATCGAATCGACGGCGGCGACGGCCGCCGAGATCGTCGCGGAGTTGCGCCATACGCGCTGGTCGGAACGGCAGGGGCGCCTGATCGACACCGACGAGGAAGCGGCGATGGAACGCAAGAAGCGCGAGGGTTATTTTTGATGGTCGGAGACGAGGGCGCTTGCCGACAGCGCGACAAGGATCTGCTGCGCTTTTTGACCTGCGGATCGGTCGACGACGGCAAGTCGACCCTGATCGGCCGGTTGCTTTACGATTGCGCGCTGATCCTCGACGACCAGCTGGCGGCGTTGCAGCGGGAGTCACGGCGGTTGGGCACAGCCGGCGAGGACATCGACTTTTCGCTGCTGCTGGATGGGCTGGAGGATGAGCGGCAGCAGCGTATAACAATCGATGTCGCCTATCGGTTTTTTGCGACCCCGGAACGCGCCTTTGTCGTTGCCGACACGCCGGGCCACGAACAATACACGCGCAACATGGCGACCGGTGCGTCGACCTCTGAACTCGCCGTGATCCTGGTGGACGCGCGCAAGGGCGTGCTGCCACAGACCAAGCGGCACGCCTTCATCTGCTCGCTGCTCGGGATTCGTCGGATCGTACTAGCCGTCAACAAAATGGATCTCGTCGGTTTCAAGGAAGGCTGCTTCGAGGAGATCGCCACTCGGTTTTCGGCCTTTGCCGCGGGTCTCGGCGGGACCTCGATCCGGGCGATCCCGCTGGCCGCGAAATCTGGCGACAACGTCACCGCGCGGTCGGCTCGGACGCCGTGGTATCGCGGACCAACCCTGCTCGAACACCTTCATTCGGTCGAGGTTTCCAACGGAGGCGGCCAGCGACCCTTCCGCTTTCCGGTGCAATGGGTCAACCGACCCAATGGCGAGTTCCGGGGTTATTGCGGGACCATCGCCTCGGGCAGGATCGCTCCCGGCGAAGAAGTGCTGATCGCGGGCTCCGGCCGTTGTGCTCGGGTCAAAGAGATCGTCACCTTTGAAGGCACGCTCGAATGCGCGCGGGCGGGCGATGCGGTCACTCTGACCTTGGAAAGCGAGATCGACATCGCCCGCGGCGATCTTCTCGCAGATCCCGGCGCGCCGCCCGAATTTGTCGACCAGTTCGCCGCTCATGTGATCTGGCTAAGCGAACACCCGCTCGTCCCCGGCCGCTCATACTGGATGAAGATCGGCACGCGCACAGTGACGGCCACGGTGACCACCCTCAAGCACCGCATCGACGTCAACACACTGGCGCATCTGGCGGACCGGACCTTGGAGCTGAACGAGGTCGGGTTCTGTAACCTTTCCACGAACGTCCCGGTGGCGTTTGATCCATATGAGGTCGATCGCGACACCGGCGCCTTCATCCTGATTGACCGCTTCACCAACGAGACGGCCGGGGCCGGGATGATCGCCTTTGGGCTGCGGCGGGCCAGCAACTTGCACTGGCAGACGCTAACGGTCGGGCGCGAGCAGCGCGCGGCGTTGAAAGAACAACGCGCCGCGGTGCTGTGGTTCACCGGATTGTCCGGGGCCGGCAAATCGACGATTGCCGACCTCGTCGAGAAGCAGCTTCTGGCATACGGGCGGCACACGATGCTGCTCGATGGCGACAACGTGCGCCACGGGCTCAACCGCGATCTCGGGTTCACCGACGCGGACCGGGTCGAAAACATCCGGCGAGTCGGCGAGGTCGCCAAGCTGATGACCGAGGCCGGGCTGATCGTGCTCTGCTCGTTCATCTCACCGTTTCGCGCCGAACGGCGCATGGTGCGCGAATTGACGGCACCCACCGCCTTCCTCGAGATCTTTGTCGACACCCCGCTCGATGAATGCATCCGGCGCGATCCCAAGGGCCTTTATGCCAATGCCAGAGCGGGGCGGATTCCGCACTTCACCGGTATCGACTCAGCCTACGAGACGCCCGAGGCGCCGGAGATGCGGTTGACGACGATCGGCGCGACACCCGAGAGGATCGCCGAACACGTTCTCGACGAGCTGCGGCACCGCGACATCATCTGAAGCGGCGAGCGTCGCATCTGGCGCGGCCCGGGTGTCCAGCACCGACCCGCGACGAAAAGCCGTTCTGGCGCAGGACGCCCCCGCAGGCTGCAAGATACGGTTGTAAGGGCAAATGTCGATTGCTGCACCTACAGCAAATCTGCAGCAAAAGCTCACCTTCAGGTTGAAATATCGTATCGGGCGGGCGGCTGGCCGGATTGCTTGACCAGCCATTTTTTCAAACGGTTGCCCAGGCGCCGGCGGTCTTGATGAAATCTCACGAGCCATCGCACCTGCTTCCTCCACCGACACGGCGCACCCGGCGCAGCTATCGGTTTTTACCGCAACAGACCTGTGCGAGAGCCGCAAATGGTCCCCTCCAGCCTCCCGCGGCGGCAGCCGGCGTTCTCCGTTAGAGAAGCCGAGAAATTCGCCGAAAGGGGCCTTGCCGCGCTCGCCGCTCGACGAGGGAGGGGTCGCGGGAAGATCTTTCCCGAAGCGACCTTTGCTGTTTCTGCTGATATTTAGAGGAAATTATCAACGACCGGCGATCCTTCCCCGCATACATCCCGGACCGCCAGAGATGTCGCAACCTAAAGGACAGCCGGACAACAGAGGCACCTGATTCGCATGAAGTAATTATATTGCGTATACAAGAATTTGTCAATATGCAAACGTGACAAACGCAATATTTGCCCGACGCCCGGTAACGCGGTTGACGCGGGGCGGGGGCAGCTGCATCCAAACCGTTGCCGGGCGTGGCCATCGCTTCGTGGCGCTAATGACTCAGGCTGAACGCAAATCCGCTGACACGACTGAACCGGTCGAAGCGCCGACCGCATCGGTGGGCCGCGACGTGCTGGTCGAGCGTCGCCCGCTAACCGTGTTGGCAGGCAGCATCGTCGGCGTTCCCCCTTCGGCAACGGAACCAGATCCCGAAGAGCTGCTGGATACGATCGCGGCCCTTTACCGCGCTTGCACCAACGCCATCAAACGATACGACGGTTTCGTGACACATCTTCCCGACGATACTTTCCTCGCCTATTTCGGGTACCCGGCGGCACACGAAGATGATCCCGAGCGAGCGGTACGGGCGGGTCTAAACCTCTTTGACATAATCGACCGATTTGAATCACCGAGCCGCCTGCAAATCCGCATTGGTATAGCCACCGGGGTCGTCGTCATCGGCGATGCGATCGGTGAAGGAGAGGAAAGACAGCTTCGCGTCGTAGGCACCGCGCCGAGCTTAGCGACAAGACTGCAGCCGCTCGCCCCGCCGAATACAGTCCTGATCGCCGAGAACACACAGCGACAGATCGGCGCGTTCTTCGCGCTCGAGGACGCCGGATCGCAACTGCCAGGCCACCCGCCCCGGCGCGGCTTGGCGGGTGCTGAGCGAGCAGCGCGGCCTGGGCCGGTTCGAGGCGTTACGCTCCGGCGACACGCCGCTGGTCGGACGGGAAGACGAGATGGCTAGCTCGACAGATTCTGGACCCGAGCAAAGGCCGGTGACGGGCATGCGGTGCTGCTCTCGGGCGAGCCTGGGGTCGGCAAATCGCGACTGGCGGCCGCGCTCGAAGAGCTCCGGAGAGACCGCGCGCGGTATCGGGCAGATGACAGACGGTCTCAGCATTCTACGTCAGCAGGGACCCCGAGCGCTGATGACCTTGGCCCATTGGCTGATGGCTGACGCCCACCTGATGGCGCATCATTATCGCGAAGGGCTGGAGGTGGCGCAGCCGCTCGATTTCGCGGACACAGGCGATCAGAGTTGGCTTGCCCGCCTCCATCATTTGCACGGAAAGCTCCTGTTGCACCCTCACGGCTCGGACGATGAGTCTGTCGAGGCCAGCATGCGGCAGGCAATCTCCCTGGCGCGGCGGCAGTGCGCCAAAGGATGGGAACTACCGGCGACCACGAGCCTCGCCCGCCTGTGGCTCGATCGGGGCCGCCGGAGCGAAGCCCGCGAGCTCCTCGCGCCCGTCTACGCGTGGTTCAGCGAGGGCTTCGATACGCGCGATCTGCGAGAGGCGAGGGCACTACTCGACGCGTTTGATTGAGGTGACGCCAACACCCTACATCAGGAACACTCCTTTGCCGATCTGGGCGCCGTCCGACCCCTTCGCAGCTATATATCGTCCCCAAATGGCGACGCGGCTCCATGCTATCGTGCAAGATCCGCAGTATCTCGATTTCGAGATTGGCGGTGGCGCGATACAGAAGGAAATGCCGCCCGCGGCGTCCGCCTCGCGCGACAAGCAGAGCGCGAAGTCCCGGCAAGATGTCGTCCCGGACTTTGGACCCGAGGACATCGGGGCCGGCCGCGAGTTCGCGCATGGCCAGGAGAAGCGACCGGCGATAAGCACGTGCGCGAGCCGCGCCGAACCGTTCTGCTGTCCAGCGCAGAATGCCGGCGAAATCTCGTCGGCCTCGGCACCCAGCCGAGGGCGCCACCGCCTTCTCGGCACGTGTTATGTTATCGTCCGTTGTGCCGGACGATCACTGTCTCACCCGCGTCGACCAAGTGACGTTCGAGCTCGGTGAAAGACTTAAACGACCTGTAATCGCCCCGTTCGAAGGCCTCGATCCCTATCTGAGCAGCTTGCCGCAATGCCTCCAGTCTGACGGCGTCCTCCGCCTCGCGCTGCTCGATGAGACGCAATCCCTCCCGCAAAACCTCGCTCGCGTTCTGATAGCGACCGGACCGGACGAGACCCTCGATCACCTTCACGTGGTGCTCGGTCAATACGACATTCTTGGTCGGCACGGGTAATATCTCCGGTTACGTTCCGCATCAGCATCATAACGGCGACAGCGTTTCCCCGCGAGCCCCAGCCCGCTGCCGAGAGCCTGCCTGCAGCCGTGAGCGGCGTGACCTCCAAGCGGCGCTGGCTCTCGAGGGGAGCCAGCCGTTACATCAGGAACACTCCTTTGCCGGTCGTCTGGGTGTCGAACAGGCGATAGGCCTCCTCGGCCTGGTCGAGTTTCCAGCGGTGGGTGAACAGCTGCTCGACATCGACCTTGCGCTCGACGACAAAGCGTGCGCAGTCGGCTTGGCCCTGCCACGAGAAGGTCCACGAGCCGATGATCGTCAGTTGCTTGCGCAGCATGTCGGGGCTGACATCGATCGTCACATTGTTGCGCTCGCCGACAAAGGCGACCGTGCCCCAGACTTTGGCGC
>Ga0209446_1000195_pt1 | contig 14696 bp, 11 predicted proteins | sample BogFormECP04_OM2_FD_188242 | JGI IMG/M metagenome (GOLD analysis project Ga0209446, IMG submission 188242) | Bog forest soil microbial communities from Calvert Island, British Columbia, Canada - ECP04_OM2 (SPAdes) (version 2) | ecosystem: Environmental > Aquatic > Freshwater > Wetlands > Bog ... | reverse complement strand
ACCCGGTGCGCGCGCGCAGCGCTTCGGCTATTGCCTGGCCGCGCTAGGATTGCGGGTTGTCGGTCACCTGGTACTTGCCGCTCGCCGATGCTCGTAGGCCTGCAAGGAGCAATAGGCGGATTTCAGCAATTCGGATTCGACACCGGCGGCTATTGCCCGGCGCAGCATGTCCCCGACCACATGATCCGCTTCGGTGGCGCGGCCTTGTTCCATATCGCGGCGCATTGAAGCTTCCAGCAACGAGTTTCTTTGCGTGAGCAGCGCTTTTATCGGCGTCATGTAATTGGCGCGCGGCGCGTTGCCGGCCGCCGTCGCGACGGCGGCGCAATCGTCCACCATCCGCAGCATCAGGGCGGCGCCATCCTGAGTCGCGGCAATTTCACCCACGTTTGCGCGCATCAAGCACGTCATGCCCGCCAACGACGCCAGCAGCACGAACTTTTCCCACATCTCGAGCAGGATGTTGCGGCTCAACCTCGACTCGAACTTTCCCAATTGCAGTGCGGTGTCGAGCGCGCCGACCGCGGCATACTGCGCAGTGCTGCGCGCGCCGTAGACCAGCGCCTGAACATCGGTGAGCTGTTTGATGTCGCCGTTGGCATCCATCGTCGCAGACACCTGGGCCAGACCTCCCAGCACCCGCGCCGCGCCGAATGCCTGATCCAAGACGTCGAGATGCTGCAAACCATTGAGCAGCGGCAGTATCAGGGTGTCCGCACCCAGGTATGGACGGACAGAGTCCATCGCGCTCTGCAAATCGTAGCCTTTGCAGCTCAAGATGACCGCGTCAAATGAACCGCTCGCGGCAGCACCGGATTCCAATAGCTGCAATTGCCTGATATGCAGCTGACCGCCCGGTCCATAGAGACGCAAACCATGTTCGCGCAATTGCAGCGCGCGTTTGGGCCGCACGAGAAACGTGACGTCCGCGCCGCCTTCCTGCAGGTGCAGCCCGAAGAAACCGCCCACGCTGCCGGCGCCCAACATCAGTAGTTTCATATTGTTTTGCATCCCAGCTACGTTTACGCGCATTGTTGCGCGGTTTTGCGCATTCGTCACGCTCAAATCCCGGGCCGCATCGGCTCTCGAGCCCGTTTTGGCCGCCCATGCGTATATCATTGCAGCCGATTTTCCATAACGAGGCAGGTCCGCATGAAGCCCTGGATTCGCAACCTTATCGTCGCTGTGGGCATCCTCGCAGGGGCCGCCTACTACTGGCTGATCGTCGAAAGCCACGCACCGGCCGACGCGCAGTTCGCACTCGACATCGGCGAGGTTCGGCGCCTGTCGGGCGCCTTTCCGGGCGACAAACCGACGGCGATCGAAGTGGAGCGCGTCGCGCTGTTCAAATTTCCCGCCACGGCGATCGTCGCAGGCGACGGCTGGAGATTGCGCGACATGCCGGTGTTTTCCTACCGCCTGGTGTACCCGCAGACGTCGGTCATCATCGATACGGCGCTCAACAAGGAGATCGGCGGCGCCAATCTGAATTCGTTCTATGCCGATGCGTTTGCTCGCATGCAGGGCGCGATGACGACCGCCTCGCTCATCCTCATCACGCACGAACATGCGGATCACATCGGCGGTCTCACCACCCATCCGAGTCTGTCGAGCGTGCTGGCAGCGACGAAGCTCACCCCTGAGCAGCTCGCCGATCCGAAACGCATGGCGCCGGCGAGGTTTCCGGACCGCGCATTGGACGGCTATGCGCCGCTCGTCTACCAGAAATATCTCAGCGTGGCGCCGGGCCTCGTTCTGATCAAGGCGCCCGGCCATACGCCGGGCAGTCAGATGGTCTACGTGCAAACCGCGGACGGCTCAGAGTTTCTTTTTCTAGGCGATGTCGCCTGGCAGTTTCGCAATATCGACGTACAACGCGAGCGCGCCCGGCTCATCACTTCGTTCATGGTCAAAGAGGATCGCAGCGCCGTATTCGGCGAACTTGCCGCGCTGAAGCGGCTGCACGCCGCGGAACCGCGCATTCATATCGTGCCAGGTCATGACGGCGCTGTGGTCGACGAGCTGCTTGGCGCCGGCCTGATGAAATTCCGGTTTACAGGGGCGCTCGGCGCACAAGCGCCCGCGGTGCCGTCCGAGGCGCGGTGAACGGACCGCTGCGCGCTGCAAGCGCGGGCGTTGCAAGGGCGCGGGTTACGCGGCGGCGCTGGCGCGCGCCGATACTCGGGCGTGCCAGGCGCGCAAGTGCGGCAGCTCCGCGGGCATTTCGATGCCGATGAATGTGCCGAAGTCGACGGTGGTCAGGGCGACGATGTCGGCCATCGAGTAATTGTCGAGCGCCACGAATTCGCGCCCCTGCAATTCATCGTTCAGCCAATGCAGGGCCTTGATGGCTCGTACCCGGCTTGCCTCTCCGAAGTCCTTATATTGCGTGCCCAGATGCGCCGTATATTTATGCGTGTTTACCCAAACCGCTCCGATCCGGCTCATCAGTACGAACTCGATTCGCCGCACCCACATCTCGACGCGGGCGCGCCGCCACGCATCCTCGCCGAACAGTGCCGGCGCCGGGTGAAGTTCTTCCAGATAACGGCAAATGGCGATGCTTTCCGACAAGGTCGTACCATCGTCGAGCTCCAGCACGGGCAGTTGTCCCAGCGAGTTCTTGACGCGAAACTCAGGCGTCTTGTGTGCTCCTTCACGGATGGGTACATGAACGCAGGGAATTGAAATTCCCTTTTCCGCGAGGAATATGCGTACGCGCCGCGGATTAGGCGCCGGATTGTTCTCGTTGTATAGCTTCATGGCTGGAAGGGCAATTTATGACTGCCATGCTCAACTATAATTAAGACGCCGACAAGTGCTTACTAACTTAGGACCCATCTTCATGACACCACCTCCGCTGCCCATGACGACGCCCGAAGATATCGGGCTTTCAAGCCCGGCTCTCGCCCGCTTGGGGAAGGTATTGTCGAACGAGGTTGCGAGCGGGCGTGTGCCCGGAGCTGTGGCGCTCATCGCGCGGCGCGGTCGAATCGCCTATTTCGAAAGTTTCGGACGGCGCGATCCCGCCGGCGGCGCACCCATGGCGCGGGAGAGCATCTTTCGCATTTATTCGATGACCAAGCCGATCGTCTCGGTGGCCGCGATGATGCTGTGGGAAGAAGGACGCTTCCTCTTGAGCGATCCCATCGCAAAACATCTGCCGGAACTCGCCGACCCAAAGGTCGCCGTGCAGCGCGGCGCAGAAATCGAGCTGGTGCCGCAGGCGCGGCCCATCACCATTCAGGATCTGCTGCGCCATACCTCGGGGCTCACTTATGAGTTCCGCGGCGGCGGGCCGGTGCACAAGATGTACATGGCTGCGAAGATCTACAACCGCCACCAGAGCAACGCCGATCAGGTTGCCGCTTTGAGCAAGCTGCCGCTGCTGTATCAGCCCGGCTCCATGTGGGAGTACAGCCGCTCCACGGACGTGCTCGGCCGCCTGATCGAAGTGCTGTCGGGCGGAACCCTGGGGGATTATCTTCAGCGCAGCATCCTGGCGCCGCTTGGCATGATCGATACCGCCTTTCACGTGCCGGTGTCCGATCACGCGCGACTTGCCGAGGCCTTCGCGAAGGACCCCGACAGCGGCGCGGCGGTGCAGTTGATCAACGTCAAAGATGCGCCGCAGTTCGAATCGGGCGGCGGCGGCCTCGTGTCCACTGCGGGCGACTACGCGCGCTTCCTGCAGATGCTGCTGAACAATGGCAGGCTCGACGGCGTGCGGCTCTTGAGCCGCAAAACGGTCGAACTCATGACCGCGGATCATCTAGGACCCATCACCGGAGCGCCTGATCTGCTGCTGCCCGGCTATGGATTCGGCCTTGGCTTCGCCGTGCGGCTGCAGGCCGGAATTTCTCATGTTCCGGGCTCGATAGGGCAGTATTTTTGGGGCGGCCTCGCGGGCACCACCTTCTGGGTCGATCCGGCGGAGCAGCTGTTCGCGATCATGCTCATTCAGGCTCCCGGCCAGCGCGACTACTACCGCACGCTGTTCCGCGATCTTGTCTATGCGGCGTTCGCGGATTGAAGTTGGACTTGAGCGCGCCACCATGCGGCCGTCAGCAAGCATTCATGCTGACGGACGAACACTTCGCGGAGCGCCGCTGGTATCGAAAGAAACTGCAGCCATTGCTCGGGGAACACGTCGCGCGGCCCGCAGTGAAACCACGGCTCGGCGCTGAACTCCTCCTCATCGGTACGCGCTTGCGGCAAGTCGCGAAACACGCAGTCGGTCAGCAGGGAGATTTCATCATAGTCGTAGAAAATGACGCGGCCGTGGCTGGTGACGCCGAAATTCTTCAGCAGCAAGTCGCCGGGAAACACATTGCTGGCAGCCAGATCGCGCAACGCGTTGCCATAGTCGATGATTGCCGACTCGGCGGCGGCCGGTTCCGCCTCGCGCAGGAATAAATTGAGCGGCCTCAAACGGCGCTCGATGTAGCAGTGCTCGACGATGAAGTCATCGCCTTCGACCCGGCAGCTCTCGCTGGCATCGCGCAGCAGTTCCTCGACGAGCGCCGGCATGAAGCGCGACCGCGGCAGCCGCAGACGCTTGAATTCCTGGGCGTCGACCAGGCGGCCGGCCCGATCGTGGCGGAACACGAATTGATACCGCTCAATGACTTCCACGCGCGTGGTGGTCTTCGGCGGAGCAAAGCGGTCGCGAATCACCTTGAACACCAGATCGTGCGAGGGCAGCGTAAAAACGATCATCACGAGGCCGCGTTCGCCGGGTGCATGCACGAAACTGTCGATCGATTTATCCAGATGACGCTGCAGGGCGAAATATCGCTCCGTTTTGCCTTGCTTGGCCCGGCCCAGCACGGTGTAGAGCTCATCGACGGGTTTGCGCGGCATGAAGGAGCGCAATAGAGTGATCGCGGCGCTCACCACCGGCAGATCCACGTGAAAATAGGAACGCGCGTAGCCGAACAGCGATCCGACGTCGGCGCGCGACATCATTACGGCATCGACGTGCACACCCAGAGAGGAATTCGTGAAGGCGAGCACCAGCGGCGTGATGGCGCCGTCGCCGATCAGGCGGCCGACCACGAAGGCATGCATGCCGCGATAGAAGACCGGCTCGATGAATTCGACCGATTCAGGCGCGCCGCTATGGCGGCCCAGTTCGAAGTACCGGCCGATTTCCGCGCTGATCCGATGCACGGCCGATTCCGTGTCGCCGATGGCGTCGCCGAAAGGCAGGTCCGTGAGCACCTCCCGCATGGCGGTGGGCAACGATCCGCCTACCCGATAGACGCGGATCGGCACTGAACCGGAGGCGCGGCCCACACTGGTGGCGCAAAACTCGACTTCCCGGTTGACGCCGACGGTGCCGAACAGATCGCGGGTAACGGAATTGAAAAATGTGTGGTAGAAATCACTGTCGGGGCGCCGGGCCACGAGCGCATCGTAGGCACGTTTGATATCGGCCCAGAGAGCCGCCTCGGTACGCTGTCCCAGTAGCAGGTTGCCGACGAGCGCTACGCAGCGCGCCACTCTCTGCTCATACAACTCGATGCGTTCCACCGCATCGAGTTGCGCGGCATGCCAGTCCTGGGCAAGAAAATTACGCGCCGCCCGCCGCGTAATACGGCCGAATTCCTCGTTGTAGACGCGAAAGTGTTCGGCGATCGTTACGGCGTAGTCTTGCGCCGTGCTCACCCTCGCGGCAGGCACCGCAACCAGTGCCGCCGTAACCGGTGCGGCCGCGAGGTCTGCGCTCATCGCCGCTCCTTACGCCACCACGCGTTGCGCCGCCGGCGCCGGCGCCGGCGGCTTCGTGAATTGCTCGGTTTCGGTGCTGCCCGCCATCGCGACCGTGGAACTCTTCGCGCTGATGGCGGTTTGCACTGCGTCAAAGTAGCCGGTACCAACGAATGCTTGATGCTTGGTTGCTCTGTAGCCCAAGGCTTCCTGGCCGAATTCGCGTTGCTGCAACTGCGAGTAGCCGAGCATACCGTCCGCGCTGTACGCCGAAGCCAGTTCGAACATCGACAGATTCAACGCATGCCAACCCGCGAGCGTGATGAATTGGAAGCGATAGCCCAGGCTCGCCAGCTCTTCGCGCCATTTCTTCATGGCCGCCGCGTTGAGTTTTGCCGCCCAATTGAAGGACGGCGAGCAGTTGTAAGCCAGCAGTTTTCCCGGAAACTTGGCGTGAATTGCCGCCGCGAATCGCTTCGCCTCGTTCATATCGGGCTTGGAGGTTTCGCACCAGATGAGATCGCAGTACGGCGCGTAGGCCAGGCCGCGGGCGATTGCCTGCTCGATGCCCGCCTTCACATGGAAGAATCCCTCGCTGGAGCGCTGTCCGGTCAGAAACGGCGTGTCGCGCGGATCATGATCGGTGAGCAGCAGGTCCGCCGCATCGGCGTCGGTGCGCGCGATGATCACCGTGGGAACACCCATGACGTCGGCCGCGAGGCGCGCAGCCACCAGCTTGTTGATGGCCTCTGCCGTCGAAACCAGCACTTTGCCGCCCAGGTGGCCGCACTTTTTGGCGGACGACAGCTGATCTTCGAAATGCACCGCCGCGGCGCCGGCCCGGATCAGCGCCTTGGTGAGCTCGAAGGCATTGAGATTGCCGCCGAACCCGGCCTCCGCATCGGCGATGATCGGGGCCAGCCAATCGATGTCGGAGTTGCCCTCCATGTGATGGATTTGATCGGTGCGCAGCAGTGCATTGTTGATGCGATCGACCATCTTTGGCACCGAATCGACCGGGTAAAGACTCTGGTCCGGATATACCTCTCCGGCCGAATTGGCATCGCCTGCGACTTGCCACCCGGAACAATAAATTGCCTTCAGGCCGGCTTGAACGGTTTGGATGGCCTGGTTGCCCGTCATGCAGCCCAAGCCCGCCACCACCGGTTCGCTGTGCAGCAGTCGCCAGAATTTCTCGGCACCCAACCGCGCCAGCGAATACTCGATACGGACGGAACCCTGCAACCGGGCCACGTCTGCCTCGCTATAGGGGCGTTCCACACCATGCCATCGGTTCATCGTCTGTTGGCTCAAGTCACTTCTCCTCAAAGGTTGGTAGGGCGAGCTTGCTTCTCGGCGTAGAGCAAGTTTAAAGTGTCTAAACTGCGGATTTACACATTAGAAATTTCACAGTGTGAATTTCACTAGGATGGGCGATGGCAGGGCTGATACGGCAGGGGCATTTTCTGGGAGCGAAGCTGCGTTCACTGCGTAAACGCAACGGCTTGACCCTGGATGAGCTCTCGGCGCGCTGCGTACAGGTCGATGCGGGCGGCGCACCGTCGGTGTCGTATTTGAGCATGGTGGAAACCGGCAAGCGCATGCCATCAGCCGAAATGCTCAACATGCTGGCCGGCATATTCAGCAAGGAGCCGCGCTGGTTCCTGGACGAAAACACCGACGTCGAGGTCGCTCCGGCGCCTCGCCAGCGCGGCGGCCTGGAGGCAATGCCGCTGGAGCCGGCATTCTTGTTTTCGCATGAATTGCTGCAGAACGCCTTGCCCGAACTTCTCTCGCAAACCGGCACCACCGGCCGGCAATTCGCGCAGCTGTTGATCCGCGTCTGGCAGGAGACCCGGCACAATAATTTCCCCGATATTGAGCGTGCCGCCGAGGAGTGCGGCAACCGGCAGATGCCCCTGACCTTGGATACCGTCATGGCGATCTGCAAGCGGCATGCGCTGGACATCAAGTGGTTTGACGGCGATGGCCGTAAACCCAGCGGCGCTTTGGTGCGCTCGCAATTTCAAGCGCCGGGCACCGTGTTGATCAATAAGCGCCTGCGCGGCCAGGAAGAACGCCTGAAGTACGAACTGGCGTTTTTCATCGGGCACAAAATTCTGCACAACGGCGACGGCGTGATATCGCCGCACAGCGCCGTGCATTCCGCAGACGGCGAATTGGCAGGCTCGGCCGGCGGCATGGGCGCGCAGGATGTGCTGTATGCCTGGCGTGACTTCGAGTGCAGCTTTTTCGCCGGAGCACTCTTGTGCCCGCGCATTCCGTTTCGGCGGTTTCTGATTCGCGAAGCCCATAGCGTGACCTCCTGTCACAAAGTCGGCGTGACGCCGGCGCTGGTGATGCGCCGCATGACGGCCGTGTCGCCTTATCGGCACTGGCATTTTTTCGATGCCTACCCGCCGGGGTATCTGCGTGCGGTCTACCGCGGCAATGGCATTCCGTTGCCGTGGGGCAATATGAGCCTGGTATCCGACCCCTGTCCGCGGTGGGCGGTATTTCGGCTTCTCCACACCCCCGATGCGCCGTCGGCGCAGACGCCGAAATCGCAGATTTCGGTGATGCAGGACGGCAAACGCGCGCGCCTCTATTGTTGCCACTCGTTCTTGACGCGCGACGCCTCCGCCGAATCGCACGTGTTGTCGGTGGGCGTGGACCTGGTGCCGGCGCTGGATGCGCAGGGCTTTGACGGCGACGACATCGTCGCGGCGGTCGCCGAATCCTGCCGCCGCGGCGGCGGTGACGGCGTGATTCCTCCTCAGGCGGCGGCTGCCATTCGCGCCGCCTCGCAGGTGCTCAATATCTCTTGGATCGCCGATGCGCTTGGCTCGCAGGCAAGCGTCATCTGCCCGCGAAGCGGAGCCTGCCCTCGGCTGCCGCAGGCCTGCTCGTAGCGGCGGGTGCTCACTGTATCGGGGCGTACACTTCGGTACGCACCGTCTGCATCGGCACATTGGCGGGATCATCGATGAACGAAGAGAAGATCGCGCCATTTTGAGCGTACCCATGCGCTGCCATATAGGCGCGGAGTTTCTCATAGGTTTTTGACAGACCGTCGTATGAGCCCACGTGGACGGTCTTCAACGCCATGCCCGCATAGCTTTGAGCGGCACGCACGCCGTCCGCGCCGGCGGCATCCGCGCGGTCCACCGGTATGCCTGCGTCGAAGGTGTAGCCAGCCGGCGTCATTGCGCCATCGATGCCGAACGGGGCGCCGTTTTGGCGAAGTTTGTTCTTGGCCATGAATTTGGCGATCTTCGCGAAGCCCTCCATGTAGGCGTTGGCTATCGCATCTGGCGCTGAGGATTCGGCGACCAACAAAATGGGCACTGGAATCATTTGTACCTGCTGCACATCGAATCCCGCGATATCTACATTGGGCATGCTCTCGAGCAGCGTTTTGAGATTACCGAGGCCGCGCGCGAAATCGGGTCCGATCATGCGATCCATGGTGAGGCCGACGTAGCGGCCGATGGGATTGGCACCCATGTCGATATCGAGAGTCCAGGCGGCTCGCGTCATTGGTCCCTCGGGAGTCAGTGTCAGCAGCGACTTGGCGATTCCGTTTCCGAAATCAAGATCGCTGGCCACCGATCGATCGGCAGTGGAGCCGGTGATCAACTGCGTGCCGGAGCCGACCTTTTCATTGCCCGACCACACCAGCTTTGCGCCCACACCCTCGCGCGGCCCTTCCGCGGTCTGATGCATGTGCGGGTCCAGGTCCTGCCACGGTGACCACTTGGGAAACAGCTGAAAGGAATTGACCACGGCAAAGATCAAACTCGCGGGTCTGCTGATGACGACGGATCGTTCCACCCGCGCCTGGCGCGGCAGCAGCAGCCCAATCACAGCGACCGCGATCGCGGCGACGAGGAGACCGATCAGAATTTTCTTGAGCATATTCCGCTGCAGCGGCCATCAACCAATCAGGCGGAATTGCTTTCGTCCAATTCGCCGGCCGCGCTTTGCACGTAATTCGGCAAGCCCATCTTGTCGACCAGCCCGAGTTGCTCCTCGATGAAGTCGATGTGCTCTTCCTCGCTTTTCTGAATGTGCACCAGCAATTCGCGGCTGACAAAATCCCTGACGGCTTCACAGTGGGCAATGGCTGCGGTGTACATGGGGTGCGCCTCCATCTCGCGGCGCAGGTCGCACTGCAGTATTTCTCTCGCGTCCTCGCCGATGAATAGCTTGCCCAAATCTTGTAGGTTCGGCAGTCCCTCCAGAAACAGTATTCGCCGGATCAACCGGTCGGCATGCTTCATCTCATCGATCGATTCTTCGTACTCCAATTTACCGAGCCGCTTCATGCCCCAGTTATCGAGCATGCGCGAGTGCAGGAAGTACTGATTGATGGAGGTAAGCTCGTTCTTCAGTGCCTGGTTGAGGAATTCCAAGACTTTCGTGTCGCCCTGCACAGTAGCCCCTTGTTGCGCGTGACGGAAGATTGCGCAGGCGTGCGGCGCTGCGCCTTAAGCGTTCGGGATTGTAAGCCCGAACGCAAACCACGAGGAATCAATCCGCGGTCAGACCGCGAATTCGGAGGCGGGGGAGAAGAAACCCGCCCTTGAGGAATCGCGGGATTCGAGCGCCGCGTGCAGTGCCGCTTTCGCCTCAGGCAGGCACTTACCGCAGCAGGTGCCGACACCGAGCTCGCGCGTCAGGTCGCGCAGGCCGCTCGCGCCACCCTTGACGGCGGCCCGAATATGGCGCTCCGACACCGCTTTGCAGACACAAACTATCATGCGCCTATTGTGAACGCGAATGCGAATGATTGTCAATACCGTCGCCATAACCGGACACTCACAAGCCAATACTTTTTGATTATGTCGAACTGGGTATCGATGTGGTCAAATGACGCCAAGGCCTTAAGATTGCCAGTCTCAATGCGATAGGAGTGCGGGGTGATAAGAATCAATAGCTTGCATGCGGCGAGCATTGCAGCATGCACCGCACTGGTTCTCGGCGGTTGTGCCAGGTCAGGCGGGTCGCCGGGCCCAGCGCCGCCCGAGGTGAGCGTGGCAGCCGTCATCGAGAAGCGGGTGAAGGACTGGGATGAGTTCACCGGCAGGCTGCAGGCGGTGGAAGCGGTGGAGATTCGCCCGCGGGTAACCGGCTATATCGACAAGGTGGCGTTTACCGAGGGCAGCTTGGTCAAACGCGGCGCATTGCTGTTCATCATCGATCCGCGTCCTTACCAGGCCGAATACGATCATGCTGCCGCCGACGTCAAGCGCTTCAGGACCGCGCTCGATCTGGGGCGTATCGAATTGGTCCGCGTGCAACGCCTGAGGGACAGCGGCGCTGTCTCGGAAGAAGAGCTGGACGAACGCAAGAGCGCGGTGGCGCAGGCGGAAGCCAACGTCGCGGGCGCCGAAGCTGCACTCGAAGCGGCTTCGCTGAATTTGAACTTCACCCGCGTCGCCAGCCCCATCGATGGGCGGGTGAGCCGTGCGGAAGTGACCCGCGGCAACCTGGTCACCGGCGGCAGCAACGGCGGCACGCTGCTCTCATCCGTGGTTTCGATCGATCCGATCTACCTGTATTTCGACGCCGATGAACAAAGCTACTTGCGCTACACGCAATTGGCGCGCGACGGCAAGCGCTTGAGTTCACGCGACGCCGGCGATCCCGTTCAGGTCGGCCTTGCCAACGAGCAAGGATTTCCGCATTCCGGAACCGTGGATTTCATCGACAATCAACTCAATCCGCAGACCGGCACGATCCGCGCACGCGCGGTCCTGCATAACAAGGATGGGCAGTTCACGCCCGGCTTGTTTGCGCGCGTGCAGCTCCTGGCGAGCGGCGAGTATCCTGCAGTCCTGATCGAAGATCGCGCCGTGAACACCGACCAAAATCAAAAATATGTGCTGCTGCTCGGCGCGGACAACAAAATCGAATATCGCAAGGTCACTTTGGGCCGTGTGATCGACGGCCTGCGCGTCGTGCGCGACGGACTGAAACCCGGTGATGTGATCGTCGTGAACGGCGCGCAGCGAGTGCATCCCGGGGTTACCGTGACGCCGCAGCGCGTGGCCATGGGCGCGGACGGCGCGCATGCCGCTCCGTGAGGCCGCATAAGCGATGAATATTTCTTCGTTCTTCATCGAACGGCCGATATTTGCCACGGTTCTCGCGATACTGATCACCGTCGGCGGACTGCTGGCGATGCCGCAGCTGCCGATCAGCGAATATCCGGAAATCGTTCCGCCCACCGTGGTCGTCAGCGGCCAATATCCCGGCGCCTCGCCCAAGACCATCGCCGAGACGGTGATTACGCCGCTCGAACAGCAGATCAACGGCGTGGAAAACGCGATCTACACGAATTCCACGGCGACTCCCGACGGCACCTTTTCCATCACCGTCACCTTCAAACTCGGCACCGATCTCGACATTGCGCAGGTGCAGACCCAGAACCGGGTGGCGCAGGCTGAGACGCGCCTGCCGGACGTCGTGCGGCAAATCGGCCTGGTCACGCAGAAGCGCTCGCCGGATCTGACCATGGTGGTATTCCTGAAATCCGGCGACGGCCGCTATGACTCGCTGTATCTGCGCAATTACGCCGTCATTCAAATCAAGGATGTTCTGGCGCGTCTTCCCGGCATGGGCGATGTGCGCGTGTTCGGTTCCGGCGACTACGCCATGCGCCTGTGGCTCGATCCCGGGAAGATCGCCGCCCGCAACATGGACGTGGACGAGGTGCTGGCGGCGGTGCGCGAACAAAACGTGGAAGTCGCTGCGGGACAGATCGGCGGACAGCCCGCCCTTCCCGGAACTCAGTTCCAATACATCGTCAATGCGCAAGGGCGGCTGGAGACCGAGCAGCAGTTCGGCAGCATTGTCGTGAAGAGCGGCGCGAACGGCGAGACCACCTACTTGCGCGATATCGCGCGGCTCGAGCTCGGCCCGGACAACTATGCGCTGCGCAGCATGCTGGACGGCGGCCCGGCGGTTGCAATCCCGGTGTTTCAATTGCCGGGTGCGAACGCGCTGCAGCTTTCCGATGCGGTACGCGCCACGATGAAGGAGCTCGCGAAAAGCTTTCCGCAGGGCGTAAGTTACGAAATCGACTACGACCCGACGATTTTCGTCCGCAGCTCGATCGAGTCGGTGGTGCACACCTTGTTCGAAGCGGTGCTGCTGGTGGTCCTGGTCGTGGTGGTGTTTCTGCAGACCTGGCGTGCCAGCGTCATTCCGCTGGTGGCGGTGCCGGTCGCCATCATCGGTACGCTGGCCGCTTTATTGCTCGCGGGATTTACCATCAATTCGCTGACGCTGTTCGGCCTGGTGCTGGCCACCGGTATCGTCGTCGACGATGCCATCGTGGTGGTCGAAAACATCGAGCGCAAGATCGAGCAAGGTTTGAACCCAAAGGCGGCGGCGCATGCCGCCATGGGCGAGGTCACCCGGCCCATCATCTCCATCGCACTGGTGCTGTGCGCCGTGTTCGTCCCGGTGGCGTTCGTCTCGGGGCTCACCGGCCAGTTCTATCGCCAGTTCGGCATCACCATTGCGGCAAGCACCCTCATCTCGACGTTCAATTCGCTCACCTTGTCGCCGGCGCTGGCCGCGCTGCTCCTCAAACCCAGGAATGCGCAGCCGGATTTGTTCCAGCGCGGCATCAACAAGATATTTGGCCGGTTCTTTGGCCTGTTCAATCGCGGCTTCGAGCGCGCCTCGGTTTCCTACGGCGGCGGGGTGCGGCGCCTGACGTCGATTCGCGTCGTGGTGCTGGGTTTGTTTGCCTTCTTATTGGCCGGCACCTGGGGAATCTTTCAGCTGGTGCCGGGCGGTTTCATTCCCGCGCAGGACAAGCAGTATCTCATCGGTATCGTGCAGCTTCCGGATGCAGCCTCGCTCGACCGGACCGAGAGCGTGGTGCGGCGGATTTCGGCGCTGGCCAAGGAGACCCCGGGGGTCGACCATGTCATCGGATTTTCCGGCCTGTCGGTGCAGGGTTTCGTCAATTTGAGCAATGCCGCGGTGCTGTTCTTTCCGCTGAAATCGTTCGATGAGAGAAAAACCAAAGATTTATCGGCGGGCGCCATCGCCCAAGCGCTCAATAGGAAATTCAGCGCCATTCAAGATGCCGTCATATTCGCCGTGCCGCCGCCGCCGGTTCAGGGCCTGGGCACCACCGGCGGATTCAAGCTTTTCCTGCAGGACCGCGCCGCGCATGGCTACGACGAGCTGGCTCGCGTCACCGCCGAAGTATTGAGTAAGGCCCGGCAGCAGCACGAACTGAATCCTTACGCCACCTATACGACGTTCCAGAACAGCGTGCCGCAGCTGTATGCCGACGTCGATCGGGTGAAGGCGAAGCGCCAGGCCGTGCCGCTGTCCAAAGTATTCGACACGCTGCAGACTTACCTTGGCTCCGTGTATGTGAATGACTTCAATCGCTTCGGACGCACCTATCGGGTGTTTGCGCAGGCAGAGCCGCAGTTTCGCAGCCAGCCCGAGGACATTGCCAATCTCAAAATGCGCAACTTGAACGGCGACCAGGTGCCGATGGGGGCGGTAGCGGACATTCGCTTCGAAGCGGGGCCGGACCGGGTCTCGCATTACAACGTGTACCTGGCCTCGGATATCAATGGGCAGGGGGCTCCCGGCGTGTCGTCGAGCCAGGCCACGGCAGCCATGGAGCGGGTACTGCACGAGACTCTGCCGAACGGCTTCGGCTACGAGTGGACCGATTTGACCTTTCAGCAGAAGAGCGCCGGCAATACGGCGCTCCTGGTATTTCCGATCTGCGTCATGCTGGTTTTCTTGATTCTCTCGGCGCAGTACGAAAGTTGGGCATTGCCGCTGGCGGTGATTCTCATCGTTCCGATGTGTCTGTTATCGGCGATGGCGGGAGTCTGGTTGAAAGGCTCCGACAACAATGTACTGACCCAGATCGGCTTTATCGTGCTGGTGGGACTCGCCTGCAAAAATGCCATTCTGATCGTGGAGTTCGCGCGCGA
>Ga0209446_1000193_pt1 | contig 14772 bp, 14 predicted proteins | sample BogFormECP04_OM2_FD_188242 | JGI IMG/M metagenome (GOLD analysis project Ga0209446, IMG submission 188242) | Bog forest soil microbial communities from Calvert Island, British Columbia, Canada - ECP04_OM2 (SPAdes) (version 2) | ecosystem: Environmental > Aquatic > Freshwater > Wetlands > Bog ... | reverse complement strand
GAAATGGATGAAAAGAACAACAAGATTGCGCATCGCAGAATCGTAGCAGGACGGGGAATCCCGAGGAATCATGCGCGAATTAACAATTCGCCAGCCACACCTGCCGGTCCCGCTCCTCTTCAGCTTCGCGTCGAGTCTCTCGTGCAGATTCAACATGCGCGGAGTGACGGCTGAAATCCAAAAAGAAAGGGCCCCGGCTCTCGACCGGGGCCCGATATTGTCCGTTAGTCAGAACGGAGACGCATCTGATCCGTTGGCTGCCTCATCCGAAGCAGAGGAACCGGAAGCATGCACTTCGGGTTCCGGCTCGCCGCGGTCCAGCTTGCGCACAAGGTCAGCGTGGATCGACCAAGAGGTGACCTTGGCCGTCGCGGACTTCTTGCCCTTGCCGTTCGGGCGCTCGTAGGTTGAACTCACGAGTTCGCCTTCGACGAGGACGTGCGATCCCTTCTTGATCGACGTTGCGACGTATTCGGCCAGCCGCGCGCGGAAAACGCAGATGCGGTGCCACTCGGTTTTCGAGGACCACTCCTCCTGCGCGTTCTTCCAGGAGCGTTGCGTGGCGACGGAAAGTACGGTGAATTTTGAACCGTTGTTCCGCGCTGGACGCTGCTCGGGGTCGGCACCAACAAATCCGACGATGGTTACTGAGTTTAAGTAGGACATGAAAATGTCTCCTTTTTCTGCCCCATTTTCTGGGGCACCCAAAAGCGAAGGCTTCTGCTTCCAAAGCGAGCGGCTGCTTTATCGGAGGGAACCCAATGGGGTAAGGGCGGAACCGGTAAAGCAGAAGACGCGAAGCTGCCGGACGCAGGAATTAGCCTGAAGCAGTGCCCAGGAAAATGAGCGGCAGAAAAGGTGACTTACCGAAATCAGTGAGAATCGAAATGAGGAGGAGCCTCGAGCCAAGAACAAAAGTCCAAACTATTCGTAACGCAGAGCTACCAGCGGATCGACGCGTGTGGCACGGCGCGCGGGAATGTACGATGCGAAAAGCGCGACCGCAGAGAACAGAACGGCGACCCCGACGAGTGTCAACGGGTCAGTGGCGCTAATCCCCCAAAGGAGACTAGACATAAGGCGCGTCATGACGAACGACGCCGGAATGCCAATAGCCACGCCGAGGGCGGCCAGACGCGCGCCTTCGCCCACAACCTGACGAAGGACGTCAATCCGCTGGGCACCGAGCGCCATGCGAATGCCGATCTCTTGTGTGCGGCGCGTCACGGAAAACGCCACAACTCCGTAGATGCCCACCGCAGCAAGAGCCAGGGCAGCGGCCGCGAATGATGCCACAAGAAGAAGAAGAAAACGGCGATCGGCCAGCCAGCCGCCCATTTCATCCGCGAAGGTGGAGAATTTGACGGGGACATCAGGGTCTAGATCGTGAAAGATGCCGCGCGCGGCGGAAACGATCTCCCCAGCAGGTGCGGCACTGCGCGTTACGATCGTAGGCGATGAATTGACGTTCATTCCGCGCTGCCGGTAATCCAAGTAAATGATGCGGCTCGGCGGAGAATCAAGGCCTTGGGCACGAACGTCACCAACGACGCCGATAATGGTCTCCGGTTTCAGATTACCGTCCATATTACCGAAATCTATTACTTGGCCTATCGGATTTTGATTCGGCCACTGCTGCCGTGCCAGGGTTTGGCTGATCACTGCAACATGTGGCGAATTCAGGTCGTCCTGGTCGTCGAATATTCGCCCGCGGATGAGCGGAATTCCCAGCGTGCGGAAGTATCCTTCGCTTGCAACGTAATAAAGCGCTTGTCCGACCTGGGAAGGATTTTGAGCGATGCGCTCCCATTCATCGAAGTTGGCAGGCGCCTTTTGGCCATTGAGTATTAGAAATCCTCCCTCAGGAAGATCGTCGCCGCGGGCGACGGGAAAGCCTCCAGCCAAACCTACGGTTTCAGCGCCGGGAATGGCGCGAACGCGACTCAATATATCGTCCATTTGATGGATTTGCCGCGTGAGGAATAACTGGTCCATGGCAAAGACTTGCGCTTGCGGAATCGGAAGAGAAAACTCCATGGTGATCAGATTTTCCTGGCGAAAGCCAGGACTCGTGGAAGTGAGCCGCAAAAAGCTGCGTCCGAGAAGGCCTGCTCCGACCAAAATGACAAGCGTGGTTGCAATTTCGCCGATCACCAAAAACCTGCGCAGTCGCAGGCTAGCGCCTGACCCAGTGTAACTCCGAGAGCCGGCGCTCAACGTTTCCTGCAGATCTCCCCCATCCGCGCGCCAAGCAGCAAATAGCCCGAGCGAAAAAGCAACAGCCACAATTGCGGCCAAAGCGAACAGGAGTACCGAGGTGTTGATGGCGATGCCTTCCTGCCGGGGCAGGTTTGTCGGAAGAATTGTGGGAAGTACCTTGCCCCCCCAAATCGCAACCAAAATGCCCAGTACACCTCCAGCGAAGGAAAGCACAAGAGATTCAGCGAGGAACTGCCGAATGAGACGCCCTCGGCCGGCTCCGAGGGCCGCACGGACCGCCAGTTCTTTGCGGCGGGCGGACGTGCGCGCCAACAGCAATCCAGCGACATTCGCGCAGGCAACCAGCAGGAGCAGGCATACGGCTCCGAAGAGCGTCAAGAAAGCTGTACGGACATCTCCAACCATGGCGTCAGCGAAAGTCGCAACGGCAGCATCTGTAAGGTTAACTTTTTCTCCATACTGGTTTCTGATTCGCCGAGCGATCGAATCGAGATCGACGCGGGCCTGTTCCAATGTTACGCCATCGCGAAGGCGGCCGAGACATGAGGGGCCGTGGGCCGTGCGGTTCAAGGACATGCCGTAGACAAACTCGCGCGACACCCACGCAGCGACACCAGGCGGGAAATTAAATCCACGAGGCATCACTCCAATCACCGGATAAACCGTTCCATCCATTGTTAACCGAACATGCGAAAGGTCCCCCGCGCCTCCGAGGAATTGTTGCCAGTAACCGTAACTTATGATCATCGCCGGAGCGCCGTGGAAAACCTGCTCGTCAACTGCGAACGCGCGGCCGCGAAAAGGCTCTACGCCAAGGGAAGTGAAAAAGTCGCTAGAAACAGCGGCGACATTCATGCGCACGGGTTCACCGCCGCCCGAAACGGACTCTGGCCCATCGTTGTACAAGGCGAGCCCGGTAAGCGTGTGATTTTGCGCGCGAAAATCCTCGAAGTTCGGATCGGCCAAACTCATTCGGTGACCGTCGGGAGCCTGTTCCCATACGCGCACGATTTGTTGTGGATTTGGATAAGGAAGCGGACGCAGCAGCACTGCGTTTACAACCGAGAAGATGGAAGTTGAGGCGCCAATACCGAGGGCGAGGCTAACAATAGCAACGGTCGTGAATCCTGGCCATTTCCTCAGAATGCGGACAGCGAAGCGCAAATCCTGCCACAACGTCTCGACAAAAGATTCCCAGCCGGCGGAGCGCACGACTTCCTTCGTAACTTCGAGACTCCCCCGCTCCAAGCGCACGGCGCGAAGCGCGTCCTTGCGGCTCATACTCTGCTTCATCTTTTCTTCGGCTGCCATCTCTAGGAAGCCGTTTAGTTCCTCGTCCAGTTCCTGGCTGACCTGCTCCTTTCGGAACAGCGCTCGCAATCCGTCTGATAGGCTTCGCAGCAGTGACATGGACCCTCACTCGTAACGCAAGGCCACCATGGGATCGACGCGCATCGCCCGCCGCGCAGGGACGTAGCAAGCGAGAAACGCAACCCCGCACATCGTGATCACAACGCCGATGAACGTAATTGGGTCCTGCGCGCTGACTCCGTAAAGGAGGCTAGCCATCAGGCGCGTCAATGAAAACGCCCCGAGAAATCCAATTGCCGCTCCAAGGAACGCCAACTTCATTCCCTCGCGCACTGTTATCCTCACAACATCTTGCGCTCTTGCTCCGAGCACGATGCGCACGCCGAATTCATGTGTCCTCTGTGCCACCGATTGCGAAAGCACGCCGTAAACACCCACGGACGCAAGAAAGACTGCAAGAATCGCGAATAAACCGATCAAGAATAAATTGAACCGCTGGGGAGCCAACGATTCCTGGATTTCCGCATCCATGGTCTTGGCATCGGCGACAGCGAGTTGTGGATCGAGCGAGGCGATTTCGCGGCGCACCTCCGATAGGACACTTGCGGGATCGCTCCGGGCGCGCACAGCCAGATGGAGTGTGCGAAGCCCGTCAAAGGTCGGATCTGCAAGAGCACCATCGGACATGGCCAGATACGGTGTGTAGTTGTGCGGGTCAGCCGGTTTTTCGATAGCCGAGTCCTTCACGTCGCTTGCAACTCCGATGATGGTGTGCCAGGTTCCACCGAAGAGAAGGCGTCTGCCGAGCGGATCTTCGCCCGGCAAGTAGGTACGCGCCGCCGTTTCGCTGATGATGACGACTTCCGGTGCTCCCAGACGGTCTTCGGGCCTGAACATCCTTCCGCGCTTTAGTGTGATTCCCATGGCAGCAAAGTAGTCGCCCAAGATCCAACTGTGTGCAGTTTCGATTGGGCTCGACAGCTCGCGGCCTTCGACTTGGACCACGCCATCGTGCTCGCGCGCCCTCAACGGCAAATCGGTCGAAGCACCCACAGAAGTTACTCCCGGCAATGCAGCCGTGCGCCGGAGGAGCTCTTGATAGAAGTCGCGGATGTCGTGCGCGTGCGAATAAGCGCGCAGCGGGACTGGGATGCTCATTGCGAGGGCACGCTGCGGGTGAAACCCAGGGTCGGTTTCGAGAAGCTTGGCAAAGCTTCGCAGCAGGAGCCCTGCGCCCGTAAGTAGGATCACAGCCAGTGCTGTCTGCGAAACGATCAGTATGCTCTGCACGCTCCGGCGCGCGCGCCCTTGTGTCGTTCCTCGGCCTGTCTCTTTCAGGGCTTGATTCGGGTGGGTCCGCGAGGCCTCGATGGCCGGCCTCAATCCGAAGAAAACAACAGTTAAGAGCGAAAGCCCAAGAGTAAAGATGAGAACTGGTCCGTCCATTCCGATTCCTTGCATCCGCGGAATCTCGGCTGGCGAAAGCGAGATCAGCAAACGGGTGCCCGTATGCCCGATAAACAGGCCCACTGTTCCTGCGATGATGCCGAGCAAGAGGCTTTCCAACAGCATCTGCTGGAGCAACCGCGAGCGGGCCGCACCGAGAGCTGCCCGGATGGCCATTTCTTTTTGCCTTCCGCATGCGCGTGCAAGCACCAGATTCGCCACGTTAGCGCACGCTATCAGCAGGACTAATCCCGCCGCCACGAGCAGAACAAGCAGCGACGTGCGCACGCTGCCGACAATCTCGCGACCGTACGGCAGGACCTTAGCGTCCAGATGCAGGCCCCTGAAGTAAGCGACTACCTGCGCAGGGTAGAGCTCCTCAACTTCCGCAATCACTCTCGCCGCGTCACGCTGCGCCTGAGCGAGCGTGACTCCACGCTTCAGCCGCCCAAGCAGTGTATGGTTGTACTCCATTCCCCACGCTTGGAATTCGGGGGAAGTAAACGACAGCGGGACCCACAATTCGGCGGGAGCGCCATTCCACCGCTCTCCCCGTATCGGGAACTGGAAACCCCTCGGCATAATGCCAATAACCGTGAATGGCTGACGGTCGAGCAAGATGGTTCGTCCGAGAATGTTCGGATCCGCACCATAACGCCGTTGCCACAAACCGTAACTCAGAACCAAAACCGAATGGCCCGGCTGATCCTCGTCGGAGGCAAACGTGCGGCCAAGGATCGGTTCGATACCGAGAAGCGGAAAGAGAGCAGCCGAGGTACGCGCCGCCTCGATTCGCTCCGGCTCACCGCCGCCCGAAAGCTCGTAACGCTGGTTGCTGTACATCGCGAGGCTCTCGAATGCTCGCTGACGCTCTGAGAATGCACGGAAATCGGGGGCATTGAACGGCGAATTGATCCCGAACCCAGGTAGACATTCGTAAATGAGGACAATGTGGTCTGGGCGCGGAAACGGCAGCGGCCGCAATAACACACCATTCACCACAGAAAAGATCGCTGCGTTAGCGCCGATGCCTAGTGCGAGCGTCAGAATCGCGACAATAGAGAAACCGGGAGACGTGCGCAGCATGCGCACGCCGTAGCGCAAATCCTGCCACAGCGTCTCGACAAAAGACTCCCAGCCAGCAGAGCGGACAACTTCCTTTGTAATTTCGAGACTCCCCCGCTCCAAGCGCACGGCGCGAAGCGCATCCTTGCGGCTCATCCCCTGTTTCATCTTTTCTTCAGCTGCCATCTCCAGGAAACCGTTTAGCTCTTCGTCCAGTTCCCGGCCGACCTGCTTCCTTCGGAAAAGTGATCGGAGTCCGCTCGATATGTTTCGCAGTACCGACATGACCGTTTACGACGTCTCCAAGATTCTGGCGATCGCCGCCACTTGCCTTCCCCATTCTCGTGTTTCGCTATTGAGCCTCTTTCGCCCCTGGTCTGTTAGGACGTAATACTTTGCACGCCTGCTGTTCTCGGTGGCTTTCCATTCGCTTGTGATCAGCCCCGCTCGTTGCAGGCGCTGAAAGGCGACAAACAGCGAACCTGCATTGAGGCGGAAAACGCCCTTGCTCATCTGTTCTAGTCGGATGGCGATCCCATATCCGTGCATGGGTTCGAGCGCCAGCGTTTTCAGAATGAGCATGTCCAGAGTGCCTTGGACGAGATCACTCGTCTTTTCTGCCATTGACGCATTCCTCCTGAGGATCAAGAGGAAGAATACGCCTCTCCTACTGATTGTCAAGAGGAGAACCGCTACAGTCTTCACTTCGAGCGACAAGCGGCGGCGCGTAAGCTTTCAAACCAAGTCTTTGTCGAAAGCCAGGCGGCCATTTTTGGAAGCCCACAACCCTCGGTGAATCAATCCGCGGCCCGCGCCGACGGAATTAGGGATTCTCGAAAGGCTTTCGCTCACCTCCTGCCTCTAATGCAATTTAAACCTAGAATGCGGGAACTCCAATGACTGAAGAACGGAAACACGCAAACTTGCTTGCGACAGTGATCCTGACTGCGCGAAGACTACAACCCCTTCTCGAAGAGGACGATGCGGAAGGCAAGCCAAACATGGGCAGGGAATATTGGGTGGAAACTCTGATTTTGCGGGGCATTTGGCACGGCCATTTCCGGCCGACAACGGTGATCTTGCAATCGTTAATTGCTTTTCGGCCCCGCACCAGCCGCCGCCGACCGCGAGGAGCTGGTGTTGTCGGCTTCCCTCGCCACGCTCCTGTCGATTTCGATCGAACCTTTGAAGTCCGCGCCGTCTTCGATCATGATTTGTGCCGTCGTCAAATTCCCGATCACCGAACCGTCCTTCCTGATCTCGATTCGACCTTTCGCGCGCACGTTCCCCTTCACGTAGCCGTACACCACCACGTCGCGGGCGTTGATGTCAGCCGTTAGCCTCGCCGTCTTTCCGACCGTCAGCTTCCGTTCATCAAGCTGGATCAGTCCTTCGACCGAGCCGTCAATCCGCAGATCCTCGGTACCGATGATGCCGCCTTTCACATGCAGGCTCGACCCCAGCCACCCCGTCGCATGATCTGGTCCTGCATCCAACGGACGCATCGCAACTGCGTTCTCTTTGTTTGTCAGCAAGTTTTTCGGTTCCGAAGCCGCATCTTGCTGCATATCCGGTTTCTTCTTATCCCACATCGGACCTCCTTAAGGGGCAGCCTACCCCACACAGATTCCCCGCCAGGGTGCATCAAACTCAATCCACCCGCTCCAGCTTACAGAAATTCGCTGCGAGTTTCAGCGGCTTACGTTGCGGGTCCCCTCATTCGAGAACTACCTGTACTTCCTCGAAATTAGCGCGCACACTTCGGCCAGCAAATTGTCCGAGGTAATGGGATTAGTTGCGGGTGACCACGCCAAGTTTTTGCTTCATTTTGACTTACTGTTCTCTCCTTCAGTTTGCCCCACTGCATCGTCCGCCCTGGCAGAGGAGTCCCATGGACACAAAGGACATGTTCACTCAAGAGGTGAGGAAAGCTCTGGCCCTACGCGCAGTTAACCAGCTCATTGCCGATGTCGAGGCGGGGCGCTTACTGAATAACAAGGAACTGGCGGAAGTGATTGCAGGTTGCATCCGGCATACAGACCAAGGTGACTTGCAGACTTTGAAGCACATACTGGAGCGGCACGAGCTGGAGGGTGTGCCTCCATGGGACAAGGACAAAAGAGCTAAGGGGCAGAAATAGAACCCGTGTCATCGACTGTTGAGAAAAAGTGCTCGCCCTGTGGGGAGCCATTCAGCTGCCAGCAAGAGGCGGGATGCTGGTGCGCGACCATGCGTCTCGATACGACGACACTAACGGAACTACGAGCACGATTTTCTGACTGCCTATGTGAGGCTTGCCTGCGAAGGTTAGCCGCGAACCAGAAGTGAGCGGGTTCAGATACATAGTTTTTGCAGACTCGGGAGGGAACCATGAGAACTAAAGCTATACGGAGTGCGTAGATTTGCCGAATGATTCGCTCGGCCTTACCACCGACTTGCCATCAGAGTCGAAAAAAAACATTGGAATCCGTATGTGCGTTGGAGGCGATTGGACTTGGAAATAAAAACGCCGCGCTCTCAGACGCGGCTTTGGGGGTGCTCGTTTTTGTTGGGGAGTATATTGACGACAATTTTATCATGGGTGTATTCCTTGCAAGCCGGCGAGTAGCGAAACGGTCATCAAGGTGAAATCGCCGCTGGCGCGACTGCTTCCTTTTCCTGTGCGTGAGAAGCATGATCAGCGTCGCTGAAATACCCAGCCATGACCGCGATTCGCACGCTGATTCGTGTGCTTGCGATTCGATAGGGAAGCTTCTTTGATTGACAGGATGTAGTTCCGGACGTAGCGTAAGGCCACTCCATCGTTCCCCTCGGGAAGGCCCCAATTTACGCAAAGAGGAGACTTATCGTGAAAAACCACATCCTCACTTGGAGTTATAGGCTGGGTCTGGCAAGTGCCGTGATCGCTTTAGCTCTACGAGCGTTGAACGCGCTCGGCTTATGGCTTCCTCGCGTGCTTACGCAGGGTGTCACTATCTGGTATATGAGTTTTTTTAAGGGAGCGCTTCTGTTTCTCCTGATTTCCATTGCCACGGCGAACTACGCCTGGGCGCACAGCCAAAAGTCTCAGTAAGAACGTTGCCCCATCAGCTTTTCGCCAATTCAGCTCGGTTTCCGAATGCTCGCACCAGAAATGGGCGGCCGGAAAGCGCTGGGGGAGTTTGTCCCGCAGATGCGGAATCAACGCTTTGCGGCTGCTTGCGGGGGGCATCAATGGGAACAGCGAAGCAGATAGTCTTTCGCTACAACGGTGACCCGGCCACAGAGGAGCACGTTGCGGATCTCGAGGGTGAAGAAACCATTCCGACTCAGGGAGCAATAGTCGAGCGCAAAAGAAAACAGTGGAAGGTAGTTGCGGTCCACAAAGAAGAGAGAGTTACGACTCCGAAGGCGATTCCTGTTTACCGCGTGTACTTGAGCGACCTACTCTGATTCCAAAAACAGTGCGTTCTGGAACGGGAACTAGGTCATTTTCGGCAGCGTTGAATCAATCGGCTGCGGCCGCGTGCGACAAACGGTTTCTGGAAAGTTCCTGGTAGGTGCTCTCACTCGACTCTTTGTTCAGTGATCCACTTATCTAAGACCAACTGGTCGTGCGGCTCAATTCTGGTGAACAAGATACCCATCCCCGCGTTCTCCCGAGTATAAACCACCTTACCCAAAGCTTCGAAGTTCTCACTTCTGTGAGAGATCTTTATCCTGACCTTTGTCCCCGGCGGTAAGGGTTTCAGCGTGTCCACATGGCATCCGAACAGGCTCAGGTCTCTGGTTTGTTCCTTAGTTTGAGTTTCCGACTGCAGATCGGTCAGTTCGATGGTGGCATGGAAGAAATAACGCCGTGCGCGGTGGGGCTCAAGCTGCATTTGAAACATCCCCAGAAAGCTCTGCGCTGCAGCTCGTAACGGGAGGGCCGACGGAAACTGTGGGACGGGGGGACGTAAAGCTGTAGTTGAGAACGGTCGCCTGGGTAAAATCGATGATCGTCTGAGTTGGGTTGGCTGGCGGATACGGTATGACCGGACTACCTTGCTGTGGATTGGGATTCGTAGGGTCACCGAGTGAGCAGAGGTTGCCATCCGCATCGATAAAGGAAGTGGACCTGAGCGGCTGTTCCAAGAACTGATCGACCTCTCGTTGGGCAACAATCAGTGCGGCGGAGTCGATGCGACTCTGGTAATTCAGCATAATTGAGAGTGGGATAAGTTGCGCAACCGCGACAATGCCGAACATCAGGATGCTGAGGGCTATCAGCATTTCCAGAAGGCTGAAGCCAGTTGGGCCGCGGTGAGGCCGGACCTGCATTGCGGTACCGAGGCTATAGCACAATTAAATGCTGCGCAAGGTAAGGCTGACACCCGTGCCAGATGCCCCGCATAATCAAAAAGAATCAAACAAAGCGACGAACGTCATCCCGATGCTCCCAAGTACCTTATCGGACAAAAGCATCGCGGAATTGCCTGACGAGGGCTCTGTCAAAGTCCATCATGTGACGGTAGGAGGACCCGATGAACCGAATAGTTCAGATGAAACGCAATCCAGAACCTGAAAAGCCATTTGGGATGCGGGAACTCATCCCCTCCGGCGAGGCTGCCTTAGGCAGCGATGGACTGTTTGAAGCGGTCATTGGTTACCTTGAGGCTGGTCCATGCGACCTCTCCGGTAAGTGCAACGGCAAGAAGCATGTCATTGCCATCAATGAACGCGTTAAGACTATCCACTCCGAGTAGAGAATTGGTGGGGTGATCCTTAGTGGTGATCGGTACGCAAAATACTTTGAGCCTGATGGTCAGCCTTAGAGCCGCTCGCGCTCTCCCCGTTTTCCGGTGTGCTTAATCCATCCGCTCCGCATCGCGTCCCACACAGCGGCGCGGATATCGTGTTTGGCCCGTGGTTCTCTTCGGGCGTCGCCACGCGACGCACAAGCTTCAGGCATGCTCCTCTCGGCGCGTTTGTAGAGATCGCTATAGGTAAACTTCGTGCCGCGGCGCAGTCCCCCGAATGTAAATTCGCATCACTTGTCTCAACGCCGTCTTGCCCGTCATGGGAGCCTCACACCAGAATCAGTTGATTTTAGCACCTGTGCGGATAGACTGATGGAGCAAAATCTCCGAACAAAAACAGGACTGGCGGAAACCATGGCTAGCCGCAAGCGGACACCAAACAAGGAGGATCGGGGGCCAACGATGGATCCCGCGGAGCTTAAACACGTCCTCATTTGCGAAGACATCCGATTTGAACGGCGTAATTTGAGCAGCTTGATGGAGGTTTACGGTTTTACGCCTCATGTCGTCATCAAAATTGCTAATTTCAAAATGCCCGTTGCATTTTCCGCTCTGTTCGCTGGTGAGCCCGCGGAAGGAAAGTACGTTGTTGAAGCGGAATTTCGTAATCCTGATGGGACACGAATTGAAGCGGAGGTGGTGCCCAAAGGCTTTGAGTTTGTTTTCTCGCCTGAGATGGGGGACAGCTACCTTGCATTCAGATTTAGAGCTTTGCTGGCCCAAACAAGTACACGATTGCACTCCTAAACGGTGGGAAAGTACTCCACACGGAAACGTTCCGGCTTGCTCATGGGCAACAGGCCGACTTTATCTGACAGACAGCGCCATCTAGGCCTTAAAGTTTCTCCCACAAAAAACGCATCTCGCGATTTTCTACACGGCAATTCTACCCGAAAGTCAACCAAGAGTGGCGATCCCTACCAGTATGTGAAAGTGGACCTCAGCGGTTTGTACAAAGATTAGCTAAAGACATGTCGCAAGAAACAAGGCACGAACACACGCCTGTGGTAAGAGGCCTGCGCTTCGAGATCGTTGCTCAGCGTTCGGTGTCCGGTGTCCGCGCAGACACAAGGGCTCTAGAAGTGTCAGGGCCGAAGTCAGTCTAAACTTTAGACTTCATCGAACACGTTTTCGCCACTTTGTCGGCACGGAACGACGGTCACGAGAAATCGGCCAAGAGAATCGCTCCACAGCGTTGGTTGTGATTTAGGGATGGAGGAATGGTATATTGCATTCATTGGCGCGCCCGCCCAGAACGATGCGACCCAGGAATCGTCATGACCATACCGGACCCCGTGACCGCGCTTCTGATGTTGAGCCATGGTGTTCCGCCGGCCGGCGCCTCCAAGCCCGCGCGTACCCTGACGCAAGTGGAAGCGCGCGACGTCACCGTCTACTATGCGCTGAACCGTCGGTTGAATCTGGAGAAGCCGATAGTGTTCGGAAAGCAGGGGAATCCGACCTTCCCGGCAATCGGCGAGAAGGTTAGGCTCGGCCTCGAAATTGGCGGCGTCCAATTCACTCCAGAAAGCAAGGCCGCCGCGAAATGGGCGCGCACCGGACCGATGGACATGCGGATGGCGGCGCTCGCCGTGCGGCTCGCGCAGCATCTGAAATCGAGCAAGTGGGGCGTCAGTACGATCTTTTGGGGTGGCATGGGAGTCGGTCGCTCTGACAGCGACCGGCACGGGAAGGGTTTTGCGCTCGACTTTCATGGCGCGTTCACGCGCTTTGGAAAGTTCGACGTCTGGCAGGACTGGGGGAACCAGAAAATCACCCTGCCCAACGGGAAGACGGCGAGCCAGTGGCCTGTGGGCACGGCTGTGGTTCGCCAAAACTAGGAGCACCTTTGAAATGAATGACATAGGTGATGTGGCCTGCCGAGGAAGTATTTAAGGCTTACGTCCGATGGCATCTAGTTCTTTATGTTTTGCCGCCGAGCAAAATGTCATGTCTGTCGAGCGCGCGGGGCCAAGGACCGACCCCATATTCACTTTCTCAGTAGCCGTAATCATAACGCCGTCCGGCATGTTCCAGAGGGCATACCCTGTGTCCAACACCGCGCGGTAGCCGTTCTCTACAGTGACGGTTCTGATGGTTCCATATCTTGCCGGCGATCCATACTTAGCCGTAGCATCGGTGAGAACTTGAGAGAAGTTCTTAGCGTGAGTTGTCACGAGCACGAGCTTTCCGCGTTCAAAGAGAAAGTGATACGGAGCGTAGGCCGTGTTGTTGTCGCGTGGGACAATGTCTTCTGTAACCTCTTTCCCTGTCTGCGCCTCCGCGGCATGTTTACACACTCTCTCTTGCGGCTTTGCCAGCTCCTCGCCGCGGCTGCACACTGTCAGGTCGAAGCCCGATTGCGCCGCAAACTCCGGGAATGTCTCCCCAATGTAATATCCGTGAATGTCCGTCCGCTGCGTTTGTCCGAGCGCCGCGACCGCCAGCGCCATGAGAATCGAAACGGCTGCTCCTGCCTTTTTCATTTGCGGTTCATCGCTTTTGAATCCAATTAAAACCCATCCCTGATTTCAATTTCCAGGAGGGTCCGCGAGGCGCTGGGGGGCGCCACGGCAATGGCAAAGATACCAGAGGGTCTCAAAGAAAGGCTTCGCACTGGAGTCCACCGTCAGATCACCGGAATATTGCGGCTCGCTGCCCGTGAGGTCCACCTCGGCCGTCTGCCCGGTGGGATTTCCGAAACTAAAATGCAAATTCGGCTTCTCCTCACTGCCATCGCGGGGAATCAGTTCTCCATTCTCACAATGAAACTTGACGCCCAATGCCTGGTGGAAATACGCGGGCGCGGTTTGCCCCACGCCAATGTCGCCGTGATAAGAGAGCTTATCGCCGTTCCAGTCGAGCGCGCTGGCTCCGCCGGAACTCGAATGAAAGGCGACCGGGGAAGCCAGCAGCGACGGAGGATTTTCCGGAACTCCCGCTTTGGGACTTCCTAATGCCGCCGGCAAGTCTTCGGGCGGCACAGCGGCCTTGGCGAGATCCGCCTCGCGCATGGGAATATCAAGAGCACCGGTTAATCCGGTGCGCGTATCCAGAACGGCGATGCGTACCCCAACGGTACCGGCCATCGGCGGGACATCCACGTACTCTTGAAATCCGTGCGCTTGCCAGCTTTGATAGGCGGCATCGGAAACGGTCTGTGCTTTCATCAGACAGAACACAATCCAGCCACCCTTCGCACCGTACTCGCAGAGCGCCGTCCGCGCACTCAACTCGTTCGAAATTCCAAGCGGCGTGAGGCTCAGCGCGCCCGGGGGAACGGACAGCAGGTACGTAAGTCCGCCGCTCAGCCCCTGCGGGACAACCTCTGCCGCCAGAGGAATTGCCGTGGAGGGCAGCAAATCCCGACACGCTCGCTTTAGGCGCTGTTCAGCCGGTTGCGGTTGCCGTTCTGCGTGCGCTTCGGCGTCCCGGGCGAAGTAGTTGCGGCGGTATCTCAGCTTGATGCCGCGCCGGGTAGTCTTCACCGAAATATTGAGAAAGCTTCCGTCCCAGTTGACGTTCTGCGCGTTGTAGGCCAGCTCGTAGTAGGAGGAACTGTCTTTCAGCGCCCCCTCAACGCAGACGGATAGGTCGTTCGTGTTCTTGCACGTCTTGCCGCCGGTGTCCTCGGCAAGTTCGTCCATCGCGCCGTGAGATAGCGTACGCATATCTTCCTCGTTGTTGAGACGGCCAGAAAGAGAGCCCTGAAGAATTGCAGCAATGCTGCCGCCGTTGCCGTTGATGGGGAGGAGCTGCTTCGTTTCGGCCACGCGTGCATCCATGGGGTACACGGCCACCTGGGCGTCAGTCATTGCGTCGGCGGCGTCTTGCACTTGTTCTCCGTAAGCGCGGGTTCCGCCGAAAATGTCCTTCTGGAAGGACGGCTTCGGGTCAAGAGAGATGGGAAATGACGCGGAAACCCAGATCAGGTTTTTTCGGCCCGGGT
>Ga0209446_1000188_pt1 | contig 15108 bp, 8 predicted proteins | sample BogFormECP04_OM2_FD_188242 | JGI IMG/M metagenome (GOLD analysis project Ga0209446, IMG submission 188242) | Bog forest soil microbial communities from Calvert Island, British Columbia, Canada - ECP04_OM2 (SPAdes) (version 2) | ecosystem: Environmental > Aquatic > Freshwater > Wetlands > Bog ... | reverse complement strand
AATGTGTATATGTAAATATTTATCATATAACCTAATTAAGAAAGTTTAAATTTTTTAAAAATAGGAAAGAGGAAGAATAATTTGAAAAAAAAAAATAGGGAAGAAAAATAATTTAATATACGAATTATTAAATATCATTAGTAATCAATATTATTTAATAAAATTATTGTAAATAAAATAATAATGATTACTATTTATAAGAAAAAATAGTAAAAACATATAACTAAAGAAATGTTTTCGCTTTGGGATAGGCCTGGATCGGGGAGGTAGTAGGAGAGGTAATGGCTTAACTAGCCTGTGAACCGTAGTCGAATTTCTGGAGGATGGACGACCACATTGGCGATGAAATAACAGCCTAGCGACATGATGTTGCCTGCAGTAGGGAATCTTGGTCAATGGCCGGAAGGCCGAACCAGCTATCTAAAAGGGTGAAAAAAAACACTTAATGTGTGCTAAATATTAATGGTAAAACCCTAAAGAACGAGAGGATTATGACGGTATCTTATATATTTATACAAAATTCTGTAATGTTTAATTTTAAGGTTTGTTTAAATATATGTCGCTTTTGATCAAATTTATTATTAAATTTGATAGAAAGGATATGGTTATAATAATGAGAATTATTAATAATTCTCTTTTTAAAAAAGGTAAATTAAAATATTTTTTTTGAAGATGTTATTCATTTTATATATTGCACCTATATAATTAAAGAATGATAGTATTATAATAGGTATCGAAAACTTATAATTATTTAAATGGATATAGGAAAATATTCAAGAGAATAAGTTATAAGTATAAAAAGACCTAGTAAGTCTTGGCTAAATCACGTGCCAGCAGCCGCGGTAATACGTGAGAGGCAAGCGTTATTCGTCATTAATGGGTCTAAAGGGTACGTAGGCGGTATAGTAAATCTTTTCTTAAATGACACTTAAAAGTGGATTTGATAATACTAGACTAGAGTCAAAAGGAGTAACAAATACGACAAGTGGAGTGTAACAATACTTAGATACTTGAAGGGTTGCGAAGCGGCGAAAGCATGTTACTATTGAAGACTGACGCTGAGGTACGAAGGCATGGGTATCGATCGGGATTAGAGACCCCAGTAGTCCATGCAGAAAACTATGTATGCTGTTGTGTATAAAAGATTTTTTATTAAATCTTATTTGTTATTAACAAAAATATCAGTATTATCAATAAATAGAAATATTATTTATTATAATAATAAGATAAAAGAAACGTCATATTATATAATAGATTATAATTCTATACTTATGATTTTTAAATAACTTAAATATTAGAGTAAGAGTAATAATTAAGCTTTCTAGATTATAGTGCAATATTAAATATGGATAGAGTAGATAAAAGATAAGTATAAATAATCTCATACACGTATGAACGAAGGTATTAAGCATACCACCTGGGGAGTATGGTCGCAAGGCGGAAACCCAAATCATTAGACGGCCCACAGAGACCAGCAGTGAAGCATGTTGTTTAATACGATAATCCGCGTAAAACCTTACCACTTCTTGAATAGAATTCGAAAGAATAATGTTCGGATGAATATAGTTACAGGTGTTGCATGGCTGTCTTTAGTCCGTGTCGCGAGACGTATGGTTAATTCCTATTAAAACGGGCGCAAACCCCCTTCAGTTAATAAAAAAAAAGTTAACTAATTTAGTAGTGTTTAATTTAAATATACTAAATTAATTTTTTGATATAAAAGAAGAACATCCAAACAATGGATATAGAATACCTGTCCAGCTAATTATTTAATGTGGGTATGCTTTTAATTGATTAATTAAGTAGTAATAGCATTGTGATGATACGAAGGAAAAATATTCTGAGTGTTTAAATGGGGATCAAGACAAGTCGTTATGGCCCTAATGAAGTGGGCTATTGACGTGCCGCAAGTTTCTTAACAAAGGGATGCAATGAAAGTAAAATCAGAGCTAATCCTATAAAATAAGAAAAGTTTTGTGCGAATTGTAGCCTGAAACTCGGCTACATGAAGAAGGAATTGCTAGTAATCGTAAATCAGGACGTTACGGTGAATTGAATATCTGGGGTGTACTAACTACTCGTCAGGCGGAGAAAGAAGTATGTGCAGGAAGGGTTTTATGCTTAGAAACTTACGCTTATAATTAATCTGTATTTTATTTTTTATTAGATTGAACCTTTTGTCTAATAAATTATTTTTTACTTTTATTAATTGAATCTGTTTATTTTTCAAACCAAAAAATAAATATTTTTCTTTTTATTTTAACATTTATTTCTATCAAGGTTATACTGCGAATATGGAAATATTAATTTAGAAGAAAATTTAAGATTTTTTTATATTTGTTCTAGGAATATAATTTTTATTTATTTCTTTTGAATATATTAATAAGCCAAAAATCAAAAAAAAGTAGATTTTTAGTTTTTTTGTGAAGATTTTAATGTGCGACTTTAATGTCTGTTAAGTCGAAATAAGGTAGTTGTAGGGGAACCTGCAGCTGGAAAATAAATTACATATATAATTATCCCAAGGGAATGATTCTCATTTGGTTTGAGAGATGGGCTGTAAACTCATTGGTTTTACCATAGGCGGTTCAATTCCGTCCGTTCTCAATTTCGGTATCTTACCGAAATTTTTAATTTTTTTTATTCGAGCTTTCCCTTCTTTTTAGAGTCTTATATATTGAATGTAATTTTTAAGAAAAAAAAATTATTTTTATTAAATATATTGTAATTCAATTATTACTCCGAATATAAAATTATCTTTCGTAAATTTGACTCTAAATAATTCATTTTTATTTATTAATAATAAAAGTAATAACAGAAAGAAAGAATGATTATTTATAATTAATAATTATCTATTTTTTATTTCTTTTTATACTTCAAATAATATTATGAAATTAATATTTTCAATAGCTGTTTTGAAGAGTTTATTACCTCTACTTGCGATTGTGGCAGGTATATTTGTAATATCAACAAAAAATGCAATTATATCTGTATTTAATTTAATAGTTTTATATATATTAGTAGCTTTTTATTTAATATATATAGGAATTACATATTTAGGTCTATCTTATATTATTATATATATTGGAGCTATTGCTATTTTGTTTTTATTTATAATAATGATAATAGATGTTGAGGTTGTTGAAAAAAGAAGTAATAATTACCTACCTTTGTTATTTCTTTTATTAAGTGGGTTTTTTTTAGTTTTAAAAAATATTCTTTATAATATTGGTTTAATTAAAATGAAAAGTATTAAATTTAAAGAAGAATTAATACTTATGGATAATACCTACGGAAAATTATTTAATACTGATAATTTTAGTCGAGGAGATAAAAATGAAATTAAAAATGAGGATTTATTTAATGAGGATAAAGATAATAATTATGATTTCTATTATGATTATTTAAAAAATAATAATAATAAAGAAGAATTTGTAAAGTTAAAAGGAAATCTACACAAATATAAAGAATGGTTAGAAGAGGAAGATGATAATGTCTTTTTTCAGGATAAAATTAATTATTCGCCTCAATATTTTAAGGATTGTTTAAGTCGGTCAGAAGAAAGGGATAAAAATAATATAGATATAAGTAATGAATATAATACATTTATCAATAATAATGATTATATAAGTAAAAAAAGTGGATTAATAGATAATTCATCTCTATTAATTAATTATCCTATACAAACAAGAACTAATTATTTATTAGTTATTCCTAATTGAGATTCTGCTGTAAATAGAATAACACAAATAACAGCTATAGGGGATATATTATACACAGTATATCATTCTTATATTTATATTTTAAGCGTAATATTATTATTAGGAATGATAGGAGCAATTATATTGACAGCAGATAATTATCAAGAAATAAAAGTAATAAATATATCAAAAACTAAAAAAAGTAATAGTAATATTTTTTTAGTTTTTGATATATTAAAATTTTGATATTGATCTTTATTATATAATAAAAAGAAAGAAAAATTTTATTATATTATAATAAAATTTTATAAATTTATTAATATAAATATTAATAAATTTATAAATAGTTTTAATAATAATAAGATAACTAAAAAAAGCATAGTTATTCCTTCTTTTTTTCATACACTTAGTAATGATTATTTGCATTCAGAAGATATATTGGGAAATTTAATATATTTTATATTAGCTAATCTAATTATAGCTTTATTATTATTAGGTATTAATTCTTATTTTTCATTAAGTGTAAAATATTTAGAAAAAGAAGGAGGTTTTGAATGTGGTTTTACTAGTTTTGTACAAACTCGGGAACGGTTTAACGTAATTTTTTATAGAGTTTCTTTATTATTTTTGATTTTTGATTTAGAAATTATATTAGCTTTTCCTTATACAGCTATTTATCAAAAAAATCAAAATATTAGTAAAAATAATGTACTCGCTTTTTTATACATTCTTATTGTTGGATTTATTTATGAATTAAAAGAAGGTGCTCTGAATATTGTAAAAAAAGCACATTCCACTGACATAAATATTAATAATTAATTATTAATATTTATGTTATTATGTAATTAATTATACTTTAAGTAAGTTTTTTATTATTAAAACATAATAATATTCTTAAAAAAAAAATTGTTCATTAAATGAATATATTTTGATTTACTAAGAAATATATCTAATAATGATATTAATTTTAATTTTTTACTTAGATGTATTTAAAGACATATTTATTTCTTATTAAATTTTGTCTTTAAATAATGTCATTTGGATGAATTTATCAAAAGAAATTAAATGTTTCTTTTAAATATTGTTTATAAAATACATGCTTAAAAATTGATTAACAAATAATTAATTATTTTTGAAATTATGGTAAATTTAAATTGTTTATTGTAATAAGTATAGTAATTTTATAATATAATTATATTGAATATAAATAAAAATTATGGTAGTATTTTTTAATATTTTAGAAGTATTAATTGTATTAGTTCCTATATTAATGGCAGTTGCATTCATTACTATAGCAGAGCGAAAGATAATGGCAGCAATGCAACGTAGATGTGGTCCTAATGCAGTTGGTATATGAGGTTTACTACAACCATTTGCTGATGCATTAAAATTATTAGTTAAAGAAATTATTATACCTAGACAATCTAATAATTTATTATTTGTAATAGGTCCTTGTATTACTTTAATTTTTGCTTTAATAGGTTGATCTATTATACCATTTGGGGAAGGATTAGCTATTTTTGATTATGAGTTAGGTGTTTTTTTCGCTTTAGCAGTGTCGTCGATTGGATCTTATGGTATATTAATAAGCGGTTGAGCTGCTAATTCTAAATACGCGTTTATGGGTGCTATAAGATCGACGGCACAATTACTTTCATATGAATTAGTTTTTTCTTCTATTATTTTGGTATTAATAATATTTTCAGGTTCTTTTAGTTTAACATATATTGTTGAGTGCCAACAAGCTGTGTGAAATATTTTTCCATTATTACCAATTGCTTTAATGTTTTTTATTGCTATTTTAGCAGAAACAAATAGGCCTCCTTTTGATTTACCTGAAGCTGAATCAGAATTAGTGGCTGGTTTTATGACTGAGCATGGAGCTAGTATATTTGTTTTCTTTTTTTTAGGTGAATATTCTTCACTTATATTAATGTCTACTTTTATGTCTATTTTCTTTTTAGGTGGATATCATTGTCCTGATTTATATAAATTAATATTTGATCCTATATTTTATATTTATAGTTATTTTTCATTAACAGATATTTCTTTTAAATTTTATATATTTTCTGATTTATTTAATTTTCTTTTTAAAGATTATAATTTTACTGAAAATTATGAGGTTATTTATTATAATACATGAAATTTAAATTCTGATTTAAAAACTTCATTTAGTAGTAAAGATATTATATTTGGATCAGTTAGTTTATTAATAGATAAAATATATGGATCATATGTTTTAGGTTTTAAGATTATTACAGTTGTATTTCTTTACATTTGAGTTAGAGCTTCTTTTCCTAGATTAAGATATGATCAGTTAATGTCTTTGTGTTGAAAAGAGCTATTACCTTTGGCATTTGCATATATTTTATTTGCTATTTGTTTATTTTATACTTTTGATATGATGCCTTTTGGTATTAGTTTCTAACTTAAAGATATTATCTTTCTATTTAATATTTTATACATTAAATAAATAGTTATTTAAAAAAATAAGTTAATTTATTGATATTAAATAAAAAGGATGTCATGTTGTGGTAATTGATGTAATATATCGTATTTTATACTAGGAAACAAAAGATTAGTTATATTAATTTTTATTAAATACATTTCTTTAAATAAAATATTTAATTATTTATATATTAATTAGAGTTTATATAAACTCTAACTTTTTAATATATTAGATATTAGATATCTTTATCTGAATAAAGGAAAAGTATAATTAAAAGACTATATATATTATATTGCAAGATAGGTATTTAATATTTTATCTTGTAATATTTAGTGTTTTTTTTTTACTTTTCTCTTAACTTTGTTAAGCTTAATAGGAAAAGCGTTTTAGTAAAAGCTAACTGAAAAATAAATTGGTTATTTCGAATTCCAATAAGAAGGGAGGCGATTAGTAAATAAATTGTAAGTTCGAATCTATACACAAAGTACATATATTATAATTTCCTTATTTTAATTTACTTTATAACTTATCATGTGATAGTCATAAGAGATTTTTATAATAATTAATTATGTTATAATAATCGAGTTAATATAAAATTAAAAATGTGGTAGGAAATAAAAGAATTGCGTATATATCAAGTTAAATAACTAGGAGAAACTGTAAAAGGACAAGTTAAGATAATATATTAAGATTATGCAAGAATATATAAATAGAATAAAATTAGATGATAGTATTTTAAATTCACCTATGGACCAATTTGAAATAAAACCATTTTTAGGTGAATTTTTGGGTTTAAATTATACACCTGTTGGATTAATTACAAATATATTAGTATATATTGGATTAGTTGTTATGTTTATTTGATTTTTTTATGTATATGGTAATTTTAAGAATAGTATAGCTATAAATGGATGATCTTTTAGTGCGGAAGCTATATATTTTACAATATATAATATGGTATTAGGACAAATAGGTTCATTAGTTGGGTTATTTTTTTTTATATTTATATTTGTTTTATTTGTATATATATTATTTAGTAATTTAATGGGATTAATTCCTTATAATTTTGCTACTACAGCTCATTTAGTTAGTACTTTATCTATGAGCTCTAGTATTTGATTTGGTGTTACTATTATTGGTTTAGTGTTACATGCTTTAAATTTTTTTACGCTTTTTTCACCAGAAGGTACTCCTTTGTTATTAGTACCATTATTAGCTCTGATTGAGTTAATTTCATATATAGCAAAAGGTTTAAGTTTAGGTATTAGATTAGGAGCTAATTTAATATCAGGACATCTTTTATTGTTAATTTTAGCCGGTTTTGGTTTCCTAGGATTAACTGCTACTCTTAGTTTACGATTAACTGGAGGATCTATAGCTATTGCTTTGATTACAGCTATTTCTGGTTTAGAGTTAGCTATAGCTGGAATACAAAGTTATGTATATAGTATATTAACTTCTTCTTATATTAAAGATTCAGTAAGTTTACACTAATATACTATATTATCAGTCTTTTAATTAATATACATATATATACATATATATGTATATTAAATAAATAAGTGTATATTATTAATATTCTTCTTTTCTATATTGATTAATTAATCTAAGAAAGATTAAATTGAATAAACATTTAAGTAGATTATTTGTCTAATTGAAAAGTCTGTAAAAGAGAAATATGTATATAGAATTTGTAAAATGATAAACAATTTTATTAAAAATAGATTTTAAAGTTGAAAAAGAAGAAATTAAGTTATATAAACCAAAAATAAGAGTAATCTTATTTTTGATTATTAATCCTAAATTCATAGGTCTATATAAATGAGAATTTAAAACTTTAATCTTTTAATATTATAGATTTTAAATTCTGTATAAATAGGATAAAAAAAAATTATCCATTTTAATAAAGAATCAAAGATAAAAATTAATATTTTTAAGTTAAATCAATAATTAACAGGAAACAGCTTATTTCTTTCTTAGTGTTATTAATATATAAATAAAAAAGAATATAATATTTATATCTTATAACATTGACATAAAAATAATATTCTAATTATCTAAAATAAAAACTGTAAAAAAAGAATTTTTATTAGTAATTAAGAAAATTATTAAATTAATTAATTAAAAATGTATGAAATACAATAATTTGTAATAAAAAAAAATAAAAAATTATTTCTTCATATTATATAAAGTTAATTAATTATAAAACAAAATATATTTAATCAAATTCTTTTGTATAATGTATAAAATTTTCTTATAGTTAAAATATATTTTAACTATAACTAATTATACATTTAATTTTTAAAGAAAAAGCAGCTGCTTTTTTTCAGAAAATGTTTATTCTTTTGATCAAATCTTGACTAGCTTTCAGGATATATAATAAATATAAATTGTATGCGAATTCTTAAAACTAATCCTGTTTTAACTATATTGAATAGTTATTTAGTAGATAGTCCACAACCGTCTACTCTAAGTTATCTATGAAATTTCGGTAGTTTATTAGGACTTAGTCTTGTAGCTCAAATAATTACGGGTATCTTACTTGCAATGCATTATGCTGGTACTGCTGAATTAGCTTTTAATTCAGTTGAACATATTATGAGAGATGTAAATGAAGGATGATTATTACGGATGTCACATGCAAACATGGCTTCGTTCTTTTTTATTGCGGTTTATCTTCATATTAGTAGAGGATTATACTATGGTAGTTATCGATCACCTAGAATAGGAGTATGAGTGATAGGAACTATTATTTTTTTCCTTATGATGGCTACAAAGTGGCCTATATGAATATTAATTAACGATATTAAATCATTATATTTATATGTTAATAATAATTTATCTTTTAATAAAGCTAGAACTAAGGCTATAAATAGGATTGGTCCACATAATATAGACATGTTATCTGTTTTAATATGTGGTATGTTAAATCAAATAAAAAAATTTTCTAGTTTTTTTAATTCAAAGGATTCAAAATCAGAAGTTGAAGAAAAGTTTGAGAAAAAACGATTAAAAAATTTTCAAAGAAGACGATTTAGTTTAACTAAAGATTTACAAGAAATTTTAATAGGTCTTTTATTGGGGGACGTTTGTGCTCAAAAACGTTCAATAAAAGGTAATACTAATATTCATTTTGAACAAAGTATAATTCATAAAGATTATATTTTCTATTTATTTGAATTATTTAAAGATTATTGTAGATCTAAACCTAAAGTTTCTGATCGTCTACCTGACAAACGTACAGGTAAGATATATACTCGAGTACAATTTACTTCTTATTGTTTGCCGTGTTTTAATGAGTTATATTATATGTTTTATAATAAAGGTAAAAAGATTGTACCTTTAAATATAGAAGAACTTTTAACACCATTAGGATTAGCTTTTTGGATTTGTGATGATGGTACATTTGATAAAAAACATAAATATATAAGACTTGCTACAAATGCTTATACATTACAAGAAGTAGATCTTTTATTAAATGTATTAAAAACTAAATTTAAATTAAATTGTTATTATATAAAAGATGGTAGTGGTTATGTGATAACTATTAATGCTAAATCTGTACTTGATTTACAAGTTATATTAAATCCAATAATGCCTATTATGATGAAACATAAAATTGGTATTAAAATTGAAAATAATCGTAAATAATTTTTTTTTATAATGAGGAGATAAATTGAATAATCAGTTAGGGTTTAGTGTTCGTTTTAATATAGAACAATCGATTTCTAATTCAGCTTATATTCATCATTTAACTAACTTATTTTATAATTGAGGATATTCTTCTTACATTATACCTAAATTAGTTAAAAAATCTGATGTTAAACAAGATAAACAATTAAATTCTGACGTTTCAATTAGATTTAATTACAGGCTCACTTTATATACTTTTTCAAGTTTAATGTGAATATATGATTCTTTTTATGTTAGCATTGAAGGTAAAAAGATAAAAAAAGTTCCTAGCTGAATAGAAGAATATATTACACCTATTGGGTTAGCTCATTGAATTATGCAAGATGGATCTAGATAAGATAAACAAGGTATATTAATAGCTACACATTCTTTTACTTATGAGGAATGTATTTATTTATCTGAAATATTAAATAGAAAATATAAATTAAAATCAACTGTTGTAAAATCAGGTCATCTAAATCAATGAAGAATATCCATATGAAAGAAATCTATGGTGACTTTGGTAACTATAGTTAAACCTTATATAATTGAAGAAATGAAATATAAATTTAAAGGGTATATTTAATATTGTTTTTTAATTATCATAATCTTACTATATTTGAAGTATATGCAATGTGTATTTAGAAGTATACCATCTAAACTGTATAAATTATATTGTTTAGATTATAGTAATATATCTATATAGATATATAATAATAATTATTAGATTATACTAGTGTAAACGGTTAAAAGTTCATAAAATTGTCCTCAGACCGTCGGTTGAATACACAATCGCGACAGACTGGATCACTGGTAGGTGTCTGAAAGGATGCTTAATGTACAGTCGAAAAGATTAAATACAAATAAAGGTTGATTGTATTTAATCTTTGACAGCATTTCTGGGTAAATATCATTGCCCAAAATGATCAAAAATATATATTAGAAAGAAAATAATTAATAATAATAATAATATTCTTTTTAATAAAATACAAAAAAGGAATTATTCAACTAAAAATGATTATAATAAAGGTAGTAATGTCTTATCTAATTTTATTAAAGAAAAGGCGTTAAATCCTGTTTTTTTATATGAAGATTTGCATTTAGAAGAAAAAAGGAAAATTATATTAAAAGAAACTAAAGGATTAAGTGGTATATATTTAATATTAAATAAAGTAACTTTAGATTACTATATTGGATCGGCTTCAACTGGCAAAATTTATGCTAGATTTAATAATCATTTAATACATAAGACTGGTAGCAAGATAATAAAATTTGCTGTCACTAAATATGGTCTTTCTAATTTTGCTTTTATAATTTTAGAGCTATTTCTTGAAGTTGTAAATAGAATAAATAATAAAGATTTGTTAAATTTAGAAGATTTTTATTTAAAATCTTTATTACCTAATTATAATATATTAATGGAAGCAGGTAATAGTTTTGGTTATAAACATACCGAAATAACTCGTATAAAAATGAAAGCTCAGTATAGTCAAGAAAGACGAGATAAGATAGGAGAATTAAATAGAGGTAAGTTTTTATCTAAAGAAACTATTGAAAAAATAAGACAAAGTAATTTAAATAAGAAAAAGCGAGTGTATTCAGAAGAAGCTTTATTTAATATGAAAAAGAAGTCAAAAGGATTATTAGTATTGAATTTAGATAGCACTGTTTATGGTAAATATTTTAGTATAACAGAAGCGGCAAGATCTCTTCAATGTAGTATAAAAACTATATCTAGAACGTTAAAAACAGAAAAAAAGATATTAAGAAAACGTTGAATAATAAAATTAGATAAAGAATAGAAGAATAATTAATGTAAAAAAATATATTTTTGATTATAGTCCCATGAGTATTAATTTCTATGCAATCTCTAGAGAAAAGTAGTTTCTTATTAAAGTAACCAAAATATATATTTTGGTTAAGTTTTTGACACAATATATTAATTTTGGAAATAAAGTGGAATAACTTGACAAAGTTATTGAAGAAATCTTAGTATTTCTTTGGCAATATTAGTGAAAACGATCAAAAGATTTATAAAGATTTGTTTTATAAATAAGAGATCGTCGGTTTTCTAGAAAATCGCGACAGACTGGGTCACTAATGGGTAGCTGAAATGCTACTTAATGCACAGGCGAAGCTTTTTTATTGAGTTCAATGAATAGAGTATACGAAAAAATAAGTTACTCTAGGCATTGAAAAGATTATTTCTTTTCTTTGCTAAAGTATGTATGTTTTACCATATGGTCAAATGAGTTTATGAGGTGCAACTGTTATTACAAATTTATTATCTGCTATTCCATGATTAGGAAAATCATTAGTTGAGTTCGTATGGGGAGGATTTTCCGTTAGTTCAGCTACAATAAATAGATTTTTTTCACTACATTTCACATTACCTTTTATTTTGGCAGCGTTAACAGCCGGTCATTTGTTATATTTACACATAAGTGGTTCGTCTAACCCAGTAGGTACAACATCTAATGCAGATAGAACAGCTTTTCACCCTTATTTCTCATTTAAAGATTTAGTAACTGTTTATTTATTCTTTATTATATTTACAGCTATTATATTTTATAGTCCTGATAAATTAGGTCATTCTGATAATTATATAGAAGCAAATTCTATGCAAACTCCAGCATCTATTGTACCTGAATGATATTTATTACCATTTTATGCAATTTTAAGATCGATACCAAATAAATTATTAGGAGTAATAAGTATGTTTGTTGCTATATTAATATTACTAGCATTACCATTTAGCGATACAAGTAATATAAAAGGTAATTCATATAAACCGTTATATACATTAGCTTTTTGATTATTTGTATTAAATTTCTTAGTTTTAATGTGGTTAGGTAGTTGTCATGTTGAACCCCCTTTCATCATAGCTGGGCAAGTAGCAACTGCATATTATTTTGCACATTTCTTAGTAATAATACCAATGTTTGGAATTGTTCATAATGTTTTAAGTATAATTGGAATTTCTTGAAAAGATTCTTCTACAGTTCGATATAAAAGAGGACATAAATATAAAGGAGAAAAAGGACATATCGTATATTCTTTTAATACTACAAAAATAAAAAAGAAATAAAGTAAATATATATATATACATTGGGCTTTATATAAATAATTCTAAGTTAAATATAGATATATATTTATAGAAGTTTCAGTTTTAAGTATGGTTTATCTATTATTCAATGTTATTATCCTAAATCGATATAGTTTAAGTGGTTAAAACGATTGTCTCATATACAATAGCTAAAGGTTCAATTCCTTTTATCGGTATAATAGTTATAAATATAAGTTGTACTAATAAAAAGTTTATTATTTATATATTAATAAAATTTCTCTTATTTACAATTATTATATTAAAGTTTATTATTAAAAAATATAATAATTTATTAGATTTAAATAAATTCTATCTTAATTAGTGTAGTTAACTTAAAAAAAAAAAATAAAAGTATTGTTATACTTTCTATATTAGAAAGTAAAGTAAAAAAACTTTGGCCCTATGGTCTAATGGTTAAGACACAGCGCCTTCAATGCTGTTATACGGGTTCGAAACCCGTTAGGGCTAATTAATATAAATATATAATTTAATTTATTCTAATATATAATTCTATTATATAATAAATAAATAGATTTTATTTTTAACATAATAAAATTGTAAAATAAATGTAATTATATTAAAATATGGTATTATAGCCTATTTCACTTAATTGGTAAAGTCCCTGTTTTGTAATCAGGTCATGGGGGTTCAAATCCCTCAGTAGGTATAATTATTAAATTAGGTCCTTTTATAAAATATTATAATAAGAAATTAAATTATTTTATATATTTTATTAATCATAAATAAAAAATAAATTTTTATTTATGATTACTTATAGAATTAATATTATAAATGTTCTATTCCAATTAATTATAGGGCTATAGCTTAATGGTTAAAGCTTGCCACTCATAATGGCACAATAAAGGTTCGATTCCTTTTAGCCTTAGTTAATTTTAAATAAAAATTAAAATTAATTAAGTTAAATTAAAAATAATAAAAATTCTATATTTATATAAAAAGTCAGACTAAATTTAGTTCTGCATTCTTACAGAATGATAATAACTTTATTATATTTTTTATTTAAAATAATTAAGTCTAATTTAATGATAAATATGTTTATTGGTAATAAATAAAGCAAGATAATAAGAAAGATAATCAGTATTATAAATGATATTGATTATCTAGAAATATATTAAATAACTATTTTTTTATCTACATGCTGGAATTGGTAGACAGGGTACATTTAAGTCGTACTATTTTTAATGTGTAGGTTCGAATCCTATTGTAGGTACAATAATCTTTATATAAATGTATAATGTATGTTGAAAATTATTAATCATTATTATAATTATATAATAAAACGGATAGCAGCACAAACTGGTAGTGCGTCTGCTTTGGGAGTAGGAGGTTGTTGGTTCGAATCCAATTTATCCGATAGGTGGAGCCGCCTAATGAGTTAGTATAATATATTTTTAGTTTCTGAATTACAAATTCATATATTATTATTTTAATATAAATATTAAATTTTATATTTTCTTTTTTAATTTCCTTTATTATAAATGTTTAATTTTATTAACTCTTATTAAAAAATGTTTAAATAATTTTTTCCTTATTATTTATATTGCAAATATTAATGAGAGTTATTATAATTATATCTGTAAATAATAATATAAATATAATAAATTATATATTTATAGATATATATATACAATATAATTTAATATTTATATTAAAAATATGATTTATGTAATAAAATATTAGAACTATAAAAAATATTATTATTTAAGTATTGAATAGTATAATCTAACTCTTCAGGTAAAATTAATATATGAAATAATACTGAAAAATTTAATATTAGTGATGTTAAATTTAAATATAAATTATATTTCTAAATTAATATATTTATACCAAGCAGGATATAAATACGTAGTTAGTTATAAATTAGAAAGAGAAATTTATACTAATAAAGGAATAAAATATTATAGAACAGACAAAATAATGTTAATTAATAATGTTAATGTAACATTACCTAGTCATCCTTATCATATTGTGGATCAATCACCATGACCAATAGCACTAGCAGGAGTATTATTATCACTTACTATAAGTGCTGTGTTATCTTTTCAGGGTTATGTTATGGGAGAATTTTTCTTATTTTGCTCTTTTATATTATTAATTTGAGGTATGTCACTTTGATTTAAAGATATAATAACAGAAGCAAGTTATTTAGGGGCACACAC
>Ga0209446_1000185_pt1 | contig 15316 bp, 16 predicted proteins | sample BogFormECP04_OM2_FD_188242 | JGI IMG/M metagenome (GOLD analysis project Ga0209446, IMG submission 188242) | Bog forest soil microbial communities from Calvert Island, British Columbia, Canada - ECP04_OM2 (SPAdes) (version 2) | ecosystem: Environmental > Aquatic > Freshwater > Wetlands > Bog ... | reverse complement strand
CAACCTGACGCACTTGCGCGATCGACAGGCTCGCGGCCATCGCCATCGTCGGATTGAAATTGCGCGCGGATTTGCGGTAGGTCAGGTTGCCCCAGCGGTCGCCGCGATGGGCCGCGAGCAGTGCGACATCCCCCTTTAGCGGGGCTTCGAGCACATAAAGCCGGCCGTCGATCTCGCGATGCTCCTTGCCTTCGGCGAGGCGCGTTCCGACCGAGACCGGCGAATAGAAACCGCCCAGTCCGGCGGCCGCGCAGCGCATCCGTTCGCTCATGGTGCCCTGCGGCACGAGCTCGAGATCGATCCGACCCTGCGCGTACAACTCCTCGAACACGACGGAGCCGGCGCTACGCGGAAACGAGCAAATGATCCGCTTGACACGGCCCGCCGCGAGCAGCGCTGCAAGCCCCGTCCGCCCGGTCCCGGCGTTGTTGGCGACGATCGTCAGGTCGCGCGCGCCCTGCTCGATTACCGCTTCGCACAAGGCATCGGGCAGCCCCGCGCTACCGAAGCCGCCGCACAGGACAATAGCCCCATCCGGGATCCCCGCCACCGCTTCGGCGAGGCTTCGCACTCGCTTGTCGATCATGTCCGGCCTACGGCGGATCAGAAGGCAACCGCGTCGCCACCCTTGAGCGCGAGCATCGCTCGCGCCTCGTCGGGTGACGCGACCTCGAGCGACAGATTTTCTATGATCACACGGATTGCGCTGACTTGATTGGCATTGCTCTTGGCCAGCTTGCCTCTGCCGATCCACAGAGAATCCTCGAGCCCGACGCGGACGTTACCGCCCATGATCGCGCCCATCGAGACCAGCGGCAGCTGGTGACGACCGGCGGCGAGGATCGACCAGGCATAGGAATCGCCAAAGAGCTTGTCGGCAATCCGCTTCATGTGGACGAGGTTCTCCGGATCCGCACCGATCCCACCGAGGATGCCAAAGATCGTCTGCACGAAAAGCGGCGGCTCGACCATGCCTCGGTCGAGAAAGTGCGCGAGATTGTAGAGGTGGCCGACATCGTAGCATTCGAACTCGAACCGGGTGCCGCATCCCTCACCCAAGTCTTTCAGGATCCGCTCGATGTCGGCAAAGGTATTGCGGAAAATGAAATCACGCGACATCTCGAGATGACGCTGCTCCCACGGATATTTGAACTCCTTGTATTTCTCGAGCAACGGGAAGAGCCCGAAATTCATCGAACCCATGTTGAGCGAGCACATCTCGGGCTTAGCGCGTAACGGGGCAGCGAGCCGTTCCTCGAGCGTCATCCCGTGACCGCCGCCGGTGGTGATATTGATGACAGCGCCGGTCGACTGTTTGATGCGCGGCAGGAATTGCATGAACACTTCGGGATCGGGCGTCGGCCAACCATCCTTCGGATCGCGCGCGTGGAGGTGCAGGATCGCCGCCCCGGCCTCCGCCGCGGCGATCGCGTCACGCGCGATCTCGTCGGGGGTCAGCGGCAGATGCGGGCTCATCGTCGGGGTATGAATCGACCCTGTGACAGCGCAGGTGATTACGACCTTGCCACGAAGAGCCATCTTGTTCCTCCCTCACCTTCCGTACGGCCGGCACGCCGCCGCGGCCCAGTCTGCAGGAAAGAGACTCTGCCGGCTAGCCATGCGCCCGGATGAACGCCCGGACCTCGGGATAGGTCTCGGTCTGCCACCGGCGGCCATGGAATACCCCATAATGGCCGACATTGAGCTGAAGGTGATGGGTCTTTTTTGTCGGGGCGATCCGATGGCAGAGCTGGTGTGCGGCGACGGTCTGGCCGGGGGCGCAGACGTCATCCCGTTCGCCTTCGACCGTCATAAGCGCGGTGCGTTCGATGGCCGCGGGTTCGACCGGAATTCCCCGCACCCGGAAGCGGCCGTGCGACAGATCATGGTCGTGAAACACGCGCTTTATCGTGTGCAGGTAGAAATCCGCCGGCAAATCCATCACCGAACTGTATTCCTTGTAAAAAGCGCGAGTAGCTGCGGCGCTATCGCCGTCGCCGCGCACCAGGCTATTGAACATCCCCCAATGCGCCGACACGTGGCGCTCGAGATTCATGCTCAGAAAACCGGCGAGCTGCAAGAATCCTGGATAAACGCGACGGAAAGCCCCGGGATAACGCCCGGGAACTGTCGTAATCACGGTACGCTCGAACCAGTCGAGCGAATGCGCCTCGGCGAAACGATTGACGTCGGTCGGGTTCGCCCTCGGGTCGATCGGGCCGCCCATCAATATCATGGATGCCGGTTGGTCGGCGTCGCCGGCCACGGCCAGCAACGACACTGCCGCCAGAACCGGCACCGAGGGTTGGCATACCGCCATGACGTGGACGCGCGGCCCGAGTAGATGAATGAAGCGGATTACGAGATCGACGAAGTCGTCGAGACCGAACCGGCCGTGAAGGAGCGGTACGTTTCGCGCGTTTACCCAGTCGGTGATGAAGACGTCATGGTCGGGCAGCAGCGTCTGGACGGTGCCCCGCAGCAAGGTCGGGAAGTGGCCCGAGAGCGGCGCGACGACCAGGATGGTCGGCCCTACGCGGGCGGTATCTTTGCGGAAGTGGAGTAGGTTGCAAAAAGGATCGGAGGCGACGACCTCCTCGTTGACGGCAACCTCCTCGCCACCGATCGTGACGGCGCCGATGCCGAAATCGGGCCGACGATGCGACATGCCGGCGTTCGACAATAGTTCCATCACGGCCGCGGTATTTCGAATCAGCGGTGCATTCCCGAGCAGCGGCCACGGTTGATCGAGGAAACCCCGGAAAGCCTCGGCCATCAGCCGAATCGGGGCCAGCGCGTCGCTGTGTACTTGGTAGGCCTCGTAGAGCATGAACCCTCGTATGCATCCACCGCCCCCGAGTTCGAGGGCGTCCTAAAAATCGAAGCGGTTTACCACTTCGAACCATTTTTAGGCGAGACCACCCCATCGCAAAAATATCGATATTTCTAAAATATATTGGCTTTGCCAATCGATTAGGCAAGCGCAATTGATCGCTGGTTGGCCGGAACTATATCCACCGACGCGTTCACGACTTATTGCTTTAGGCTAGTTGACGAGCGCCCTTTTATCAGGCGATGATGGCGTTATCTGCCGCGAGTTTGATCACGCGAACAAGCGCAGCCCGCGTTAGCGTGGCGAAGAGGCGGCTACTCCGCCGCGGACCTCGTGAACAACCACACCCGAGACCCGAGACGGCGGCGCGAACCAACGCGGATGGGCGAGGCTGGTCGCCACATCCCTTTCCCCCGCCTTCCACCGCCGCGTGACCGAACCCCACGAGAAATCCCCCATCTTCGCGGTGAGATCCGCAGCGTTGCCCTCGTGCACGAGGTGCAGGATCGTCATTGTCACATCGCTCGCCTCGGAAAGGCACTTGCGAATCTCGACGTCGCCGCGCAGCCCCGATGGCAGTCTCTCGCCGAGCAACGCGATCATGCGGCGGAGATCATGGGTTCGGCGCATCACGGCGATGTCTCGTGCCGAGCGGCTGAAGCCGCCATGACCACCGGGAACCGGATCGTAGCCGTCGATCGCGAAGCACAGCGTGTCGGCGGGACGCGCATCGTCCAGAGCAGAAACCGACACCGCGCTGTCGCCAAAAAGCTGACGGCCAATCGTGACGGGCGGCAAGCCCGGGAACGGCGTGCCGGCCAGCACGTGATCGAGGCCGAGGACATGCCGATCGTTGTCGAAGAACGTCTCCGCTCCGGTCGTCAAGTTCACGGCTCCAAGCACCACCCGGACGACGCCCGAATTGATCCGGTCGAAATCCACGGTTTCGCCAATCAGCGCGCGCAGTTCGGCGGCGGAGACGACCGGCTCCTCGTGCGGTGGGGGAAATCCCGCCCTGCGCCGCCCTCGAGACAGCCAACGGGCGAGTGCCCCGCGCGCCAACCGGGTGGCGCTTTGCGGGGGCCGAATTGCGGCACGTCCGCATAGTTCTCGCCAAAATTTCTGAAGCCTGAGAGAGCGTTCGCGCGGCAGATTTCCCGCGATTATGGCCGCATTGACCGCGCCGATCGCAGTGCCGGCGATCCAGTTAGGCCGTACGCCGCACCGTTCGAGTTCAGCATAGGCACCCGCCTGGTAGGCTCCGAGCGCGCCACCGCCCGATAGTACCAATGCAATCCGTTCAAAACGGGCCAGGCTCTTATCCGGGCGCCCTCGCGTCAAACCTAACTCCTACCACCCGCCGCCTAACGGACCGATGACCGGAGGCCGGTTCTAGACAGCCGAGACCAGCTCCCCAGCCACCCGTAGGCCCCAGCGCGCTGATCACCGGCGATTTCTGCGGCGATGCCGGGGCCCATCGCGATCTCCTCCATCTCGGGTATTCGCCATCATAGGAAGTCTCGCCCGCGCGTCCAGTGCCGAAGCACTCTAACGAGCAGCCCTTTGCTCGGAACGCACCGCCGGGAGCGAACGGAGATAGACGGCGATCGCCCGTCGGTCGGCATCCACGAGCCGGGTGGTATTTTTCACGATCTCGGCCATGGCGCCGCCGACGAAATCGAAATCGGGTGTTTGCCCATCCTTCAGCAGGTTCATGATATCGTCCTCACTCCAGTTCCCGATCCCGGTTTCCGAATCCGGGGTGATGTTTGGGAACGCCTTGCCACCGGGACCGGCAGGGCTGCCGGCAAGCTGACGTTTGAGCTCGAGGGCACCAAGCCAGTGGCGCGGCGTGTGACAGTCGCCGCAACGGCCGACTGTATTGACCAAGTAGGCTCCACGGTTCCAGGCCGGGTCCTTTATCGGGTCGGGTTGCCATGGCCCGGGGAAGCATTCGGCAACAATGGTTATCGCAGCCCTGGTCCAGACCGTCGAAAAGATACTCGGCGCGGCGGCGATGTTGATCCGGAATACGGCTGGAAGGCCATCGAGAAAGGCTTTTAGATCGACTAGGTCGGTATCCGTCAGACCATTGTAGAACGGGAATGGAAAGGCCGGCAGATAGTGCGAGCTATCGGGTGCACTGCCCCAGCGCAGGGCTCGCTCTAAGTCCGCCAGCCGCCAGCGGCCGATGCCGGTCGCTCGGTCGGGTGTGATGTTGGGTGTGAAAATGGTTCCGAATGGGGTCTCGAGCGCGCGACCGCCTGCATAAGGACGGCCGCTGTTCTTTATATCGGTGTGACACTGATCGCAGCCCGCTGCGGCGGCGAGATAAGCGCCGCGGGTCACCGAACCCGGATCGGCCGCGGCGCGGGCCGATAATCCGCAGAGCGTCAGGAGTATGGCGGCGATCGAAGCCGTCAGTTTTTGAGCGTCTCGCGGAACGTTTCGTGGCAAGCGCCGCAGCCGTTTTTCCCGAGGTCGCTGAAAGCCACGCTGACCTTCTCCTTGTCGCCGCTCTTCACGGCCACGAGGAGCGCGTCGGCCTTGCTGGCGGCATTCTTCTGAGCATCGAGAAACTTGTTCCAATCGCTCCAAATAGCCGGTTTGGTTCCATATTTTCCGTCCGAGCTGGTCGCCGCCGATCCCGGTGGAAACACTTCAGAAATCTTTTTTGTCGACTGGGTCAGATTAGCGGCGCTCGTCTCGGCCTGTGCCATGTCGGCCTTGCCCTCGGTATAGGCCTTGATGCTGCCGAGATCCTTTGCTTGCCCCTTCATCAAGGTCTCACGGTTCTTGAGGACCGCCTCCTTGTCCTGGGCGAGCGCGACCCCGCCTAAGCCCGCCAAGATCAAAGTCAGCGCCACAGCAAGCACCGAGTGTTTTGTCGACAATTTCATTCGGCCTCCCCCTTGATACCAAAATTGCTGATGCCGTTACGGTTGGCGCAGAATAACCTCCGCCCGCAGCGACGCAACCACCGTAAGACCCCCTCACCATTACGTGATCGGGATTTCGATATGGGTCTTAAACCCGGGACGCTCGCGCATGCGCTCATACCAGGCTTTGAGGTTTCTCATCGGCGGCCGCTCGATCGGGAACGCGTGCCAGCGGTAGACCATGGTTCCCATCGCGATCTCGGCAAGCGTCAGCTCGGATCCCGCTAGATAGGGGCGGTCTTCGAGCTCGTCCTCGATAATCGTCCACGCGGCCAGCGCCTGCAGCCGCGCCGCCTCGATCGCCGCTTGATCGCGCTGTTCGGGTCTCGCCCGGATCAGCATGCCGAGCAAGGCTGCCATCGGCGGCCCGGAAGTGGCGAGCTGCCAGTCCATCCAGCGCTCGACATACGCGCGGGCGGCGGGCGCGCTCGGGTACAACCGCTCACCATGGCGCGTTGTGGCGAGGTAGCGGCAGATCGTGTTCGATTCCCACAGAATCAGACCGTCATCCTTGATCGTCGGCACCCGACCGTTCGGGTTCATCGCGAGATATTCGGAATCGCGATTGCCGCCAAACGGCCCACCTAGATCGACACGCTCGTACTCGATGCCGAGCTCAGCGCAGCACCACAGCACCTTCTGCACGTTGGATGAGGTCGTCCGTCCCCAAATCTTCAGCATCGCGGCTCCTAGGTCAGACTTGCGCGTATGGAGCCTCAGTTTCATGTCCAACGCAACACCGGCCTGGGCTTAATTCGTGTTATAGTCGCGGCGGGACTGCGCCATCGGCGTCCCGATCGCAGCGAGGAGGTGTGGGGTGAATCGGCTCGGGTTCCTGTTGCCTGCCGTGTTGCTGCTCTTCACCGGGACGGCCGAGGCGAGCTCACAGGGTCAGGCGGTGCTCAGCTCCTGGAAGACGGCAGATAGATGCGCCAAACAGGCGCAGGCGGCCTATCCCGACTATAGCGCGGAGGCGATTACGAAACGGGATGCCAAGCTGAAGGAATGCTTGAATGCCAACAACCTCGCCCCGCGCCAGCCACTTTCGCAACGACCTCCTCCGTAGACCGGCAGTGTAGGGTACCGCCTCAACCCAGGTGACCATCGGCCCAGCCTTCCGCCATCGCCGGCAGGACCAGTCCGCGGCGCGGGGTTCGTGTGGCCGGTTCGGATCGAACGCGGTCGAGGAAAGCGAGTTGGGCATCGAGGCCGATATCGAGGCTGGAGGTGATTTCGAGCCCGGGATCCTCGAAAACGTGCGTGCGACGTCGACGGCGCCACGCCATGACGGTCTCGTCGCGCATCCGCAGTAGCGCCGCGATCTGAGGACGGAAGAGGCGAAGCATTGCGACGACCCAGCGATTGAGCGTCTCCGACGGATCGACCTCGGTAATTGCGAAGCGGTCGAGCATGCGGATCACGTCATCGGCGCGATACCAGGTTTCTCCGGTAACCCAGCGATTGGTCGTGAACATCCGGATCGGCTCGCCCCGGGCGTCGACTGCGATCGCGACGAGATGGCTCACCTCCTCCCTGGTGCCGCGCTTGATCGGGGGGGCTTGGGGCGGCAGCGCCGGGACGTCGGCGATGGCGATTTCGGGAAGGAGGAGCGGCGCTATGCCGACCGGCATGCCTTCGGCCCGCAGAAACGTGTGGAAATGACCATGCTCCCGCAAAGGCCGTCCACTCACCGGATGCGTGTGATAAAAATATTGAGCGTGGCTTTTCGCGTCGTACGCCTCGCCGTCGGGATAATGCCGCCATTCAGAGATGGCCGGGTTACCTGCCAAGACCTCACTGACGATGTTGCGGTTCCGCGCGGCGAGCTCGCGCCGGCAGTCGTCGACAACCCCCGCCGCTGAGGTCATCCGCTCGATTTCGGCCCAATTCACACGCAGGCTTTCTCGACCGTTCCCGTGCGCCAAGCGACGCCTCCCTGCGAACGAAAGGTGTCCAGAATAGCTAACGTCGCTTCGCCATCAAAGCGGGATTGTGGGCGGTCCAGACGACGATGTCCTCCATCACGGCTCCCAACGACTCGTCGAACGCGACTACGATCTGCGGAATTTCGTTTGCCGGTGCCGGCTCGTGCCGTTCGAACGAAGCCTGTGCGACGATCTCCCGGCCGGCTGGATTGACCAGCCTGACGTTGATCGCTACCCAGATGGTCGGCGGCCCATTAGGCGAATCGTATAGCGCCTCGAAGTGCCGGATCTCGGTCCCGAGGATGAAATCCGCGCGCAGCCCGACAGACTCGCGGTCGATCGCGGTGATCGCCTTGCTGTTCTCGAACGATTCGAGCAGCGCGGTTTGCACCAGCAGCGGGACGCGGTCGGTCCACTCCGAATCGGCGAAATAGTCGATCGAAACGGCAGACCGGCTCAACGCGATCCGTGCGGTGTCGAGACCCGCCGGCGCGATCGGCACGTCGATGAGGAGCTGCACCGGCGGATGCGGCAAACTCGGCGGGAAGTTGCGCTGGGGAGCAACCCGATAAAGGTGCGGCGCCGGGCTGACACCTACCAGGCTGGCACAGCTCGCCAGCGCGAGCGCCATGGCGCTCGGAACCCACCGGCGCGAAACGCGCGCCGCCGGCGCGGTCATTGCGGCCGATACCCCTCGCGCCGCTCGCCGAACAGCAACCGCGCGGGATCCCGCTCGATCTCGGAGGCGAAGCGCGATACGCCCGCTACGAACCGTTGAAGATCGCTGACCAGATCACCGACCTGGGTCAAGGTTTCCTGGGTGAAATTTCGGATGCCCGGCCGGTTTTCCTGGATCATCTGCTGAAGCTGTCGGCCGGTGTCGTTGAGGTTCTTCGCCAGTCGGTCGGCATCGTTGAGCGTTTGAGATAGCTGGTCTTTCAGCCCGCCTTTGTCGGTGTAGCTCTGATCTATATTTCCGAAAAGCGATTTTAGCTCGACGACAGCCTTGTTCGCGTTGTCGACAACCTCGCTCACTTGCTTGCTGGGCTCGACGAGGGACCCCGTTATTGTACGAAGATTCTGTAGAGTGTCAGAAACCGCTTGACGGTTTTGCTCGTCGAGCAAAGCGTTCAGACTGTGGGTCGCCGCCTTGAGGTCTGCCAGCAATTCCGGAAGGCTTGCCTTTACTTCTTCCAGCTCGGATCGCCCGGCCTTGATGACCGGGTATTTATGCCCAGTCTCCGGCTCAAGATCACTCGCCACCCGCGTCCCGCCGCGGATCTGGATCGTGGCGATGCCGTTCAGGATGTTAGCGTCGAGGAGCGCACGCGCGTCGGACTTGATGTCGACGATGCTGGTATCAATCTCGACCGTGACCTGAATCTGTTCGAGATTATTGGGATCGACGCGGATATCGACGACCCGGCCAACCGGGATCCCATTGTATTGCACCTGCGAACCCTTGTTGAGCCCTGCCACCGACCCACTAAAGAAAATGTAGTAACGCTTGGCTTGCTGGCCAAACTCGACACGTCCGAGCCACAGGATCGCAACGAAAGCGAGAAAGATGACCGCCAGGACAAAGGTGCCGACCGCCACATAATGAGCGCGTGTCTCCATCTATTCTCTCTCGGTGCAGGATAACTCAAATAGGGGCGGCAACTCGCGTTTCGTCTTTCGCCACATGTCCCGTTTCCGAAAGCAGTGCTGCTCGCCCGCGCGGACCGTGGAAGTAGGAGTGGATCCAGGGATGTTCGTCTTGCAGCATCTCCTCCAAGGTGCCAACGCGAATCTTCCGGTCGACCAAGACAGCTACGCGATCGCAGATCGCAAACAACGTGTCGAGATCATGGGTCACCATAAATACCGTAAGCCCCAGGCTGCCCCGTAGATCCTTAATCAAAATGTCGAATTCGGAGGCTGCTATCGGATCGAGCCCGGCGGTCGGCTCGTCGAGAAAGACGATTTCCGGATCGAGCGCGAGGGCACGCGCAAGGCCGGAGCGCTTGCGCATTCCTCCCGACAGCTGGGAGGGGTACTTCTCTCCCGTCCCCTCAGGAAGCCCGACGATGCCGACCTTAAACGCTGCGATCTCATCCATCAGCCGCAACGGCATTTCGTAATATTCCTTCAGCGGGACCTCTATATTCTCCGCGACCGTGAGCGAACTGAACAGGGCACCGTCTTGAAATAACACCCCCCAACGCTTTTCGATCTCGCGATGATCAGTATCACTCATCGTCATAATATTGTTCCCGAAGACCTCTACACTCCCTGCGACGGGTCGGTTAAGTCCGATAATCGTCCGTAGCAGGACCGATTTCCCAGACCCGGACGCGCCGACGACGCCGAGAACTTCACCGTGGAACACATCCAGGTCGAGACCGTCGTGGACGGTCTCGGTCCCAAACCGGTTGACCAAGCCGCGCACGCGGATGATCGGTTCGTCTGGGTGATCGGGCATGCTCATATCTGCAACGACGAAAAGAAGATCGAGAACCCTGCGTCTGTCACGATCACGAGAAAGATCGCCTCAACCACCGATAGCGTGGTAAGGCGGCCGACGCTTTCGGCGCTGCCCCCCACCTGAAAGCCTTCGTAGCAGCCGATCAGGGCGATGATGACGGCAAAGAACGGCGACTTGATCAGACCGATCCAGAAGGACCACGGGGCGATCGTGGACAAATGGGTCAAGAACTCCGGAATACCGATGCCGAGCACGCCCCACGCCATCAGGCCACCGCCAAAAACCCCCATGAAATTGGCGCATAGGGTCAGCATCGGCAAGGTCAGCACCAGTCCGAAAAGACGTGGAAGTACCAGAACCTCGACCGGGTCGAGGCCGATGGTACGCATCGCGTCGATCTCCTCGTTGACCCGCATCGTCCCAATCTGGGCGGTAAAGGCGCTGCCGGACCGGCCGGCGAGGATGATCGCAGTCAGCAGCACCCCCAACTCGCGCAGGATGCTGGCTCCGGTCAATTGAACCGTATAGCTCTCGAGTCCGTAAAAGCGCAAATAATCGGCGCCCTGATAAGCGATGACGACCCCGATCAGGAAGGTCAGCAGACTGACAATGGGTAGTGCATTGACCCCGGTCTGCTCCATTTGGGCGACGATCGCCGTCACACTCAGCCGGCGAGGATGTCGCGTCAGCCGGAGCGCGGTTGCGCAGACGACCCCGAAGAAACCGAGGATGCTGTAGGCGCGGGCGATCAGCCCCAGCGAGATTTCTCCGATGTGCGCGATGAAACCTGCAATCGTGTGATGGGCTGGTCGCGGATGCCGCGCCGGGGCGACGAATCCGGCTGTACGCACCTGATCGATCAGCGGCTCGAAGTTCGGCCGTAAATTCCGCATCTCGACAGTGTTGCCGCGAGCTGTCAGATCGTGCTCGGTTCGCAGCAGGAGCCAAGCGCCGGCGGTATCGAGCCGATCGATCCGTTCCAGATCGAGCATCACCCGTCGGCCCTGCGGCAACGCGAGCGCTCGCAGCCTTCGATCGAGGTCGGCGGCAGTCTCCACCAGCCATTCTCCGGCTGCCGCCAGGATGAGCCACCCGGACTCTTCCGATTCGACGAGGGTTGCGGTGACGGACGCCATGTGATCCAAGACCTATTCGCTATCCGGCGAGCGGGCCTTCCCACCTGAGCGAAAAGCGGCTATGTCGCAACGAGGACGAATTCGATCGCCGAGGATCGACCTCGAGGAACAGCGGCCATGGACCTCAAGCAGCACATCCGCTCGGTATCCGATTTCCCTAAACCGGGTATTCTCTTCTACGACATTTCTACACTGCTCGCCCATCCGCACGCTTGGCGCGCCACAGTCGAGCGCCTTGCTGGAGCGCTGCAGCCACGCCAACCCGATCTTCTGGTCGGCATCGAATCCCGTGGATTTCTTGTTGCCGCCCCGCTCGCCTATCAGCTCGGCCGGGGCTTTGCAATGGTCCGCAAGAAGGGGAAATTGCCCGGCAGGACGGTGCAATTTACCTATGATCTCGAGTACGGGACGGACACGATCGAGATCCAGGAGGATGCGATCACCCCCGGCCAGCGGGTGATCGTGCTCGACGATCTGGTGGCGACCGGGGGGACGATGCAGGCCGCCATCAACCTGGTCCGCCAACGCGGCGGCGAGGTGGTCGCCGCCGGCTGTATCATCGAGCTAAGCTTCTTGCGCGGCCGGGACCGAATCGACGTCCCATTCACCTCAATGGTCGCCTACGACTCCTAATCGTAGCCGATCGCAGGTTCCGGTCCGAGGCTGCGGCCGATCACCGCATAGAGTGGGTCTCCGCCGCCCGGTGGGGTCCGATCCAGGCAACGGATGTCGGTCCAGCTGCTGGCTTCGGCGAAATAATGAGCGATCAGGCAAAGATGCCCGGCATCATCGAGAAGATGCCAGCAAGCGATGGCGCGCGTCGGCACGCAGCAGTTCGAGAAGGTCACGACGAGCGGCGCCCCCGGCTTTAGTACCCGCCCGACCTCCCGGATAACCTCGCATGGCCTCGTCAAGTGTTGGATCGATACGCAGATCGCCGCTCCATCGAACTCCCCGGTGGCGAACGGAAGGTGCGGGTTGCGGTTCAAATCCTGCACACGCCACTCGTCGAGAAACGGATTTTCCGCCAGTTCGCACGCGTTGATGCCGACCCCGACCACTCGCCCATAGGGGATTTCGGGCGGGAGATGGCTCACCCACCCCGACATCAAATCGAGGATGGCGCCGCCAGCCGGTAAGATCTCGCGATAGAGGTTCGTCACCGCGGCGATGGCGGCATTGTCAATGTGCCGGGCGAGTGTCGCCTCGGTGCGGGCCGATGTGTCGAACCACTGATCATCACGCAAAGGCGCAGCCATCGGAAGGAGCGGCATTTCCTCCTCTCGAGCTATTCGTGTTTGAGATAGGGACTGCCTGCCCGGCGGTCCATAGCCGCCACCTTGGCTTTTCGCGGGTCGGTCGGTTTTTGCCGGTCCCTCGGCCTAGAGACTTCCCCGCATCGTTCAGTCCGCGAGGGCCCGCTCGGGTGCAGTCAGCAGAAAATCGAGATCACGGGCGACGGCCGGATGCGTCACCTGACCCCGGCAAATATTGAGCCCGTCCCTGAGATGCGGGTCTTGCGACAGAGCCCGCTGCCAACCAGCATCGGCGATCGCCAGCACAAACGGCAGGGTTGCGTTGTTGAGGGCGACCGTCGAGGTGCGGGCGACCGCTCCCGGCATGTTGGTCACACAGTAGTGGACGACCCCGTCCACGACATAGGTCGGGGCCGCATGGGTCGTGGGTCGGCTGGTCTCGCAGCAGCCGCCCTGATCGATCGAAATATCGACGATCACCGCACCCGGCTTCATCGCTCGAATGAGATCGCGGCTGACGAGCTTTGGTGCCGTGGCACCCGGGATCAGCACGGCGCCGATCAAAAGATCGGCGGCGGCGACTTCGCGCTCGATATTCTCCATCGTCGAGAACAGCGTGTGGAGCTGTGCCCCGAATTGTAGGTCGAGCTCGTAAAGTCGCGGCAGCGATTTGTCGATGACGGTGACGTAAGCCTCCATCCCCATTGCCATGCGCGCCGCGTTGGTGCCAGCGACGCCACCGCCGAGAATGACGACCTTGGCCGCCGGAACACCCGGAACACCGCCAAGCAGTACGCCGATGCCGCCTTGCTCCTTTTCAAGGCAATGGGCACCGACCTGCACCCCCATCCGCCCAGCGACCTCGCTCATCGGAGCGAGCAGCGGCAGGCCGCCGCGTCGGTCGGTGACAGTTTCGTAAGCGATTGCGACAGCGCCCGATCGGATTAGCCCTTGAGCCAGCTCTCTGTCCGCGGCGAGATGGAGATAAGTGAACAGAACCTGGTCCTTGCGCAGCAGCCCTACTTCCTCCGGCTGCGGCTCTTTCACCTTGACGATCAGCTCGGCGGTGGCAAACACCTCTGCGGCGCGTGCAAGGATGCCGGCGCCTGCCGCTTGGTAGTCCGCGTCATCAAACCCGATCTCGGCGCCGGCTCCCGCCTCGACGACCACCTGATGGCCGTGGTGCACGAGTTCGCGCACATTCCCGGGAATGAGGCCGACACGGTATTCATAGCTCTTGACCTCTTTTGGCACGCCGATCAGCATCGCAAGGCTCCGCTCACGCCGGCTCACGGGACAACCGTTCTACCACCTCGTCGGCGAGCGGCAAGGACGCGGTCAGTCCCGGTGATTCGATCCCGTATAGGTTGACGAGTCCCAGCACGCCGTGGGCTTCGGGCCCCTGTACGACGAAATCGCCGGCGGGTTCTTCCGGTCCGCTGATCTTCGGCCGGATCCCGGCATAGCCTGGCTGCAACGCGCCGTCCCGCAATTCCGGCCAGTAGGACCGGATCGCGGCGTAGAACGCGTCGCCGCGCGCCGGATCGACCGTGTAATCAATCGTTGAAATCCACTCCACATCCGGGCCGAAGCGTGCCTGACCCGCCATGTCGAGGGTGACGTGGACACCGAGCCCGCCCGGCGGCGGAACAGGGTAGACGAGCCGCCTAAACGGCGCCCGGCCGGCGAGCGAAAAATAAACGCCCCGACAGAAATAGGCGGGCGGTATCGTCTCCTGCGGTACGCCCTCGATCGTGCGCGCGAGGGCGGGTGCATAAAGACCGGCCGCGTTGACGAGAAAGCGGCAGCGGATGGCGGCCGGCTCGTCGCCGCCTATGGCGAGATCGAAACCGTCGTTGCGCACGCGACCGGACAACACCGGGGTGCGCAACACGACCATCGCGCCGGCCGCTTCGGCCTCGCCCTGATAGGCGAGCATCAGCGCATGGCTGTCGATAATGCCGGTCGAGGGTGACAGCAAGGCGGCGACGCAGCGCAACGCCGGTTCAAGCCGCTGCGCCTGCGTCGCGGTCAGCCATTGCAAGTCTTCGACGCCGTTGGCGCGTGCGGCGACGGCGATTCGCTCGACGCCCGGCACCTCGCTCTCGTCAACGGCGACGATCAGTTTGCCGATTTGGCCGTGTGGGACCCCGTGCTCGCGGCAATAGGCGTAAAGACGCTCTCTCCCCGCGATACAGCAGCGTGCCTTCAGGCTGCCGGCCGGGTAATAAAGCCCGCCATGAATGACCTCGCTGTTGCGTGACGAGGTCTCGAACCCGATGGTGTTGGCGCGCTCCAGGACGAGTACGTCATACCCGGCTAGCGCGAGCGCCCGAGCTGCCGCAAGCCCGACTACCCCAGCGCCGACCACGACACACTCGACCTCGTCCACTTCGCTCCTCCTGCGTCGTGACCGATGACTAGTATCAAACGCCGGCGAGAGGCCGCCGGTTGCGGCCAGTCTACGTGCACACGTGCGAATCGTGTGTGAACGACTTCACGCTCGCGCTCGGAGTCTGCGACGGCAAATCGAACGTCGTGTTACTCGATAGCGCTGCCGCGGCGGCGGATCAGCGCCATCGAGAAATAAGGGACCTCAGCCGCATCGACACGGGCAAGCGGAGCCACCCGCTGGTTCGGCAAGGTGGCGCGTTCGACATAGTGTGCACCGTTGAGCAGCCCGAGTTCATCCACCACCCGGCGCACCTTCGGAAAATGGCGCCCGAGCTTGACGATCGCCGCCGCATCGGCTTGAGCCAA
>Ga0209446_1000184_pt1 | contig 15335 bp, 7 predicted proteins | sample BogFormECP04_OM2_FD_188242 | JGI IMG/M metagenome (GOLD analysis project Ga0209446, IMG submission 188242) | Bog forest soil microbial communities from Calvert Island, British Columbia, Canada - ECP04_OM2 (SPAdes) (version 2) | ecosystem: Environmental > Aquatic > Freshwater > Wetlands > Bog ... | reverse complement strand
GTAAGTCAGGGTTATCGCGCTGGATTGGTGTCGGTATTAGGGCTCTCGGCAGGTGTCCTTGTGCACATCGGAGCGGCGGCGGCAGGAATATCGGCAATACTCCTGGCGTCAGCAACCGCCTTTGGGATCGTCAAGTTCTTGGGTGCTGGCTATTTGATTTATCTCGGGTGTCGCACTCTGTTCGCGCGCGGTCCAACGGCCAACATCGAAATCTCGGACCCTCGCTCCTTGCGTCGCCTTTTCACTGACGGAGTGATGATAAGCGTCCTCAATCCGAAGATCGCGGTGTTCTTTCTTGCGTTCCTACCACAGTTCGTAGACCCAAGCCGGGGGTCAATTCCGGGGCAGATATTGATACTTGGGCTCATATATATTGGATTGGCGCTTATTACGGATGGGTCCTATGCCTTGCTAGCCGGCAAACTGCGGCAGTGGCTCAGAGGACGTACGATGAGGGGGCGGCTGCCGCGGTATGTTGGTGGAACCGTTTACCTCGGTCTGGGCGTAGGAACTGCGCTTACCGGTCGCAGGACTTAAGATGTTTGCGAACCCCATCAACGCACTCAGAAGGGCCGCCAGACTTGTAATTGACTTGGACCGCGTTCACGGTTCGGTCCAGCCGTCGTTGCCGCAGGAACGCTCATCGACGTGATTCAACGCGGCGTTCCGCGCGTCGGAGCGCCACCCCGGCACTCACACTGCATTCTTTACGCGGCGGCGTCCGAGCGCCACCTCGAGCCTAATCCCGGTCCTCGACACCAGCCGAGCGCCAGAGGCAAGGGTGAAGGCAAGCGCACCGTGACTAAGTTTTTCAGCAAACGCGACCCGCGCAAGATTGATCAACGTTGATCGACGAATCCACTCAAACTCCTGGTCTCGCAGTTCAAAGGCCACCCGCTTGAGCGTGTCACGGCGGACGTATTTCTGATTTCCAACATGAATCAAAACATAGTTGCCGTAGGCTTCAATGTAATCCACATCTTCGACTGAAATAAAGTATAACCGGTCCCGGAACGAGTTTTCACCGATCAAACGCTTGGGCGATCTCCCGCGTGTGTTATGCGTCGAGATGAGACTTTGGGTCGCAGCGGTCGAGTCGTCGCATATTGGTGCCGCGAAGTCCGATTTGCGCGTCTCACGAACCCGCTCGATCGCAGTGGCAAATCGATCTGCACTGATGGGCTTCATCAGGTAGTCAATTGCACCGACACGCAAAGCTTCAACGGCGTGCTCCTCGTGCGTGCTGACCATGATGACCTGAGGGCGCCCCGCAAGGTTCAGGGACCGTAAGACATCGAATCCGGTCATGTCGCATAGCTCGACATCGAGCAACAGCAGATCGGGTCGTCTAGCGCGGATCATCTCAATGGCTGTGGCGCCGCATTCGGCCACTGCCACCTCATCGAGGCTCTCGTCCGCTTCGCAGAGGTGCCGAAGGATTTCGCGACCGTACGGCTCGTCGTCCACAATGAGGGCTCTCATCGCGCCATTCTCGCATCAGGCGCATCGGCATTGCGATTTAAGCAATTCGGCATTTTGTCCCGCAGGCCATTTCGCTGCCCTGGCCACCATCCCTCTCAATGCACATTCATTCTAACGTGAGACGCTGCCGTGCGTGGATGAGCGCGACGGAGCGGTATAAAGGAGCGTCGACACGAAAGATAAACAAGTTGAAATGCCGGTCAGCGGTGCGCCTTGCTGTGGATGCGTGAATTTGTCGTCGTTGCGTTCACTGTGCAACGGACAAAAGCTGCCCTCTAGCAACTCTTGAACCATTCTTGGGCCTATGACAATTGTCCCGTTTGATGTCGTCACGGGAAATCAGCGTTTCATCACGCCACTGGCGCACTCGCGTCATTGCGCAGCGCGTTCGTCAAAACGCTGCGAGAATTTCCACTTCATGGATAGCACCGAGCAATATTTTCGGCAATCGCGGGAAGAAATCGCGTCGACAGCCGAGTATTCCCGAGTCACCTCCCTGGTGAGCGAGAAACAGACAGTCATTACGACCCTCCGCCTGAAAGTAAGGACGGAAAGCAATAACTGGCTCAATGCGGCGGCGGCTGAAGTCAACCATGTTTGGAATTGGGCTAATGCCACAAGCTATAAGGCGGCGTGTCCGTTCGCAGGGCCCGGGAAGTGGCTCAGCGGATTTGACTTGGACAGCCTATGCGTTGGCGCCTCGAAGGGTTTCGGGCACATTGGCTCGGACACGATTCAGCGCGTGAATGCGGAGTGTGCGAGACGCCGACAGCAGTTTAAGAAAGCAAAGCTGCGCTGGCGGGTGAGTAGGGGCAGCAAGCGCTCGCTGGGATGGGTTCCCTTCAAAGCGCCGCAACTGAAGCGCAAAGGGAAGTCTTTACGCTTCTCTGGCAAGGCCATTCGCGTGTTCGAGCAGGAGTTGCTAAGGGACGTAAAGTGGAACTCCGGCTGCTTTGCTGAGGATGCGGTCGGTGATTGGTGGTTGTGCCTGCCCGTCCAGCAGCCGCTGGTACAGTCGGTGGCGGCGCACGAGTCGGTCGGGCTCGATCTGGGGTTGAAGGATGCGGTGGCCACGAGTGACGGCGATAAGCTCGAGGCAAGCAATTTTTATCGAGACATTGAGCAGAAGATTGCCCTGGCACAGCGTCGCGGCCACAAATCTCAAGCCAAGCGCCTGCGCCGCACGGCGGCGCGACGCAGAAAGGACGCCCTGCACAAGTATTCTAGGAAAATTGTCGATCGCTATCAGACTATCCTCATCGGCGATGTGAGCAGTCTTCAACTCGCCAGAACGGGCATGGCAAAGTGCGTGCTCTGTGCGGGCTGGGGGATGCTCAAAACGCAATTGCAGTATAAGGGCCAGCAGGCCGGCAGAAGCGTCCGCATCGTCAGTGAGAGCCACACGACGCGAGTATGCAGCAGCTGCAAAGCCCACACGGGCCCAACAAGTCTGAACATGCTCGCTGTGAGGGATTGGGTGTGCAGCGAGTGTGGTGACACTCATGACCGAGACGTCAATGCTGCAAGAAACATCCTATCCGCGGGGAGGTGTCCCCCGTCCATTCGCGGGAACGAGTCTTCACCCACAGCTGTGCCGCCGAGCCAGACATCTTCCGATGCGAGGCTTAGGATCAGCGCGCTGACGGTGGCGGCGTGAGCACCGGATGCCAATTCGCTGTCTATGGCTGCCTGGCCGAAACAAGAATGATTCTGTAGTCAACCGAGGAAATGACGCGTGATCTCCACTCGAAGCCACCCTGGTTGTTGCTCGTCTGCTCGTGATGCTGCCGTTCGCGACCGGTGAAACCGGCGGCCAAAATTGACCAACCCCGTACCCAGTGCGGTCCTAGCGGCGGTGCGAGGTATCTGTGCGTGGAGCGCGAGTGGCTGCGCGCCGATGCCCGTGAAGCCGGTTCGTCCTCACTAACACACAGTTAATCACCAGTCTTTGGCATTCGTCACATTTTTCGCGCCAAGGGAATTGGCGCGCTTATTCTAATTGCAGGCGTTCGAACCACAAGCCGCATGCATGAATCGGGAAACAGCATGAGTCGTTCTCAACGGTGCGACATGTGGCCGCTTTGAATTTTAAGGGAGCAAAAAATGGGGAATAATTGCAATTTGCAATTTGCAATCCGCGCCGCTATCGCAGTGGCGGGCGCTACTACAGCGGCACCGGCCGCGCTTTCACAGATCGCAGCGGCAACCGAGCCCGCGGAATTGCAAGAAGTAGTGGTGACCGGGTCGCGCATCCAGCAGAACCCGAACGATGTATCGATCAGCCCGATCATCAGCGTCACGGCGCTTGAAATCGCTCAGACCGGCTTGGTACGCACCGAAGACTTGCTGAACAACCTGCCGCAGGTGGTGGCGGAGAATAGCTCCGGTCAATCGATCAGTTCGAATGGTACCGCGACGGTCAGTTTGCGCGGCTTGGGCTCGCAGCGCACCCTGGTGCTCATTGACGGCAAGCGCATGGCTCCCGGCGGCGGCAGCGGTATTGGCGGCCTCGGCCTCGTCGCCAGTCCGGACATCAACCAGATTCCTGCGGCCATGATTCAACGCGTCGACGTACTGACCGGCGGCGCCTCGGCCGTGTACGGCGCGGATGCGGTCGCCGGCGTCGTCAACTTCATCATGGACTCGCGCTTCCAGGGCGTGAAGCTTGACGCGGACTACGGCTATGGCAGTTTCAAAAACGACAACCAGCAATATCTCGGCCTCCTGCAGGCGGCTGGCGACCAGATACCACCGGGCACGACCAACGCCGGTTACAACCGGAACGTGTCATTCCTGGCCGGCTCGAACTTCGCCGACGGCAAGGGCAACGCCACCGTTTACTTCACTTACCTGAACAGCTCTCCGGCGGTCGGCTACCAGTACGACTACGCGGGCTGCACGCTGAATACTCCCGGCAGGCTACCCGGCCCCGGCGGCCTGAAGTGCGGCGGTTCGAGCTCGAGCGCCACGGGACGGTTTTTGGAATTGGGTGTGGTCGGCGCCAGCGCTTTTTCGACACTGGCCGATCGAACGGTGGATAAAACCTCCGGGGCGTTCCGCCAATACACTGCCGCCGATTCCTATAACTACGGCGCGCTCAGCTATTTGCAACGCGCGGCCGAACGTTACACGGCCGGCGCATTCCTGAACTATGACATCAACGAGCACGCGAACGTCTATTCGGAATTCATGTTCGCGCGCAATAGCTCTACGGCTCAGTACGGCCCCAGCGGCCTGTTTGCGTTCGGCAAGCAAGTCATCAGCTGCTCCAATCCGCTGCTGACTCCGGGAGAACTGGCGGCCCTGTGTACGCCCGGCAATATCGCGGCCAACCAGGCCACCTTCGGACCCGCGAACGCGGGACAGAACCCCCTGGGCGGCAACCCCAACGTGACGGGCAACAACATTCTGTTGTACTTGGCCCGCCGCAGCGTGGAGAGTGGTCCGCGCCTGGATAATTACTTCTCGAACTCGTTCCGAGAAGTGCTGGGGGTGAAGGGCAAATGGGGCGAGGCTTGGTCGTACGATGCCTACGGCCAGGTCAGCATCTCGCAAGTGGGGGACATCCAAGGCAATTACCTCGGCACTCAGCAGATCAACAACGCGCTCAACGTGGTCACCAATCCGGCAACCGGGCAGCCGGCTTGCGCGGCAGCCTTGAATGGCGATGACCCGCGATGCATACCGTGGAACATTTGGGCCCCGGGCGGCGTGACCGCAGCACAGCTCAATTACCTCCGCGTTCAGTCGACTTACAACGTTCAGTCGACGGAATACATTGTTGACTCGGACGTCACGGGCGATTTGGGCAAGTACGGCGTTCAGATCCCAACCGCCTCGAGCGGCTTGGTCGTCAGCGCCGGCGCCGAGTATCGCGAGGAAAAGTACGATTTCGAGCCGGATTACATTTTTGCCAATGGCTTAAATTCCGGCGGCAGCGGAGCCGTAGGTGCGATTAACGCCGGGTTCCACGTCGCTGAAGTGTTCAGCGAAATGCGCCTGCCCATCATGGACGATAAGCCGGGCGCTTACGCACTCTTAGCGGATGCCGGCTACCGGTACTCGAACTACACCGATGGCTTCAATACCAACACCTACAAGTTCGGCCTCGAATGGGCACCGATCCCGGATGTACGGCTCCGCGGCGGCTACAATCGCGCGGTCCGTGCGCCCACCCTCGGCGAGCTATATGCTCCCAACACAGTCGGTGCCGGCGGAACGGCGGATCCTTGCTGGGGAGCGGCTGTGGGTGCAACTCCCGGGGTGCCGGGGACGGGTACCGTGAACGGCCACACCTTCGCGTTTTGTCAGAACACGGGCGTGACGCTGGCCGAGTTCGGCCACATCCTCGCGAACCCGGCGGCGCAGATAAATACGCAGATCGGCGGCGCGGCATCGGTCGGTGGCAGCCTCACTCCGGAAAAGGCCGACACGTATACGGTGGGCTTCGTGCTGCAGCCGCACTTCCTGCCGAATTTTGTCGTGTCCATCGACTACTACGACATCAAGATTTCGAACACAATTACATCGTTGAGTTCGAACACGATTGTCAACAACTGCGGCCTCACCGGTAATCCGACCCTCTGCAAATTGATTGTTCGCGGACCGGGCACGGGCTCGTTGTGGTTCAACAACTCCGATTTTGTCGTCGCGAACGACGTCAACATCGGTACCGTCACCACGAAGGGTGTGGACGTCGCGTCCCACTACTTGTACGACATCGGATCGATGGGCAAGTTGACGTTCAACCTGGCAGGGACCTACGTCAATAGCTTCGATACGCAGCCTCTGCCCACCGGCGGAACGTATGATTGCGCGGGGTATTTCGGATCCACCTGCGGCCCGCCGATTCCCAAGTGGCGTAATGTGTTCGGGACGACCTGGGCGACTCCGTGGTGGGGACTCGATGCGACCTTGCGCTGGCGTTACATCGGACCCACAAATACCGACCGCAGCAGTTCGGATCCGCAGCTCTCGCAGACCTACTTCGGGCCGACCTCGCACATCGGCGGGTACACCTACCTAGACTTCTCAGCATCGATACCGATTGGCAGCGTGGTCAACTTGCGGGTAGGCGTGAACAATATCGCCGACAAGGCGCCACCGCTCATCGCTAATGGCAACTACTCGGACTGTCCGAACACGTCCTGTAATGACAACACCTGGGTCGGCACCTACGACACACTCGGCCGTTACCTGTACGCGCACATCAGTGCGAAGTTCTGATATGACCCCCCTCGTGTCTAGCGGCGCGAGGGGGATCCTCCATGACACCCGCGGGAAAAGCGTGCTTGGCCTTTGCTACGCTCTCCGGGCTAAGCGATACCGCTGCAGGCTAATTTATCGGTGGTCGATTCGCGGATACGTGTCGCGGCCAAGCCGAGCGCGAGATGCTGCCCTGTCGCTTAGATGAGATTGCCGCTCCCGGCCTTTTACATGTGCTGTATCGCCGGTTCCGCAATAGACCGAAGTAGACCGTATCGAGGATTGACCGAGATGATCCAGCGTAACCGATTGATTTATTGGCGCTCCCTACGGGATTCGAACCCGTGTTACAGCCTTGAGAGGGCGAGTAACAGACAACACCGTACGACAGCGCATGATAGAAAACACCTGGAAAATAGCCTGTTTTTCGACAACTGTCCAATATCGTCTGTTATGATTCGGGTACGCTTAGTGGACATAGTGGACACGACCATATCACGCGTTCAGTAAGAGGCGGAGTTCTAGAAACCCGATCGGCAAGACTGCGATTGGACGTGCGACCGCGCCCCTATTGGACTCCCTGCGGTTTGCCGGGTCTGCACTTGGGCTACCGGCGCCTCGTGAAAAGAAACGGCTCCTGGATCGTCAGGCGCTACCAGGGGCAGTCCGGCGAGTACCACACGAAGTCCTTCGCGCAGGCCGACGATTTCTCTGAGGCCGACAATTCCGAGGTGCTCACTTACTATCAGGCGATTGCGCGCCTCACCGGCGAGGCGCCGCCGGTGCGCCACGGCGGCGAGCCCTACACCGTGCGGGCGTGCGTTGCCGATTATCTGGCGTGGCTCAAGACTCACAAGAAGACAGCGCGCGATGCCGCGCTGAAACTCAACGCGTACTTGGTCCCGGCACTCGGCGACAAACTCCTCGCAGATCTTAAGCCGGAGGACTTCGATCGGTGGCTTTCCTGGGCCGTGGACCATAAACCCAAAGGGCGGCGCGGCAACCGTCCGCCACTGCTAAGGAAAAAGCGCAAAAGCACCGACCCGGCAAAGACGGAGCTGATGAAGCCGGTCATTGACGCCGCGGAGCGAAAGCGCCGCAAGAAATCCACGCTGAACCGCGTCATCAACAACGTCAAGGCCTGCCTCAATCGCGCATTCCAAAACGGGCACGTCTCAAGCGATGCTGCATGGCGACGGCTCAGGAAATTCAGAGGGGCCGATGGTGCGCGCACCCAATGGTTGACGGTTGACCAATGCAGGCGGCTGATCAACGCGGCGGCTCCAGACTTTCGGCCGCTCGTGCATACCGCGATGCTGACAGGGGCACGCTGGGGCGAGTTGCGCGCCTTGAAATGTCGTGACTACGACCCGGTATCCGGCACCGTCATCATTGCCGAGTCCAAATCCGGCAAGCCACGTCGGGTGTACCTGACCGATGATGGTAAAGCCGCGTTCGAAAGTTGGACTGCAGGGCGAGGCGAGTCCGAAGTGATATTCAAGGATCGATTTGGCAACCCCTGGGGATCACATGACCAGCACCGGCCCATGGTGGCAGCGTGCATGGCGGCCGCGATCGAACCGCCGGTCGGCATGCACACGCTGCGACATTCCTACGCGTCCTCCCTGGTACAGGCCGGCGTGAGTTTGGCCATCGTCGCTGAGGCGCTGGGGCATGCCGACACGCGCATGGTGAGCAAGCACTACGGGCACCTGGCGCCAAGTCATGTAGCCGATGCAATTCGCGCGCATTTGCCAGCACTCGGAATTGAGATCGACAGCACGGTCACGAGGCTCCGGCGGTGATTACCACGCGAGCACCGATGCCCAGTGTCGATCCGCAGACGGACCCCGTGAGGGTCCGGTATCGGGAGGAATATCGGGCGCATCCTGGCCACAAGTAGTCACGTGCGGCACCGAAATGATCGCCTGTTACCGGACGTTCACGAATTCCGGCGCGCTGCCGAGGGCGGTGGTAACTCCACTGGCGGACTGAAGCTGGAAGGACCGTAGACCACTGATGGCGTCGAGATGTACTTTAATTCACAGAGTTTATTTCGGATACGTCGGTTTTCTGGCACGCGAAGCAGGTGGTTTCATCATTGCGATGGCAAGTTCGACCAAGGTGGAACGCCGCCCCTCGTTATCGTACCGAGACGGATCAATCGGCGTCATCATCATCCACCCATCGACGAGCGCGCATAGTTGGTCGCCGAGCAGATCGGCCGGGAAATCGGTTCGAATTTTGCGTTGCGCCTGCCCCCGTTCAATCAAGGCACAGAGTTTGCTTCGGAAGTCGGCATAATTTTCGCGAATAAGTGCTGCTAGCGCGGGATCGGCGCGCGCGCCGCTCACCAACTGAAAAGCGACGGCCCAAGTGCCATGGGGCATCGAGAGGGAGTCGTGAAGAATCTGCCTGATGCTCTCGACGACGTCCTCGAAACCCGTCGGCTGCCCCAGCGATTCGCCTGCCTCATCGAAAATCCGCTTCAGGACTAGCGTGACGATTTCATTCTTGTTGGCAAAATAGTGGGAAACGGTACCTGTCGAGCACTGCGCTTCGCGCGCAATGCGGCGTATGGACGCACCCGCGTAGCCCTGGCGGATGATGAGATTCCAGGCTGCGTCAACGAGCTCGGTGCGTTTGTTGTTGTGATCGCCAACCGGACGGCCACGTTTCCTTTTTCGTGCAGTACGGTGCCTGGGCAACCACTTACTCCTTCGGGACGAGTCGTGTCGCTCGCGTTCGTAATTCGCAATGCGAGAGACAGCACATCTTAGCTTCGCTAATTTATTCAAACAACCGTTGTGTTAAATAGGACCATAGTCCAATTCCTACCGAAGGGGCTTGCTCGCTAGCCTATAACCTATCGTGGACGTCGTGCCAACGAGGCTCGAGAGAGAACACCCTCAATGAAGCGCAAACTCTCAATCATCACTGGTGCGCTCGTTGTTGCAGGCGCGGGTGTAGGTTGGGCCCTGTACTCCGCGTTTCCAGTTCAGATGTCTCAACTCGCGGGGATGGCGCGAAATTACGTGCTTACCTTGCGCGCGCCGCCAGGCGCTGCCAGTACCGAAGTGAATCCCGCTTACCGAGCCCCCGCGGCAGCTGCGCCCTTGCCTGTCGTTGACGAGCCATCGCAGAACACAGCGGCGGGGGACTGGCCGAGCTACAACAGAACCTTGACCTCGCAGCGTTACTCGCCGTTGAGCGAGATCAATGCGAAGAATGTAGGTCAGCTGAAAATTTTGTGCACATACGACACGCACCAATATGTTTCATTCGAATCCGGCTTGATCGTGGTCGACAACGCGTTGATCGGCACTACCGAATTCGATATTTTCTCCCTCAACCCGGAGACATGCGCCGAGAATTGGCGTACCCACGAGGACTATCCCCCGAGTCTGATTCCGGTCAATCGGGGCGCCGCGTACATGGGCGGCATGCTGTTTCGAGGCACCGAGGATGGGCGTGTGCTGGCCTATGACTTCAATACCGGCAAGCGGCTATGGCAAACAACCATTGCCGATGCGAAGCTCGGCGAATCCGTACCGTCTGCCCCGATTGCATGGGACGGGCTCGTGTACGTCGGGAATGCAGGCGGAGACTATAAGGGCGGCAAGGGGCACATGTACGCGCTCGATGCGAAGAGCGGCAAAATTGTCTGGGAGTTTTACTTAGCGCCAAAAACCGAAGGCGATGCGCCTCGGGGTCCCGTAGGCGCTTCACCGCTCGATGGGTCAAGTTGGAAAAACGCACCCGGAATCCCCGTGAGCGGCGGTGGGACTTGGACCTCCTATACCCTCGATACGAAAACTGGCCAGTTGTACGTTCCGGGCGGCAATCCGGCTCCCGACTATGTGGTGGGCGGGCTCGAGGGGAAGAATCCGCGCGAGGGAGGCAATCTCTATTCCGATTCGGTCGTGGTACTAGATGCGAAGACCGGCGATTACAAAAACCATTTCAAGCTGGTGCCTCACGACTGGCATGACTGGGACGTCTCAAATCCGCCCGTGCTGATTCAAACAACAGGCGGCAAGCAACTCATGGCGGTCGCGCCGAAAGATGGACATTTGTATGGCTATGACCTGGCCACCAACATGCAGCTATACCGTGTTCCGGTCACCACCATTGAGAATGCCGATGCGCCATTTCCGCTCGGCAAGTCCGTCCATTTTTGTCCGGGCCCGACCGGGGGAGATGAATGGAACAGTCCGGGCTACGTCCCGACCAGCAACCTGATCCTCGTTGGCGAAGTTGACTGGTGCTACTGGGTGAAGGCGCAGGATGAGGAAAAACTGCGAACGGCGCCGCTCGGGCAACCGTGGGCCGGCATGGCAACCTTCAACCCGTTCGACATCCTGGGCAGGCCCGCTGTAGGGGACAAAGAATGGGCTGGATGGGTGTACGCGGTCGATGCCGACACCGGTGTGTGGAAGTGGCGCCTGAAGAATAATTATCCGATTGTCAGCGGCATGACCCCGACGGCCGGAGGCGTTGTGTTCTTCGGCGATGTGGGCGGCAACTTCTATGCGCTGGATTCCATCAATGGTCAACGATTATGGAGCCTGAATCTCGGCGGCGGGATCGGAGGAGGCGTGATCACTTACAACGCTCGCGGCTCGCAAAAAGTTGCCGTGGCGGCAGGCTTCACGATGCTCGGCTGGCCGACGAAGATTGTGACCGGAAAGATTTTTATATTGGGATTAAACGGCTCATCGGGCGTCGCGCAGTAGTGGCAAAAGTGCGGCTGCTAATTGGCTACCAACGTTCGTTGAAGGACCCCACTTCGTGGCGAAGGAGAGATGCATGCAGACTTTACAAATGTCTCGGTTAGCGGGCCTGGTCATTTCCGTCATATCCTGGGTGGGATCGGCCACTGCTCAGCAAGTCACCGGCGTTCCCGGTTCGCCCAGCGCCACCACGACGATTGACGGCAAGCAGCTTCCGCCGCCACCGTCAAAATTTGGCGGCGTGATCAAGGAGAGTGCGAAGGATTCGAAGCCGTACTGGCCGCCTTCGGTCGTGCCTCCCAAAGGCGCGCCCAACGTATTACTGATCATGACCGACGACCAGGGCTACGGCGTGTCGGGCACCTTTGGCGGCGTCATCCCGACGCCCACCATGGACCGCATCGCCAAGGCCGGCTTGCGCTACACGGCATTTCACTCCACGGCTCTTTGTTCGCCCACGCGCGCGGCCCTCATCACCGGGCGCAATCATCATTCAGTGGGCTACGGCGTTATCGGCGAAATGTCCACTGGGTTTCCAGGCTATGACTCGGTGATCGGTCAGGAAAGCGCGACGGTCGGGGAGATATTGAAGGAGAACGGATTTTCCACATCCTGGTTCGGCAAGAACCACAACACGCCGACGTATCTGTACAGTTTGGCAGGGCCCTACGATCAATGGCCGAGCGGCATGGGCTTCGACTACTTTTATGGCTTCATGGGCGGCGAGACCGATCAGTGGACGCCTTACCTTTACCGCGACCACACCCCGATTTTTCCCTGGATCGGTAAACCGGGCTACAACCTAACCACCGACTTGGCCGATGAGGCCATCAAGTACTTAAGCGGCCTCAATGCAGCTGCGCCGGAGAAGCCATTCTTTCTCTATTACGTACCCGGCGGCACGCACTCGCCGCACCAGCCGACCAAGGAATGGATCGAGAAGTTCAAAGGGAAGTTCGACATGGGCTGGGAGAAGCTGCGCGAGCAGATTTTCGCCAACCAAAAGCGCCTCGGGGTCATCCCGGCGAGCACCCAGCTGACGCCGTGGCCGGAGGTGCTGCCGAAGTGGGACTCGCTGTCGATAATCCAAAAGAAGCTCTATGCGCACGAGGCTGAAGTGTTCGCCGCCTACGCAGCGTATACCGACCATGAGATCGGCCGCGTGATCCAGCAAGTCCAGGACCTGGGCAAGCTCGACAACACGCTGATCATCTACATCTGCGGCGACAACGGCACCAGCGCAGAAGGTACTCTCGAGGGCACGTTTAACCAGATGACGGCCTACAACGGGATTCTCAAGCTCCCGGAGGCCGTACAGATGCTGCATTACGAATCCTGGGGTTCGGAAAATACCTACCCGCACATGTCGGTGGCGTGGTCGTGGGCGTTCGATACACCCTTCAAGTGGACCAAGCAGGTGGCATCGCATTTCGGCGGGACCCGGCAAGGCTTGGCCATCTCGTGGCCCGGCCACATCAAAGATGTTGGCGGCATCCGCTCCCAGTTCCATCACATCATCGACATCGTGCCGACGATCCTCGAAGCGACGGGCGTCCAGGCGCCGGTGACCGTCAACGGCATTACTCAAAAGCCCATTGAGGGGGTGAGTATGGCGTACACGTTTGATAAGGCCAACGCCAATGCGCCTTCGAAACGAGACACACAATATTTCGAGATGTTCGCCAACCGTGCGATCTATCACGACGGTTGGATTGCAGCCACGACACCGCCTGCGCCCCCGTGGGAGCTGGGGACCGTTAAACTGCCCGACATCAACGACTACAAGTGGGAGCTCTACCACATCACCGAGGATTACTCGGAATACAACGACCTTGCCGCCAAGAATCCCGACAAGCTGAAAGAGCTGCAGGCCCTGTTCTTGAGCGAAGCGGCAAAATACAACGTCTTCCCGATAGACAATTCAATCCTCCCGCGCGTCATTACGCCGCGGCCGAGCGCGACAGCAGGGCGGACGCTATTCACCTACGCTGGGCCGAACGCCGGTATTCCCGTGGGCAATGCCCCCAGCATTTTGAACAAGGACTACACGATCACCGCCCAGGTGAACGTTCCAAAACGCGGCGCGGAGGGAATGATCGTGACGATGGGCGGGCGCTTCGGCGGCTACGCTCTGTACCTACTCAAAGGTAAGCCGGTGTTCGTCTACAACCTCCTCGATCTGGAGCGCTACCGCTGGGAGGGAGGTGTGGGAGGCGCCGACTGGTTGGGTGATTCGCTTAGCCCGGGCAAGCACACCATCGTGTTCGATTTCAAACTGGCCGAACCCGGCTTGGGCAAGGGCGGCACCGGCGTGCTCACCGTCGATGGCAAGGAGTTATCACGCAAGACGGTCGAGCACTCGATTCCTTTTTTGATGTCCATCGATGAGAGCTTCGATATCGGCAGCGATACCCGCACGGGCGTGGATGATAGCTACCAGCTGCCGTTCCGCTTCGCCGGCAGCATCGACAAGCTGACGTTCAAGCTCGGACCGGAGCAGCTCTCGGCGGAGGACCGCAACATCGCGGAGCATGTGTTGGCGACAGCGCGCGACTAAGACGATCGAATCGGCAGCCAATTGGTCGACCCAAAATCCGGTTAGGTGGCTGCGAGTGGCTACCCTCGTAATCTAAGGACAGTTATGACGAACCCACAACCCAACATCGTCTTCATTCTGGTGGACAACGTTGGCTGGGGAAACTTTGGCGCATATGGCGGAACGATACCCACGCCGCGCATTGACAAGCTGGCCGGTGAGGGCATCCGCTACAACAACTACAACGTCGAGGCCCAGTGCACGCCATCGCGCTCGGCCATTCTGACCGGCCGGCATCCGGTTCGCTCGGGCACGTGCGAGGTGCCCCTTCCGGGGCAGGGACTATTTGGGTTGGCGCCGTGGGAATACACCATCGCCGAGCTGCTCTCCGACGCCGGCTATGCCACCGCGTTGTACGGCAAGTGGCATCTGGGCCACGACCAGGGGCGGCTGCCGACCGATAAAGGCTTCGATGAGTGGTGGGGCATCAAAAACACCATGGATGAGGCGGGCTATACGGCGTGGCCGCTGTTCAAGGAGAGCGGCATGCCGGTGCCCATGATCTGGGAGGGAAAGAAAGGCCAGCCTTCAACGCCGGTAATGCCGCTTGACCTCAAGGTGCGGCCAATCTTCGACGCGAATTATGTCGTCCCCAAGACGGTCGAGTACATAAAGCGCAACGCGGCGGCGAAGAAACCCTTCTTCGTCTATGTGGGCTACTCCGAGTTTCACCCGCCGGTGATTGGCAATCCGGATTTCGTCGGCAAATCAACCCAGCGCGGCGGGCTGTTCGCCGACATCATCGGCGAAATGGACTACCACGTCGGTCAGATTCTGGACGCCATCAAGGAAGCGGGCATCGACGACAACACCATCGTCATCCTTAGCAGCGACAACGCGGGCGGCGGCGCTGTTCCGCAAATCGGGCCCGGCTCCAACGGGCCTTGGCGCGGAGATTTTATGAATACGCCGTTCGAGGGAAGTATGCGAGTGCCCGGCATCGTCCGCTGGCCGGGGACGGTCCCTGCCGGTGTCGTCACCAATGAGATGCTCGCCGCGGTGGACTGGCTGCCCACACTGGCCGGGATGGTGGGTGCATCGAAGCTCGTGCCAACGGATCGACCCATCGACGGCATCGATGCCTCAGCCTTCATGGTGGGCAAAAGCCATACGACCGGCCGCGACAGCTACAAGTTCTTCGGCACAGACAGCGAGCTGTTGTCGATCAAATGGAAAACCTACAAGACCATCTTTCGCTACACGGAGAATCCGGCCATGGAGAAACCCTATATCAAGCCGCAGTTCCCCATGATGTACGACCTGACCAGCGATCCTCACGAGGACAACAACCTGATGTATACGGATATGACCAGCGGCTG
>Ga0209446_1000181_pt1 | contig 15698 bp, 11 predicted proteins | sample BogFormECP04_OM2_FD_188242 | JGI IMG/M metagenome (GOLD analysis project Ga0209446, IMG submission 188242) | Bog forest soil microbial communities from Calvert Island, British Columbia, Canada - ECP04_OM2 (SPAdes) (version 2) | ecosystem: Environmental > Aquatic > Freshwater > Wetlands > Bog ... | reverse complement strand
GGGACATCCCTATGCTTACCCCATACATTCAGGCGGTTGTAGATGGCGAAATGGGGAAGGACCTCGAGTGCGGTTGATACCGTGGCGGTCGCGATCTGGTAGAGCGCCGGATGGCTGAGCATCTCGTCGGCGACCCGCATGGCCTCTTTTTTCACAATCGGGGTCTGGCCGTTCTCCTCCATGACTTCGCGCCACCCGTAGATCTGCTCATGTATGTCGATCTTGACCGGACACACATTGGTGCAGCTGCCATTCAGGGTCGAGGCGAAAGGAAGCTCGCTGTACTTTCGAATCTCAAAGGTAGGCATCATAATGATGCCGATTGGCCCCATATAAGTGGAGCCGTAACTCAGGCCACCACTTCGGCGGTACACCGGACAAGTATTCATGCATGCCGCGCAGCGAATGCATTTCAGGGAATGCCAGAACCGCTTCATTCCCAGGCGCTCCGATCTCCCGTTATCGACCAGGATCACGTGCATGGCTGCTCCTTTACGCGGTCCGCGGAACATCGACGTGTATTGAGTTATCGCCTCGCCCGTGGCGCTTCTTGCGAGCAGCCGAATGAAGACCGCAAGGCTTTCCGTGGTAGGAATGATCTTTTCGATGCCGACCGAGCAGATATGTAGCGGCGGCGTGTGCGCTGAGAGATCGGCATTCCCCTCGTTGGTTGCGACCACAATGGCTCCAGTTTCCGCAACGACGAAATTCGCTCCCGTCATGCCGGCCGGCGCGTTGAGCAAGTCTGGCCGCGTGTTCTCGCGCATCACACCGGCGAGATAAGCGGGATCATCATTGTTCGGATCTGAGCCGTATTTTTCAGAGAACAGGACAGCAACGTCGTGCGTCGTCTTGTGGATCGCAGGTCCGACGATGTGCCCTGGAGGTTGATCGTCTAGTTGCTGGATACGCTCACCGAGGTCAGTTTCTGTAACGCGAACTCCTCGCCTCTCAAGAAATGGACGCAACTCACATTCCTCCGTCAGCATGGACTTGGACTTGACCAGTGTTTCGGCTCTTTGTTCGGAAAGGAGGTCATACACAGTCTGGTTATGCTCGTGAGCATCTCTGGCCCAATGGACGATTACACCGTTGGCTGTGGCTTTGGCCTCAAACTGAATGAGGTAGTCGGAGAGATTCGACAACGTGTGCTCTTTGATTTCAGATGCCAGTGTCCGGAGATCCTCCCATTCAGGAACCTGCCGGGCCGCGGCATCGCGCCTCATTCTCATTGCCCAGAGAAGCTTGTCGAGCCGTTGCTCATGAACAGTGTCGGCGAGAAACTTCTCGGCATTCTTCGCTTGATCAACGGGCGCACTCATGCAGCCACTCCATTCAGTACTTCTGCGAGGTGATAGAAGGGAATCTCTTGTTTTTGTCTGCGCGCGCATCCTTGTAAATGCATCAGGCAGGACATGTCCGAGGAAACAACGCAATCCGGCGATGTTTTCTGCATGAAAGCCAGCTTGTCGTAACCCATCTTTGCGGAAACCGCTTCCTCGGTCACCGCAAAGGTGCCACCGAAGCCACAGCACTCATCCACGCGATCGAACTCAACGAACTCAATACCGGGAACGCCGCTGAGTAGAGCCTTTGGCTTCGAGAAGACTTCGTCATGCACGCGTTCGGACATCGAAGCCATATTAAGTCCACGGATCGCAGAGCAACTGGTGTGCAGTGCGACCTTATGCGCGAATTTTGCCCACGGGAATTCTCGGATCTTTAGAACGTCATGCAGGAACTCAACCAGGTCGTAGGTATTTCGGATCAGATTTTGCTTTTCCGGCGAGTCGGCGCCAGCGGTGAATTTGTTGCGGATGTGATGAGTGCAACTACCAGAAGGAGTAACCACGCAATCGAAGGAGCCGAAAACTCTCGCGCAGTGCTCTTCGGTTGCCCGCGCTTCTTCGTAGCAGCCGCTATTGGCCATGGGCTGGCCGCAACATGTCTGATCCCTGGGATATACGACGTCGACTCCCAATCTTTCGAGCAGTTCAAGGGTGGCGATGCCGACACGTGGATAAAACGTGTCAATGTAACAGGGAATCATGAGAGCGACTTGCATTGTTGTTTCACCTGATGGGCCTCAAGATTGATCGAGCAGAGCCGGAAGCATGTGGATATACCAGCCCACAACCCCATGTAAGCAAACTTAGTGCCATCACGAAGTGGTCATACCTGAGTGGTTGACCTGCCTGAAGCGTCGAATGAAACCCGCATTTACGCGGCACTCGTTTCGGCAAAGACCTGAGCACTCACGTACGGAAGGAAACGGCTGGTGTCATGAGGGTGACAGAAAAGCCAAAGTCGAAAGAATGACGCGACCATGGCGGCGCCCCACCTATAGGAACGCGCCGCGAGTCGACGCCGGACTTCCTTCATCGGAATTTTGAATAGGTGAAATTGCCCTGAGTGCGAACAAGAATAAGCGAGGCGCCCGGTCAGCCATCACCCAATAGTTTCATAACAGTCGTTGATTTATTGGCAGAAAGCCAGACAGGATTGAGGCTACCAGGAAATTTTGGTGAAACGAATCCGGTCGCTGATGGCCTTATCTCGACACTATCAAAACTCTGCGAACTCGGAAAGCGGATAAATTGAAAAAACACTGACAGCGGGGCTCAAGTCAAAGCTACGCGAAGGCTAGGGGATGAGCATTATCTCGTCGTATGCCTACGGAAGCCAGAGCAAGCACGTCTGTTTCTTCCTGATCAATAGGTCGGTAAATACCGAGCCTTTTCATCTTGGCCAGCAGGGTGGTTCGCTTCAATCCCAGTTTCGCCGCCGCGCCGCGTGGTCCACCAACGATCCAGCCGGCCCGCTCCAGCGTTTCAATGATTAGCGAACGATCTGAATCCTCCAATGTCATCGATGACGGACAAGAAGCAAAACGATGTTGGGTGGGAGGCATGACGTCGGTTCGTCTTTTGAGTAACGGGTTTGGGAGCACGCCGTCCCGCGAAAAGATAACCGCACGTTCCACAAGATTCTGCAACTCGCGAATGTTGCCAGGCCACGAATACGACTGGAAGGCAGCCATGGTTTCCGAAGAAATCGAGTCGACCTGCTTTCCCAGGCGGTGGCTGAATTGCTTCATGAAATGTGTCACAAGAGCTGAAATATCTGCCCGGCGCTCTCTTAAAGCTGGCAGAAAGATGGGGAACACATTCAGCCGATAGTACAGATCACTACGAAACTGCCCGCGAGCGACCATCTTCACCAAGTCCCGATTGGTTGCCGCTACAAGCCGGACATCCACTTTGTGCGTGCGACCGCTCCCGAGACGCTCGAACTCCTGTTCCTGCAGCAAGCGCAGCAGCTTCGGCTGCAACGCGAGAGGGATGTCGCCTACTTCGTCCAAGAACAGCGTGCCCTTGTCAGCCATTTCGAAGCGCCCGATTCTCTGCGCGATGGCTCCAGTGAAGGCGCCCTTCTCGTGACCGAACAATTCACTTTCTAGCAGATCGAAGGGAATCGCCACACAATTTAGTTTGATGAATGGGCGTCCACAACGCTGACTGGCATTGTGAATCGCATGTGCAATGAGCTCTTTGCCTGTGCCGGTTTCCCCCTCGATGAGGACAGTCGAGTCGGTGGGCGCGACCATCTCCACCTGACCAAGAACCGATTCGAGAGCGGCGCTATTGCCAATGATCCGATCGAATTTACGTTCGACCCGGTCCGCCGCAGGGCACATAACCGTTGCATAATCTGCCATAAGCTACTCCTTTCGAGGCTGCGCATGCGACTGCTATGACCTGTTGGCTCACATATCAAGTGCCGCGCGGACCGTTTTGAGCAACAATTGACGATCGAACGGTCTCGTCAGGAATTCGACCGCACCCTCTCTCATCGCTTGAATCCGCATCCCAGCGTCCCCATGAGCCGTGATAAAGATAATCGGAATGTTGCATCCCTTTTCTTTCAACCTGGCCTGCAATTGCAGGCCTGACATCTTCGGCATACCTATGTCAGCGATCACGCATGCCGCGCGACCATACAGATCAGATCCAAGAAATTCCTCTGCTGACTCATAGCAGTGGGTGACGAGCCCAGCCGACTCGATCAACTCCCGCAGCGAGTCTTGCATCGATTCATCGTTATCGATGACGGCAATCACCTTGGACGTTTGGCGCCCTGGCATGGCGCGAACCCCCAATATTGTTTGGACCGATCACAGCGATGCACGCCTGTTTACCCCAATCGGGAAGCGGCTGTAAATGGAGCAGCGCTGACGTTGCGATGAAATCGGAGTGAAATCTGCAAGCCCCTGATTCTTAATGGGATTCGCCGAGCGCCATCGGTGCACTTTGTTTCGACAATTCCGGGCGGCGTTGATACAGTTCTTGTTCTGTATTGTGTACGGCTATGCCCACCCTTCCCTCAGGACGCGTTCTGTTTGGAGCCTTTGAGCTCGACCTCACCACTGGCGAACTGCGATTAACCGAGACGGCAGGTCCTAACAATCCCGATCCAAAGAATAGGGTTCTCCTCAGAGAACAAGTGTTTCAGGTTTTGCGGATGCTCGTTGAGCGTGAGGGCAAGATTGTCACCCGCGAGGAAATCAAGAGCCGGCTATGGGCCAATGATACAGTCGTCGATTTCGATCAAAGCATCAATGCGACGGTCAAGACCCTGCGCCGCGCCCTGGGAGATTCAGCGGACAATCCTCGATACATCGAGACCTTGGGGCGGCGCGGCTATCGATTGATGCCTGCCATCGAATACCCGCAGTCAATGCCAGTGACCGCTTCGGAGAAAGAGCATGACCAGCGCCAACGGTCTGACGCTGAGATAAGCGAGAACGCGGGCAAAGTTCAGGACAAAGTTCAAGAGAAGGTTACGCGACAAGCTAAGCCGCACTGGTGGAAGGCTGCGGTCGTGCTTGTGGCTGTTGTCCTCCTAGCAGGTGCGGGCTTGATCTCCTGGCGGCACTTCCGATCCACGGCAACTCCCAGAAGAATCATGCTCGCGGTATTGCCGTTTCAGAATCTCACGGGCGATCCGCAAAAGGATTACCTCGCGGATGGTCTGACCGAGCAGATGATCTCCCAACTGGGCCGGATCAACCCGCAACAATTGGGCGTCATCGCACGAACTTCGGTGATGGGATACAAACACAGCGACGAACGCCTGGACCAGATTGCTCGTGATCTTTCCGTGCAATATGTATTGGAAAGCAGCTTTCGCGAAAGCGGAGACCACATTCGCATTACGGCGCAGCTTCTTCAGGTGAAGGATCAAAGTCATCTGTGGTCCCAGGACTACGATTATCCCGCGAAAGACGTGCTTAATGTGGAAGACGATGTAGCTAAGGCGGTTGCGCCCGAGATCCAACTCCGTCTGACCCCGCAAGAGCGGGCAGAGTTATCGCGCTCGCACCCAGTCAATCCGGAAGCCTTCGATGCGTACTTGCAGGGGTACTACTTCTTCCAGCGGAATACCGTTAAAGATACAGACATGGCTGCGAAGTATTTTGAACGGGCGACCCAACTTGATCCCAGTTACGCGTTGGCTTGGGTCTGGTTGTCTCGGGCGCGCAACTGGCAGGCCAACGTGGGCCTTATACCGTCTGAGGAGGGTCACCGGCTTGCGCGTGAAGCAGTTGAACGGGCCTTGGCCCTGGACCCGAGCCTCGCAGAGGCGTACTCCCAAATGGGCCGACTTAAGAGATTCGTCGATCTGGATTGGGTTGGCGCGGATGAATCCATTTCGCGGGCGATTGCTCTCGAGCCGGGAAATCCCGAGTATTTGGATCAGGCGGCCTTCTCCGCAGCCACGTTCGGCCGCTTTGACGAGGCTCTCGCTTTGGCTCGCCGAGCCCTCGAGTTAGATCCGCTCAATGCCGACAGCTGGGAGGAGCGCGGAGAAATTGAGTTTTTCGAGGGTCAACTTGCCGTAGCCGAAGCGGATGTCAAAAAGTCCCTTGAACTAAGCCCCGATGTTTGGCCCGGTCCTATGCTGTTATGCAGGATCTACTTGATGCAGGGGCGGCCACAGGATGTTTTGACTGAAATCAAATTAGTGCGATCCGATTCGCTGCAGACGCTTTTGTACGCTCTTGTGTATGCTGCTCTTGGCCAGGAAAAACAATCGGACGCCGCCTTGAAATCACTTCTTTCGAAATACAGTACACGTGATGCATTCGAGATCGCCTCAATTTATGCGTTTCGAAACCAGCGAAATGAGGCGTTCGAGTGGCTAGATCGGGCTTACGCTCAACGGGAAGACAATCTCGCCGGAATGAACAGGGCCCCGGAGCTTAAGAACTTGCACCGGGATCCACGCTACAACGCGTTCTTGAAAAAAATCCATCTGCCAACCATATAACGGATTCGCCTATCACGATCATCCGACATCCAAACCGCGACGAATGCAGAAGGGCTTCCGCCCGATTGGAGATGGATCTAGAATCAAGGTTGAATTGAATGATTTAAATCCCGGGCCGGTACGTTCCGTCATCTTTGCCAATTAGCCCTGAAGATGCTGCGAGCCTCGGACAAGAAAATCAAAAGTCTTGCACATTATTATTGACACCTCAAAGTGAAGAGAAATCTTGGTAGTGGGCTGTTTTGAAAACAGCCCACTACCGAAATCTTGCTCCATTTATGATCCACGAACTGTTTCCAAACCTTACTGAAACCGCTTTAGGTAGCCATCCGTGTTGCGTAGTTTCAGTAACTTACCATCGGCCCTCGTACTTTCACGGCGGTAACACGGGTTCAAATCTCGTCTCGGACGCTAAACCTAATCAACAACTTACGTTTGATTGGCGAGCCTTCTTCAATGTAGCGGTATGTAACGTTAAGACTGGTGCTGCGAATTTCCTGTCCTCAGCATAGATTTGGGCATGATCATCAAGAGAACCTTCCACTGCCCGTGCCGTTTCCGTGCCGTTAGCGCTTCATTGCATGGAATTAGCCGCGTTAGAAGCCATCTGCCGCAAGCTAACTACATAAAACTACGTTGAACGATGGTTCGAATCCCACTCTCTCCGCCATATTTTCCCCCGCATAAACACTGGTGATTACCAAAAATTCGTTGACGGCGTGTTAGACCGTGGGTTAGCCTCGCAAGTGAGTGGAAGTTAACCCGGCGTGAACATTCAGCCCAAATCAATCGTCACCGTCTTCGTCAGGCACCGGGAGACCTGTTCCTACCGGAGCCGGGGCGAGTTCTACCGGGGCTGCCAGTGCTCCAAATTCCTGCGGTACTCCCGGACCGGCAAACAGCACCGCCAAGCCGCCAAGACCCGGACGTGGGCCGTCGCCGAGGATAAGGCGGTCGAACTCCAAGAGCAGCTAGACCGGGGCGACACGCCGAAGCCCATCATCGTCAAAGGCCCACAGCCGACCATCGCAGAGTGTATAGACACCTTCATCAGTGCCAAAAAGAGCGAGAACATCTCCGCCCGCCGAGTGAAGAAGCTCCGGCACCAATTTAACCAGTTCGAGGCGTTCATGTCGGCTCGGTCGAAGGTATTTCCGTCGCTCATCACTTCGGCGGATGTGATCGAATTCCGGGCGGGCTGGGAGAGGGCTTGGCCGTCCGCTACGACCCGTCAGAACGCCCAGCAGAACATTCGCAGCTTCCTCCGCACATGCTGTCGGGAGAACCTCAACGATCTGCTTGCCGCACTGAAGACCATCCGGCTGTCGAAGGTGGACAAAGAACGACTGGAGCCGAAGCCGTTCACCGAGAAAGAAATCAAAGTTCTCTTTGCCCAGATTCCGAAAACCTTCCCGGCGGAGAAGGTCGCAGTAGTGACACTGCTCGTGAAGTTCATGATTGCGACCGGAGTTGCTATTCGAGACACAGTGCAACTGGATCGTCATCGGCATCTTCAAGACGGCTGGCTCCGATTCGACAGGCAAAAGACCGGACGATCCGTTGTCCAGCAGCTTGACCCAACTCTGTATGCGGAACTGATGGAGGGTGAAGGAAAATACGTCTTCTGGGATGGCAAATATCAGGTGACCTCTGAGGTCACAACATGGCAGGACGATCTGCGTCTGCTTATGCAGAACGCAGGACTGTGGATTGAGGGGAATACGACGCATCGCTTTCGTGACACGGCAGTCGATTTCTGGCTCGGAGAGGGCTGCGAGTTGACTGAGGTTGCGGCGATGCTTGGGGATACATTAGCGGTAGCTCAGAGGCACTACGCTAATCTCGCTTCAAAACGGATGCAAGAAAGGTTAAAGAACGTGCCAGTGCGGTCGTGGGCTAACCCACGGCGTGCTAGAATGTCGTGCTAAGTCATTTGTTTGCAATAGCGAGAGAGTTCGCTCCGAACCCCCAAATCTTGCGCGCAATAATCACAAAGTCTCTCCTTGTACTGACATCTCGTTATCGAGCGAAATCGTCAGACTTGCGATTTTCCGGGACAACGAGAGAAATCCACCAAGCTGTGCCGTAAGCGCCTCTTGCGACTTTCCCGAATCGTAGGTCTGAATTGTTTTTTCTAGATCCTCAACCGAGATTCTGAAACCATTGTGTCTATCCGAGGTTTTCCCCGACATCCGATTGGCCATACCATCCAGCACATCAGCGAGACGTTTATCGAACTCTTGTTGTGCTCTAGCCACCGGCGCGGGCATTTCAAAACCGGGGACCTGGAGGCGGTATCTCCACAAAGCAACCCGCGTTATGAAAAGCATCCGCAACCGCGGCTGCCAGCGCAGGATTCGACGGCGCAAAGTAAGGTCCTGCTGCCGGGAAACGCCGGTCTCCAATAGCACGGCATCGGCGAGCGCTCGCACTTCGTCAAAACTACTGTTGATCATGTCACGCAGCGAAAAGGTGCGCTCGGCGGCAACTCTCAGATTCTTCGAAAGGGGTTCTCGTGAAAGTTGAGCCAGTAATCGCAGGCTGGAAATAAACGCCATCTTCATCTCCACAGCCACGGGTGCGCTCCAGAGCTGATCAAATGCAAGCCACATCATGCACAGTCCCAAGCCAACCCCAACGACTCGGTCTCTTGCCGCTGCAAGCGATGTCTGTCTCGCGAACTCCTGTAAATTCATGAGGCAGAAGATAACAACGATCTGAAATCCGAAATATGACAATCGCGGGCTTGATGTCATGAACCAAGCGGCGAGTGCTATGACCAGTGTGAAGAAAATCGTGAATCCAGGAATCGAATCGATGTGCGGCAGAATGAATATCTCCGAGCCTATCCCGATAAGAAACCCGCCCACCACGAAGGCAGCGAAGCGCACGATCTGCCTTTGACGAGACGCTCCGACCGTTGAAACGGCCGTCAGCAGGCACGTGGCCATCGCGGGCGCGCCGATGCCCGGCCAGGCAATGGAGTTGTAAATGATGTAACAGCCACTAGCTGCCAAGCACCCTCTCAGTGCGAACTTAAGGTGTTCGGTATTAACGAATGCGTCCTGATGCATAAGTTTCGATCGCGACATGTCGCGTGAAGCCGGCAGGTGCACTTTCATTGACTCAGAGTCCGTAAACGCTTGAGGAATGAAGGAAACTATATTCTGCATTTCGGTCAATAACGGAACATGGGAGAAGGCATGGTCAGAATCAAAGTGAATGGAGCTTGAAAGTCGCCGGTTCATTAGATCAGTGCGAATGATCGCGATGGTGGCTCCCAAAGCACGCAATTGCTTCTCATCGCTCTCGGTAGGCTCGAAGCTAAGTTCAGTCAGGGTGGCGGTAATGTCGACGAGCCTTCCAACCAGCGCAACAACACCACTCATTTGCACCCTGTATTGAGCCGAATAGTCAGAGCGCCGGAGGAGGCGCCGCAAGCTCGATGTTCCAAGCATCCCGAACCTGATGACCTTATTCTTGCTTGCGTTGTCTGGGGGACAGCCCTCGGCGTAGCAAGCTAACAAACTCTCTACCGCGGACAATCGTTCGGCGATGGGCAACACAATATCGTCGCCCGGATTTACACGGGCAAACGCCAGTTCTACTGCGACCGAAATCACGGCTCCTATCGATACCGCCAATGTGAGCCAAAGCGTATCTTCCACATTAGTTTCGGCAGATACATGGCGATCCCATATAGGAACGGCGACCGCAATCATAATGGCGAACGTCGAGGCTGCGCCGTAATTGATCATCGCACTGAGGGCATAAAAAGTCAGAAAGAACGAACCAATGACCCAGAGAAAATGCAGGATCGGAACGCTGATAACAAACCCAGCCGAAATCAAGACATAGGCTGCGCCAATTCCCACAGAGAGGAGTGCTGCTCCAGCTGATTGCAGCGTGGCCCTGGGGCTCTCGCGCAAAACGATAAATGTATAAATCGCGCCTTCGAACGCATAGGGAATACGAAAGGTCACGCAAATAATCATGACCAGAGTCGCAGCCAGCACCATCCGCGCTATTGTTCCTGCTCGCCCCGGATATGGAGCTAACTCCTCCTTGAGAAATTCCAGGAACCAAGTCAGAGCGTGGGGTGATTCGTATAGGCTTTGTGCAGCAGTGGCCATTTTCAATCTCCGCGAATCGTGACGATGGCTGACTCACCAATTCGAAACAAATCAGAAGGTGGGTTGGATACGCGCACACGAACGGGGTATCTTGAGGCCAAATGGACCCAGTTCAGAGTTCTCGGGACGTCCGGGAGACCGGGTTGTAAGGTGCCAACAACGTCCGGGTCCGGTGTCACGCCGAAACCTACGCTGTCAACTACGCCTGAAAAATGCAAGTCGGGCCTCGACAGCACATAAACCTCAGCGTGCATTCCAGGTGTGATGCGCTTGAGCTGGCCTTCACGAAAGTTGCCGATTGCCCACCAGGTGCGCGCGTCAATCAGTGTGAACAATTGCTGGCCCACGTGGGCATAGGCGCCTTCAGAAATTGTGAGATTCGTTACACGAGCATCGAATGGTGCGTAGACGCGACAGTTGCCCAGATCGTAACGAGCTTGCTTTACCGCCGCAGACTTTGCTCCACGCTGGTTGATGAGCGGCTCGAGCGTGGTGACGGCGTGCTGTGCTTGCTCGTGTTGCGCGAGAGCAGAGTTTAATTCGGCCCGCGACAGTTGCAGCCGTGACTCTGCCTGCCTCAGGGCCTCTGCCTGCGCAACTTCCGAGGTCTTTGCTCTATCCACTTGATCTACTGTGACAAATTGTTTGGTCAGCAGCGGCTCTAGCCGATGCAGATTGTTGCTTGCATATGTCCACTCGGCTCGCACCCTGTTGACACCCTGTTCCGAATTCGCGACGTCAGCCTCAGCACTATGGATCTTTGCTTGCGAAACAGAAACCGCGCTGACCAATGCTGCTATCCTTCGCTGCTCGTCGACAATTTGACCTTCGAGCGCCTCCTGGTTGGAAATGGCTGTTTCAAGGGCATACTGGTACGGACGATCGTCGACCTCGTAGAGTAGTTCGCCCTTTTTCACGAACTGATTGTCACGCACGTTCAGGCGGATGACGGGTCCATCTACTTGGGGCGCAATCCCGATGAAGTTTGCAAAAACTGCCGCATCATCTGTGCGTGGATAGTGATTCGTGCGATAAAGGGCCACTGCGCCGAGCACCGCTGCCGCCAGTGCGAAGCCGATACTCAGTCGGCGGCTGAGCAGCCTTTGGGGTTTCGTATTCGTGTCAACGGCCATAGTTGCTCTTCTTGACTAGTGAAAGAAGACTAGCCACAGTGCGAATGTGAAAAAGGCGGTAAAGCTCGGATAGAAGATGACGGGTAAAGCAACATTCATGTTGAATCGCAAAAGCACAAATCGGCCGACAGCGGTAAACAAGATCGCCACCACTAAACAAATGAGCCAAGCGGGAAAGAATGAACCCAGGATGTCCACGGCGGGCGCTCGTCCACAACCTGTAAGCAGCAAGGGAGCGAAGGCGATTGGATAGCGCACAAATCTTTGGTTACCGTCTCCAGTCATGGTAGAGACCTCGCCTTGTTGGGCTGAATGGAATCCCCGGTTCGGAAAGCCAAATCTGCGAGCGCGGTGAGCACCTGCGTGCGCGCCAGTACGTCGGCCGAGCGGGCTTGCGCAAGTGTCCGCTGGGCCGCGGTTACGTCTAACAAGCTGCGTACACCATAGTTGTACGATTCCAGCGCGGCACTGTAAGACTGATCGGCCGCTTGCAAGAGAGCGAGCGCTGCCTGCCGCTGCCGAAATGCCGTGTTCAGATTCGAATAAGCGGTCCAAACCTCATCGGCGATTTGGTTGCGGGCAACAATCGCTTGTGCTTCTGCCGCGTGAACGTTGGCCCGCTCTTGTGCCAGCTTGTTTCGTCTTGCGCCCCCGTCAAACACCGTCCACTGGAGATTGAAGGTCACTCCGCCGACCAAGTTTGACGTGTGCGACCATGGGTTTGGCTGCTGCAAGCCATATACCGATTGCGCGGTTGGGCTGGCATTGACGCTCAGCGCAGGATAATATGCGGCCCGCGCTTCCCGCGCCTTTGCATTTGCGGACCTTATCGCAGCCACCTGTTGCATCAGGTCGGGACGTTGTTCGAGTGCCCGGTTGATCGCCAGATCGACCGTATCGCCAATCGACTCGGGAGTCGGGACCTGATCGAGCGGTTGGGCGTGAATTACAGCAGGCGCGGAAGTCCCCACCGCAGTCGCCAGATCTCCGCGCGCGATCTCCTCAGCTCCGAGTACAGCTTGCAGATCATAGTCTGCCTGCGCCGTCGCACTCCGAGCTTCCAATGCGTCGGGCAAAGTTGCGAGGCCGTGTGCCAAGCGATCTTCCGCGGCTTGTTGCACTGCTTGCGCGTTGGCAAGGCTCGCTCGCGCAGCGTCTTCCTGCCCTACAGAACGTAACAGTCGGTAATAAGCTTGCTCTACTTGGTAAATGATGCTGCGATGTGTGTCGTTGAACGCGAAATTGGCCGCGAGAAGCTCCGCCTTCGCCGCACTGATTCGACCGGATCGGGCGCCGAAGTCGAAGACGGTGTAGTTGAGATCGAGCCCGACCTGAAAGTCTTGGATCGTCTGCGGGAAGAATTCATTTCCAAACAGAACATTCGAGCGGCTTGTCTCAGAGAGAGCAGCCGCCGCGACCGTGGGATACAACTCACTGCGGGCAACGCCTAAAGCTGCGGCTTGAGCACGGGCACGTTCCCATGCGACGCGAGTCTCGGGATTGTGCGCCTCAGCCAAATCTATCAACTCCGCTAGTGAATAAGTCCTCGTCGGATCGATGTTGAATCTGGAATCATGAAAATTGCGCGCATCGACTTCAAATCTTTGCTCCTCTGCTGAATGCCACGGCTGGCTAGGCAAACCAGGCGCACTCTGAGCGAGAGCGTAGTTCGCGAACGCCAGAAGAAAGAACGAAATCGCCGCACCCGCTCGAATTCCCACCATAAGTCCTCGAAAGAGTGACGCTAGCGTTGGGTTCCATTCGACACCTTTGCGACATCGAGCACGCTGATTTCCCTTGTACTCAGCGCCCGAGATTTGTTTCGGCCAGATCAGCGATTTATGAACTCAAACTCCCGGGCGTGAAACGGTCCCAGTTCAATCACGAACGCCAGCTATTCCATCAGATCGGCTGGAGGCGGTAGAAATGGGACCGTTGCAACCGATCATGCGATCGGATTCTCCTCGAACAATCGGGCGACCATCGCAGAGTCGAGGTACGCACGAACCCGCACAATGACTCCGTCGCGGAAATAGACTACCCAGCAGTAGCGATTGTCGAAGCGCAAGCCGTTCTTCGCCGTTGCTAAAGAGTGAAGTTCGACTACTGCCTCGTTGTCCTTTACGAGCAAATCCTCCACATGGAGCTGCGCGCCATTTGGGAGAACCTGGCTCAACTTCGTGAAGGTACCCTCTATGAATGCCTTCTTGCTCAAGTAGTGACCAGCGAGTGGGTGGGTCCCTTCCACAATCCAGTCCACGTTGTCAGCCACGTGCTCGAAGAAGGCAGCTCCGTCGCCATTTTCAAGTCCCTTGAAGATTTCGCGAACACTGTCGGATGTAATTTCCATTTGAATCTCTCCTTGTCGGTTTGTGATCTGTCTCTGTGGTTTTATTAGGCTACTTTCCGTGAGGATGACGTCCCTTGGCCCGCCTTGACGGAGCCGAGCAGTTTCATCAAGTCCCTCACCTGGATGTTTTCCACCGAACGAGCGGCATCCTTGATCTCGCCGGATAGCCCCTTGTCGACGCGACCGGCCACGAGTGCGTCGAACTTCTGAACGGCGTCTTCCCAAGTGAACGGATGAGAGGCGAGGCCTGGGTAGTCCTGGACCTCATGCTCAATCACTTTCCCGTCCTGCAGCCGCACGATGATTTTGGCAGGCATTTTCTTGGGATACACTTCCGTGAATTCATGATTCGGCCGGACCGAAACCTTCTTCAGCAGGTTCTGGACATCAGGCTTGACGATGCGCTCCGGGTTAAATTGCGCCGGCATCACGTTACCGTCAAGCAGGGCCACCGCAAGCAGATACGGCAGGCTGTGATCCGCCTGCTCCTTGATACGGATGACTTTGTCCACGCCGTAGAGACCACCGCCGGCGAAGTCGTATGCAAGTTGGAACACATCTGCCTCAATCGAGACAACCTTGTCGGGGTCGATTTTGTTCTGCCCGGCGAGTTCGACCATGCAGTGGACCGCGGACTGCGTATGGATCATAGAGTTGTATTTTTTGATCGTGCTCTCCACGACGCCCTCATATCCCTGCTTGTCCCAGTCGATGTTGATCTTCATTCTCAGGAGGTGATCAATGCCCAGCGGGCCCTCGACGACCTGGAGCGGCCCTTGCACTCCGCGACGAGCCAGGAACAAAGTGTTCATGGCACCGAGCGCGGACTGCGCCGAAGCAAGACCCTTCCATTGCGACAGCGGCTTCGCCCGAACAACGGCGAAGGACGCATCGCTGACCGCAGCCATCGCGATAGCGTTCGCGATCTGCTGCTCGCTCAGACCGAGCAGCCGGCCGGCGGCGGCGTTGAGCGAGAAGGCCAGTTGTGAGGTGTGGTCGAAGCCGCTGCTCATGAAGTTGGCATGATCAACCAAACGGGATTGCACCGTGTAGCCTAATGCGACTGCGAGCATTAAATCGCGTCCGCTACCGCCCACGTAGTCGGCGATGGTCAGCGCCACCCCGAAATTGTCCGCCGTGTGGCAGGTTTCGGTTGGGGCCAGGAAATTGTCCATGAAATCGACGTAGCGCACGAGTGCGGTGTGCCAGAACGCAGCGTAGATAGGGTTTGCTTGTCCCCCGCCGATCAGCGTACTGGGTCCGGTACCGCCGAACTCCGTGACCTGGGCGCGACATGCGTCGACCGGGCCCGCGCCCAGTGCAGCGATGCTGCAAGCCAGCGAGTCTAGAATATGAATTGGTAACTGCCTGCGCGATTCGGCCGAAAGGTCGGCGAAGGAAGCGCGGGCGGCATACTTGGCGAGAGATTCAACTTGAGTCATGATTTGTATCCTCCGTTTCTAGTTGGTGAGTTCATTTGTTTAGTGGGTTAGGGCGATGAAAACCCCCATCGTGACCACCGAGCCCATCACGCTGAGGAACACGGCGGAGGCTGCCTCCGCTTGTGCGGTGCGGTACTGCAGAGCCAACATAATCACAATCGGCATGGTCGGAATGGCCGTTGTCAGAACCGCCTCGCTGGCAATGGGATTGCCATAGCCGATCCATCGCAAACCACCCAGGACCAGGGCCGGTTGCATGATGTTTTTCAGGAATACGAATAACAAGATGTACCGGTTGACTTTGATTTTG